>Ga0172362_10006021_pt1 | contig 10452 bp, 6 predicted proteins | sample LakKivs1_kivu2a2_FD_114534 | JGI IMG/M metagenome (GOLD analysis project Ga0172362, IMG submission 114534) | Sediment microbial communities from Lake Kivu, Rwanda - Sediment s1_kivu2a2 | ecosystem: Environmental > Aquatic > Freshwater > Lake > Sediment | place: Rwanda: Western Province, Lake... | reverse complement strand
TTTCGAGCCTTCGGGAGGGTAACTGATGCAAACTCCATTACAGCTCATCCCCTTGTTGGAACCCATCCGCCCGCAAATGGAGCGGGTGGAGCGCCTGTTGCAAAAAACGTCGGCCAAAGCCGAGGAGCCGCTGAGCTCCATGCTATGCCGTTCGCTAGGCAGTGGCAAGCGGCTGCGGCCGGCGCTGGTGATCCTCAGCGGAGGGGTGTTCGTTTCCTCCACCCCGCCTTTCCACACCCTGGCGGTTGCAGTGGAGATGCTGCACGCTGCCACGCTGATCCACGATGACCTGGTGGATGAGGCCCCCTTGCGGCGGGGTCATAAGACGCTCCACACGATCTGGCCGGCGGGGGCGGTTGTGCTGGCCGGCGATGTCCTCATGGCCCAAGCCGCATGGTTGGTGGCAGACCTGGAGCGCCCCCGCATCCTCAAGGTCTTCGCCGACACCCTCTGTACCACGTGCGCCGGGGAGATCAAGCAGATACTCGCCAACGAGGGGAAGCAGGGCGGCCGGAAGGACTACTACCGCCGCATCGGGGCCAAGACCGCCTCGCTTTTCGCCGCCTCAACGGAGATGGCGGGCATCCTGGCCGAAGCAGGGGAGCCTCAGATCGCTGCCCTGCGCCGTTTCGGTCGGGAGTTGGGGATGGCCTTTCAGATCGTGGACGATGTGCTGGACTTCATTGGCGACGAGGCACGGTTGGGCAAGCCAGCCGGCAGCGACCTCCGCCAGGGCCTGATCACCCTGCCCACTCTCTGCTACCTGGAGAGGGTCGAGGACGACACCCCTGTCCACGCCGTACTTTCGGGTCAGCGGGACGAGGAGCACGTGCGAGCGGCGATAGAGGCCGTTTGTTCCTCGGAAGCCATTGAGACTGCGCTGGCGGAGGCATGGACCCACGTCAGGCGAAGCCAGGAGGCACTGACGATCTTGCCCGACAATGCCTCACGCCAACTGCTGTGCTCCCTGGCCGAATATGCGGTGGAGCGAAGGCGCTGAGAGACAATGGCCCGACGATCTGATCCGCAGCGCATTTGAGAAAGGGGGACAAACCCATGAACAAGCTGGAAAGAGTGCTGGCCACCCTGAACCATGAATTGCCCGACGTCATCCCCAATCAGGAGGGGTTCTTCGACACCACCTCTCAGGAGAAGTTCCTCCCCCAATTTGAGGAGAGGACGGACTGGAAGAGGATCGAGGAGCCATTGGAAAGGCAGATAGCCTATGCGGAGTTCATGGATACCTACATTATCAATGTGGGCCATGGTGGCCTGCGCAGTATAGTCGTCGAGAAGGGAGAGAACTATCACCTACTGGAGTTTGAGAATGGCACTAGGTGGCGGATCAGGGAGCACCCCTTTTATCGTCAGTACATTGACCTCCCCATCAAAACGGAAGAGGATGTAGACCGCATCCCCATGCCCGACCCCAGAGACCCCCAGCGATACGAGGGCGTGGAGGGAGGGGTGAAGTTCTTCACCGCAAGGGGATACTTCACCAGCGCGGGCATAGATGGCTTCTTCTCCGGCGTGTGGTACAGGTTTCGCAAGTACGAGGACTTCATGATGGACCTGGCAGCCAACCGGGATTTCGCCAAGCGGGTGATCAAGAAGGTGGCGGAATACAACCTGGTCTCGGCGGAGGAGCTGTTGAAGCGGGGCGTACACAGCATCGCTTTCCCCGACGATCTGGGCGGGCGGACCGGCTTGTTCTTCTCCCCGGAGTGCTACAGGGAGTGCTTCTACGAGTGGCACAGACGACTGTTCGAGCTGTGCCATGAGTATGGCGCGTATGTGAACATGCACTCCCACGGCAACATTAACGCTCTCCTGCCGCTGCTGGTCGAAGCCGGCGTGGATATCCTGAACCCTGTGGGGCCAACGGACAACATGAACCTGGCGGAGATCAAGGAGCAGTACGGAGACCAGATCACCCTCCTGGGCGGGATCACCAAGTTCATCGGCCAGATGAGCAGGGAGGAGCTGGAAAGCCACATCGAGGAGGTCATCCGCATTGGCAGCAAAGGGGGAGGCTATATGACCATGTCTGAAGGTGGCATCCCCTACACCATGAGCCACGAGGATTTCAAGTTCTACCTGGATATTCTGCGGAAGTATCGGGAGAAATATGGGGCTGGCTTCTCAATGGGGTAGCGGGGCTTGCCCCCTGTGCCTGGCCCAGGACAGGCCGCATCAGCGCGCAGCCTGTCCAGTCCAGGGCAAGCACCCCTACGGGTGCAAGCTGCGCTACTCCTGAATACAGGGAAAGGATCTTGAAAAATGGCAAACGAAAGTGGGCGCAGGATATACGAAGAGTTAGGGGTGAGGCCGGTGATCAACGCCACCGGTTGGCGCTTGACCTTGCTGGGGGGCTCTATCCTCTCACCGCAGGTCCAACAGGCGATGCAGGAGGCGAACCGCTACTACGTGGACATGAAGGAATTACTGGATAAAACCGGCCAGATCATCGCCGAGCTCCTGGGCACTGAGGCGGCCTACGTGACCCCCGGCTGCTGCGCGGCCCTGGCTCTGGGCGCTGCCGCCTGCATGGCCGGCAGCGACCCAGAAAAGATGGAAAGACTGCCCGATGTGAGGGGGATGAAGCACGAGGTCATCATCCAGAGGGGGCTCAGGTCCAAGTATGACCGCTGTGTGACCGTCCCCGGCGCGAAACTGGTGGAGGTCGGCGACGAGTCTGGAGCCAGGCCAGAGCAAATAGAGGCCGCCATGGGCGAAAGGACAGCGGCGATCCATTACCTGGCCCCAAGTAGAGGGGATGGGGTGGTGCCTCTGGAGGAGGTGATACGCATAGGGAAGCGGCACCACATTCCCATCATCGTGGATGCGGCCGCCCAGGTGTACCCGGTGGAGGACATGAAGAAGTACACGGCGATGGGCGCCGATCTGGTGTGCTATGGAGCCAAGTACTTTGGCGCTCCTAATTCGACGGGTATCCTGTGCGGGAGGAGGGAGTTGGTCGAGGCGGCAGCGCTGCACGGCTTCATCGGGTTCGAGTCCAGCCCCTACCGAACCCTCGGCCGGCCCATGAAGCTCGACCGGCAGGAGATCATCGCCGTCGTCGTGGCCCTCCGGGAGTGGATGGCCATGGACCACCAGGCTCGCTTTGAGGGCTACGAGCGGCGGGTGAGAGCGTTCCAAAAGGAACTGGAGGGGATTCCCCATATTGAGGTGACCCTTCAGGGGAGCCCGGTGACCGGCCTGCGCATCGCGCTGGACGAGCAGGCGTTGGGCAAAACCGCCGCCCAGATCGCCGAGGCCCTGCGGGAAGGGGATCCTAGCATCTGGCTGCACGCTCAGGCGGATACCATCACCGTCTCGGTATCGACCCTCATGGATGGAGACGAGTTGATCATCGCCGAAGGAGTAAAGCGCTTGTTGTCGGGGTAGCTGGACTTGAACTTCACTGTGGCTATGGGTATCCTGGGGGCAGGTATCGCCTTCGCCTCGCCACAGTGATGGAGATTGGTGAGTGGGTCAAGGCTGACCAATAGACTTTATCGGAAACAAAGGGCGAGCAGCACTGAGTGTGGTCTGCTGCCCAACCCACAATCGGTCACTAGTACAAATGAGCGACATGGACAAGATCTCTGCGCCCAGCCAATACTGGAGCCAACCACCGGACAGCCTGCTGGCGGCGCTGCACAGCACACCCAATGGGCTCACCACCGGCGATGCCAGACAGCGGCTGCAACAGTTTGGGCCCAATGTGTTAGAAGCCAGGGAGAAGGTGAGGGCATTGCAGCTTTTCCTGGAGCAGCTCAAGAGCCCGCTTGTCCTCATGCTCATTTTTGCCGCTGGCGTGTCAGCCGTACTGCAGGAGTGGGTGGACGCCATCATCGTTCTGGCTATAGTGCTGGGCAGCGCCGTGCTGAGCTTCATCCAGGAGTACAACGCCAGCACTGCCGTGGAGAAACTGCGCGCGCAGGTGACGATCAAGGCCACCGTGCTACGCGATGGCCAGACGCAGTCCATCCCCGCCGAAGAGGTAGTGCCTGGCGACGTGGTGTCGCTCTCGGCAGGCAGCCTGGTGCCCGCTGATGGCGTCGTGCTGGAAGCCAGGGACCTTTTCGTCAGCCAGGCAGTGCTCACTGGTGAGACCTTCCCGGTTGAAAAGAAGCCCGGCCTGGTCGAGGCACGCGCTAGCCTGGCAGAGCGCACCAACTGCGTCTTTATGGGCACCAACGCGCGCAGTGGCAGCGCCCGCGTCTTGATTGTGGAGACCGGAGCCACTACCGCCTTCGGCCAGATCGCCGAGCGCCTGACCCTGCGCCCACCCGAGACCGACTTCGAGCGCGGCATCCGTCACTTCGGCTATTTGCTCACTCGGGTGATGCTGTTGCTGGTGCTGGTCGTCTTTGCTGTCAATGTCTTCTTCCAAAAGCCGGTCGTTGATTCGCTGCTCTTCGCCATCGCTCTGGCGGTGGGGCTCTCGCCAGAACTATTGCCAGCCATCATCAGCATCAACCTGTCTAAGGGTGCACAGACCATGGCTCACCATGGGGTCATCGTGCGCCGCCTGGCCTCCATCCAAAACTTTGGCAGCATGGATGTGCTGTGTACCGACAAGACGGGCACGCTGACCGAGGGCGTGGTGCAGCTCGATGGGGCATTGGATGTGCAAGGGCAGCCGTCAGATGACGTCTTTCGCTACGCCTACCTCAATGCCCACTTCCAGACGGGCCTGGTCAACCCATTGGACGAAGCCATCGTTGCCCACGCCCAATCCGACACCAGTGATTTCAGCAAGTTGGGCGAGGTGCCCTACGACTTCGTGCGCAAGCGGTTGAGCGTGGTCGTGCAGGTAGGAGCACCCCTTGCGGATCCCCTTGGGCTGGCGCAAGGCCAGCCCCTACTGATCACCAAAGGGGCGGTGGACAATGTACTGGCGGTGTGCACGCGGGTACAGGAGAGAGAGATTGCCGTTCCGCTGAATGACAGCCACCGGGCCCAGATCCAGCAGCGCTACGCTGGGTGGAGCGGACAAGGTTTTCGCGTGTTAGGCGTGGCGACCGGTAGGGGCGACTCGGCAAGTCGCCCTTACACCCGCGACGATGAGTGTGACCTGAGTTTCGTTGGCTTCCTGCTCTTCTTTGACCCGCCCAAGCCAGATGTGCGGGAAACCCTCACCGAACTAGCCAAACTCGGTGTGCAACTCAAGATCATCAGCGGCGATAACCGGCTGGTGGCGCAGCACCTGGCGGAGGCAGTTGGCATGAAGGTGACCGGTGTGGTGAGCGGCAGGGAATTGGACGAACTGCGCGATGAGGCCCTGTGGCAGGTTGCCGAGCGCACCAACCTGTTCGTGGAGGTAGACCCCAACGACAAGGAGCGCATTATCCTGGCTCTGCAGAAGATGGGACATGTGGTGGGCTATATGGGCGACGGGATCAACGATGCGCCAGCCCTCCACGCTGCGGACGTGGGTATCTCGGTGGATAAGGCAGTGGACGTGGCCAAGGAAGCTGCCGACTTTGTGTTGCTGGAGCCAGGCCTCGAGGATCTCTGCCGGGGTAACGTGCTGGGGCGGACCACCTTTGCCAACACCCTCAAGTACGTGTTCATAACGACCAGCGCTAACTTTGGCAACATGTTCAGCATGGCTGGAGCATCCCTTTTCCTGACCTTCCTGCCCTTACTGGCCAAGCAAATCCTGCTCAACAACTTTCTTTCGGATTTCCCGGCGATGACCATGGCCACCGATAATGTGGATGATGAACTGGTAGAGAAACCCCGGCGATGGAACATCCAATTCATCCGCGACTTTATGGTCATCTTTGGCATGGTGAGTTCAGCGTTTGACTATCTCACTTTCGGCATATTGTTGCTCATCGTCCACGCCACAGCGGAGCAATTTAGAACTGGCTGGTTTGTGGAGTCGCTGATGACCGAGTTGTTCATCGCTCTCGTGGTGCGAACGCGGAAGCCTTTCTTCAAGAGCAAGCCGGGCAAGTACCTGTGGATCTCCACCCTGCTGGTTGCCGTGGTTACGCTTGTTGTTCCTTACTTGCCGTTCAGTGGGCTCTTGGGATTTACCCCGTTGCCGATATCGCTTCTCTTAGCCCTTGGAGCCATCGCTGTGCTTTACGTCGCCTCGTCGGAATTGGCGAAGAAGGCCTTCTATAGCAGAGTTCAAATCTAAGGAGGTGCATAATGTGTAAAAGTCATGTTGCTCTAATCCTGGCTGCTATTATGCTGGTTGTGTCGGTGCCGGCGTGTACCGGGCTGACGGTTACCCTGCCTCCGGCGACCCCCGCACCGACGGCCACAGTGCCACCGACGCCAACGACCGCCCCGCCCCAAGCAACCCCCGTGCCGCTGGCGGAGCCGGCCCACACCCTGGAGGCTCAAGTGGAAGCGGTCTACGACCATGCTGGGCCGGCGGTGGTCAACATCACCAGCCGCGTCATCACATACGACTTCTTCATGCAGCCCATTCCCCAAGAAGGAACCGGCTCCGGCTTCGTCTACGATACCGAGGGACATATTGTCACCAACTACCACGTAGTGGTGGACGCCGAGTCGGTGTCAGTGGCGCTACCCAGTGGGAAGGTCTGCACTGCGACGATCGTAGGAACGGATCCTTCCAACGATTTGGCGGTGATTCGCATCGAGACGGAGGACCTGCCTGTCCCCATCCCCCTGGGGGACTCGGATCAACTGCGGGTGGGGCAGTTCGTCGTCGCCCTCGGTAACCCCTTTGGGCTGGAACGTACACTGACGGTGGGGGTCATCAGTGCCCTGAGCCGGGTCATCCAGAGCCCCGACGGCCGCTTCATCGGCGAGGCGATCCAGACCGACGCGGCCATCAACCCCGGCAACTCCGGCGGGCCGCTGCTGGACCTGCAGGGGCGGGTCATCGGGGTAAACGCTCAGATCATCAGCCCCGCGGGGGCCTCGGCGGGGATCGGCTTCGCCGTCTCCGCCAACACCGTGCACCGAGTAGTGCCCCAGTTGATCGCCCAAGGCCACTACCCTCACCCCTGGTTGGGGGTATCCGTCCTGCCCTTCGACGCCGAGGGGGCGCAGCTCCTCCGGGAGGCCGGGATGGAGGTTCCCGTGGACAAGGGGCTGTTGGTCGCTGAGGTGGTGCCAGACAGCCCGGCGGCCAGGGCCGGTATCCATTATCCCAGTAGGTGGGGACATCATCACCGCCATCAACGGCCAGCCCATCGCCAACTTCCAGGAACTGACCGTTTACCTGGAAGCGGAGACGCGGGTGGGAGACAAGGTGGAAGTGACCCTCATCCGAGACGGGGAGGAGATAACGGTCGCGGTGACACTGGCGGAGCGGCCCGAGCAGCTCTAGTCGGGTTCATCCCAGAGAGACCATATGACCCGGCCGCTCTCCAGGCCTTTCACCCCGAGGTCCACATAAGCCCAAAATGAGTAACTCAACAGATCCATCTCTTGAAACACGTCTTGGCGAGTCTATCCATACGCTGCCCGTTTCAGAAGTCTACGGGGCACTGAGGACACAGCCTCGGGGGCTGACCCAGGCCGAGGCCGACGAACGTCTACAGCGCTTCGGACGCAATGCCATCCGCGAGGTAAAGGGAAAGCCCCTTTACCTGAAGTTTGTGGCTAACTTCACCCACCTGATGGCCATCCTACTGTGGGTGGGCGGTATTGTCGGCTTCATCGCCCAGATGCCGCAGTTGGGTATCGCTATCTGGATGGTCAACCTGATCAACGGCGCCTTCAGTTTCTGGCAGGAGTACCGGGCCGAGAAAGCTACCGAGACCCTGCGTCAGCTAATCCCTCACTACGTCCGTGTGCTGCGGGATGGGGAGGAGCGGCGCATCCTGGCCGAGGAATTGGTGCCCGGCGACATGATGCTGCTGGCCGAAGGCGATCGCATCTCCGCCGATGGCCGTCTGGTGGAGGAGGCCGAATTACGGGTGGATCAATCTACCCTCACCGGGGAGTCGCACCCGGTGCGTAAGACGAGCGAGGCGATCCTGCGCACCGACCTGGCCCACATCGAACTGCCCAACCTGGTTTTTGCCGGAACCAGTGTGGCTGCCGGCATGGCCAAGGCGGCGGTCTTTGCCACCGGTATGGAGAGCGAGTTCGGCAAGATCGCCCATCTGACTCAGGCCTTAGAGGAGGAACTCAGTCCCCTTCAGAAAGAGATGATCTACGCCACCAAAGTGGTGACCGCTATAGCGGTGGGCGCTGGTCTACTCTTCTTCGTGCTGGCTGTTTTGATGGCCGGCGTTAACTTGACCGAGGGTTTCATCTTTGCCCTGGGCATGATCGTCGCCTTCGTGCCCGAAGGTTTGCTGCCGACAGTGACCCTGGCGTTGGCGATGGGCACGCAGCGCATGGCCCGACGCCATGCCCTGATCAAGCGCTTGTCAGCCGTCGAGACCCTGGGTTGCACCACCCTGATCTGCACCGACAAGACGGGGACGCTCACTCAGAACGAGATGACTGTGCGTGACCTATGGCTCGCCGGCCGGCGACTGGCGGTGACGGGCGTCGGGTATGCGCCTGAGGGGCAGATCCTGGACGCCGGGCAACCGGTTCCGACCCCCGTGGACGGTGATCTGTGCCAGTTGCTCGTCACGGCCGGGCTATGCAACAACGCTCGGCTGCTGCCGCCGAATAGCGAATCTCCCCGCTGGACAGTGCTGGGCGACCCTACGGAGGCTGCTCTACAGGTGGTCGCGCTTAAAGCAGGACTGGATCTGGAGGCCGAAGTGCGGCGGACCCCACGCCTGCGCGAACTCCCCTTTGACTCCCGCCGCAAACGAATGTCCACCATCCACTCCCTCGGAAATCGGAAATCAAAAATCAAAAATCGGGTGGCCTACGTGAAGGGAGCGCCAAAAGAGGTGCTGGCCCTGTGCACCCGCATCCGGCTGGACGGCCAGGAATGCCCGCTGGATGATGGTTTGCGGGCGCAGATCATGGCGGCCAACGATGACTATGCCCGCAACGGCCTGCGGGTGCTGGCAGTCGCCATGCGCAATCTCACCCCTCACCCTCGTGGCCCCCTCTCCCCTCTCCTAGCAGGAGAGGGGAGAGGGGGCCGGGGGGAGTGGGGTGAGGTGGGTGAGGTCGAAACCATTGAGCGCGACCTGACCTTCCTGGGATTGGTGGCGATGATGGACCCGCCTCGCCAGGAAGTGACCGAGGCGGTGCAAAAGTGTCACCGGGCCGGCATCCGCATCATCATGATCACCGGCGACTACGGGCTGACAGCAGAGAGCATCGCCCGGCGCATCGGCATCATCCGGGGTAGCCAACCGCGCATTGTCACCGGTGCCGACCTGGACGCGATGGATGAAGAGGCCCTGAAAACAGCCTTGCAGGAAGAGGTCATCTTTGCCCGTGTGGCTCCGGAACATAAACTGCGTGTGGTCAGCGCACTCAAGGAAGTGGGGCACGTTGTGGCCGTCACCGGCGACGGGGTGAACGATGCGCCTGCCCTCAAAAAAGCCGACATCGGTGTGGCCATGGGCATTGCCGGCACCGATGTGGCCAAAGAGGCCGCCGATATGATCCTCACCGACGACAACTTTGCCTCCATTGTTAACGCTGTGGAAGAGGGACGGGCGGTCTACTCCAACATCAAGAAATTCACCACCTACATTTTCACCAGCAATACCCCAGAGGCTGTGCCCTTTGTCCTGTTCGCCTTGAGTCAAGCTCGCATCCCGCTGGCGCTCAACGTGATGCATATCCTCTCCATCGATCTTGGCACCGACATCATGCCGGCGCTGGCCCTGGGCGCTGAGCCGCCCGAGCCCGGCGTGATGGACTGGCCGCCGCGCGACCTGAAGGAGCACGTCATTACTTTACCTCTCCTTGTGCGAGCCTATCCCTGGTTGGGGATGATCCAGAGCCTGGCGGCGATGGCAGCCTTCTACTTCCAGTACTGGATGAACGGCTACTGGGGCCAATGGTTGGACCTGCCAGCGAGCGGGCTCCTCTACCGTTCGGCAACCGCTATGACGCTGGCCTCCGTCGTAGCCACTCAGATTGGCAACCTCTTTGCCCAACGCACCGAGCGCAACTCTGTCTTTCGCATCGGCCTGTTCAGCAATCGGCTGGTTTGGGTAGGTATCGCCACTGAGCTTACCCTCATCTCGTTGATCGTCTACGTTCCGCTTTTCCAGGGGTTTATTGGCACGGCTGCTTTTCCCTTGAAAAACTGGCTGTTCCTGTTTGCTTGGACTCCCTCGCTGTTGTTAGCCGATGAGTTACGCAAGGCATTGCTACGCCGGTGGGAGAGGCGCAAGGCGTGAAGCGTGAAAGGTAAAACATGGTGAAGCACCTCTTCACGTTTCACGCATGACGTTTTACGCGGACTGGAGGTGATCCATGAGAATCATCATCATTGGCTGTGGCCGGATGGGCGCTGGGCTGGCACAGACTCTGAACCTGCGTGGCCATTCAGTGACAGTGGTGGACAAAGACCCGGTT
>Ga0172362_10006020_pt1 | contig 10453 bp, 12 predicted proteins | sample LakKivs1_kivu2a2_FD_114534 | JGI IMG/M metagenome (GOLD analysis project Ga0172362, IMG submission 114534) | Sediment microbial communities from Lake Kivu, Rwanda - Sediment s1_kivu2a2 | ecosystem: Environmental > Aquatic > Freshwater > Lake > Sediment | place: Rwanda: Western Province, Lake... | reverse complement strand
ATTTAATAAATAAAGATCCAAAACTCAATAGAGAGCTTGAAGATGCTGCTGCTAATTATATTGATTGGGATACGGTAGATGATGTTGATTATTATGAGGGTCCGGATATGGAAGAGACTGTGAGTGTGGGTGTAGTTGCGGAAGGCGAAGGTAATACTGACGTTGAAATCGAAGAATGGGAAGTTAATATTCTCGGAAAGGATTATATTATTGATGCTGATGTTAGTGTCGATTTTCATTACGAAGGTGCTGACTATGAAGATCATATGGAAATCAATCCCGGCGGGTATTACGTAGATAATGCTACAGCAGTTATCACGAGGTTAGGTGTAGAAGATGGTGATAATTACAGGTATATTACAGATCCTACTTATATCAAACAGATACAAGATCTAATAAATAAGGATCCTAAGCTTAATAGAAAACTTGAAGATACAGCAGCAAACAGCGTTAACTGGAGTAGAATGAGTGAAACGGTAGGATATGTAATGAAAACAAAACCTTCCGATCCTCTAGAAAGAGGTGAATAAAAAGTTGGAAGTCTGAAAAAAAATCCTTAACTTCTTTTTATCATCAGATAAGATGATATTTCTCTCTAGAAGAAGAAAGAGAAAAATATAAAAATAAAAATGAAAAAAGTAACGGTTTTGCGACTTAGTGGGTGTAGTTACTGTGAGGAGTTGGTAGAGGCTTTAAATAAGGAAGGAATTGTTTACGAGTCTATCGATGCTAACGATAATGATAAGTTAGCCGATGACGTAGAAGACTTCTTAGGGGTAAATACCTACCCTATAGTTTTGGTATCGTCTTCTAAAAAAAGTCTACCTTCATTTTATCTTTATAGAGCTGATTCTATAGAGCTAGTAGGGGAGTCTACTAAACACGGTGCTATAAGAGTCGGACATTACGATTTAAATTCGATGATTCATAATATCATAAGTATTGTTAAATAAATTATATGCGCTACAAAAACCTGGTTTCGAATAAATTAGAAGCCCTAGATAACTCTATCGCCCGTCTTAACTCTCTTCTTTCTCAAAACCTTACCCGTGATCAATTTCAAGAAGTTGTATCAACGCTACGTGAGAAAATACAAGAGATTCAGACTCTAGTCAACGCAGAGCAAGAAGAATATTAAAAAAGTTGCTAGCTAGGTAATTAGGTTTTATATTATAGGTATAAACCTATTTGCATGTTAACACCTGAACAAATTCAAAGCAATCTTGAAAAGTTTTATCAAGTTATTACTGATCATATTTCTGAGCCTCGAGCCACCAACCTCCTTGCTCTATACCAATCTCAGGAAGAGAATTTGGTTTTTGCACCCGCTTCCTCTCGTACGGCATTTCATAACGCCTTCCCGGGGGGGTATGTAGATCACGTTCTTAGAGTAGTAGAAGCAGCTCTCGCCCTTTACGAGGTATGGGAGCAATTCGGCTCCGACATCACTACCTTCTCGCAAGAAGAGTTGGTATTCTCTGCCATCAATCACGACCTCGGTAAACTAGGACGTGACGGTAAGCCTGCTTATCTACCTAACGATTCAGAATGGCATATCAAGAATCAAGGAGCAATGTATAAACCTAATGCAGAGCTTCCTTTCATCCCGATTCAAGACGCATCTCTTTTTATTCTACAATCAGCCGGTATTCAAATGTCGTTCAACGAATTTGTAGCAATCAAAATTCACGACGGACCTTACGATGACGGAAATAAAGCTTACCTATTTTCAAGTCAAAACGAATCTAAGTTACGTACATCGCTTCCCTACATTCTACATCAAGCCGATATCTTAGCCGCAAGAGTAGAATGGGAAAAGGAATGGAGCGGTAAGGTAGGGGCACCTAAAGCTAAAGAAGTGAAGCCTGCTACTGCTACTCAATTCAAGCAAGCTGCTGAAGCCAAGAAGTTATCGAATATCGGGGCAAAGAATCCCGGATTACTAAACGCACTAAAAGGATTATAATATGTTTGGATGGATTATGCTCGCCGTATGGGCACTAACTGTTGTGGGTTGGATTATTTACAACCTCTATCAAAAGAATATCAAATTAGAAAACACTGTAATTAGTCAAGCTACTTTTATCGCCGGGCTTCAGAGCTTGATCGGCGAATCAGAGAAAGCTGTTAAAGGTTTAGACGATAAGATTTGGCTAGAGAGCGATAAAGAACTACAGCAGGTTTTCTACAATCTAAAAGCAATCCAAGAAGGATTGAATCAATTCAACAAGCGATAATGGTAGAAGATATTTTCAAACCAGAAGAAGAGGTTACGCTTACCAAAGACGGAAAGGTTAGAAAGAGAAGGCCTAAAAAATCGATTGACTACTTTACCCTCGATACCCAAGAGGCCATTCTTGAGTATAGAAAAGAAGCTTCCCAGGCCCGTAGAGATAAGATCTTTAACGAAAGGATTTATTACGCCTTCTATAAGTTAGCCGAAAATATTATTCATACCTTTAAGTTCTACTACACCGAAGTAGATAATATCGATGAATTAAAGCACGAGGTAATCGCCTTCCTTCTTGAAAAGCTACACCTCTACGATCAAACTAAAGGTAAAGCTTATTCGTATTTCGGTACTATTGCAAAAAGGTATCTGATAGTATACAACAACAATAACTACAAGAGATTAAAGGGAAAAGCACCTGTAGACGACGTAGAGACAGATAAGACTGTAACTAACGAACTTCTTCTTTCTCGTCAAGATGATCTTAAATCTATCTCATTTATTGAGCTCTTTATTCAAAAAATAGACGATGAGCTATTAGAACTCTTTCCAAAACCGCAAGAGGCTAGGGTAGGGGACGCTATTTTAGAGTTATTCAAGCGCAGGGAAAATATAGATATATTCAATAAGAAAGCTCTCTTTATCTATATTAAAGAGATTACAGATGCACCTACTCCCGTAATTACTAAGGTAATAAAGGTACTTAAAGAGATTTATCGAGATATGTTGAATAAATATCTAGAACAAGGAACAAGGATCGACATTTTTTCTCGTTAGATATTTATTTAAAAGAGTCTCATGAGTTTAGATTTCGATTTATACGATGGCAAGAAGTACTCTGACCTCGTAAAGGACATTGTTAAGAACCATAAAGCTAAGCAGAATCAAATTAAAAATTTGACCGACCAGCTTGTTAACATGGTTACTGAACCTGGGGATGCTGTTGTTATAGTACCTCTGATTAAAGGCTACCTTGATTCTGATATCAAGAATGACGAAGCCCTAGTTAAGCTTGCTCAAATCATGCAAAAAGCAAATCAAACAGAAGCAGGTGCCGACGGTATGTTTAGCGACAAGGACCTAGAGATGCTTTTTAGCGATATTCAAAAAACAACTGCACCTTTAAAAGAAGAAGAGGTTAAACAATTACCAAGTAGTAAAGAGAATGGCTAACTTTAACCCTACATATACTCAACAGCTCGCTTCTTTTGCACAGCCTACTGGTCCCGGTACAAGCTTCAATTACCTTATTGCACGCGTGACACATGTAGTACAAGGCCCTATTTACATCGGAACTAACGTTCCTGATCCCTACTTCAAAGATCCATCAGATCTCGGAGCAATAACCTTTCAATTACTGACTGGACTACAAGATAGAACTTTAACAAGCGGCGGTAATAATGTAGCTCGTCCAATGAGTTCAGCAGTAAAACAGTATCCTATAGAGGGCGAGATAGTTTTAATATTTCCAGGACCTTCTAGAGAAATGAATGAGGATAGAGGCCGTAGAGATTTTTTTTACACTCAACCTTATAATTTATGGGGATTAGCTAATCATAATGCCTTCCCCGACCTCGGTGATTATGGTGCTTACATAGGTAAAGTGAAGCGTACTTATCAAGATAGTAGTAACACAAATCAACCTATAAATACTACAGCTACTGGATCTTTAAATATGCCTTTAGGTCCTAACTTTGTAGAGAAAGATAACATTAAGGCATTAAGACAGTTTACTGGTGATGTTACTATAGAAGGCAGATGGGGCAATTCAATAAGGTTTAGTTCTACAAATCCTATCCCTGCCGATCAAAATCCTTGGTCGAAAAATAGTACTCCTGGTAATCCGATTACGATTATAAGGAACGGGCAAGGTAAGCCCGATAACAACATCACTACAGTCCCAACGGTTGAGAATATCAATAAAGACCCCTCTTCGATTTATTTAACAGAAGGACAGCAAATAGTGATAGATGACATAAATAATAATTTTAGCTTAGCAAGTTTGGATATAGTACTAGCAAGAACCTATACAGTTTCGATTCCTATTCAGCAGCAGTTAACTAGTACTGATAACATATCTGCTCAAGATCAAGATCAAATTATTAACGGAGGCTAAAATGTATCAACCACAGTTCCCATATCTAGGTAATCAAGTTATAATAACTTCAGGAAGAGTCGTACACCATTCCTATGACGACTTTATATTCTTATTCGGTAAAAAAGGCGTCGCTATTTCATCACCTGCTACATTCACTGTCGACGCAAACGAAAAAACCACTATCGCCTCTCCTAAGATCGAGTTAGGTTTTAACGCCGCTCGTATAGGCGAACCCGTACTACTAGGTACAAGTACTGCAATTCAATTAGGATTCCTCATTGACGCACTAGTTAATTTAGGGGTAGCTTTACAAGCAATGTCTGCAGAAGAGCTTGAAACGGCAATTCCTGGAATCGTAAATACTGGTAAAGTTTTAGAAGGAATCGGTAATAGGGTTAAGGCTCAACTAAATTCTTCATGTCTCTCTAAAAATACTTTTACCAGGTAATGCCAAGGAATAAGATAGCAAGAGGTATTGAGAGGATTGTAAGGATCTCAGCAAAAGGACTAGGCGAATTACAAATAGGCACCGACAAGATCTTGTGGGGTAATCCTTCTCCCTCTAAAGATAAAAAGTCTTCAGCAAGCTATGGAAGTAAATCCGCGAGAGAACCCAGGAGCTATACAACAAAGACAGTACCCCCTCCGTCTACCCGAAACGAAGTAACGTTCGGCAGCGGAAATGTAGGTGAAACTATACCACCTCCGACGAATCAACCAGAACCCTGGCAGTTTCAATCTGTATTAGGTCCCGATGATACTCCTCCTGAAGATATCAAAAAAACGATTGTTGCTACTAGAAATCAGCCTGATAAACAATTACAGTATAGAGAGGTGACCACTAGACCTGAAAAACCAAAAATAGGACAGCGGCTAGTTCAATCAGGACTTTTTAATGCATTAGACGCCCTCAATTCGGTCGATTTATGTAATGTCGTTACGTACGCATACGACAATATAAATGTAAAAAGACAGCCGAGACCTGAAAGAAGTACTTGGACAACAACACAAGTAGTTTTTTTCACTCTACAAGATCAAGCAGGATTAGTAGTTAAGGCTATCGATAAGTATACAGCTTACCCTAATGTTTTTATAGGATCTTATTTAGGCGTAGGACCTAATGCGGTACCTCTTCAACAAGCCGTTACACAATCAAATGCACCAACACAAGGCGGCACTGCAGTACAGAAGTATAATATATATTACTTACTGAAAAGTATCGGTGAGGTCTTTAGCTTTAATACAAACACTACCGGATCTCTTTTCACGTCTCAAGATGCAGTACTATTAAGAGAAGTTCCAGGACTTGGATCAAATTTAAATTTCGTTAACGATATACTAGGAGACGTTAATAAGTACTCTGATTTCAATCAAATATCTACTCCTGAACTGCTTACTCTACAGACTAAGATAGGACAGTTGAGATCTGTCTGTACAACTATACAGAACCTTAACTTTAAATCCGCAATTAATTTAGCAGGTAATTTTGTAGGCGCCGATATCAGAAGTCAAATTGCACGATTAAACGAATTCGTAGATGTAACAAAAATTATACCTACATTAAAGGAGGTAAATAACGGAATAAGATCCTTTATTAAGATAGCTAATAAAGTACAGAAAGTAATTACAACTGGTCAGTTCATAATTAAACTTGCTATTTTATTTATAAAAGTATTTAAGTTTATACTTTACTTCTTCGGCATTCTCCCTATCCCTCTGATCCTCAGCGCAGCTGGACCACAAACCAAGATACAAGACGCCAAAGACGCTGCAAGAGATGAATCCAACGGAGTAGTTAGAGTTTTAAAATCAATAAACGCACTTTTAGGAGTTGCTACAAACTTCGTACGTTACCTAATTGTAAATGCTAATGAACTCTTAAGAAGACTAGACACTCTACTTTTGAACTTACAAGTATGTGATGCTTTTAAAGACTCAGATGTATTGAACGAATTGTTACAGACACGTAGTGATTTAAATACAACCCTAGACGAACTCTCCTATTATATAATTAGCTACGATTCTAAGACAAGCCCAGATTCTACAACCTTCGGATCATATGAAATAAGAATATTAGAAGAAGAGGTTGTTGACGTTTCTGTTGAGAATAAACGCAGAAGAGGTGTAGCTCTAGACCAAGCCGGGACTATAATCGTTCAGTCCGACCTTACCTTTGCAACTAATCCAGATGTTATAATTGGTGAGGTAAAGCAAAAACTTGTAGCACTCGGACTTGTAGGACCAGATCTTGGATCTATAGACGGAGACGTTTTAGCAGCAGTTAGCGAAGCATATACATTCCTTGAGAACAATGACATACTAGATGATGATTTAAATATAGATGCTGCACCATTAGATCTACCTGATAATACAGATGAAAATGAAGGTCTTGGTTTGAATGCGTTTGTCAACAATCTCAAAGGAGGTAGAAGATTAAGACGTAGATCAAGAGCGGCTTTAGCTAAGAACTATAGAGAGGCGGCAGCAGAAATACAGAAAACAGACAACACTGGAAGATTCGCTACTCTAAGATCCAATCAATTACAGCAAGCGGTACGTTTGGATATAGCTAATTTAAAAGATCAGATTAAAGAATGGCAAGCACAAATCGCTGTTGCTGCAACTCAAGGACCGCTTGGTATACCAATTATTGCTGATAGAAGAAAAAAGATAGTTGCCGCAAATAGAAGAATACTGGAACTTCAAAGAGAAGGTTAACTATAAATTACTCAATTAAATATATTTATTACATATGGCAAAACTAGATGCACTTAGAAAGATAATTCGCGAAGAGGTTCGGGCTGTTTTTCAAGAAGAGCTAGCCGGAATATTGAAAGAAGCCGTTATGGCAAACAGGTCACAACAGCCTATAACTGAAGCAGTTATACAAAAAGAACCTGTACCAAAGACCTTAAACAGACAGGTACCTAAATTAGTCCCACCTGTTCTTAGTCCAAATAATCCGTTAAATAGTCTTTTGGCCGAGACTGCAATGACAATGACTGCTAAGGATTTTGAAGGATTCGGAAACATTTCTGCTACCTCTGCTGACGTTCCAGTAGTAGAATCAATGGACGGTATGTTTGCTTCTGCAAGAAAGAGCTCGAATTTAGACGCAATAGAGATAAATGCAGTTCCTGACTTTTCCGGAATCATGGCTAAAATGAAAGCGAACGGAGAAATATAATGGCATACAACCTTAGAAATATAAACGTTCTCGATCTCAGACCATCAACAGGTATTGGAGTTGCTTTACCCTTCGATGCACCTGGAGTGTTTAGAACTGTATATACAACTAGGGAGCAACTAAAATATAATATCATTAACTTTCTGTTAACTGATCAAAGAGAGAGAATTTTTAATCCTGGTTTTGGGGCAAATATAAGAAGTAAAGTATTCGAACAAATTACTAGAGAGACGTTAGATGAACTAGATGCTCTTATTAGAGCAGGTATTGAGAGATACTTTCCAAATGTTATTATTACTCAATTAACTTTTGGCGGAGACCCTAATCAAAACTTGCTGACAATACAGTTTTCATACACAATAAACAATACAGGTGAATCAGACATTGTAACACTTAGTTTAAATGGCTAACAAGAATATAACATATCTAAACAAGGACTTTACTACGTTTAAGAACGCATTGGTAGAGTATGCGAAAACGTATTATCCTAATTCGTATAACGACTTTTCTACCTCTTCCCCTGGTACTATGTTTATTGACATGGCATCATATGTAGGAGACGTACTTTCGTTCTATTTAGATAATCAGACTCAAGAGACATTCTTAGAGTATGCAAAGCAGACTAATAACCTTTATGCACTTGCATACATGTTAGGATATAGACCAAAAGTCACTTCTGCTGCAATCGTATCTCTAGACGTTTATCAACAAATACCTGCTTCTGGCTCTAGCTACGAGCCCGACTTTAATTACGCTATGATCGTAGAAGAAGGTATGCAAGTTAGATCGAATATTAATACTGCAAACTTTTTTTACTGTCCTAATAGGATAGATTTCAATCTATCTTCTTCAATTGATCCTACTGAAATCTCAGTATACACTACTGCAGGCGGTAATCCTAATACGTATTTGTTAAAAAAGAGAACTCAAGCAATTTCAGGTCAAGTTAGAAATGCAGTCCTTAACTTCGGAACTATACAAAGGTTCCCGGTAAGAACTATTCAAGATACTGATATCATCGAGATAATTAAAGTTACAGATCAAAGAACAGGGTATAGATGGTATGAAGTACCTTACTTGGCCCAAGATTATATTCTGAAGCCTGTTGCCAATACTGCTCTGGCCTACCCTCAATTGTATCAAGAAGCTAATCAGGTACCTTATATTCTAGAAAGAGAAAACGTACCCTTCCGTTTTGTTTCAAGATTTACAGCAAATAATATTCTCCAATTAGAATTCGGTGCAGGTATTCAAGCGATTTCAGGATCTATTCCTAACCCATTCAACGTAGGTATTGGAACCGTAAACGGTATAGACATGTTAAATACCGCCTACGATCCAACTAACTTTGTAACAAATAACTCATACGGAGTTGCCCCTTTTCAAACAAACCTAACAGTACAGTACTTAGTAGGTGGAGGAGCTACTGCTAACGTTGCCGTAAATGAACTAACTAATATAGTAACTTCAAATATTACGTTTCCCAATCCGACAAGTCCAGCTCAAGAAGCATTTACAAGAACCACTCTTGCGGTCAATAACAGTATACCTGCAGTTGGAGGCGGTGATGGCGATACTCCTGAAGACATCCGATTAAACACTTTAGCCCAGTTCCCCTCTCAAATGCGAGCTGTAACACAGCAAGATTATTTAGGTACTGTACTAGGAATGCCTCCTAAATTCGGCCAAGTAGCAAAGGCTTATGTAACCAAAGATACTGCTACTTTTGCGCAATACTTAGTAGGACAGCCCGGAGAAAGAGATCCGCTAGCTACTTCTATTTACTTACTTAGCTATGATACAAATGGAGCCTTTACGGTTCCAGGGCCTGCTCTTTTACAGAACATACAAACATATCTTGAGCAATATAGAATGTTGACAGATACTATTATCTTAAAACCTGCCTATATTATAAACATTCAGGTTAATTTCGATATCATTATTAGACCAAACTATACATCTAGGGATGTACTTGCTGGATGTCTAAGTGTATTAAGAGCCTACTTTGCAAGAGAGAATTGGCAAATTAATCAACCAATAATCCTTTCAGAGATTTATACAGCCCTCGATCAAATTGCAGGCGTGCAGACAGTTCAGAAAGTATCCATTAATAATATAGCAGGAACTAACCAAGGTTATTCTCAATACAGTTACGATATTCCAGGGGCGACTTTAAACGGAGTGATTTATCCTTCATTAGATCCAAGTATCTTTGAAGTTAAATACCTAGACACAGATATTCAAGGACGCGTAGTAACATTCTAACCATGGCAGTATATCAAATATTTGCATCAGCAGACTCGACAATATATTCAAGATACCCGTCTAAAAATACGGGTCGGGATCCTATTCTAGAAATATCTGCAAAGAACTCTCAAGACGGGACTAGATTCCTATTTAGAGAATCCTTGACTAATAACCCTTATTACACTTACGATTTAGCTGCAAACGGCAATTACGACACTACAGAATACTACTTCCCCGACAAAGATATTAGAAGAGCGCTACTACAGTTTTCTCCAGCAGATATTGCTAAATTAGAGATCTTTGCATCACAGTCGATAAGCGGGTCTTGGAAAGGGAACTTAAGACTATACCTAGCCTCTGCACAGAATTTAAATACAACCTACTCTTTAGATGCATACGCATTATCCCAATCCTGGGCAATGGGTACAGGGCAATTTGCTCAAGTCCCTGAATCCAGGAATGGAGTAAGCTGGACTTATACAGGACCCTATCAAAACTCACCCGCTTGGGCAAATACAGGAAGCTCTTATCTAACCAACTACTCAGGAAGTCAATTTTTTGATTATATGTCCAATAAGGACATTAATATGGATATTTCCGACGTATTGAACGGCTGGTTTAGCTCTTCGATATCAAACTACGGTATAGTAGTTAAACATCCGGATTATATAGAGAATAACACGTCTTCCTT
>Ga0172362_10006019_pt1 | contig 10454 bp, 10 predicted proteins | sample LakKivs1_kivu2a2_FD_114534 | JGI IMG/M metagenome (GOLD analysis project Ga0172362, IMG submission 114534) | Sediment microbial communities from Lake Kivu, Rwanda - Sediment s1_kivu2a2 | ecosystem: Environmental > Aquatic > Freshwater > Lake > Sediment | place: Rwanda: Western Province, Lake... | reverse complement strand
GTAAATATGGCGCTATTGATGAAAAAGGTCAAATAGTTGGTATTTGGTCAATTCCTGTTGCTCAAGCTTTTTTGGAGGGAGGACTCGTCAGATTGCAGTATTATTCTTTCCAGGCATTAGCTGGATTGAAAAGTGTTTTAAATTTAAATGTTGACTTTTCTAATTTTCAGCTTATTGCCACTGTTGGTATCTATCCTTCTTTAACCATTACAGATTCTAATGATCCTTTATTTGAGAGGTACGGTTTCAGTTATGCTTCGAGCATGGGAGCAAGACAAGCAAAGGAATTAGAAAATTTACAATTTTATCCTAAGGGACGCCAAATTCCAACAGGCCCACCCTATACCTATGAAACAATGAGTGATTTATTACGGGTAGGTGTTTTCTCTCCCTCTCAAGCCCAAGATTTAATATGTGCCGGTTTACCTGACTACATCCTTTCTTTATTATCTGGTAAAAATGGTTTAACCACTACCCCTTTTAATGCTCTTGAGTATATGGGAATATTAACCACAGACGGGCAATTTCTAATACCTTCAAGATTATTCAAAAATAATTTTCTTTCTCCTTCTAAGCCTGAACAACTTTTAGTAGCAACCGTGGAGCCGGAAATATTAAAAAAACTTGGTCTTAAAAAAACACCCCTTCAACCAATAAAACTTCTCAATCGAGGCACTGATGGGCCAATAATTCACGAAATTAAAATTGATGGAGAATATCCTGCCAGAATAAAATATGAATCAACGGTCGCTGTTTCCATAAGAAAAAGTAAACCCCCAGTTTTGAAGCCAGGAGATGAGGTTTGGGTTTTAAGATACGGTCAAGATGACTATCGCTTTGGTTTAGCTTTTAATTGTGGGGTTACTTCCCTTCGTCAATTTACCTTAGAGGGCGATTTCCGGTTAATTCTATCTAAGAACAAATTTTTGGCAGAGTACGAAGAATTTTTCAAGAGGGGAGATGGCGAGAGCGAAGATGTCTATTTTGCAAGATTAGATGAGGAGTTATGCCAATGGTTAGGAAGAAATGATTTTAATAAACAAGTTTTTGGTGACGTTGGAGTCTTTGTGTCAGGCAAAAGACGTAGTGGCAAAGGACCTCAGGGACCTGGAGTTTATCCAAAAGAAATTCCCTGTTGTCCAGAAGTCTTTTATTATTTATTAAAGGAAGAAACTGCTTTTGCTGCAAGATATGCTATCGAAACACTTCAAAGAGTAGGAGAGGGAAAAATCAATCAAATGTTTGCCTTAGGACCAATCTTGAAATCTCCTCTCTGGCAACAAATTCATTATATGATTACTCATGTTCCCTTAGGAAGAATTTTAATGGATAATCAACCTTTAAAAGAACCGTCATTAGTTGCTCTTTCTCTTGCTTCTTTAAAAGAAGTTGGATTATCAAATGAGGCCGAGACTATTAGGCAACGTTTATCTCTTGCCACCTTACCAGATCAACAGCCAAAATTTGCTTTTGAGCCAAAACTTATAGAGGAAAGATATCGTCGATACTTACAGTTATTCCAATAGACACACTAATATTTTAGATCCTGATATTTAAGCTTGGGATGGTTTGGTTTGAGCCCAGGAAATGGTCTTTCCCTTAGGCGAAATCATTTCTTCAAATTTATCCTGAGTCATTTTCGGGACAGCCACCGTAATTTGCTGTTTTGAAAGTTCGCCTAACTGAAGGGTGTTTTTTCTATTTTGATTTGGCGGTCTTCTGATTGAGAAGCAATGCAGCCGGAAAGAAGAAATAAAACCGATAAAGTGCCTAATCGGCAAAAATCCCAACGACTGAAAGTTTCTTTTCTTGGGCTCATTTGTGTTAAATTTTTCTTGGGCAGGTGTAATGGCAGAAGTTATTTTAGCGAGGCAATTTTAACAAATGAAAATAAAAAAGTAAAATTTTTTAAGAATTTTTGGTATAATTCGGTCGATATGGCCGGTAGGTTTTTTAAAGAGGCTTCATTATTGTCCGCTGAGGTATTAATTCCTCCAATTGGAAAACTTAGAAATTGGCTTTTTTTTGAGAATATTGATCCGGTTTTGATTAGCTCCGAATCTCCCAGAATTGCTGGAGATTTAATTGAAGAATTTAAAATAAATGGAAAATCAAAAGATCCCTTTAGCAATTCTCAAGAAGAATCCGTCAGAAAAGCAATAGAAGAAGTCTTAAGAATAGGCGCAAAATATAGAATTCCTGCCGGCAAAGTTGATGGTTTAAGAGGACAAAAGAATCGCGGTCTTTTTATCATGGGTCCGCAATCTCAGAATGATTTTGTGCCCTGGCAGGAAGTGGCTAAAAATTTAGGACTTTCCCTTGATGCCGTATATGTAAGGTTGGAAAAAACATTAGGTTCTTTCCCTTTGCAATATTGTCCAAAGACACTTTTAAATGGCACAGGCCAAGTTTCTCCGGCTTTGCCTAATTGTCTTGTTGAAGAAATCTTAAAACAAAAATCTAAAAGAAGAGTTATTGAAGAGGTTGAGGTAGATCGTCAAGATTTAGGCTTAAAGGCAGCTCAATTAAGAAGAGAATTGTTTTTAAGAAGAGAGACACCTTGGCAAGAAATAGGAGAAGAGACTCAAAATAAAATTTGGGAAATCGTTGAAGCAGGTAAAGAAGCTAAAAGAAGAATTTTAAAACATATAGTCTTGGCTGGAGATGTTGATGATTTTCTTAAAGGTATAGCCGCCGCAGAAATTATTTTAGAAGCAAATAAGGGTTTGGAATTGAAACAAATAGACCGTCGGCCTTATAAGCCAAGTTTCTTGCCGGACTTGAAGGCTCAAGCTGACATTGGCATGCTTTTTGGGGTTGAGGATTATGATCGCCGAAAAGGTTATAAGTTTTCTACTTATGTCTTTCCTAAGATCCGGGCTTCTTTAAACGAATTTGATCCTGAAGATAGGTTGGGAATTACTAAAGAAGAAAAATTGCTCATTAATAAAGTTAGGCGAGTCGAAGAATTATTAGAAGTTAGAATTGGCCGGAAACCGACAATTTCGGAAATTGCTAAACAAGCGGGAATAAGCGAAGAACAAGTTAGGGAAGCAATGGAGTTACGCGAAGTTGGTGTTGTTTACCTTGAAGAGGTATTAAGACAATCATCTGGCTCTATGCGGGGATGCGATCTTCCTTGGGAGGAAATGTTAAGTCTTGATGGGCAAACAAGAAAAACAGAAGAATCAATTATTCAAAAAGAAGAAATCCATTTTCTTGGGAGTGTTTTGGAAAAATTACAGCCGAATGAAAGGAAAGTTTTAGTTTTATGTTTAGGTTTTGATTATGAACATACAGAAGTCGGAGAAATGATGGGTGTTACCCGCCAAAGGATTGAAGAACTTTTAGAAAGAGCAATCAGGAAAGTTCAAAGTAGAGAGGCTTCGGGAAGGCTGGAGAAGAGAAGACAAGGAGCTTGATGCGCGTTGCATCATCTTGTCATTCCATCACCCAACCTTCCCGGCTGCGTATGCCTCTCTGTGTTCTTAGTGAGAGGAGGTTGTAGGGAAAAAACTTCGGTAAGCCTGAGCAAGAGCAATCTCCCCTCCAATCCCCACAACGATGCCAAACAGGCATACGAGGATAAAGATGATGATCTCCCAGACGTTGCCTGTTTTTATGAGGCGAGACAGATTGGCGCCGTAGACCTTGAGTAGGACACCAGACTGGGTGTTTCCCACTACCCAAGGTACGGTATTGGACCAGATATCGATCAGGCTCGATCCGGTCCCGCAAATCAGAAGGGCAATTTCCCAGGGCGATAGGCCGTCTGCCGGGTTGACGAACCCCAAGGCGAGCAGGAACTCGAACGCCATGAACACGATCTCCGTCATATTGGCGTCCGTTTGAGACATGTAGATGTTCTGCCCGCTGACAATCCCTGGTATTGCTCGCAAGATCGCCGCTCCATAGCGAAAGTTGAGATAGAGGCAGATTATGCCTACTACCGACCAAAAGAACCCAGCGAGAATGGAATTTCTCCTCATGTTTTCCTCCTATTGGGGTAGCATTTTTGTGGGATGCCATTTTCCATCGGCCCCACATTGATAAAGGTCTCCGGGTTCGGGTGTAGATCCCGCCTGGACGCACGGGTCTTTCCCGATCTTTTTCCTTGCCTCAGAATAGCATCCTTGACAACGTACTTCTTGTGCCTGTGAAGGCGCTTGTAGGTCTTGCGCAAGTTGCAGGGGGGGAGGAGTGGGGGTGATGCGTGTGGTTGGCATCGGTGTCGGAGGTTGTAATTTCCTTGTGGGCTGGAGTGTAACAGCCATCCCATAGTTTCCTCCTTGCTGGGTGAGACCAAAGTTTCCCTCTTTGCCAAAGAGATCTTCTTCAGTCTTCCCTTGGAAGTTTTCCTCCGGCGTCTCTTGGGCCATGGCCCCGTACACTCCCTTTTCAGGAATGACTGCCTTTAAGGGGCCCCGAATGTCGTACTCTTCGTTCTCTGGCTCAGATACCACATTGCCTCCGCATCCTGTCAGAACTATGAGTACCATGAGTAACACTGCCACCATCCAAATCGATCTTTTCTTGCCCATGTTTTTTTCCTTTCTCTCACGATAAAGCATACGCAGCTAACAAAATACAAAAATTTATATTCAGTTAGCTGCGTACGATAAATTTTTAAAGAGCAATGATTTGTTTTTTTATTGATTCGGATGTTATCATAATAATCCTATAGCGTCAAGTTTTTTGACGATTTTTAGATAACAAAATTGAAAGATTCTTGACCCACCATTAGTTTTATTCTAAAATTTAAAGACATATTTTTAAAAAAATGCAAAATTTTCCAATTTTCAAAACTAAATTTAACTTAAAATGAACCTAAAGTGTTACAAACAGATGGACGATCGGCTATTCAATTGTAACATATTTAACTAACTATTTTGAAAAAATATAATATTTTTTAATGAATTTCCCCATTTTTAAAACTAAAATTCCTGGTAAAACCAAAAAATTTGATTTAACTGACCGCCAACAAGTTTCTCAATATTTTCAATATAAAGCCGGAGAAGAAATTGCCAAAATTAAAAAGTATTTTCAAAAAAATACTTTTATTGCTTATCTTTTGGGCAAGAAGCAAGCAGGTAAGGGAACTTATTCAAAACTTTTTGCTGATATTTTTGGTGAAGATAAGGTTAGTCATATTTCCGTAGGAGATGTAGTCAGAGCCGTTGATTTGGAAATGAAAGATCCAAAAAAGAAGGATGAGCTTGTCAAATTCCTCCAAAAAAATTACCGTGGTTATTATTCAGTTGAAGAAATTATTAGATCTCAGCAACAAAGAAGTACGACCAAGCCTTTGTTACCAACAGAATATATCTTAGCCTTGCTTAAAAGAGAAATCGCCAAAGTCGGTAAAAAAGCTTTATTTATTGACGGTTTGCCTAGAAATTTGGATCAAGTTTCTTATTCTTTATTTTTCCGAGAACTGATTGGCTATCGAGATGATCCTGATTTTTTTGTTTTGATAGATATCCCCGAATCAGTCATTGATGCCAGAATCAAAACCAGAGTCGTTTGTCCAAAATGCCAAACCTCAAGAAATATAAAATTGCTTTTGACTAGTATTGTTAAATATGATCAAAAGGAAAAAAAGTTTTATCTTTGTTGTGATAATCCAAAATGTCAACAGGTGAGAATGGTTCCTAAAGAGGGAGATGAGCTGGGAATTAAACCGATTAGGGAAAGACTTAAAACTGATGGGGGATTGATTGAAAAAGCCTTTTCCCTTTATGGGGTACCTAAAGTTCTTTTAAGAAGTTCTGTTCCCGTAACTGAGGCGGCAAAATTGGTTGATAATTATGAAATTACCCCGGAATATGTTTTTAAACATATTGGAGAAGGAAAGGTAAAAATTTTCCAAAAACCCTGGGTGGTTAAAGATGATGAGGGAGTTGCTTCATACAGTCTTTTAGCTCAGCCTGTGGTTGTTTCCATGATTAAACAAATGGTGGAGATTTTGGGTTTGTAGCATATGCCTTGTAGTATAAACTTGTAGTAGCCGACTTTAGTCGGCGCCCTCTTTGGAATTTGACAGATCTTTTAATTTATCTTATGATCCATTTAGTCCGCCTCCGCAAAATCTAAGGGTTATCAATCCTCGGATTGGGTATTAAATTCTGCTTCGGCGGATTTTCGCTCCTTAAGGAGGAGCTTCAATTTTAGGATGAATTAGTTTCCACAAGCGGAAACTCAATGAGCCTAAAAGTTCTTTTAAAAGGAAGCAAGAGGATAAAGTAGGCACGAGTTTGGATACAAATAATTGTATTTAGTCTGGTGCCTATTTTATTTGGAGGGGAGAAATGAAGATTCTGTTTCGTCAGGAAGAGGGGAAGATAAATCTTCTTGAGCTGGTATTAGCCTTGGTGATTCTTGTCCTAGCTATCGGAATCTGTTGGTTCTTTTTATTTTCACCAGCCGCCTATCGGCTGGGACAATGAAAGGAGAAGAATATGATCGTTTGGAATTGGTTAGTAAATGATGAGGGACAAAGCAAAGCTGAGTGGGTGGTGATGTTTATCCTCATCGCCTTTATCGGCGTGGGAATCATTGGGCTTTGTCCAGAAATCTGGCCTGAAGGATCAGCTTTTATCCTAAGGCTTTTGGAAAGGATTTTTGGATAGGTCCTTTTGTAGTAGCAGATTTTCTTGTCCTCCTAAAATCGCAGCATGAGCCGTGAACGAATAGTTCCTAAAGGCGAATGCTAAGATTGGGAGGAAGTCTGCGCCACGCCTAACGCGGTTGTATTTGAACTCCGAAGCGGGGTAGAGGAACTCAGTTTTTCGCTCAGCCGAAATTTCCTCTCCCCCCCTCATCCCTCTTGCTTCCTTTTTCCTAAGAAAATTACTCTCAAATATCCCTAACATCCCTAAAACCCCAAACATCTCTCAATATCCACTTTTCTTTAACCAGCAAAATAATCATAATTATCTCTTATGGAGGGTTATAAATATCTCGCCACTTATATTTTGGCGACAGTGATTGGTGATTTAACAGCAGAATTTTGCCGGAAATTTATTAATCCTAAATCTCGAACCTATGACCAAATGGAGCAGGGGTCAAGAAGCGGAAAGCAAAACATTGCTGAGGGTTACAGTTTAGAAAGTTTGGAAAGTTACATAAAGCTACTTGGGGTTGCTTTAGGTTCATTTAAAGAATTAGGGACTGATTATGAAGACTTCCTTAGACGAAAAGGTCTAGCGATTTGGTCAAAAGACGATCCAAGAATTAGGGTTTTTAGGGGTTTTAGGGCAGTTTGGGTAAAACCCAACATCCCTAATACCCCAAATCTCCCTAACAATCCCGAAGAAGCGGCGAATATGCTCCTTACTTTTTGCCAAATAGAGACTTTTCTTTTAAAAAGGCAGATAGACTCCCTAAAGAATAAATTTGTTACAGAAGGCGGTTTTCGTGAGAACCTTTTTAAAAAACGTCTTGAATACCGAAATCAAAAGACTGAAAATTTTTGACCCCATATGATATAATTTGAGGTAATGAGTAATGAAAGACAAAAACCCTTAACTGCTGTAGAGAGGATTATTGTTGGTTTAGCTCATGCGGCTGTTGAAGAAAAAAGAAGAAAGGAAGAGGCATTAAAATTAGCGGAAGTCAGAGCAAAGGAAGAAGAACAATTAAAAAAGAAAGGACAACTTGAAGAGGAATGTAACCGTAGGAATCAAGAATACTTAGACCTTGAGAATAAGCTTGGGTTAAGTAAAGCCCTTAAAGAAATAAACCAAAAAGTCTTGGGTGGGAAAGGGTCTATTTCGAGAAGATTGCCGTATTTGGTAGAACACTTAGTTAGAGGCTTTCTTGAGTATGAGTTGAAAAGGAGAGAAAGTTTACAAATTATTTTGAATTGGAATGGAGAAGTTCCAAAAGAAAAAATAGTTCAAGTTGAAGGTGCGCATACATTTGGAGAGAACGGAATTAGCGTTTCATTAACTTTAGAAGAGGGATTGGTTTTAATAGGAGGTGGAACTCCTCATCCTTTAGCAAATCATGTTATTGATCGTGCTATATCTGGAGGTGAAGTTTATATTTCTGATCCTTTATTCCAAGAGAAATTTCACTCATTGTTGTCCGAGGCCTTTGTAGAATCATGATATGTTTGTTCTTATCCTAAGGACATAACTTAGCAGGCTAAGTAATCGCTGTTAGTTCATATTGCTTAGGTTAAGTAAGGGTTTCTCTGAGGATAAAGTCTTCTCCATGTCCTGGATAATTTTGGTTTCCTAATTTGGCTCTCTTACTTCTTATTTTTAAATTTTTTATGCAACCATAAGGAAATATGAACAGAAATTTCCCCCAAAATTTAATAATTTCCTTATGCATATGCATATTAGAATTATTATACTATCTTAGGTTTAAAACTTTAAGCAAAACCTATCTAATAGAATGATAAAATGATAATGCACGTGCACTATAAAGTTAGATAACTAAACGACACGAGGATTAAGAGCTACTTTTAGTTTAATTCCATAATTGCCATGTCCTGGGTAGATTTTAGTTTCTGGTGGTAATTTAGAAAATTTTTTAAGGGAAGAGAATAAATCTTTTTTTGAAGAATAAGATAAATCAGTCCTCCCAACTCCATCAGCAAAAAGAGTATCGCCAGTAAAAAGAACTTTATCTTTAGGAAAATAAAAACAAACACTTCCTGGTGTATGCCCCGGTGTTTCAATAATCTGTATCTGCCAGCTTCGCAAGGCGTTGCCTTGCGAAGCTAAGGAGAAAATATTTATTGGTAGCCTTTCTATAATTTTTCTTTTTGTCCAAAAGGAAGAATTATTTTGGAGATTCTTTATCAAGAAGAAATCTTTTGGGTGGATGTAGAAAGGAATATTGGAGCCCGCCGACTCGGCGGGCGGAAACCTCGCCGAAGTCCCGAGTTTGTTCTCGAGGGACGAAGGCGGGGAAAATGCCATTTGGAGCTCGTAGGCTGCCAAGATGTGGTCAAAATGGCCATGAGTAGCAATAATGGCCGTTGGTTTTAAATTTTGGCGTAAAATCTGTTCGGAAAGAAAATTGGCCTCATCCGCTGGATCAATGATTAGACACTGATCAGTACTTTGATCTATTAAAAGATAACAATTAGTTTGCAGTTCACCTAAAATAAATGATTTTATTTCCATAAGAATATTGTAATAGCGAACTTTAGTTCGCGCAAATCAAAAAAAGCGCAAACTCCTGTCCGCCTCTGGCGGAAAAGTCTGCTACTACCAAAAATACAAGGAAAAACCAAAAACCCGCCCACCGAATCGGCGGGCGGGTTCTGGAATTATCTTCTAAATAATTAATTACACACTTCTATGTTTCGCATAGCACTCATTACAGTAAACCGGACGATCTTCTTTTGGTTGAAAAGGAACCTCACATTCTCTACCGCAACCAGCGCAAACAGCTTTATACATTTGCCGATTTGCTCTCATATCTGCTTTTTTCTTAGTCCGGCATTGTGGGCATCTTTTAGGAGCATTTTGAAAGCCTTTTTGCTGATAAAAATCTTGCTCGGCAGCGGTCCAAACAAAATCATTGCCGCAGTCCGCGCATTTTAAGGTTTGATCTTGGGCCATTTATTTTTTCACCTCCTCTCGGGTGTAGACGCGTTAGACGCGTTATTCCTAGGGCCTAATATTCCAGTTTTCCAGTGCTCTTAGGAATTAACCCGAGACGGTGAAACTTGGGGTTCTAGGAAACTACTGGGGATATTATATTATAACAATTAGCAATTAGCAATTAGCAATTTGAGTCAGAGTTTGTGGTTGTTGGTCATGGCAGCGGGTTTGGTTATTAGTTAATGGTTTAAGGTGAAAAGACCAAAAGACCGAGACTAAAAACTAAACTGGCAGCTAAGACTGATAACTTTAGACCAAAACAAGGTTAGTATTCTTTTTCCGAATATTTATATTGGTCTTCCATGAAGAAAAACTTGTTTTTTTTGAGATTGGTGATGATTTTTGGCACATCTTCAAACACTTTTGGATCTGAAGTAATTTCCTTTTCCGTTAGCCAGGTATTCTTTCCGCCCTCAAACTTCTCAACTAATTTTCCCAAGACCTGAGTCGCTTTGACAATATAAAAATATTTATCTTCCAACATTTTGCCTTCCAAGTCATAATCCATTTTATGTTCAATCCCAATAAATTCCAAATTTCCTTCAAGGCCGGCTTCTTCTTTTAATTCTCTGGCAGCAGTTTCCAAAACTTTTTCTCCCCATCTAATTTTTCCGGTAACAAAGCCTCGATAACCAAAATATGGATGTTTAAGACGTTGTTGTGTGAGATATTTTGTTTTATTATGAAACCTTTTGATGGCAATAACTAAAACAGCAAGTTTAGCTTGTTTTTCTAAGGCAATTTTTTCAGTGTCAAATCTATTGGCAAATTCCTTACCTTTAGACGTCAATTTATAGGTGCCCTTTTTGGTTTTTTCAATAATACCTGCCT
>Ga0172362_10006017_pt1 | contig 10463 bp, 15 predicted proteins | sample LakKivs1_kivu2a2_FD_114534 | JGI IMG/M metagenome (GOLD analysis project Ga0172362, IMG submission 114534) | Sediment microbial communities from Lake Kivu, Rwanda - Sediment s1_kivu2a2 | ecosystem: Environmental > Aquatic > Freshwater > Lake > Sediment | place: Rwanda: Western Province, Lake... | reverse complement strand
CTGGTAGTCTCAGTCCAGTCATGCCTCTTCCTCTTCAATGATTTCCAGTAGCTCCTTTACGTAGCACGATTTGACTGGATTCTCTCTCTTGTAAGGCATAGTATGTGTTCCTATGATAGCCTTTGGATGCTTTGCACCTTCTTCGATATATCCGTACCGTTTGATCAGCGTTTCGAAGTCGTGCAAAGCCACATTCTTAGGATTCTGCCGAATTGCCTCCAGCGATTTCTTGTCCCGTGTCATAGAAGCTAGACCTCCTTAACATGCTCTGCCTCCTTTCCGGTCTTCTTCCTGTCCCGAGTGTCCTCGGGACAGGCTAAGGGCATGGTACCACCTGTGCCACCATTTGTCAAACCCCGGAGCCGCCGCTGGCCGGCGGGCACTGACAGCTGGCACCTGAAGGCAGAGTTCGTAGAGTTCGTTGAGCTTGTTGAGTTCGTAGAGTTAATAGAGACTAGAGATACGATAGATACTCCTAGAGATTGATGGAGACTAGGAGACTAGAAGTTCAAATGCCGAAGGGCAAACGAGTTCGTTGAGTTCCTAGAGTCCATGGAGTTCCTAGAGTTCACTCAGTTTGTAGAGTTGATTGAGTATACGGAGACTCATGGAGACTGTTTGATACTGGTGGAGACAGGAGGGGTTTGTGGAGTCTATCGAGTTCAATGAGAGTGGCGTACCTGCTTGGACTCAGGTCAAAAAGAAACAGCCCCTCTTGAAAGAGAGACTGTCGGGTCAGGGCTACTCACCCTGACGCTGTTGATTACATAGTAGTAAAACAGTTAGTATTTGTCAAGTGAGGCTTGCGGTTCTTCGTATGGAACGTGTTATTGCATATGTGGATGGCTTCAATCTTTACTTCGGCCTAAGGTCCAGAGGTTGGAGACGATACTACTGGTTGAACGTTCGTACATTGGCGCAGAACCTCCTAAAACCTAGTCAAACGTTGCTGCTTACGAAGTATTTCACGGCGAGGATCGCTGGTCCACCCGACAAACAGAAGCGGCAGTCAACTTACATCGAGGCACTGGAGACTCTCAGCGAGTTACAGATTTTCTACGGAAAGTATCAGCTCAACCCTCGTCAATGTTCCCAATGCGGCTTTCGGGACGAGGTGCCTGACGAGAAGATGACAGATGTGAACATTGCTGTGGAGGTCCTCAAAGACGCCTATCACGACGAATTCGATGTCGCTCTGCTTATCTCGGCAGATAGCGACCTGGTTCCACCGGTGAAGGCGGTGAGGGAGTTATTCCCCACCAAGAGGGTGGTCGTTGCATCTCCTCCGGGTAGATACTCCGTCGGTTTAGCGAAATCTGCCAGCAGGAGCTTCGTTATCAGCCGCAGGAATATAGCCAAGAGTCTTCTACCTGAAGAGATAAAGAAAGCAGACGGCTACATCCTACGATGCCCCTCCTTGTGGAAGTAGAAGAAGAGCGCTATAGCGGACCATATGCTAATACCGGCATGCCAATTGATCTCGACAGGTCTTTTTCTTCACAGGGAAAGCTATCGCGAGGCAATCATTGTTTGCACGGTGCCGGGTTTCAATTCCGCGGTCGCTCCGCCCTCCCTCCGCATCAAGTCCACAATAAGAGCCAGGCTTACTTCTGGACGAGGAAGTGGCAGGAAGGCGAGAGGGCCGCGGGCGAAGACATTAGGCGGGGGCGAGTCAAGACCTTTGACTCGGTAGACGGACTCATAAAGGAACTGGATCGACAGTAGACAGTAGCCAGTAGTCAGGAATCAGTAGGAGGCAGGTAACTCGCTTTTACCCTAAGAGCGGGCATAGAAGCCATGTTTTCGGGCGTTCCGGTTGCCTTGCTGGCCACCGCGCTTCCTCTTGACCGGGGTTTGTTCTGCAGTCACGTTCTGGGGAATCTCACCCTCACCTTGTTCCTCTCCCGTCGAGGGAGAGGAGAGGTTTGATTTGTCAGGGTGACACACCTCTCCCAATCAGAAGGTAACATGAATTCTTCATTCGAGCAAGGGAAAATTGTCAGCCCCCCCGTCGTTCAACTACGGAGTGTTCAAGTAATTAGGAGTCATTTGCCACATATGAGGCGCTTGTAAAGAGGCTCAATTAGCGTGGAATTAGCTACCACTCTTTCGATTGCCCTTCTTGTGTTGTTTTGGATGTCCTGAATACTATGTAATTCTCCGCTTCTGAATGAGAATAGTTGCGCACAGTTTATATAGGAATCATGGTCCAAGAAGCCGTACCTCTCAACAGCAATAGCAACTTGACTGGACAACAGAATGGGGCTGTTCTGAATGAACTGAGCTATCTTAGAGTTGATTAGAAAGCCATAAGGATTGGGATTCAGACAGACGACAGCAACATACTTGCTTTTAGGTGGGGTCGTATGTCGGCAATTATCTACACGATATATGTGCCAGGGGGAAATCATAACGTCTATTCGGCACTGCGGTTGGTTAAGTAGTCTACTAGATCCCGATAATTAGACAGGGTGTGCGCAATACTCCTCACCGGAATATCAGCACTCTGCTTTCCCTCTTTCCTGCTCTGCCACGCTTTGCCCCATGCGCCGTCGTGGGCATCATCATACATTTTTTGTGGATTCTTATCGTATATGGCGATAGTTTGGTCCAGGCATTCGATATCCGATTCGCTCAAATAGTCCAGGTTAGCATCACGCAGAGCAACGACTGCGTTGCCATCCACACGAATGTCGTCGGTGCATCCCTCCGCAAACTCCTTCAGGAGGTCGTAAGCTTTGGATGGAGTGGCTCCTTCTTTCATGGCTGAATAAGATTCTCCAAATATGAACCTGCCATATCTCTCAAGAGAGGCCTTATCCGCCAAATACAGCATCTTGCAGATCTTGTATTTGCCTGAACGTGATATTCTTTTAGCGAGGTACAGTATAGTCTCTATCGCTTTGGTCTCATCGAAGTCGAAGGCTATTTCAGATGTTGCCATCATCTCCCCCTGAAACAGAAGGGCGGTCCTAGCGCCCCGTTAAGACCGCTCTTTCCTTACTGTTGAGCTCATAGGGTAACCCCTAGTCTCATTATATCTGCACAATGTTAGTATGTTATTAAGATAACCTAATTAGGGCAGGAAGTCAATCGAGCGAACGAATGGTCAGGTCGACCGGGTTTGTGCATTTCGGCCGCGCGTTCTAAGCAGAAGTTAACATGAACTCTCTATCCGAGCAAGGGAAAATTGTCACGGGTGGGGACGAGGGGTTGGGAACCAGAGACTAGAGATACGATAGATACTCTTAGAGACTAATGGAGACTGAAACGGTTAGATGGTTTGTTGGTTGATGGTTCGGTAGTTGCACAGGGCTTGGGAGTGGGGGGTGGCGGCCGGGGACCAGGGAATAGGGACTGGGGGTCGGGGACCAGGTAATGGGGAATGGGGGCTGGGGACTAGGGGCGGGGCCGGAGATCAGAGATACGGGGGATGCGGGAGAGGCGCTGGAGAAATGAGCGGGTGGATGAAGCGTTACTCCGAGGGAACACTCTGAGGCATGAACGCCCGATTTGTTGCAGCCTCGATTGATGAAGCACACCGGCGGGGCTAGATTCATGATAAACTGGGCCCACGATGACATACCAAAGGAGGCAAAACGTGGACAAGAATCACGCGAACAGCCGACAACGTGCCCGCACTTGGCAGTACCCACGGCACAAGCATTTTGAGGAGCAACTCAGGCAGGCCGCTAAGGAGTGGTTCGCTGCACGCCAATACGCGGTGCACCCGAGGTACGCATTCTGTCTTGCAGAGTGGGCCGATTGGCACAAGAACATCATCGTGCCCGAGGTTGCTGCCTATATCGAGAATATCCGCGACGAGCGCGCCAACGCCGGGCAAGGTTTTCCCCTTCACGACTATATTCACCATGGGCTCAGCAGTCAGTCGCTCCTGTTCAACCTCGTTGGCCCGCTCATCACGTCAAATGACCTTGATCCTCTGCGGCAGGCCGTGCGTTCAAGTGGCCTGACCTGGCCTGGGCTGAGCCGGCAGTGCACGTTCGAGTACGAGGACCGGGCCGTGTTCAATGAGGACTCAGGACAACCTACTTCAGTCGATCTAGTCATCGGAGAGCCGGAGACGGCGGGTTCACTATTCGTGGAATGCAAATTGAAGGAAACGGGATTCGGAGGCTGTTCCGTTTTCGGCGGGGGTGACTGTGACGGGGACAATCCGGTTGGTGATTTCTCGCGGTGCTATCTACACCACATCGGGCGGTCGTATTGGACTCTCCTACAGAAGCACGGGTTTCTCAAAGGGTTGGTAACCACAGATAGCACCTGTATCATGGCCAATCACTACCAGTTCTTCAGGGTGGCACTTCTTGCCCTAGAAAAAGGTGGTACGTTTGTGTTGCTCAGCGATGAACGAAGTCCGACCTTTTCCTGCCAAGGGCCCGCGGGCGAGCGGGGACTGATGCCGCTACTAATTCGGTATGTGCCAGAGCGGCTGCGCGCCAGAGTGGGTCGGATGAGTATTCAGGGCGTGGTCAGGGCCATAGAGGCATCGGGCCGCCACCAGTGGATTGGTGAGTTCAAGGCCAAGTATGGAATCGTCTAGGCGCATGCACGGGCGCCCGTCAGTCCGAGGAATAATGCCAGATTCGTAGCGGGCCTGATTGACATGGCATCCCGGAGTTCGCGGTTGGCCTCACGCTGGGGTTATTCATGGTTCAAACAGTAGTCAGGAGTCAGTGGGGATGCGGGAGAAATGAGCGGGTGAATGAAGCATTGCCCCGAGTGCAACGCTATGGCTTAGAATGCCGGACTGGTGGCAGGCACGGCTGGTGTCGTGTCTCTCAAGGCCGCGAAGCGCACCGAGCGGCCCGCGCTCTACTGGTTAGCCAGGCCAAGGGTCTTTCGCAAGTAGGCCCTGGTAGGCTTGAACACTCGATTCTCGAATTTGCCAAGATAGTTACCGGGAAAGGTGATTATGTGGTATCGGGCCTCCCAGCACCGGTCACGGATGTCAGCGTACATCGGCGCAACCGGACCCAACTGCGAACACCGTGAAACTGCAGCATTGCGCGTTCTGTGGTCTGTCGGGTTACGCATCGTTAGAGGTAACGATGTGTCCTGACACAGCACTGCATCTACGTAATGCATGGACGCATAAAAAAGAACCACTATGGCCCATTCGTTAAAATCGGACGCGCACAGATTGTGCGCGCGATAGAACTGCTCATTTCGCTCAGCTTTGTTAACGTGAAAACTCTTGTCGCCCACGGTCAGCGCTGCCACAAGGTCTCGGAATGTGCCGGAAGGATGTCCTCCACATTTTGCTTTTGAGATAACTCAGACAGGTTCACTACGTGAAAGTCTACCGGGCTATCTTCCTTGAGGGACTGCGATATCTTCAGCTGAGCCTCGTAAACAGGAAGACGTACGGAATCATCAAATGGTGGCCCTTCAATAATGGTCCAGATAACTGATTCATCGTCTTCACATCTGGAGAGCAGCACCTGGCGCACTACCTGAATACCCTTTACCTCCTCTATGTAGGCTTCGCACACCTCACTGACAGCGCTCGTTTCGCCGGTCTTCCCAAGAAGACGGAGCCTTAGAACCTCTTGAGAGAGTTCTCGAAGTCGCTCCTTTGTCGAGACCAACTCCTTGCTTAGAACCTCGACTCTTGCTCGCAAGGCATCCGCGTCACGCCGCAGGTCTGTGAAATCATCGCGGAGCTCAGAAACGGGCAGGCCGCGAGCTTCATTACGAATGCGTAGCCAGTTTCGGGTTGAAGCGCTGGTAAAGTATGTATGCTGCGAGTGCGGCATCTCTTCAAAGATCCGGTAGAAAATGGACCACGGGTCTATTGGCCTACTCTTGGCGATCTGGTCTTTTCCTAAGATAATCTCCAGTTGCTTCGAGATAACAGGTGCTTTCCTAGCTAGGCTTTCGGGCATCCTTACGCTCCTTAAATACCAGCCTATCGGATATTGCCTCAGCCTCCATCAGTATCTTGTCGGCCAAAGACTCTTCGATTCTAGACATACGCTTGAAGACTACGGTCTCAACCAGCACTCCTCGAGCTGGGGCTTCCAAGAAAGCTTCATATTTAGTTTCATTATTGTCCAGCTTAACCAAGTGCACACCCTGAATTCTGTCGAAGGGCATATCAGGAGCGTCAATGTACTTCATGGGCAAACTAATGATTGGTCTTGCCCGGAGACTCCTTCCAAATGTAAATAACACCTGACACTCGAGATTCAGCTGGTCCTCTATTGAGGAGAGTATACCAAAGAGCTGTCCTATTCGTGGCAAATGCTTAGGCAGTTTTCCCAGGCCCCTGGCCTGGTAGACAAACAGGATTCTGTGCTCCTTACTATCTTTGTCGGCTCCGTTCACGATAGCTATAACTCTATGTGCCCTATACGAGCCAAAAAAAACGCTATCACCGTCACTGTCTGGCAAGGCAGTGGTTCGTATCTGTGAGAGAAGGTCGGGGGGAAGCGGAAGAGTCACTGAGAACTCCAGCGATGCCGCGTTACGTGTCTTTAAATCTGGCTGCATGCCATCTCCGGGAACGAGCTCCTCAAGTTTGCTGCGACTTATCCCAATCCCCATCCAGCTTGAATGTTATCCCAGCCCGCTGCGTCTGTCAATAATAGGATTGTTTGTCACCCGCGGTTGGGCAAGGGGTGCGACATCGCACTGGCGAGGTGTCCCTAAGTTTGATATCAGTCAAGGGATGCCCATTGGGCAAGGGTGTCTGAGGCAGGGAGTTTGATTGCGGGTTTTCTTGTTGTGACCCAGATGTATTCGTTAAGAAGCTCTACCACTGTTGATCTGGACCTGCCGATTTTCGCAGGGAGGTCATCAATCTCAAAGCCCCTGCTCTTGCAGAGCTTTTCTATGTGCAAAGCTATGCTTCTCATTGTCTTTTGGTACCTGCCGTACGATTCCGGGCTGCCGTCGCAGTCATAGGCCTTTCGCATTGCGTCGTCCCAGGGCATCAACGCCTTTGGCCTTAGGGCGAAAAGAATCTTGGAGGCCGCGGTCGGTCCAATGGGTACCTTCATCTGATTTCCATGCCGAGGACGGCGCGCACCTAGCCTGTTCTTAAGCGAACCGTAAGCATCGGCAGCGGCCTTGATCTCTTGGTCCGCAAGATGCCAAAGAGGCGTCTCGTCGCTGAACAGAGTAGTGCGGTAGCGTTGGTACCACTCCAAAATATTTCGGGACGCGACTCCGTGGCTGTCCTTCGAAAGGTGTCTGCAGCCCCAGGCGTTTAGCCAGACCAGCAGCAAGTCGCGATGTCCTTCGGAGGCGAGGTCCAGTTTATGGTCGGTATCTTGTCTGAATGTCACGAGCGAAGTATTGTAGCGGGTGAGAGAGTTGAACAGGAAATCCGTTACTGCTATCTTGCCGAGCGTGATGTCTTCAGTGTTCATAGGTGAGAACCTTCAAAGCCGAGGTGCGCGCTGTGAGGCCTACCCGCCTTGGTGTCCCCGGAGGTCGGCGCGGGGCACTTCTGATTGGACAGATCTCGCGACGCTTGACACTCCACACGGATGGCAGCGCGAATCAACCCTCGAGATATGTGTCGCGAACAGTGGCTAACAATGTTCTTCCATGTGCGACGCGCCCGTCATTTCTCAAAACGCAGACGTCAAAGCCGGGGAAGCATTGATTGAATCTTTGCTCCTTCCAACGGTTCACGGACCAGCTGTTCCGAGCCATCTTAGCGTAGGGATAGGATGTAATACCTTCGAGATTGTCCCGAACATTCCTGCCGGTTTGTCTATCTCTGAACTGTACCCTAAACCCTTCGCGCCGAAGCATTTGGCTTTCCACTTTCTTCACAGTAGGCATATGACCTCCTTCGAGTATTAGCATACTCATGTGTTGATTTTGCTAGGCGCCGGTCTCCCTTTCTTCAACCACAGCTGTGTAGCTGCCCTCCAAGGCTGTTGACATAGAATCAACAACTTGTTTAAGGCGTCTCAAATCAACCGCGTGGATATCTTTCAAGGTTGTCGCTCCCTTCATGTTCGTCGAGTACCGCCAAGCGTCAGAAGAAGGATCAATTTGAGAGAACTCCCGAATTTTCTCCTCAACGGCTTCAAGTTCCTGGTGGTCAAACCACTGTGGGGAAGCCTCCATAACCGGCTTGGCCGCTCTCCAAAGCTTTTCGAGATTATGCCCATTCCTAGACGCTTGCTTCGCGGTTTCCACAATGTCCTTGAGGCGCAACTCAATGTACATGCGGTACAAGTAGCCTATGGAATAAACGAGATAGTCTGCGGAACCAGGCTCGGCCACCGAAATGTCGACGAGCTTGTCTGCTGCCATTTTGAAGCCCAAAGCGCGGACATCGTTGCTGGGACAGACAATGGCCTCACACGATTCGTCAGCACCTGGTTGAAAAAGGGGCGCTGCTTTTCGGGCAGCAGCGATGTCATACTTCTCCCTAAGTTTCCTGATCTTGTCTTTAATCGTCTCGTCCATTATTCATAGTAGACCTGGTGAACTATTTGGGATAACCAGTTACGTTTGCCGTAATGGTGATCAATGATTTGGTACCATTTCTGAGGCCAGTAAGCTTTCACCTCTCTAAGCCATGCCCGCAGGGCCTTGTTATATTTGTTACCGTTACACTCGGAGCAGCACGGAACAGTATATACTCCGCCCTTAGAGTAGGCCCTAACATGATCGTCGCACTGATACGGGCCACCGCAGTAGGCGCAGCAGTCCTCAAATTCGCAGAAATAGTCTATAGGCATAACACCTCTCGAATACTGTGGAAATTCCACTCCAACAACAAAGCATTACACCAAACAGGTCACTACTCAAGGGTTCCGAGGCCACGGCAGCCGGTTGGGAGCAGCACTGGGTGGCATGGCGACCCTACAGTTTCCCTCGACAAAGCTCAGGCTGTTTGGTCTTCAACATGCATGAGCCACATTTTGGATCGTCGGCGGTACATATTTCGCCTTCACCCTCGGCACAGAAACACCATATGTGACTATCAACGAATTTGCGGGGCCGCCGCAGGGTTTCAGCGATCCTGATTCCTATCGCTCTAACATCGTTCGGACTTTGAGAAACCTCGAGCCCAGTCCGGTGGAGTCCAAGTCTGCGGAAAAACCTAGTCGTATGAACATCGGGCTTGAACTCATCTATGCCTATATTGTTGAAGAACTCGCAGCAAATAGCCTTCCCGACCCCCTTCAGCTTGTATGGCCCGCTGACGAAATATGTGAGCAGCTCATTGTCTTGGGGGTGCAGGTAGCAGTGGCGCACGGGATCGGGAGCCACGCCGAGGAAATCTCTTATGAAGTGCCACGCTGAGCCATGTCTCTCCTGTATCTGCAGAAAGGTTGCGGCATTGTCCCGTATCCACTGCAGCTTAGTTGTCAGGAGAATACGTGAAGGAATGCTCAGCGGTTGAATCTGTCTCTGATAGATCAGATTTATGGCGACGTCGGATAAGCTCGCAATTTGTATCAAGTCGTAACCAAAGAGGATTCGCTTTATCGCAGGCAGTCGCGGCCTAAGCGAGTTCCATCTAGTTCCATTTGACAAAACGGCGCAGGTCAAGCACTCAAAGATGTGTCCATCGTTATGCTGGAAGGGCGGCGGGTAATGATGGATGTTCTTCAGCACGCGCGGTCTTGCGGCCGACAGGGTGGCTTGAAGACGATTTATCAGATCCTGGCAATCTAACTTCGAGTAAATATCGATCATCTTCGCACATTCTGAACTGGGCTGCAGGTGTCGTGGCCCAAGGACATAACCGCTTTGCAGCAGCTCCGACCCTGTTTCCAGAATTGCGCAGTCACCGTGCTTTGGAGCCCTCCGCCGAGGCATCTATTCGCTTGTAGCAGATTCTGCTGAAGTCACAATTCTTACAGGTGGTAGACGTCGCCTTGCAGGTAAACCTCCGCGTGTCTATAGCAGATATGAGCTCTTTCAGATGCCTCTTCGATGACTCTATGATTCCCGGTTCGACTGGTTTCGAAAGCTCCTTCTTTTCTGGCAACGAGTATATAGCCACCTCCACCGGTTTCAAATCAAGCGATTGGAGAGCTGCATCGGCGTATATACCCAGTTGCACCTCGTGCTTAGAGGAGAGTGCCTCGGCCCGCTCCGCTTTGAAGTCAACCACTTTGACCTCTCCAGGCTTGTCCAGGTTCTCCAGAAGATCTATCTTGCCCCTGATTACGGCGCCTTCGGACACATATTCAAACTCCTTCTCGGTTGCCCTTACGCGTGCCGATTGTCCCTCCTTCTTGGCTATATAGCTCCCAACCTGGTCGAGCGCTGCCTTCTTGAGAGCTTCCCTGGCTTCTGCCGATGCGTACGGCAGGAATAGTTGCTGGTCGACGAGCTCACGGAGACGCTTGTCAGGCACGGTGTGACCGTCTTTCCACTCGTTGTGCACAGCCAGCAACACAGCGTGAATAGCCTCGCCGTAACCCAGTGCTTCCACCAGCCGCGGTTCAAACCCGAAGATG
>Ga0172362_10006014_pt1 | contig 10465 bp, 11 predicted proteins | sample LakKivs1_kivu2a2_FD_114534 | JGI IMG/M metagenome (GOLD analysis project Ga0172362, IMG submission 114534) | Sediment microbial communities from Lake Kivu, Rwanda - Sediment s1_kivu2a2 | ecosystem: Environmental > Aquatic > Freshwater > Lake > Sediment | place: Rwanda: Western Province, Lake... | reverse complement strand
GAAGCCGCGGCCGCACACACTACCGCGATCAGCACAACCATCTGAGCGACTGTCTTCATAGTCAGGTTCCTCCTTTTTCCATTGAAACAGTCACCAAGGAGTTGCAAGGGCGAGCATCGTGTCCGTCCTTGCCCACAACGCAGCAAACGTCCATAAACAGCCCCAAATGCAACGATTCAGCCATGCAAGATGTCCGCGCATGTGCGCTATGGAAAACTTCCCATGCAACGATCCCTCCCCGATGAAGCCCCCGGCGTTCGGCTCTCCTCTTCTTGGCAGTGGAGTACCCTATCCATAGAATTCATGCCAACCTTTTCGCCAATGTCAAGCCAAAAATGCGTGAAAATGCGTGACAAATTGGCGTGACAAATAACAGACAGAGCTAAGCCATTGGAACGCAAGGGTTTACGGAATGGCGATCGTCTCGGCAAACACAGCCGCCGCCCGTCGTCAAGACGGGTCTTTGGCCATGAAATGGCCTCGCACCCGCCGAGGCCCCGCCTGCCGCCTGCGAACCTGCCATCTGCGGCTCCGGAACCGTTTTTATTCGTTGAATAGAAGCCCTGCATGTGATATCATGAAAGGACTTGAGGCAAACGGCACCGGGGCTGCGTTGAAGGAGGCCCCTCCGCGGGCACGGCGGCCCGCTTCATCTGCGCGGTAACAATGGCAAAACAAATTCAGGCTGACCTGCACATTCACACGACGTGCTCCGATGGCACTTTCACCCCCCGCGAGGTGGTCGAGCATGCCGCCGCAGCCGGCATCTCCGTGATCGCAATCACCGATCACGATACCACCAGCGGTGTGGATGAAGCGCGGCTCCACGGGCTCGCCCGCGACCTCGAAGTCATTCCCGGCGTCGAAATATCCACCTACCACGGCGACCAGGAATTCCACCTCATCGGGCTGTACGTCGACACCGTGAACTCCGCGTTCCTTGAGCGGCTGAACGAAATGTGCCGGGCACGCCGCGAACGCATCGGGCAGATCGTCGACAAGCTCCGCTCGATCGGCGTTGAGCTCGACGTGCAGGACGTGATCGATCTGGCCGACGGCGGCTCGCCCGGCCGCGCGCACGTGGCGCAAGCCCTCAAGGATGGCGGCCACGTGGCCGACCTCGCGGAAGCCTTCTGCAAGTACGTGGGCGACACCGGCCCGGCTTTCGTTCCCAAGCGCTACATGAGCATGCAGGAAGCGATCACCACCATCCGCGCGATGGGGGGCGTCTCCATCCTCGCGCATCCCGGCGTCACCTCCCGCGACGATTACGTCCCGATCTTCGCCGACATGGGCCTGCACGGCATCGAAGCATTCTACCCGACCCATAACCGCGAGCAGACCGCGCGGTACCTGGCGATGGCACGCCGGCTGGGGCTGCTTGTTTCGGGCGGGTCGGATTCGCATGGCCTGCGCCGCCCCGGCCTGCCGATCGGCCGCGTGCGCGTGCCCGGCGCCTTTGTTGAGAAAATCACAGCCTTGGCTCAGCTCTTGCCGGGCTCGGTGAACCGCAAGGAGGATTTCTGATAGATGTTCTTCAAGAAACTGTTTGCACCCGTCGAGAAACTCAAGGAAGGCCTGCACAAAACGCGCGGAAAGCTCTCCGCCGGCCTCCGCGACGTCTTCAAGGTCTTCAATCGCGTTGACGAAGACGCCCTCGACAAGCTCGAGGAAGTCCTGATCTCCGCCGACGTCGGCGTCGAGGCCGCGTCCCAAATCGTCGAGAGCACCCGCAAGGCATACAAGGATGGCCAAGTCAAGGATGCCCCCGCACTCGAAGCATTCGTGAAGAGCAGGATGAAGGAGATCCTCAATCAGGCCGAATGCCGCATCAGGCTGGCCGACGCTCCCCCCACCGTCATCCTCGTGGCCGGCGTGAACGGCTCCGGCAAGACCACCTCCATCGCCAAGCTCGGCTACTACTTCAGGCAGGAAGGCAAGAAGGTGCTGCTGGCTGCGAGCGATACATTCCGGGCAGCCGCCGTCGAGCAGCTCAGCATCTGGAGCGAGCGGATCGGAGTCGACATCATCAAGCACCAGCAGGGCGCCGACCCCGCCGCCGTCGCCTACGACGCCGTCGAAGCCGCCGTCGCACGCAAGATCGACGTCCTCATCGTCGACACCGCCGGCCGCCTCCACACCCAACGCAACCTCATGCAGGAGCTGAGCAAGATCGACCGCGTGATCAAGAAGAAAGTGCCCGACGCACCCCACGAAGTGCTGATGGTGCTGGACGCCACCACCGGCCAGAACGCCATCTCGCAGGCCAAGCTCTTCAACGAAGCCATCGGCCTCACCGGCATCATCCTCTCCAAGCTCGACGGCACCGCCAAGGGCGGCATCGTGCTGGCCATCCGCAAGCAACTCAACATCCCCGTGAAGTTCATCGGCATCGGCGAGCAGATGGCCGACATCGAGACGTTCGATGCCGAGCGATTCGTGGATGCGATCTTTGCGGCGTAAGGGGAAACGGCGCAGAGAGTGGGCGAGTGGGGGAGAGGGCGAGTGCGGGAAGGACTACCCGAACAGCCTCACCAGCCACTGGCGGAACGCCTGGGCAGGCGGAAGGGCGGCGTCGAGGAATCGTGCAGTGATGGCAGTTCCCAGCGGCTTGCCGGGTTCCTCTTGCCATGCGAGCCAAGTGTGGATGTCGGCCTTCGGGATGTGGCTCCGGGGAAACCTCACATGCGGCAGGCCTCGCACGCAATCGCGAGCATAGACGAATAGCGGATCGCCGGGCGGCACAAGCAGCGCAGTGAAATCCTCCAGCATCCCGGGGAGGCAGTTGTCCGGCATCAGCCAGATGCCGACTCTCGGCCGCAATGGAACAGGCGAGGCGATGATCGTGCCTTTGGGATCGGGCGATTCCGGAACGTTGGCATACCCACGGCTTGCCAGGATGTTTCTGAGCGACATCCAACGAGCTGCAAGATCAGTATCGGCATCCGCAACCACGCCCAGCCTCTGCAGACCGGTAGTTCTCAATGCTGTCTGCAGGGTCAGCGTTATCCACGAGAAACCATCCGCCCACCTGATCTCAAACGTCGAATGGATCTGAGTCCCCCGGGTGATCGCGTCGACCACACGTTCGTCATCCTTGCCCTCGACCAAAAGCAACGCTTCCCTGTTCATCGGATCTCGATCTCGTTCTGAGTGGCGATGGTGATTTCACGCTGCTCGAAAATGTCGGCCACAACGTCGTCATCAAGTCTCGTCAGCCTGATAAGAACCGGCTCCTGTTGCTGGCTTGCCGCGGCATCCTGAAAAGCTTTCACGCAGTCCCAACTATGCGTGGTGGCGAAGACCTGGATGTTCAGGTTTTCAGCAAGATGGAAAACCTTCTGCCATATCTGCGGCTGGACGGAATAATGGAGGTCGTCTTCGAATTCGTCCACCAAGAGCAACCCACCTTCTGCGTTGACGGTCGAGAGCATCAGCTCGAAGACGCGGTTGACACCACCGCCCAGGTTCCCGAGCGGCACTGGCTTGGGGGATCGCGCTGTTCTGGCAACTGGTATGCGGCCGGTAAGCTTTTCCTCCCCCACAAACGATACCCGCTCAATCTCCGGCGACAGTATTCTGAGGCCTTCTTCGACAAGACTCTCTTTTTCGGTCAAGGCGACGCGGTCCCATAGACGCGCAACCTTGTTGAACCGATCCGTCCCGGCGCGCCCGAGAGAAACGCAAGGCAACCTGAACACCGCTTCAGAATCATAGTAGAATCTTCTCCTGTTGAGCAGTTCCACAAGCTCCTCAAGAGGAAGGATCCTTTCTCTGCCGCCAAAATCGATCCTCAGGGCCGGTCCGCGAGATTGCAGCGAATTCTGGCGTCGATGGCCATGTTCTGCCGTTTGCTCAGTGGCCGCGATTACCAGCGATGGAATCCGGTCGGCTTCGATCGGGCCTACCTCGATCGGTGCAAGTTCTCCAAACGCCTGCGGGTAACCATGAAACAGGTGTAATACTGCAGGCACCCTGATTGGTTCATCAACTTTCCTCAGCAACACTTCCTCCGGCGGCTCGGCCATTTCATTTCTGGACTCCAGTATCTCCAGCAAGACCAAGGGGTGAGCCTCTGATGCGTACAGCCGCAGCGCCTCCAGCAGCGACGACTTGCCTGAATTGTTCTTCCCCACGATCAGGTTCACCCGCCCCAGGCGCTCGATCTTCAGCGAGCCGAAGCATCTGAACCCCTTGATCCACAGCGATGGAAGCTTCAATTTGTCGGACATTGTGCTTTCTCTAGTTCACTGGCCTTCATGGTCAACAGCCTAATATACAAATCATCTGCCGCGCTGTCAAGTCTCTTTCAACTGCCGCCATCATGAGTTTCGGGCGGATGTCGGACCAGCGCAAGTGCGCGAGCGGAAACGTGGCGTCTGCCTGAGCTTTGCCGCCCTCCCGCTTCCTCCCGGAATTTCATGGAAGAAATACCCCCCGTTCGGCAAACTATACTATTGATGTTGCAGCAGGAACACCTCCGGACGGGGGCAAAGCCCTTGCAGCCGACCGATTCGGACCTCATTCGCCGGGCGACCGGCGGAGATGACGCCGCATACCATGAGCTGGTGGACCGCCATGCGCCTCAGCTCTACCGGCTGGCGTTCAGCCTCGTCGGCAATGCCGCCGACGCGGAAGACGTGCTGCAGGAGACATTCGCCGGGGCCTTCCGGCAGCTTGCGAAGTTCGAGGGCCGCGCCTCATTCCGGACTTGGCTCAGCCAGATCCTCGTGAGGCAAGCCGCACGCTGCCATCGGTCGCGCAGCAGAAGCAAGGCCATTTCGCTCGATACATTGTCGGACGCCGCCCGCGACCTGCTGAAGCACGGCACCGTGCCCCCGGCCGGCCGCGAATCGGACCTCCGGCTTGACGTGCTCGCCGTGCTCGGCACGCTCTCGCCCGATCATCGCGAAGTGGTTGCGCTGCGGGAGCTGCACGGGCTGTCATACGATGAGATTGCCGACGTCCTGCGAGTGCCGCGGGGAACCGTGGAGTCACGCCTGTTCCGGGCGCGACAGGAGTTGAAAGGCCGTCTGAAAGACTACCTGCCGCAACCGCGGCGGGACTGATCACTGGGAGGCAATGCAATGCCAGACACCTGCAAACACACACGCGAGATCAGCGCCTACCACGACGGCGAGCTGCCGCTGGATGAGCGCGCACGGCTGCACGCCCACGTCGGCCGCTGCCCCGCCTGCGCCCTCGAGCTCCAGCGGCTCCAAGCCATCTCGCGGCTGCTGATGGAAGGCGGCTCCACGCAAATGCCGGCTGATGCCCTCAGCCGGCTGCACGGCAACCTCCCCGGCACGCGCGACCGCGCGATCATCCGCATGGCGAGGATGCTCACCGCCGCAGCCGCAGCCGTCCTTGTCGTTTGCGGCGCCTGGCTCTGGAGCGGAGCTGGGGCCAACGGCTCCGAGGAATACCCATCATGGGAGCGCGCCGCCGCCATCGTGCTCGGGGGTGAGGCCGCCAACGAGCCGCAGCAGATCGCACAGTGGATTTCCGAAGACCTGTTGCTGGAGCAGGATAATGACTAAGACCAAGCTGGTTCTGCTCGTGTGTTTCATCGCTACTCTCGCGGCGGGCATCGCTGCCGGAATGGCGTTCTCCGGCCCGAATCGCCGTCCGCATCCGCGCCCCGATCCGCTGAACCTCAGCCCGGAGCAGCGCGAGAAGATGCGCCAGATCTGGTCGTCCGTCGAAAGCAAGTCACGTGCCGGCCGCGAGCAGATGGACGCCCTTCGCAAGGAGCGCGAGGAGGCCGTGATTGGGTTGCTGAACGGCGAGCAGAAGGCGCAGTACGATGCAATCATCAAGACGCACGACGAGAAGATGGCTGCACTCGCGGCCGAACGCCGGAAGGCGATCGAGGAAGCCGTGCAGCGCACCAAGGAAATCCTCAATGACGAGCAGCGCGCGAAATACGACGAGATGTTGAAGAAACGCGCCGGCTGGGGCCGGCGTGGCCGATCGAACATGGGCGCTCCGGAACCCGGCGGCCCGAAGCCTCCCCACGGTGGGGAACGGCCTCCGATGGGCGAGCCGGGTCCGTAGCAAATCTAGGCGATCCTACCGATCGCAGAGGAGCAGAAGCATGCGTACGAGGATGATGATCGCAGGTATGGCAGTAGCTATGTTGGTGGGCGCCTTCGGGATGGCATTCGCCGGGGAAGCGGGGGGCGGGCGTGGCAACCGCGGCGAGCGCGGAGCCGGCGGCGGCGGTTTCGATCCCGCCCGCATGCGCGAAATGATGAGCACGCGCATGAAGGAAGCTTTGAAGGTCACAGACGAGGAATGGAAAGCCCTCGGACCCAAGGTCGAGAAAGTCCAGACACTGTCGCGCGAAATCACCGGCGGCGGCATGCAGATGATGTTTCGCCGCCGCGGCGGAAACCAGCCCGCTGCCGACAACGCCGATCAGCAGCAGCAGTCCCCTCTGGTCAAGGCACAGGCCGACCTTGAGGCTACCCTCGCCAAGGAAAACGCCACTGCCGACGAGATCAAGGCCAAGCTGACCGCCTACCGCGAAGCGCGCGAGAAGGCCAAGCAGGAGCTTGCCAAGGCCCAAGCCGAACTGCGCGAACTCGTCACCCCCAAGCAGGAAGCGCAGCTCGTGCTGATGAGCCTGCTCGATTGATCCGACCGATCGGACCGACCCGGCCGATCAGCGTCACATTCGCCCGGGAGGCGAACCGTAATCCTCGCCTCCCGGCTGTTCTCTCTGCATCTCCGCACTCATGCGCGGAGGCACACAAGGCAGCCGCGTGATGGCCGATATCATCGCCAGATTGATCACCGATCATGTCCTCTCGCCGGAAGACGGCGAGCGCATCCGATCGCTCCAGGCCGAGGGCACCTCCCTCGACGATGCCCTTTGCTCGTTGGCTGGCACCCCGTGCGACGGCCTTCTCCGATTCCTGGCCGCCGAATTCCGCGTGCCTTACGCTGACCTCGACAGCCAATGCCCCACGCGCGAATTCCTTTCGCAGTTCCCCGCACATATCCTACTCGAGCACCGGCTCCTCCCGCTTCGCAGCGATGGCGAAGGCTCGGTGCTCGTGGCCACGAGCAGATTGTTTGATACCACCGGCCTCGACGAGCTTCGCCTTGCCTGCGGGCACGACTGCCGCCCAGCCTTGGCGTCGGCCGCCGAGATCGAGCGCTGCCTCAAGCAGCACCTTGGCGTCGGTGCCGACACCATGCAATCGCTCGTCTCCGACGCCGGCGAAGCCGTGCAGGTGCTCGATCTCGCACCCGACGATGACGTCGACCTCACCCAGGCCGCCGAAGATGCTTCCATCGTCAAGTTCGTGAATGAAGTCCTCACGGAGGCGATCAACCTCCGGGCCACCGACGTGCACTTCGAGCCGTTCGAGAACGAGCTGCGCGTCCGCTATCGCATCGATGGCGTTCTGCAGGAGGCCGCCATCCCGGCCGACGTCCGCCGCTTCCAGGCCGCCATCATCTCCCGGCTGAAAATCCTCAGCCACCTCGACATCGCGGAGAAGCGGCTGCCCCAGGACGGCCGCGTCAAGCTCCGAATCGCAGGACGCGAGATCGACGTCCGCGTCTCCGTGATCCCCATGATCCACGGCGAGGCGGTTGTGCTCAGGCTGCTCGACCGCGGCGCGGCCATCCTCGGCCTCGAGCATCTCGGAATGTCCGGCGCCGACTGCGCCTCCTTCCAGCGGATTCTCGGCCTCCCGCACGGCATCGTGCTGGTCACCGGGCCCACCGGCAGCGGCAAGACCACCACCCTCTACGCCGCCCTCTCCCGCATCAACGACGTCGAGCGCAAGATCGTCACCATCGAAGACCCCGTCGAATACCAGTTGCGCGGGATCAACCAGATCCAGATTTCCACGAAGGCCGGCCTCACGTTCGCGCGCGGGCTGCGCTCCATCTTGCGGCACGACCCCGACGTCGTGCTGGTCGGCGAGATTCGCGACCGCGAAACGGCGGACATCGCCGTGCAGGCGTCGCTCACCGGCCACCTCGTCTTCTCCACGCTGCACACGAACGATGCCCCGGGCGCGCTCACCCGACTGGTCGACATGGGCATCGAGCCGTACCTCGTGGCATCGTCGCTGGAGGCCGTGCTTGCCCAACGCCTCGTGCGGCTGATCTGCCCGGCCTGCCGCGAAAGCTTGCCCGAGGCCGACGTCCAGCGCGCCCGCACGCAGTACGGGCTGGACAACCTGGAGGCGCTTCATCGCGGACGCGGCTGCCGCCACTGCCAGGGAACCGGCTATCACGGTCGTGCCGGCATCTTCGAGTTCATGGTCATCTCCGACGACGTGCGCGCGCTGATCCTCGAGAACACGTCCGCTGGCGTCGTCCGCAAGGCCGCCCAGGCGCACGGCATGCGTAATCTTCGCGAGGATGGCTGGCGGCTCGTCCTCGAAGGCCGCACCACCGTCGAGGAAGTGCTGCGCGTCACCAAGGACGAACGCTTCAACGGCAATGGCTTCATTCCGCCGGCCGATGCGAAACCCGCCGGGTCCGGCACCGGGGGAGGCGAGTGATGCCCGTTTTCACCTACACCGCGCTCGACGCCGCCGGAAAGGAGACCACCGGCACGATCACCGCCGACGGCCGCTCGGCTGCTCTTAACCAGCTCGCCGTGCAGGGGCTGCATCCGGTGAACGTAGAGGAACGCCAGGATGCCGCGAAGGCGAAGTCGGCCGAACGCCTCGCGGCGGGCCGCGTCTCTCAGGCGACCCTGGAAACGTTCACGCGCCAGCTCGCCAACCTGCTTGCCGCCGGCGTGCCGCTGAGCCGGGGCTTGCAGGTGCTCAGCCGCGAAGCGTCTCAGCCGGCCGCGCGGCGGCAGTGGGCCGCCATCCACGATGACGTCGTGGGCGGCACCTCGCTGGGCGACGCACTCGCCCGCTGGCCCCGGACGTTCCCCCCGATCTACGTCGCCATGGTCCGGGCCGGCGAGACCGGCGGATTCCTCGACCTCGTTCTCGGCCAGATTGCCGATTTCCGTTCGCGGGAGCAGGAGCTGAAGGGCAAGGTGAAGGCCGCACTGGTCTACCCGGCGGTCCTCGCCACGCTGGTGGCCGGGGTGCTCACGTTTCTGCTCACATATTTCATTCCGCGCTTTTCGGCGATCTTCGCCGAGTTCGGCGGAGCGCTGCCCGGCCTCACCCGCGCCATCGTGGCCGCAAGCAATTTGGTCCTGCGCCACGGGATCGTGCTGCTGATTGGTATCGTCCTCGTTGTGCTGCTGACCCGCCGGCTGCTGGCTTCTGATGCTGGGCGCCGGCGGATCGAGAGCCTGGTCCTTGCGATGCCCGCCGTCGGCAGCGTGGTGGCGCGCTTCGCTCTCGTGCGCTTCTGCCGCATGCTCGGCACGCTGCTAGGGGCGGGCGTCCCGCTCGTCCTGGCCCTGCGCGTCGCTCGCGAAGCCATCGGCAACCAGATTCTCGCCGATACCGTCACGAAGGCGGTCAGCGACGTACAGCAGGGCTCATCGCTCGCCCGAAGCCTGGCTGAATCACGGCAGTTGTTCCCGCCGGCCGTCGTGGAGATGGTGGTCGTCGCCGAGGAAAGCGGTCGGCTCAACGATGAACTCGTCCGTATCGCTGCCGCCTACGAATCCGAGCTCGACCGCCGGCTCCGAATGCTCGTGGCATTGGCCGAGCCGGCGCTCCTCTTCATAATGGCGGGCGTCGTCGGCACCGTCGTCATTGGCATGCTGCTGCCAGTGTTCACGCTTCAGGATCTGATCCGGTAAATGGCGTATGGCTTGATATCGCGGAGGAAACTACATGCAGGTGATGATGCCAGGAAAATCGCGCGTCGGATTCACCGCCGCCGAACGAAGGTCTTCGTTTTTTCCTTTTTCGTTTTTCCTTTTGCCTTCGCCCACGCGCGCGTTCACGCTCATCGAGCTTCTGCTGGTGCTGGTGATCCTCACGGCGCTGGCGGCTGTCGTTGTGCCGAAGTTCACCAAGCGATCCGAGCAGGCGCGCATCACGGCCGCCCGCACCGACATCGCGGTCATCGGCGGCCAGCTCGACGCCTTCGAGATTGACACCGGCCGCTATCCCACAACCGAAGAAGGCCTGGTCGCCCTCCTCGAGCAGCCGTCCGACGTCACCGTCTGGAACGGGCCCTACTTCACCCGCGGGATGCCCAAGGACCCCTGGGGCAACCCGTACATCTACAAGTGCCCCGGCGACAACAATACGAGTGGCTACGACCTCAGCTCCTATGGGCCGAACGGCCAGGAGGGCGGCGATGACGACATCGACAATTGGTCGGAGCGCTGACCGCCGCCCGGCCCGCCGCGCCGGCTTCACATTGCTTGAGCTTGTCCTGGTGATGGTGATCATCTGCACGGTGCTGGGAATGGCGGCGCCGTCGCTGCGGGGGTTTTTCGCATCGCGGCAGACGATTGACGCCGGCGCCCAGATCGTTGCGTTGACCCAATATGCCCGCACCGAGGCCGCCT
>Ga0172362_10006013_pt1 | contig 10465 bp, 15 predicted proteins | sample LakKivs1_kivu2a2_FD_114534 | JGI IMG/M metagenome (GOLD analysis project Ga0172362, IMG submission 114534) | Sediment microbial communities from Lake Kivu, Rwanda - Sediment s1_kivu2a2 | ecosystem: Environmental > Aquatic > Freshwater > Lake > Sediment | place: Rwanda: Western Province, Lake... | reverse complement strand
CTCCCGCCCCAAGATGAAGAAGCGAGTAAAATTGTTCGGGTCATCCTCAATTCCCCTATACAGGACCTCCATACCATAATGCCCAGCAGCAACATCCGTCCCAATGGCCCCCGCGCCCTCCAAGTCCCGAAGCAACTCAATCGCCCTAGCAGTACTGCTCGTCTCCTTCAAATCTACCCTTGGAAACTTCCTCTCCAAGAAGAGGCGACACTGGGCCAAGGCCTGCGGATGTGAGAGGATGACTCTAATATCCTCTGCCTTGACTCCGGGCTTGGCGATGAGATTGTGCACAACGCGGATGTCAACCTCACCACGAACCCTTAGATTACTCTGCAAGAGTAGGTCGAGGGTAGTCCTCTCAGACCCTTGGAGGGAGTTCTCCAGAGGAACAACGCCGTATGTTGCCTTTCCCTCCTTGACGGCGGTGAAGACACCTGCAATGGTGGGACACGGAAGTAGTTTGGCGACGGAGTTCGTAAAGTGCTTTCGCGCCGCCTGTTCGCAGAAGGTTCCCTTTGGGCCGAGGTAGGCTATTAACACATCTTTGACGGGTTCAGCCATCCCTTTCACTTTGTAGTCTTCCTCACGGGGTATGCTATTTAAGCTTCTAGTTGTATATAGAGACTTGACCTATGTTGGTCAGGGAAAACGTCCTTGAACTTTGTGAAGTTTAAGACCTTCGAAGACTTCGCCAAGTTTGTGGCCATCTCACAGATCCCCTATATCCATCATACAACGATCAAGGGCAAAGCAATCTACTTCGTCCACATCACCCTTGTTGAGGGGATTGTCTACTATGTTGAACAGGACAAGCCCATAAAGGAGAAATACGTCCTATACAACCGCTTCCGAGACCAAGTCGGCTTCACAGATAAGCTGGAGATGGATCCCCAAAGGGCAACCCTGCCCATCCTAGAAGTAGAGACGGCAAGCGTCTTCTCCGAGTATCCACCGAAGTGAATCAGTTCCACCGTCCTCAATTCTCTAGGACAACCATTCCGTCCTGACTAAACTTCTATAACAAACGAAGAATCCTGGGTCGACTCGCGTCTACACCTGCTCTGCGCCGGTACCTAGAATAATGGTTGGCACAAGTCTATTCGAGGGCGTTCGGTGAGTTGGACCCCGTGGGGCCTCAGACGATTACCGTTTCCCCTAATGTTGGAGCCTTTGACGATGCGGCCTCCTCCTAGATGGAGGGTGGTGCAGGGATGTTGAAGAGACTAGAAAGGGTACTGACGACGCCCATCGTCTCTTTGTAGATAGCCTTCCATATGGGCGGAGGCGAACTCGCTTCAGGAACAGTGAGGATGTCGAAGTGTTCGGCTATCCCGCTTATCACAGCGTCTCCCTCGACCAAGAAGGCGACTATCTTAGGGTTTGTGGCAACCTTGATCGAGAAGTGAATGATCGCGCTGTTATCAGGTCTCTTGATTGCTTCACCAACTTTCATGTCTATAGGGTATTGGAGCGCTTTGAAAGGGCTGTCCCCCTCCCGTATAGCCTCTATCTTTATGAGGTGAATTGAAACTTCCACGTCGTCTTCTTTGAACGTATTCGCCACCTTAGTTTTGCCTGTTTATAATGGCGCTCTTCCTTGTCTTTTTCGAGCTCCATCATCTATAGTGTTCGCTGGTTCCTTAGGGGGCTCTATGAATAAGAGCAGTTCTCTGGAGGAGCGAAAAACATATAAGCAGTTTAACTGTTACACTATAGGGTGGCGAGAACGCGTGAGTAGTGCCTATCGTCGATCACGAATCGAACTGTATGTTGACATTCTTCAAGCAATCGCCAACGGACGAGAATCACCAGCCAAGATAGTATACGCGGCCAACCTCTCATACGACAGAGTCATCAAATGCCTCAATTTCCTAGAAGAGCAGAATCTCGTTCAAAGGGTCGAGAACGCTAAAAAGAAACGCAGGTACAGTATAACATCCAAGGGCATGGACGTTATAAGATACTTCACCGAGGTTCAGTCAGCCCTCTTCTACAAGAAGAAGACCTTCTCTAACATCAGTGTACACTTCAAAAGCTAGGATCTGCCACAACTAAGGCCTTACTGGGGTGCTCCCCTAGTGGGCTGTATACGTCCTCAGTATCGACTAGCCGTATCATAAGACGTGGTGTTTGCGGGCGCTCCTTGGCACGTGGTTTGGATCGATAGAGTGATCTTTTCTTCTCCGAGGTAACTCTCCTGAGGTTCAACAGTCTTTTATAGGCCGAGGAAGGCAACCTGACCACAAGGGTGTCCAGAGAATCATGGCAAGGGACTCGCTTACCACCTTGGACTTCGTCATAAACGTGCTTCGGGAGCATGAGAAGGAGCTCACGGAACTGAGCGAGCGACTGGAGAATACTCTGACGGTAGTAAATGAAGAGAACATTAAACAGACTCTAAACGAGTTGAACCACTCTCTACAAGTCTTATCTAAGAGAATAGAGGGTCTCAGGGATGAGAATCAAAGACAGAAGGCACAAGTCAACGAAATCCTCAACAAACTCGAGACCTTGCCCACAAAAGACGACCTTGAGAACCTACGCAGAGCAGTCGAAACCTTGGGTGCACTCTTGGCCACGAAAAAACAAGAACCTCCCAATGTGTTCAAGGATTAACCTATTACAGCCCCGCCGTTAGTTGTTCCGATTCTTTTCTAGTAGTAGAATGCGGATATAGGGCACTTACTTACGTATCCACGAGGGAGTTGTGGGAGATTGAGGTCGTCAACAACGCCCTGAGTTCCAGTTCCGCGTTTTTTCTCGTCTCTTCTTATAAAGCCGCATATTGAAAGGACGTTGAGGACTTCTTCGAGTCCTTCCTTGTACCTGCATTCTCTGCATTGTTGAAGTTCATCGCGGGGTAGCTCATCTTCATGAATTCCTGTCGCCAGTCCCCATTCTTTCAGCTCTTCTTTGTGGCCGTAATCATGGTCGGCTTCGTCGTGGTTGGTCTTGGGTCTGAGGTCTGATGGTATTCCTTGAAGTTCTCTTGTCTTGAGAAGCCATTTCAGTTCCTCTTCAATGTCGGGTTCCCGCTTTTCCGGGTCGTTGTTTGTGGTTTTTCTCGTTGGAATAATCGTGTTGTTTAGGCCGTCTATTTGTGCGTTGATTTTGGCGCGCAGTTCCAGTATCCTCAATATAAGGCGGATGATTTCGTCATCACGGTTCGTCACTCTCACGCATCTCCAGCATCTAGCGAGAGCCATAAGTTTAACTGGTTAACTATTTAACCTTTTGTTTGTACTGGACACCTAGACTAGGCGTTCACTCGGCTTAAAAGGGGATGAATGGGATTCTACAATGAACCGAGATGCCAATGAAATTAGGCGTTCCTGGTTTCGATGAAATCCTAGGCAGTCCCCTTAACTCTGGAAACTGCATGCTACTCCACGGCGGACCAGGGAGCGGTAAGACAACCTTCTCCATACAATTCCTGTACGAAGGCGCAACTCGATACGACGAACCCGGCCTCTATGTGACCCTCTGCGAGAACCCCGACGAGATACGGCGAAACATGCTCCAATACAAATGGAACCTCGCCAAACTGGAACGAGAACACAAGTTCCAATTCCTCGACGTAAGACCTGTAAAACTCACGCCTGAGGGATACATAATCCCGAATGAGACTCTCTTCAAAGGAGAGACCATCCCCTTCAGCCACATCTCCTGCCTTATCAGGGAAAAAGTCAAAGAGATGGGTGCGAAGCGTCTGGTCTTGGATTCTCTGACGGTTCTGACTGGCCAGTATGAGAATCAAGCATACGTTCGACAGGGTGTCTTAGGCCTGATCCAGGCCCTATCCAGCTTGGAGTGCACCTCCATCCTCATCTCGGAGGGTAGTGAGCTTTCTCCGGACAGGCAGCATCTCGAAAGCTGGGCGGTTGTGCCGGCCATAGTCTTGCTCTACTATACTCGAAAGAATTCCATCATGACTAGGGCCATACAGATTCTAAAATTCCGAGGGGCTAGGCATAGTCCGGGGGTTCATCATCTGGAGATTGGGGATGAGGGAATCATCGTCCATCCCGATGTCCGCGCCGACCTCTAATAGTATCTTATCGGTCTGAAATACACCCTGTGTCCTCGTCTCTCACGTGAGAGTAGGCCCATCCGCACTAGACCATTCAGATAGATCGTCTCAACACTCCTATTTCTCCCAGTTTTCTCGGCGACTTCGGCGGCGGTTCCTTCCTTGAGTTCCTGCAAAGCAATCATTGTCTTCTGCATACTGTCAGGGAGGTTGAGAAGATCTGTGAGGGCTGAAGGCGACACCCTACTAGCGGGTTCTTCCCTCTTGAGCATTGGGCGTATACTCTGCTCAAGGTCGCTGACGCGTTTCTCCAGTATTGCTAATCTTTCCTCTATGGATCTTTTGCTCATGTCCGGCGCTACAAGTATGAACTGGTTAAACTATTTAATTATTGTTTCCCTCTTCTAGGTTCAGGTCTTCGAATCCTCATCTTCGATGAGCAGTCGTCCCTCGTCTATTATCGTGAAAGGAAACCACTTGGTGGCATGGGTTGAGCCTTTGCAAGTATGCACCCTCAGGCGCCGTTCTAGGGCTGCCGACTCCTCGAAACGCATCTCCAAGATGATGTCCATGACGTGTCGAAGCGTATTATAGAAGGCCGAGGTGTGGATTCCCTCCTCCACGGTCCATACGCCGAAGCACTCCATCTGCTTGATTCGGGCAAGATTGACTTGGAGGAAGCGTATGATCTCGTTCTCCGCATTGTAGACGAAAAGCGTCGAAATGGAGTCGAAGATCACCGCACTTTGAGGTCCCTTGTCTTGAAGGGCGGTTAGGAGCTTGACGCTCAAGTCTCCCAAGTTGGAGAGGTGAGAGATGCAGTACTGCCCTTTGACCTCTCCAGTCAACCAAGAGTAGCAGTCGACGAAGGTTATATTCTCCGAGACATCTTTGGAGCCTGTATGGGTCAGTATTGATCCTTCAATGGTTTTGGGGGCAGAGTCTAGGGTCACGTAGACGGCGCCAGTCCCGGTCTTGACGCACTCGGCGGCTATGTTCTTGCAGAGGATGGTCTTACCTATTCCCGGTGGTCCTGTTATCAGGATGTTGCTCCCGGGCTGGACGCAGCTTATCTGCAATGGTTGAGCGATACTCTTAAGGAAGGACAAGGTTTCGGCCCCCTATAGACTCATCTCCTAGTTTCTTGTTTGTCGAAGGTTATCCCCCGCTCTTTGTTTGGCAGGGTTCCAGTGATGTTCTCTACGTGTCATTTCTCGGACCATTCCCCTCCGATTTTCTTGGAGTTTACGTCTCCTTCAGCGTTCTTGACCACCTTCTTGTACATTCTTAGGTGGTAGTAGAAGAGGAGAAGATAGTATGGCCTAAGCAAGGTAATCCTTAGACGCTTGAGTACCTCTCTGATGTCTGTCAAAGTATCCCCGGCACCAACGATATTTGGACTCGGCCTTCTCTAATCTCGTAATAGTAAGTTCCCGGCAAGAACGGCTGGCTCGCCATCCTGACCACCTTTAGTCCACCCACGATGGGGCCGCCAGATACGGCTTCGGACTTCCTTCTCATATCTATGACGCCGTCGGCGAACCCGAACAAGGCGTTCTCCATCTTCTCCTCAAGGACCCCGGTGTGGTGGATGGCTATACCGACGGCGTTCACGAAACGGGTCGCATATTTTAGAACTTGGCAGAAGTGGAAGACCTCCTTTGAGTCACTTGTGAGGAAGAGAGGCGTTATCGAGTCCATGAGGACGAGGTGTTTCCGTTTCATGTTCTTCAAGGTGAAGTCCCGTCCCATCTCGATGAGATCGGAGAACTGGAGACCACTGGCGAGGACGGAGCTTCCGGGCTCAAACTTCGTGTAGCTATTCTTCATCCGCTCGACCCCTCGCCTGAAGACGTCTATGAAGCAGAGAGAGTTCTGCTCTTCGTAACTCTTTGGATCCATGCCGTTAGCTTCTAGGGCTCGGCGCATCTCGTCTCCCGATTGGTCGACGGAGTAATAGGTGATGGCGCAACCTTCCTTCAGCATGTTAGCGGCGATTTGTCTCACGAGTGTCGATTTACCGCTACCTAGGGGGCCGATTAGACCTATGGTTGATGGACGTGGAAGTCCGCCACCAAGGATCTTGTCAAGTTCCTCAATGCCTGTGGGATCCAAGTTTCTCATCCCTTTGCTTTAATTTCTGCTTGTTATGGCCCCCGGTGGGATGGGGGAGTCTGCTGTCCACCCTCAATCTGGTGACCGCTAGGATGAAGGAGAGCGTTAGAATTGAGACTCCGATCGAGAATTGAGACGAATATGTTAGCATTAGGTTGAGGAGGATGAAGGAGACCGCGTAGACGAAGCCGAAGGTGTGTAGCTGTTCCAGCATCGCCAGATTGGATGTTCTAGTGTTCCTGAGAGCCCAGTATGCTAGGAAAGGGAGGAAGATTAGGTTTACGAGATAGACTGGACTTAGTAGACTCAAAGCCACCATTGAAGACAGAAGTATGTAGGGTACAAGGAGGAGCAACGTGGTCTTTTCCACAGCCTTCCTAAGGCTCGTAGAAACGTTGGCGGTCGTCTTGATACCGGCTCTGAGGTCGCCTGGAATATCGGGTATGTTCTTCACAGTTCCGTAGGCGAACATGAAGGACCCGAGGAGTAGTAGAAGGGGGTTGAGGAGGCTTGAACCAGCAACAGTCAAGCCGGCTAGGAAAGGTAGGATTACAGTCCCGGAGAACGATATGAGGGCAGTTGTTGGGTAGCGTTTGAACCTGAAGGGTGGGAGGGAATAGGCTATGGAATCGAATTCCGCCAGTGCAACAATTAGGACGAAGTTCAGGCCAAAGGGTATGGAAAGGAGGAGTATGAACGGGTAAAGGGCAAGTACAACGTATACGAGGTTCCTCCTCTCAAGTTCGTTGACCATTTCCATCCTGATGGGGAAGTTAACAGCGTCCTCCCGGATGTCTGTGTAGACGTTTATGAGGTTTGTAACCGCTGTCCCGAGCGCAAATATGGCCATCCCTAGGAACACCTGCCACAGAACCGGCGTCCCCGTCGCCATGTACCCGAATAGGTAGCTTACGACGGCGAAGGTCCAAGTTCTGGGCCTAGCCAGCTTGATGACGAGGAGCGCCTTCCTCAATCCCTTCACTCGTCTCGCGTTTTGGGGTCTCCCGTTCGGGTTATCTCGGTTGTGAACTCGCTGTAGTGAGTGGAGGTACTACTGCCCCAATTATAGAACAGATAATAATGTAATTATTTAACATTTAACCCCGTCTCAACGGCGCGACCAAAACCAGTCAAACGCGGTCAAAAAGTATATTTATATTCTTGGTCTCTGACCATGTCTTAAGCCCTGGTAGTATAGTCCGGTCTAGTATGTTCGGCTGTCGCCCGATCGACCCGGGTTCAAATCCCGGCCAGGGCGCCATACTTCAAACATAAATTGTCTATTATTGCGTCAGGGTTCGTATTGATTTCAAGAGATTATGTTGATTCTGTCACAACATTCAATCCACATCGTCTCATCCTATTTTCAATCTGCATGAGATGTTCTAGAGTAGGAGGTTTCACGCTTTTCAGCCCATACTCTCTTCCTAAGGACTCGTATGGATTCAAGGCACTGGTTGTGGGTCAGAGGGTTCTCATCGCCTCAATCTTGACCTCTCCGAGTCGTTCCCGTTCGGCTCTCCTCCTGAGTTCCTCTAAGATTATCTGGAACAACTCGTCCAAGGGCAGTCTTCGAGTTCCTCTCGCATGGTGGATGGTCACCCCCATGGCCCCCTCTTCGAAGGAGAATCGGATGTGATGGTGGTCGAATCTGACTGGTAGCATCTTCCCGCCTCGTCGGTAGTGGTAGGTGGCCACTAGGAGAAAGTCGAGGATTCGACAGTTACTGTTTGAGGCTAGGTATTGAATCAACTCGCTGGCGGTGATCACGTCCAGATTGTCGAAGAAGGTGCCGTTTGCTATGCCGACCTCGAAGCCTATCCTGCCTTCAACCTCTCCTTGATGGCCGGAGACGCTGATTTGGCGTGGCTCCTCTCGGCCGTTCAGTTTCAGCATCGTTTCAACTACGGCCTGCTGCATCTTGGGGAGGGGACATCTGAAGGATATTATTCCTATACCATGGATCGTGTTGGGGTAGTGGGCGAACTCTCCCAGCCTGTCCTTTCCAGCCGTGGCTTGAGGGGCTTTTCTACGTTTTCTTCTGCCCATTCCTATCCTTCTGGTGTCTTCTCTTCAGTCTCTGGTGCATAGGGTGTTTCAAGTACCGTCACGATGTCCTCCGCGGTCTTGGGTCCGACGTCTCTTACCGTCATCAGTTCCTCCTTGCTCGCGTCGAAGATTCTCCTAGGGGTTCTGAAGTATCTGAGGAGGCCGTCGGCTAGGACTGGGCCGACATGGGGTAGGCCAGTGACTAGGAAGAGTTGTCTTTCGGCTATGGTCTCTGTCTTGGTGCGGTGGCGGATTAGGGGGGCTGTTTTGGTGCCTTTGGCGAGTTGTTTGGAGGCTACGGCGAGGAAGATGGCTGTGTCCTTGTAGTCGATGGTGGGGACGAGTGGAACCCCGTTCTGGGCTAGGGCGAAGAGGGCTCCGTTGAGGGATTCGGGGCTTATTCGGCGGAACTTGCGTAGGACTCCCATGTATCCCTCGATTATTACGAGGGATCGGGGATAGTTCTCCCGCATCTTGAAGATCTGGTCGAAGAGGAACCTCTGGGTCAGGGTGCTGGCTAGGTCGAAGACGGTCTTGCGTTCGATCGCGACGTCCTCGCCTACCATGTAGTCGCCGAAGTCGAGCTTGAGAACTGAGACTTCGGCTCCCAGCCTATTTAGTTCTTGAACTATCTTCTTCCCGTTTCTGCTGGCCGCCTCCCGGGAGTCTACGCAGACCATGGGCCTCTCGCCCTTATCCTCTGGGATGTAGGAGGAGATGGTCGACTGCCTCACCACTCGTTCACTACCTCCTTCAGTAACCTATCCTGACAGTCTTCCACCGTCAGGCTTGAGAAATATCTTTCATCCGTGGGTTTTATTCTTAGGGGCTGTCCAGCTACGACGTGTCTTCCTCTGAGCTGAATCTTCGCTGAACCCTTTTTAGGCGCTCCATCGCCTCCAGCCAAATGTTGAGGAGGGTGCCCCGCTCCCTCTCCTCGTCGAGGTCTCTAGCTTCCTGGAGGCCTTGATCACTCTCTTGGAGCTTGAGGAGGAGGGTCTTCTCCAATCTTCCCAGAATGGATAAGGTCATTACGGTGCTCTGTTCCTCTCCTTCTCGGACGATGACGACGGGTTTGTTGCATTTGGGGCATATGAGTTGGCCTTTGACTCTGAAGAGGGGGGTGTTGCACTCTGGGCAGTGTTCGCTCGTCATCGTGGCTCCGGAGCGCAGAAGGTCGGACATGCGCTTGACTTGTTCTTTGTCGGTGGACAACCTTCACACTTTCTATGAGGAGCAGGCTATTCCTTTACGACCTCCAGAATGGAGACAACATTCCAGATTCTGGTCCTAGTGTAGGGAGGCATGTTCGGGTCTTGGCTTATGTCGTCGAGGATGTTGATGGCTTGGGCAGCCCTGACGGCGTGGCTTTGGCCGGTGGATTGGAGGGAGTTTAGGGCCTCCTTGGCGGCTCGACGGATGTTCCTCGGCGTCGTGTTGTCTTCGCTTATGGTGACGAGTATCGCGTATGCCTGTTTGAACCGCTCCTCATACTCTGTAATTCGCTTCTTTCTGGCAGCCATGACGTAGTCCCCCCAGCGGACTATAACCCTTAGTTGTTCTCGTAGAAGTATAGATAAGAGTTGTGTATTCTGCTACTATGAGACCAGTCCCACGATCTCCTGAAGAAGAGCATTATTCCCCGCGACAACAAAGGAGGTACGTTCATCGGCCCTCAACTCCATATTCAAGTCACTCCCATCAGGCCGGACTATGGATGCTCCTGCCTCGCGGACGATAATCGTTGCAGCTGCGAGGTCTACGGCCCTTGTTAGGCCGCGGAGGTCTATGAAGGCGTCTAGGGCGCCTGAGGCAACGTACGAGACCTCTAGGGCGGTGGAGCCGAGTTGGCGTAGCTTCGAGGTTCGAGCCATGATTGGGATGAGTCGTCGGATCAGTCCGTGGAAATCTCTGCGGTAGGTTAATTCTACGGATACTACTGCCTCTCCGAGGCGTGTTATGTTGGAGGGTGTCAGGGGCTTGTCCCCCTCATAGGCTCCTTTCCCTTTCTGGGCCTTGTAGGTGGCGCCGCTGTAGAGGTCCATTACGAGGCCTGCGTCCACGTCTTCGAGTCTGGGCCCTGAGGCGTGGGCGATGGATGTTGCTGTGAAGGGGATTCGGTGGAGCGCGTTCGTGGTCCCATCTATGGCGTCGAGGACGACGTAGTCTTTTCCGCCTCCGTGGATGGGTTGGGTTCCCTTTTCCTCGCTTACCAAGATGCATGGAACGTGATTGTCTGTGAGAGTCCTGATTACTATGCTCTCGGCTAGG
>Ga0172362_10006012_pt1 | contig 10466 bp, 8 predicted proteins | sample LakKivs1_kivu2a2_FD_114534 | JGI IMG/M metagenome (GOLD analysis project Ga0172362, IMG submission 114534) | Sediment microbial communities from Lake Kivu, Rwanda - Sediment s1_kivu2a2 | ecosystem: Environmental > Aquatic > Freshwater > Lake > Sediment | place: Rwanda: Western Province, Lake... | reverse complement strand
TCAAGTTCACGCCCGACCGCTACGCCAACACGTATCGCACCTGGCTGGAGAACCTCCGCGACTGGCCCATCAGCCGGCAGCTCTGGTGGGGACACCAGATACCGGTGTGGTCGAGGCGAGTCGAGGACGTTCGGCAAGGCTTCGGGAAATGGAACGAAGTGGCTCTGAAGTACCTAGACCACGAGGATGTGCGAACAGCGGCGTATGACATTGAGTCGCAGATGCCAATCGACGGATGGGCACTCCGGGACTTGCTTCAAGGCAAGAGGAAAGCTCAGCCCTGCTACGTCTTCGTGTGCCTTAGGAAGGACGATCGCCAGATCATCGAGGAGTTGGAGGGTGCTGGGCTTACCCGCGACGGCGACGTTCTCGACACGTGGTTCTCGTCGGCGTTGTGGCCGTTCAGCACGCTGGGCTGGCCGGACGAGGGGCGCCCGCGGGGCGAGCCGGCGCCGCCGAACTGGGATGAGGCGCGGCGGTACTATCCCGGCGACGTGCTGTGCACGGCCCGCGAGATCATCACGCTGTGGGTCAGCCGCATGGTGATGATGGGCCAGTACTGCTGCGGGGACATCCCCTTCCGCGACGTGCTGATCCACGCGATGATCCAGGACGGCGAGGGGCGCAAGATGTCCAAGAGCCTGGGCAACGGCATCGACCCCAACGACATCATCGACAGCCACGGCGCCGACGCCATGCGCTTCACGCTGGTCAGCATGACCACACAGACGCAGGACGTGCGCATGCCGGTGGAACCGATGACGCTGCCCGACGGGCGCGTCGCCAACACCAGCCCCAAGTTCGACATCGGGCGGAACTTCTGCAACAAGCTCTGGAACGCCGCGCGGTTCGCCCTGATGAACATCGCCGCCGCGCCCGCATGGGAGGACATCCGCCCTCGGCAGGACCTCACCGACGCGTGGATTCTCAGCCGCCTGCACACCGCCGTGCGCGACGCCACCGCCGCCGTCGAGAGCTTCCGGTTCAACGAGCTGGCCGACGGGCTGTACCACTTCATGTGGGACGACCTGTGCGACTGGTACCTGGAGATCGCCAAGGGGCGTATCGCCGCGGGCGAGCAGGCGCCGAAGGCCGTCCTGGCCTGCTGCCTCGACACGTTCCTGCGCCTGCTGCATCCCGTGGCGCCGTTCATCACCGAGGCCATCTGGCAGAAGCTCAACGAGGTCTGCCCCGTGCGCGGGCCCGGCGACGAGCCGGCCGAGAAGCTGCTCGTCACCGCGCGCTGGCCGATGGCGGAGGCGGCGATGATCCGCCCCGCCGACGAGCAGCGATTCGCCCTGCTCCAGGAGCTGATCCGCGGCGCCCGCAACGCGCGCACGGAGCACGGCGTCCCGCCGCGGCAGGCGCTGGACGCCGCCGTCGAGGCCGACGGCGCCGCGGCCGAGTTGATCGCCGAAAACCTTCACCTGCTGCGAAGCCAGGCGGTCCTGGGCGGGGTGACGGTCTCGGCGCACCTGGCGGCCCCCCCTGCCGACGCGGCCGCGGTGGCCGCCGGCGGCGTCAAGCTCTACGTGCTGGGCGTGATCGACCGCGCGGCCGAGCGGGCTCGCCTCGGCAAGCAGGCCGACGGCCTGCGCAAGGGCATCGCCGGCGCCGAGGCCAAGCTGGGCAACGCCAACTTCGTCGCCCGCGCCCCGGGCGAGGTCGTCCAGCGCGAGCGCGACCGTCTGGAGCGCCTGCGTGCCGACCTGTCGGCCGTCGAGAAGGCCCTGGCGGCGCTATGACGCGATGCGGCCGGTGTCCGGGCGCGTGCAGTCGCCCGTGCGGCCCGTATAATGCGGCAGAGGTGCGAAGATGACGGCGGTGATCAACTCCCATATTGCCCTGGACGACGACGGGGTAGCCTGGATTGAGGGCACCGGCACGAAGGTGAAGGAAGTGGTGCTGGACAAGCTGGCCTACGGATGGAGCCCGGAGGAGATGCACCGGCAGCATCCGCACCTGCCTTTGGCCAAGATCCATGCGGCGCTGGCGTACTACTACGATCACCAGGATGAGCTGGACGCCGAGATGGAGCGCGACTACGAGGACGTGGAGGCCATGCGCCGTTCGGCCGGGGAATCGCCGTTCGTGCGCCGCATGCGCGCGGCGGGCAGGCTGCCGTGAGTCTGGGGCTGTATATGGACGAGCACGTGCCAACCGCGATCACGGAGGGACTGCGATTGCGCGGCGTTGACGTGCTGACGGCGCAGGAGGACGGACAGGCCGGCACCGACGACGGCGGGCTGATCACCCGCGCCAGCGAGCTGGGCCGTCTGCTGTTCAGCCGAGATCGGCACATGTTGGAACACGCCGAGCGGCGGCAGCGTCTCGGCATCGCATTCAGCGGCATCGTGTATGCCCACCAGCGGGACGTCCGTATCGGCCAGTGCGTTTCGGACCTCGCGCTGATCTGCCTGGCCGGCGACCCGGAGGAGTTCGCCAATCGCGTTGAGTACTTGCCGCTGCGGTGAAGTCCTGGCAGGGCTACAGTGAACCATGCGGCAGACCATCGAATTCACCAAGCTGTCGGGCAGCGGGAACGACTTCGTCGTGATTGACGACCGCGACGATGCGTTCCGCTCGCTGCTGGCCGAGGCGCAGCGCGTGGGACGGTTCGCGCGGCGGCTGTGCGACCGCCACCAGGGCGTCGGCGCCGACGGCGTGATCTTCGCCTGCCGCAACGAGCTGCCCGGCGCCGCCCACATCGGCGCGCGGTTCTTCGAGGCCGACGGCAGCGAGGCCGCCCTGTGCGGCAACGGCGTGGCCTGCCTGACCCGCTGGGCGATCGACCGCCGCGTCGGCCCCGACGGCGACGTGACGATCCTCACGTCGGCCGGAACCGTCGTCGGCGAGCCGCGTGAGGGCGGTTACGTCCGCGTGTGCATCCCCAGCCCCGAGAGCATCACGCCGGACGTGGAGGTGCACGTGGACGACCTGCCGATCTGGTGCGACTACGCGATGACGGGCGTGCCGCACCTGGCCGTGTACGTCCACGACGTGGCCAAGGCCGACGTGGCGCACCTGGGCCCGGCCTTGCGGCACCACGAGCGCTTCGCCCCGCGCGGGGTGAACGTCAACTTCGTGCAGGTGCTTCGGCCGGGCGAGCTGGCCGTGCGCACGTGGGAGTACGGCGTCGAGGGCGAGACGATGGCCTGCGGGACGGGGGCGGCCTCGGCGGCGATCCTCGCGGCACAGCGGTTCGCCTGGCCGGAGGAGTTCAGCCGGCACGAGCGGGCGGTGCTCGTCCGCGCCCGCAGCGGCGACGTGCTGCGGGTGTACTTCGCGCAGGCGGGCGACTGCTCGATTACCGACGTGTGCGTGGAGACGGTGGTGCGGCGGCTGTTCGCCGGCACGCTGTGCGACGACCTGGCCGCCGCGGCGACGGGCGCGTGATTCGTTGACTCGTTAAGTCGTTAACTCGTTGAATCGGGCATGTCGGGGCCACCGCACAACTTGTGCCAAGGCACCGGAACCACGAGTCAACCGAGCCCAGTCAACGAGTTAACCAGTCAACCAGTCAACGGGTGTCCCCATGTTCAGCATCGACCAGAACTGTCACAGCCTGTGGGACGTGGTGGGCAAGCTGGCGGCGCTGGGGCGGCGCGGGCGGAAGGTTGCGCACTACGTCGAGGACATCGACGCCGCTTTCACGTCGATGGGCGCCGACGTGGCCGGCGGCGGCGGGGCGCCCGGGCTGGCGCTGCGGCGCGAGAGGTTCTACCGCAGCGGCGGGGCCGACTGGGGCGCCGCCCTGTTCTACACCGGCTTCCTCGGCCGCGTGCCGCTGGAAGTCCGCGACTGGGAGCCGCTGACGGGCCTGAAGACCGCCACGCTGGCCCGCCAGCTTGGCCGCGACGTGGACGGGCTGTATGACGAATTCTCCCCCGGTGACAACTGGCAGCTCGTGGGGCCCAGCTACGTCGGCGACCGCCGGCACCACCGCCTGCTGGGCGACCTGACCGTCGCCGAGACCGCCCCGTTCATCCGCGAGCTGCTGGACAAGGCCGAGGCGGACATGCGGCGGGCGTTCCCGGCCAGCCAGTCGCGGCGGCGCCTGGGCGAGTGGTTCGCGGCCGAACGGACGCGCGTGGAGGCACTGCTGGCCGACCGCGATGGCGGCACGCTGGTGGAGCTGTACGAGGCGTGGCTGCGGGCGCACGTCCCGCCGGAGGTGCGCATCGGCCGGAGCAGCGAGCTGTTCGCGCTGCGCGGCGGATGGAATGGGCGCGACGAGCTGGCGGAACTGTACCTGGCCGATTACCAGCGTGCGGCGGGGCTGTACAACGAGGCGCTGGCCGAGTCGGGCGCGGCCCTGCGCCCGCTGGAGACGGGCGAAGGCGAGCTGCCGTTCTTCGCGGCGCTGCGGCGCGAGGGGCACTTCGTGCGGACGGGGCTGTTCCTCGGCGCCGGCGGCCGGACGCTGCGCTTCGGCGACCGCGAGGTGCCGCTGGCCTCCGGCGGCGGGCTGCCCGTCGAGGCCCTGGCGGCTGCGGGCGTGGAATGCCTGGCGGGCAAAGCGGCCGTGATGGTCTGCCAGGTGCGCACCGGCGAGGGCGGGGCCCGGCTGGCACTGCCCTATCGCGGCTCGGCCTACATGCCCGCGGCGCACCTGCTGGCGGCGAAGCTGGCGGCCGTGGGACTGCTGCGCGGCGGCCTGCGGCCGGTCGTGCGCGTGCGCCTGCGGCTGCTGGACCGCCTGCGCGAGCTGGACGTGCCCATCCGCCTGCCGGCGCACCTGGCGGCGGCGATGGGCAGCGAGGAGGTGGCCGCCCGGCGGCTTGGCGAGAGCTGGGCCGACCTGATGGCGGAGGCGAAGCGGCGGCTGGCGTCGTTCCGCGACGAGGCCGGGCGGGCGGCCTGGCAGCGCGACCGCTGCGCCGACCTGCTGGGCGAGATGGCCTCGCTGGACGGCCGGCGGCGCGAGATGGCCCGGCGCGACCCGAAGTCGCCGGACCTGCGAGAGCTGAGCCACCGCGCCCGCGAGCTGGAGCGGCAGGTGCTCGACCGGACGGTCCGGCAGATCGACCGCGACTGGCAGACGGCCGAGCTGGACTACTACGACTCGCGCGGGGCGGTGCTGCCGTGGTGCGTGGCGTTGGGCGGGCGGGATTTCTACAATAGGGTCGTTGCCGAGGCGGAGATCTACGACGAGCCCTCCCTGCCGGCCGACGACGATGAGCAAGGCCCACGCCATCCGAGCGCATTATGAGCCGCGGATCGCCGCGGGCGGGCCGAGCCACGAGATCGTCAACTGGGGCTCGGCCGAGTCGCAGCGGGCGCGCTTCGAGGTGCTGCTGGCGTACGTGCCGCTGGGCGGGCGGAGCCTGCTGGACGTGGGGTGCGGGACGGGCGACCTGCCTGCCCTGCTGGAGCAGCGGGGGCTGGAGGTCGCGTACACTGGCGTGGACATCCTGGAGCGGATGGTGGAGCTGTGCCGTCGGCGGCTGCCGGGGCGGCGGTTCGTGCGGGCGGACATCTTCGCCGCGCGGCGCGATCGCCGCTTCGCCCCCGAGTCGTTCGACGTGGTCTTCTGCTCGGGGGCGATGAACCTCGACCTGGGCAACAACCGGGTGTTCCTGCCGCGGGCGATCGAGCGTATGGCCGCCCTGTCGCGTCGGCACGTGGTGTTTAATCTGCTGCACGCGCGGGCCGAGCCGAAGGAAAAGCCGTACTTCTTCTACGACCCCGGCGAGGCGGCGAAGGTGGCCCAGCAGCACGGCCAGGTCCGCGTGATCGACGACTACCTGCACAATGATTTCACGGTGATCGTGGACAAGTGCCGCGGCGAGCGGTTTCAGGAACAGGGAGATGGCGATGAAGAGACAGCGATTTCGAACATGCGTCGGGGCGCTGGCGGCGTCCGTGCTGGCGTTGCCCCTCGTGGCGGCCGAACCGGCCCGCGGAACGGCGGCGAAGGAATTCGCCGTCAAGTCGTTCGGCGCCGTGGGCGACGGCAAGACGCTGGGCGGTCCGGCGATCCAGAAGGCGATTGACGCCGCCGCCAAGGCGGGCGGGGGCACGGTCGTCGTGCCGGCCGGGACGTACGTGTCGGGCGCGCTGCGCCTGGCGTCCGGGGTGACGTTGCGGCTGGACAAGGACGCCGTGATCCAGGCCTCGCCCGACTCGTCGCTGTTTCCGCCGGTCAAGAGCCGCTGGGAGGGCACGGAGTCGGAGTACCCCTCGCCGCTGATCGTGGCCGTTGACGCCAACGACGTGACCATCGCCGGCGCCGGGACGCTGGCGGGCAACGTGCGGACGGTGCTCCTCAAGGGCTGCCGCAATGCCCGCGTGGAGGGCGTCAAGCTGACATGCCGGCTGCGCTGGACGCTCCATCTGCTCTACTGCGACGGCGTCACGGTGGACAACTGCCGCTTCGAGACCCGCGGGGGCAATACCGACGGCATCGACCCCGATTCGTCGCGCAATGTCGTGATCCGCAGGTGCCGCTTCGCCACCGGCGACGACTGCATCGCCATCAAGAGCGGCAAGAACGCCGAGGGGGTGAAGATCGGCCGGCCGAGCGAGAACATCACCATCGAGGACTGCGTGATGGAAAGAGGCCACGGCGGCGTGTCCATCGGCAGCGAGATGTCGGGCGGGGTGCGCAACGTCACGATCCGGCGGTGCGGCATCTCCGGCTGCGGCTCGGGCATCCGCATCAAGACGCGCAAGGGGCGCGGCGGGGTCATCGAGGGCATCACGGTCACCGACTGCCGCATCAGCAAGACGGGCGCCGCCCTGCTGGTGGACATGCTGTACAGATACAACGCCGGGACCGGTCTCATCGCGGGCGCGGAGGGCATTCCGGCGGTGCGCCGACTGTCGTGCGTTGACATCACCGGCGCGGGCAACCGGAAGGCCCTGTCGCTGGTCGGCATGCCCGACGGCATCATCGACGGCATTGTGCTGAAGAACGTCAAGCTGACCGGCGGCGCCCCCGGCCGCATCGCCAACGCCAAGGGCGTCGTCGCCGAGGGCCTGTCCCTGGACGGTGCGCCGGAGTTTGTCAACGTGAAGGGAACGGGCCTGCCGGCCGCCGAAGCCCGCCCGGCCGAGGGCCGCGGCGGCGCGCGGCGGGTTCAATAGCAGGAAGGAGTCAACTTACATGGAGCGACTTTGCCGGCTCACAGCGGTTGCGGCGGCGATGGCCGTGGGCTGCACCGCCGCCTTGGCCGGGCGGTACGAGGGCTACACGCAGCAGTTCGCCAAGGGCCCGCACGCCAAAGTGCTGGCCGCCACGTTCTTCGGCGGCGCGGGCAACGAGGAGTTCGTCGCGGCCGCGGCGATGGCCGATGGGACCATCGTCGCGTTCGGCAACGCCTACGGGCCGAAGTTCGCCGACGTGGCCGCCGTCAAGGTCGTCGGCAAAGGCACCCACCAGGGCCTCAAGAGCACCGCCGCGGACAAGAAGGGCCAGCCGGTGCTGCGCGGGGAGGACCCCGACGCGGCCGGGACGATCGTCTTCTTCGACCGCGACATGACGAAGGTGCTGCGCGCCGTGCGGTTCGACTGGGGCGTGGCGAGCATCTCGACGGCCGCCGTCGCCCGCGACGGCAAGGCGTTCATCCTGGCCGGTCGCTGCGGGCCGCAGTTCGCCTCGCTCGGCTCGCGGATCAAGGTCAAGAAGCTCGTCCCGCAGCCGGCCGAGGAAACCGGCGGGCGGCGCCGGCGCGCCGGCATGTTCGGCCCGTACGAGTTCGACTCGGCCAAGGTGGACGGGCACGTGTACGTGATGCGCATCTCGCCGACGGGCGACGCCATCGACTGGGCGTGGGTCTTCCAGGGCCACCGCCGCCCGGCCGAAACGCTCTGGCAGGACAACGCCGCCAACGTCTACGCGGAGCTGAACGGGCTGTCGCGCATCGCCGCCGACGGCGGGCAGATGGTCAAGCTGACGAGCAAGGGCTTTGGCGGGCACCCGGGCGTGTTGGCGGTGAACCCGGCCGACGGCGGCTTCATCTACGGCGGCGACCGCAACACCAACACCGGGCGCCAGCCGTGGCGCTCGCCGTATCTGTACTGCTTCGACCGCACGGGCGCGAAGCTCTGGAAGCTGTGGGAGTGGACGCCGCGCCTGTGCGCCTGCGGCGGCGGCGGAAACGGGCTGTGCAGCGACTCCTCGCCGCGCTCGGCCGACTACGACCGCAACGGCGACATGATCGTCGGCGGCTGGTCCGACGGCGGCAACAGCGTGTTCACCCGCCAGCCGGGCGACCTGGACAAGCCCGCGCCCATCAAGGGCCTGGGCATGTCGAGCTGGGGCATGAGAAGCGCCAACTCGTTGGGCTACATCCTGCGGATCGACCCGGTCACGAAGCAGCAGAAGTCGGCGACGATGTGGCTGGCGTACGTGCCGGAGGACTTCAGCGACGCCAAGTACCGCGGCGCGCCGAACTTCGCCAACGTCGAGGAGATCCGCGTGCTGGAGGGCGGGGCCGTCGCCTTCCGGGGCAGCGGGGCCAGCGGCATCGTCCAGACGCCCAACGCCTTCTACAGGTACCCCCACGACGGCAAGAAGCACGGCGGCGAAGTGGCCGCCATAGTCACCGGCGACTTCGCCCACTGCCTGTTCAGCAGCTACCTGCCCGCCTGCCACGAGCTGCGGCTCGGCTCGGCAGGCAAGCGGCTGCTGGTGGTCAGCTCATCCAGCGGCGCAAGCGACATGGGCCCGGCCCCCACCGTCAACGCGATCCAGAAGACCAAGCAGGGCGACTTCGACGCCCACATCGTGATGATCGAGGCGCCGTAGGCGTAAGGGGACACTCGCGGGGGGCCGGAAGCAGCGCCTCCAGTTCGTAGTTCCGCCGTGAGGCGGTCTTTCCCGGCCTCCGGCGGCTTGCCGAGAGCCGCCTTACGGCGGGACTACGAGCGCGGCCCCCCCGGAACTGTCCCCTTACCCGTAGGCGGCCGGGGTTCACTTGCCGAGAAGGAACACCACGGAGAAGCCCGTCGTCCCGCCGGCGTTGTCCAGGCGGAAGAGCACCTGGTTGGCGCCCTTCTTCAGCTTCGCCACGGCAAAGCCGCGATCGGGGATCCACGGCTGCGGCGTGCTGCCGCTGCTCCACATCAGCTTGCCGTTGATCCAGCAGCGGCCGAAGTCGTCGGCGCCGAACGCCGCCCACACGTCGCGGTCGGCGTCGCTGTAGACCTCGGCGAAGGCATAGAACGTGGCGTAGTTGCTGACGGTCGGGGGCACCACGCGGACCTCTTTCGGCATGACGAACCGCCAGGCGATCTCCTTGCCGTCGGCCGTCGTGTAGCGCGCGTCGAGGTCCACGCCGGTTTCGGGGGCGTACACCTTCGTCAGGGGCGATGCGGTCCGGCTGCGCCGGTCCAGCGGGATCGGCCCCAGCACGTGCCACGACGTGGGGCACAGCATCGCGCCGGCCGGCGCGCCGCGCGTCAGCCTGCTCTCGGGCACCGGGCGCGAGGACTCGCCCCACCTCGCCTTGTCGGGCGGGAGCACTTCCGTCAGCGGCGGTGGCACCGCAGCCGCGCCGCCCGCCCGGCGCAGCTCGATAGGCCGGGCCTCGACCTTGCCCGCCACGGGGACGGCCACAGCGAACGCGCCTGATGGGGCGAACACGACCGTCCGGCGGTCCTCGCGCCGCAGCAGGTCCAGCACGTAGGCCACGTGCGCCCATGCCAGTGCCTGGTCGGCCTCGATGCGGACGGGCGCGGCCGCGGGCTTGCCCGGCGTCGGGCGCAAGGCCTTGCGGATGTCGTCGGGCGCGGCGGGCCGACCGTCGATCTGGCTGTCGCCGCCGCGGTCGATGGCGATGGCGACAGTCCAGCCGCCGGCGCCGGCGCGCGCCAGCTCTTCGGCGGTGGGCAGCAGGAAGCTCAAGTCGCCCCGCTCATCGCCCGGCGTGCGGAAGCTGACGTTGCGGAAGCCCTCGAGCCGTGCCGTGTCCAGCAGGTACATCAACTGTCCGAACGTGCAGGTGCGGTCGGCCATCAGCGACAGCGGCTCACCCGTCCCGCCCTTGCCCGCCGCGCGCAGCGCCTCGCGGAGGGCGGTCGGCCCCAGGGCCTTGCCCGTCGACTGCACCTGCCAGCGCCCCTCCCGCGTGGCCGGAGTGACGGTGAGCGTCAGCCCGGCCGCGGCGGCCGTGCCGCGCGCGCTCAGCAGCGCAACGGCGGCGACCGCGGCGAACACCCGATCGGCACGTGTGCTTCGCATCTTCGCTCCTCTCGTCTCCGGATGCCTGCCGCATCTTAGCGCGACTTGCCCCTATTCTCCCCTCTGTCCCTCTGAGTCTCTGTGTCGCGACTTCTGGGCCGCGTTGCTCCCACCGGTCAGCGGCGCGGCGCTACTCCGGCTTGAACTTCGCCTTGATGACGTTCTGCGTCACGTCGGTGATGTCCAGGCCGCTGACGGCCTCGACGATCTTCTCGGCCAGCGTCTCGGCGCGGAGGTTGCTTTCGATGGAGCACTCGGCCTGGTTGTTGTGGAACTTGAC
>Ga0172362_10006009_pt1 | contig 10468 bp, 12 predicted proteins | sample LakKivs1_kivu2a2_FD_114534 | JGI IMG/M metagenome (GOLD analysis project Ga0172362, IMG submission 114534) | Sediment microbial communities from Lake Kivu, Rwanda - Sediment s1_kivu2a2 | ecosystem: Environmental > Aquatic > Freshwater > Lake > Sediment | place: Rwanda: Western Province, Lake... | reverse complement strand
TTTCCGGCATCAGACCCGAACCAATTGTTCCCAAACCGCCAGCATTGGAAACGGCCGAAACCAAATTTGATTCCGAAACGCCGGCCATTCCACCCTGAATAATAGGATATTCAATTTCCAAAAGTTTTGTTAATTTGTTGTTTTCAAACATAATTAGATAATTTTTATTTCTTCCCCTTCTTTTTTAGCCAAAGCCAGCTTGAAAACCAAACTGGCAGAGTATAAATCCTGGATAGCTAAACCAGTGGAGTCAAAAATCGTGATTTCTTTTTCATTTTCTCTGCCCGATTTTTTACCAGAGACTATTTCTCCTAAAAGGGCGGAAATATTTTCTTTTTTAATGATTCCCTTTTTGAGCGGTACATTAATTTCACCGGAATGGCTGGCTTGCGCCCAGTCGTCGATAACTATTTTAGCTTTTTTCAAAATTGCCGGTTCCAGCTCTTCCTTTCCCTGGGCATCGGCTCCGATGGCGTTGATGTGGGTGCCGGGCAGAATCAATTCTTTTTTCAAGATCGGTTTTCTGGCCGGCGTCACTGTGACGACAATATCTTTTTGAGCCGCTTCTTTTAAATTGGAAGCTTTTTTGATTTTGATTTTTTCTTTTGCCAAAATCTGGGCCAATTTTTTGATTTGGGAATCAGAAAGGTCATAAACAATTGTTTCTTTTATTTTTTTCACCTTGTGCAGGGCAGCGATTTGAAAGATTGATTGGTAGCCGGCGCCGATAACTCCCAGGGTTTTGGCATCTTTTCTGGCCAAATATTTGGTTGCCACGGCGCTGGCTGCTCCGGTTCTCATTCCGGTCAAATAGGTGCCGTCCATTAAAGCCAAAGGCATTCCGTTTTTGGCATCGTTTAAAACAATGACTGCCATTACTGTTTTTAATCCTTTTTTGGGATTTTGCGGATGGACATTGACTATTTTTGTTCCAGCCATTTCCAGCCGGGAAGAATAGGCCGGCATTATTCTCAGGTCGCCGTCGTATTTTTTGAAATAAAGATACATTTTGGCTGGAGCCTGAATAATGTTTTGGCCATAATCAAAAAAGGCTTTTTCGACAACATCGATTATTTTGTTAATCTGATTTAAAGGAACTATTTTTTTAACTTTTTCTTGGTCCAAAATCAGCATAATTTATTTTAAGTTATATTTTTTGGAAAATTCTTCTTTCTTGATAATAACCACCGAGAACCTGGTTTGGCATTTTAAATCATCAGTCACCAAAGCTTCGGCTTTAACTCGGGCTACTTTATTTTCCGAATCGGACAGAGGATAAAGAGCTAAAACTTCGGCTTTTAAATTGATTTTGTCTCCGGGGAAAATTGGTTTTAAAAATTGCACTCCCCTGACGTCGTAAGCCAAGAAATGATAATTTTTATGGTCTGAACCTATTTTTTGCCTCAGTAAAATGGTTGAAAGTTGGGCCAAGGCTTCAACTACCAAAACGCCCGGCATAATCGGAAAATCAGCAAAATGACCCTTGAAATAATAGTCTTCTTTTTCAGTTTGGTAAAAGCCAGAAATGACGTTTTCGGTCATTTCTTCAACTCCTTGAACAAACAAAAAGGGTTCTTGATAAGGGATAATTTCTTTAATTTGTTCTTTATTTAGAATCATAATCGACAAGCTAAAAAGCCCTACCTAAAAAATCAGAGGGCCAAACCGCCGTCAATATTTAATATTGCTCCGGTCAAAAAGGAAGCATCGTCTGATGCCAAAAAGGCAACTACATTTGCTACCTCTTCTGGCTTGCCGAATCTACCAAGAGAGGTTAATTGTTTTGCAGCAACTTTGAGTTGTTCGGGTATTGCTTCAGTTAATTTCGTATCAATAAAGCCCGGGGCTATGGCGTTAACTCTGACTCCGAACCTGCCCACTTCTTTGGCCAGGGCTTTGGTAAAACCAATAACTCCGGCTTTGGCAGCGGCATAATTTGTTTGGCCAAAATTTCCTCTTTGGCCGATAATCGAGGAAAGACTGACGATATTGCCCTGATTTTGAATAATCAGAGGCAGAGCGGATTTTGTGCAATTGAAAACTCCGGTCAAATCCACATCAATCACTTTTTGCCATTCTTCCTTGGTCATTTTTGCCAGGGTTCTGTCCTGGCAGATGCCGGCGTTGTTGACCAAAACGTCCAACCGGCCGAATTCTTTCTGGATTTCCTGTACCATTTTTTCCGTTTCTTCCAACTTGGAAACATCAGCAAAAAAACAATGGGCTTTGGTTCCCAGTTTTTCAATTTCTTCTTTTACTTTTTTAAGATTTTCTTCTTGAGACTGAATATCGTTTAAAGCGATTTTGGCTCCCAGCGAAGCGAATTTTAAGGCAATCGCCTTGCCTATTCCCTGAGAGGCGCCGGTGACTAAGACGACTTTTTCTTTAAACATAATTTTACCCTTATTTTTTATTTAAAAAAACCTTTTTAAGGCTGGATTATCTTTTCTTTATGCTATTAGAGCAAAGCCAAAATGTCAAATTAAAAAATGGCTCAAAAACGACAAAAATTTCAGCTAAAATACCTCTCTTTAACTTCTTACCAGCTTAATAGAAATACCAACTCCATATTTTAATTCCTCAATCTCCCTGCCGACTATCGGGATATTTTTAATCTCTATTTTTTTCAACTCTTCTGGCGTATTAAGGGTAATTTCGGCGAAGACCCGGTCCAAATACAAAACATTGAAACTGGCCAAGACTAAACCCAAAAAACCAACCAATTTATTTGGCTTCTGGACATAATTGGCTTCGGCCAAGGTTAGAAAATTGGGCAGGACTTTGTTGAGATTTTCCAAAATTTCCTCTTCAGGATGAAGATATTTTAGACCGAGATAATTTTCTTTTTTTATCAATTTTAAAATATTTTCTGAAGCTGACATTTTCCCGATTTTCAAAATGGGCAGATTGATTATCAAATCGGAATCAAAGATTTCTTTTGAAATTTCAAAATTAAAACCATCTTTTTCTTTTTTCAAAAAATCGCCCTTGGCTAAATCAAGAGGAGTGATATTGAATTTTTGACAGATTTCAACTAATTGGGATTTAACAGCCGTGGACTCGATTGGAATTTCATCAAAGCTTTGGCTGGCTACTTTTATCTTCTCGGTTTTTGCTCCTTTTTCAATCAAAAATTTTAAAACAGCCTCCAAGAATTCAGGCGAAGTATTGTCTCGCAAATGAGGATGATTAGGAATAGTTAAAGAAGGCAGAATCAGAATTTTCTTTTTTTCGGTCAAATTTCCAATACCAGATATTAATTTCTCAACCATTTCCAATCCTTCCAAAATATCGTATTTTATTTTCCAAACCGCGACAGCATTTTTTTCCGAAGCAGGCGTTATTTTGAAATCCTGGCCGATTTTGTATTCTTTTTGAGATTTTTGAACCCAACGGTTGCCTTTCTCATCTTCCAAAAGCAAAACAAAATAGGGAACAAAAGGATGAAAAAGGGTTGGAGCGGTGCTCTTGGAAACGCCGATGACTTTGATTTTTTCCGGCCGCATTCTAATTAAATCCTCAAAGCATTGAGGGCATTTTTCAATCGGATATTGCCATTTTTTTTTGCACTTTGGACACTGGAAAAAAGCCATAGATTTTGATTTTAGAAAAAATAGAAGCCTGTCAAAAGGCTTTTAGTTAGATTAAAAATTATTTTTCAAAAAAATTTTTGACAATCTTAATAATTTGAGAAGGCGCCAAGCTGGTTTTGATAAAATATTCTTCAGCTCCCAACTCTCGGCTTTCTTTTTCCGAGGCCGGGTCTGAATAGTTGGTTAAAACAAAAAAGGGAATATCTTTTAAAAGATTATCTTCTTTGGCTTCTTTTAAAATTGCATTACCGTTAATATCTGGTAATAATAAATCTAGTAAGACCAAATCGGGTTTTTTTTCTTTTCCTTCCTTTATTTCTTTTAATCTTTTTAAAGCATCGGCACCGGTATCTATTACTTCAACGTTAAAACCTTCTCTGAGCAATATTTCCTGATAAATTTCAATTGTCTGCCGGTCATCCTCGATTAAAAGAATTTTCTTTTCCATTATTTTAAGTCTATCTTTTTAAGTGAAAATGTCAATTTGAAAAATATGGCAATTATCAGTGAAAAAAATTATATTCTACCGCCTGGACTCAAAAAGGAATTAAGGAAAATTTGGGGCTTTCCCATTTTCGGCCGCAAAGAAGAAATCGCCCAAAAATACGAAAATTTAATCAAGAAAAAGAAATACCAAACGATAATCTCGATTGGCGATTGCTGTTCTTTGAATCTTTATTCCGACGTTAAAATTTTTGACGGCAGAATCAGGCGGAAAAAAATCAAAAATATTCCTCGTTTTCATTTTAAAGTTAAGAATCCGCCCGGCCTGATAAAAAAGGAAGTTTGGCCAAAAATCGAAAAAGCCATCAAGGAAAAAAAGAATATTTTTGTTGAGGGCGAAGAAGACCTTTTGGTTATGCCAGCTATTTTACTTTCCAAAAAAAATACAGCCATTGTTTATGGCTTTCCCCAAAAAGGAATTTGTCTAATTGAAATTTCTCCTTCAATAAAAAAAGAAATCAGAGAACTTTTCAAAAAATTCTGGACTAACTGATTTTTTCTAAAATATGAACTGTCACGCTGCCGCCGGCTCCTCCGATATTATGGCAGAGTCCGAATTTAGGATTATTTTTAACTTGTCTTTCTCCGCATTTCCCTCTTAATTGGTTGGTGATTTCATAAATTTGAGCCAATCCCGTCACTGAAATTGGGTGACCTTTGGCTTTCAAACCGCCGGATGTATTAATCGGTAGTTGGCCGTCCAAATTAACCTTGCCCGACCTTATTAATTCGGCTCCTTTCCCTATTTGGGCAAAGCCCAAGTCTTCATAAGAGAATAACTCAACTGAAGTGAAAGCATCATGCACTTCGGCGATATTAATATCTTGAGGAGAAATAGCCGCTTCTTTAAAAGCTTTTTGAGCCGCTTTTTGACTGGCGTTAAAATGAGTGAGTTCTTGGCGGCCGAAAGTTAAAATATAATCGGTGGCAAAACCAGCACCAGCAACTCTGATGTCGGTTTTTTCTCTGGAAATAATTGCCGCTGCTCCGCCGTTAACCGACAGAGAACAGTCAAAAAGACGGAGAGGAGAAGCAACGATTTCTGAATTTTTTATTTTTTCTAAAGCAATCGGTCTTTGGAAATAGTAGGCTTTAGGATTCAAAGTGGCGTTTTGGTGATTTTTAAAAGCAATCAAAGACAAGTCATCCATTGTCGCTTCATATTTTGCCATATATTGTTGCCACAAAAGAGCGTTTTGAACCGGAAAAAGCATTCCTTCGGTTTGTTCAATTATTCTTTCAGCCGCCGAAAGAATATAATCAATAGTCACCTCGCTGGTGTTTTCAACCACTTTTTCTCCGGCTAAAACCAGAACATTTTTGTACCCGGATTTTAAAAGCTGAAGCCCGGTCCAAAAAGCAACTCCACCACCGCCGCAAACAGAAGAGACCTCAATTATCGGAACATTGGTTTTAAATAAATCAGATAAAAGAGAAACTTTGTGAGTTTGATGCTCTCCGCCAGCCGCGCTGGAGATGGCGGCTAAGACAATAGCGTCGATATCAGAAATTTTCACTTGGCTGTCTTTTAAAGCTTCCATTGCCGCTTCATAGGCGAAGCGCCACCAGGGTTTTTGGCTATAATCAAACCTTGTCATCCCCACTCCCTTTACATATATATTTGTCTCGGCTAAATGATTTGCCATTTTTTTTCTTTAGCAATGTTTAATAATTTTTTATCCGGATTGACCGCCACTGGATTACCAACCCAATTTAAAATTGGCAAATCCGAAGAACTGTCGGAATAGGCAAAACTTTCTTTAAGATCTACCTTTAGGTTTTTTTCGGATAAAAATTTTTCTATTTTTTCTATCTTTCCTTCTTTAAAACAAAGAGGCAAGATAGCTTGGCCGGTAAATTTATTACCAGAAATTTCTAACTCCGTACCCAGAGCAAAATCTATATTAAGGTTTTTGGCGACAATTTCAACTAAATTTTGAAAACTGCTTGAAGCCAAAACGGTTAAGACCCCGTTTTTTTGATGCTCTTTTAATTTTTCAATAACTTCTTTTTTGGCCGAAGGTAAAAGATAATTTTCAGCCACTTTTTTTAAAATTGATTCCCCTTCCTCAACCTTCATTCCTTTGACCATCTGTGGCAAATCTTTTATCCAGTCTTGATAGAATTTTTCGGTTGAAACCAGCTTCATTTTCCAAAGAGGAAAAACCGCCATATGGCTGATTAAATACCAAAAACTCCAAAAAATATTTCTTCTTTCTTTGAACTGCGATTTCAAAATTCCTATCCAGAGATGGTTTTCAATCAGGGTACCATCCAAATCAAAAATGGCGATTTTCTTTGTTTGATTCATATTTAAATTTTTGTCCAGGCGGCAATCAAAGTGCCGGGGCCGGTAGCCGCTCCAATCAGAGGAGGAGCTAAGGTAATAAAAGAAACTTCAACTTCTAATTTTTCTTTTAATAACTTTTTTAATTTTTCGGCCTGTTCTAAACTATCGGCATGATTGATGATGACTCTGATTTTTTCTCCTTTTTTTGTTTTGCCTATGATTTTTTTGGTTACGGCTTCGGCCATATCGCGGGCGAAAACTACTCCGCCCTTGGAAACTAAGCCGTTTTTAATTTCCATTAAAGGGCGGAGATTAATTTTTTTCATTCTTCTGACCCAGTTGGCTTGGGATTTGGTTATTCGGCCGAGAGATTCTATCCATTTTGGGTCTTCGAAAATCAAGCAAAAGTTAATTTCGGGAATTGTTCTTTTTAATTCCTCAATGGTTTCCTTGATTTCCATTTGCTCTTGGATAAGTTCAATTGCTCTTAAGACTAAAAGGGCTTCGCCGGCCGCTCCATTTAAAGAATCCAAGACAAAAATTCTTTCTGGTTTTTTACTTATTTCCCTGGCTTGGATAGCCGAGTTATAACAGCCGGAAACTTTGTGAGAAATGGTCAGACAGAGGACTTTTTCAAATTTTTGGAGTTGTTTTTCAAAAGCTTCCAAATAGGATTTCGGCGTGGCTTGGGAGGTTCGGGGATAGGTTTTGACGTTGTAGGTTTGGGCGTTTCTTATTTTTTGATAAATATTTTCTCCGGGCAGCTTTTCCATTTCTGGCCAATCGAGAATGGTTGGCACGATTTCAATTTGGTATCTTTCTATGACTTTTTGAGATAAACCAGTGAGATCTTCAGTGACGATGCCGATAGAGACCTTCCTGACCGACTCTTCGCCAACAACTTCTTTGGCCATATCTTCGGTTCGTAGCTCCAAGATTTTTCCACTTTGGCGAATGACATTTTTGACTTCTTCCGGATAATCGGTATGGATGTGAAGCTTTATTTTATTTCCTGCCCAAACTATACCTAAACAATTACCCAGTTTTTTCAATTTATCGCGTATTAATTTTTCTTCAGTTCTGGGATTTTCTAGCAGAGCTACCACTTCAAAACGATGACTTAAAACCTGAATAAATCTTCTAATTTGTTCTGAAGGCTTTTCTTCAATTTTTTCTTCTTTTTTCTCCCCTTCCAGGGCTTCCAAGTAACCTTCCAAAATTATTAAAAATCCCAAACCACCGGCATCAACCACATTAGCTTTTTTAAAAATTTCCATTTTTTCTCTGGTGGCCAAAAGAGCCTCCTTGCTTTTTAAAATCGCCGATTTCAAAATTTTCACAATATCCATTTCTTTTTCCGATTCTTTCTCAAAGGTTTTGGCTGCCGCTTCAACAACATCCAAGATTGTTCCGCTTTTTGGATTTTGAATAGAATTTCTGGCCCTTTCGGAGCCTTTTTCAAAAGCCAAAGCCAGTTTTTTGGCATCAATCGGATTTTCGTCCAAAACCGGCAAAAAACCAGCTAAAAAACCGGTGTAAATTACACCGGCATTTCCTTGGGCACCGTTTAAAGCGCCATCCAAAGTTGCTTCCGAAATTTCTTTTAGATTTTTAAACTCCTTTTCGGCAATTGCTTTTTTTATTCCTTCCAGAGTTTTGGTCAAATTATTGCCGGTGTCTTGGTCCGGTACCGGAAAAACATTTATTTTGTTGATTTCCTCTTTATGGCTATTAACCCGCTCAAAAGAAGAAAGGAGCATTTTCTTGAAATCTTGGTGGGTAATCTGTTCCATGATTATTTAAATTTTTCCTCCAGTTCTTTAACAGCCTTGGCGGCTAAATCTTTTCCACCCAGACCCAAAGCAATTCCCACAGCTAAAGAGATGGTTGCCACTATACCCACAAAAATAGCTAAAATCAAAGGGGGTGTGATTTTGAGTTGGTATAAAATAGCTAAAATAGCAAAAAGCCAAATCGTCCAACGAATGGCTCGTCCTAAAAGTACAGAGTAAGTTATTTTTTCTTTTTCTAAAGTGCCGACAACGATTTTTTGAGAAAAATCAGCCAAAAATACTGCCACCATAAAGATTATCCCGGCGACAAAGATATTTGGGAAATAACTGATTACTTTTTCTAAAAATTGGCTGAACTGTGGTAATCCTAAAACCTCAAAAGTAGCCATTAGACAGATAAGGACAAAAAACCATTTGACGACTTTTCCCAGAAAGGTTATAGCGTCGAAACTAATTTCGATTTTGGAAAAAGCCTCTTCCCAACCCATCCTTTTTAGGATTTGATTGAGTTTGATTGTTTTCAAAAAGCCCACTACCAATCTTTCCATCCATTTAGCAAATATTATTCCAAAGAGCAAAACTACGCCTCCCCAGAAGATTGAAGGGGAAATATTTTCTATAATTTGCCAGAAAAAATTTAAAATTTCTTTTTCCATAAGTTTTTATTATTAATATTATATTTTACTTTACCTTGATTTAATTTTAAAAGGCAAGTTTAAAAAAACTACCATTTGGCTTGGTGCAAATTTAAAGCATATCCCAAACGATTAACAATGATGTGCAAAAAGAAGGTCGCAATTAAAAGAGTCAGCCAAACAGAAATATTTATTTTAAAAAAAGGAGTCAAAAAAATAGCTGCGCCGATAACGTAATTGATTTGGTCGAAAGGCAAAAACTTGGCGCCGGGAACAAGATTTAATCTTCTTTTCAAAAAAGCAAAAGTTAAATCTCCAAAAACTGCACCGGCCGAAATCAAAAAGCCAAAAAGAAAAATATTTATTTTTTGGTAATTAACTAAACTGATTTTTTGGAAAAAATGGTAGTTAAAAAAATAACTCTGCAGCAAGACCACCAAAAAGCCAACCAAAATTCCCATCACCAAACCCCGCCAGGTTTTATGAGAACCTAAAAGAGGTTTCCCTAAAAATGTTTTTCCAGCGTCAATGGGTTTATCCAAAAAATTTAAAATACCAGCTTTTTTAGATAAAGGCGGAGTCATATTAACAAAATAAGCCGGCAGAAAAAAGTAGAGGCAGGATATTATAAATTGAAAATTCATAAAAAATTATGATAAAATAGCCAAATGAAATGCGACTTTCACGTTCACACTCATTATTCCTATGACAGCACCGCTTCAGCCAGAGAAATGGTTGAGGCTGCCTTGAAAAAGGGAATTGATTGTCTGGTTATTGCCGACCATCAGGAAATAAAAGGAGCTTTTGAAGCTATTGATTATAGTCAGGGGAAACCTCTTTTGATTATACCTGGCGTAGAGGTAAAAAGCAAAGACGGAGATATTTTGGCTTTGAACGTAAAAACAATTATTCCCGCTAAGCTTTCGGCCGGAGAAACAATTAAAAAAATCAAAGAAGCCGGCGGCACGGTTATTATACCTCATCCCTTTGCTTCGCTTTGCCGCTTTAAAGCAAATCTTGAAGATTTGATTAGTCAGATTGACGGGATTGAGGTTTTGAACGCTTCGGCTTTTGGCAAGGGCAACAGAAAGGCCTGGGATTTTGCTCAAAAAAATAATTTGCCTTTCACCGCCGGCTCGGATGCTCATTTTCCCAATTTGGTGGGCAGGGTTTATTTGGAGATTCCGGGTCAAAATTTGTCAGTTGAAGAAGTATTAGCGGCAATAAAAGAAAAAAAGGGAAAGCTAGGCGGCAAAGAGGCGGATTTTTTTGAAAAAATTATTGACCATTTGAAAAGAAATATCGCCAAGGTTTTTTAGCTGAAAGAAACGGCATTTTCAAAATGAGAAATTTTGGCTTGGCCGTTTTTTATTTCAATTGCCAAAACATCAATTTGCCATTTGGAGTTCAAAGGAACTTTGTTTTTCATTAACCAGCTTTCAGCCGTTTGAATTATTTTTCTCTGTTTCGAAAAATTTACTTTTTCTTCCGGCGATATCAAAAAACTCGGATTTTTGAGAGTTTTGACTTCCACAAAGGAGATAGTATTGTCTTTTTTGGCAACGATATCTACTTCCCCTCTCAAGGGACTGGCCGGGATTTTAAAAAAATAATTTCTGTCTAAAATTTTGTAACCCTTTTGAATTAAGTATT
>Ga0172362_10006007_pt1 | contig 10469 bp, 7 predicted proteins | sample LakKivs1_kivu2a2_FD_114534 | JGI IMG/M metagenome (GOLD analysis project Ga0172362, IMG submission 114534) | Sediment microbial communities from Lake Kivu, Rwanda - Sediment s1_kivu2a2 | ecosystem: Environmental > Aquatic > Freshwater > Lake > Sediment | place: Rwanda: Western Province, Lake... | reverse complement strand
GTAACCGCAGGTCAGCTATACTGCGGTGAATACGTTCTCGGGCCTTGTACACACCGCCCGTCACGCCATGGGAGCTGGCAACACCTGAAGTCGATGGGCTAACTTGTGAATAACGAGAGGCAATCGCCTAAGGTGGGGTTGGTGACTGTGACGAAGTCGTAACAAGGCAGCCGTACGGGAACGTGTGGCTGAATCACCTCCTTTCTAAGGAGCCATAAGCGTAAGCTTAGGGATTCCTAGGTCGGTCGACAGACCTGAGAGTCTGTCGCTAGACAATTGCAGTTTTCCTTCCTTCCACTATTCAGTTGTTGGAGGTCGGGATCGTGCCAGATTGATTCTCCCCGCAATGACATGGCTGGCCAGCTTGCTAGTCTTCTAGTGCTGGTTGGTGACGGGCGTTCGGGATGGGTCTCCCCCACTCTAGTATCAACGCAATTTTGAAAAACTCCGGCAGTAGAAGGCATGATATAATAGCAGCTACATGAGGAAATCCTGCCAGAGTTGGAATGTCACCTCAGGGGGTTGTTTATGAATAGACATCTTAAGGTTATGCTCGCCATTCTGCTGGTTGTAACCGCGGTTGTGGTCGTCTTACCCTCGGGTTACGTAGCCGCAGGAGGGATGGTCACGAACCAGAGCTTCGAAGAAGGAGATGGGACGGTCCCTGACGGGTGGGAGACCGCCGGAAATGCCACGCGTGTAGATACCGGCCCCATTTACGAGGGCAGTTGGGCGGCTCAGATAGCAGACGGAGGTGGTGCGCTTGGTCAGTGGGTGTACCTCGGGAATAGCACTCTGGGTCTGCCGATAACATATAACATGTGGGGATGGATATATGCGTCCGGCAACGTCACCGGTGAAATCACTCTCGACTTCTGGGGTGGGACGAACATAACTCAGGTGAGTCCAACAGAGTATCTGTCCGCCAGTGACACGAATGGCACGTATGTGGAGGTAACCCAGCAACTATCGGCTCCGACTGCGGCGACCTGGGCAAGAATCCGTCTCATGGGCAGTGGTTGGGAGAATGGGGGAGAAGTACGATTCGATGAGATTGGTTTCTACCCGGTGACAGGGTATTGCTTTATCGCAACTGCGGCGTATGGCACGGAGACCGCCGGCCAGCTCAACATATTGCGGGAGTTCCGCGACCAAGTACTGCTGAAGAGTGCTCTGGGGTCGCGATTCGTGGACGCGTATTACAGACTGAGTCCGCCCGTGGCGGATTTCATATCTAGGAGCGACTTCCTACGTGCGGCCGTGAGGACACTGCTCGAGCCTGTAGTAAGCGTCCTGCAGTGGTCCCAGGGCCTGTGGGCGCCCTAGGGAGATGTATTCCCGTTTTTTTTGGGGTACTGTCTGAGGGCCTGATGCCGTCCGGCGAGGCATACGGAGGGCATTCAGGTTATCTCCTTGCTGGAGCTGTCGGTACAAGAGAACGAATTAGACTGTTGTGGCTGGTCCAATCAAATTCGGCACTGATGGATGGCGCGGGGTTATTGCCGAGGATTTCACGTTCGAGAACGTGCGCATCTGTGCGCAGGCCATAGCGGAATATCTCAGACAGGAGAAGCTTGATGAACCCGGTTTGGTCATCGGCTATGATACGCGGTTCGCTTCCGAGGACTTTGCCGCTGCTACTGCTGAGGTGCTGGCCGGCAACGATATCACAGTTCGTCTCTGCATGAAACCCGTCCCCACGCCGGTCGTGAGCTTCAGCGTGCTGGCCACCAACTCGGCCGGCGCTATCGTGATAACTGCCAGCCACAACCCGGGCTCGTGGAACGGATTCAAGTACAAATGCCGGGACGGAGCTAGCGCTCCGAGCGGGGTCACCTCCCGGATAGAGCGAAATATCGCATCCCTGACGCGCCGGGGAGCGGCGGTAAACAAACTGGCTCTGAACCGGGCCATGAAGAAGGGCATCGTTGAATACATAGACCCATCTCCGTCCTACTTCGAGCACATCTGCCGCCTTGTCGATAAAGAGGAGCTGAGCCGTCGGAAACTGAATGTCGTAGTTGATCCCATGTACGGGGCAGGCATCGGCTACTTCAAGACGGTACTTCGGGGTGGTAACCTGAAGATCACCGAAATCAACGCCGAGAGGAATCCTTCTTTTCCCGGAATTCAGCCCGAGCCGATTGCCAAGAACCTGACGAGACTTTCGCGGTTGGTGGTGGAGCAGAAAGCCGACGTCGGCCTGGCAACTGATGGAGACGCCGATCGTGTCGGCATCATAGACGAGAAAGGACGGTTTTTAACGCAGCATCAGGTTTTCGCCCTGCTTTGCCTATATCTTCTGGAAGTCCGCGGTGAGCGCGGTCCGATGGTGAGGACGCTGACTTCAACGATGATGCTTTCCGGACTGGGCAGACTCTTTAAGGTACCTGTGTACGAAACCCCCGTGGGTTTCAAGTATGTCGCCCCTGTAATGATAGAGAAGCACGCCATTATTGGCGGAGAAGAGAGCGGCGGCTACGGTTTCCGTGGCCATGTGCCGGAGAGAGACGCCATACTTGCCGGCCTGTACTTCCTTGACTTCGTGGCCAAGACAAAGAAGACGCCCTCTCAGCTTCTGGACTACCTTTACAGCAAGGTCGGGCCTCACTACTATGACCGCAGCGATTTTCACATCTCCGCGGCTAAGCGCAGGGCAATCACGCAGCAGTTGGGCTCCAATCAGCCAGAGTTCCTGGCAGGTTCGAAGGTGACGAAGGCCGATACCATCGACGGCTTTCGCCTCTTCCTCGAAGACGGCTCATGGTTGCTCATTCGCCTATCCGGCACGGAACCGCTCATCCGTGTCTATGCCGAAGCGGAGAGCCTGGAAAGGGCACGAGAGTTGCTGGACGAAGGCCGAAAGCTCGCTTTCTCGTAAAACGGGGTGGACTCTGTTTTTCGCCGCGGCAGTTCGAATGACCCGGGCAGGAAGATCTGGAGTAGGGAGAACAGAGTTGGTCACTTTTTACTGTTTAGTTTGGCGGAGGGAGAGGGATTCGAACCCTCGACCCCGATTTAACTCGGAGTAAGCGCTTAGCAGGCGCCCGCACTAGACCACTATGCGATCCCTCCGTTCGCTGCGGCCGGACTCATTATGCCACATCGGAACGAGCCAACAAACCCCGGGTTTTTGCCGTAGTCGAAGCTTGACCCAATTTTGGCTCGTGAGTCACTAGTCTCGGCCCGCTGATTCCCTGTGCTATTGCCGGCTTCCTCTTTCTTCTCTTGACAGGGCGGTAATGCTCTCAATGCGACAGGAAAAAGTGCCGGCGGGCGCGGCAACTTCCACTGTTTGCCCCTTTTCCTTGTCCAGAATCGCCTTGCCCAGAGGCGAAGCAACGGAGAGTCTACCTTTGGCAGGGTTTGCCTCACGCGGGTCCACCAGGGTGTAGTGGAACTCGGCTCCCGAGGATAAATCGTGTAGCACGACCGTGTCCCCGAATTTCGCCCGGGATGTGTCCTGGCCTTCCGCGATTATCTTGGCCTGATTAAGGACCGCCTGTATCTCCTTGATTCGTCCCTCCACATGTGACTTCTGCTCTCTAGCCGCCGCTAAAGGCGCGTTCTCCCGGAAGTCCTTATCGGCGGCCGCTTTTTGAATGTCCTCGATGACCCGGGAACGTTGACTCTTGAGGTCGGCCAGTTCTTTCTCCAGTTTTGCGTAGCCCTGTGCCGTCAGTTCAACCTGGGCCTGGCTGAGCTGCCAGGTGGCGACCGTTCTTGCGGTGGTCCTTTTCGGCTTGAGATGAGGAGACAGACTTATGCTGCTGAACCCCTGTTTATGGACATACGCCAGAAATGATTTAACCGGCTTCGCCGCCGACGGGACGATTTGTTCTCCGTAACTGGCCACGTCCACAGGGCTGACGTCGCTGACCTGCCTGGACGAGCCAAGCCATCTGACGAATTTGAGTATCTCACCCTGTGTCCTTCCCCATTCTTCAGGCGGCAACTTCGACAGGAAAGCCTCGGCCGCCTGTGCGAGTGTCGGGTTGTGCTCTATATCTCCCACGGGAAATGAATAATAGCTTCAAGAATCAGTGATGTCAATCTATTCCGATAGCCTTTATCTTCCTGACTCAGTGTGCTAATCTGGCCCTATTTCTCACTGAACCGTGGGTAAGGGAGAGACAGGTTGTTGGGATAATGTCAACGTTGAGAAGTCTGATCCAGTGTGATTTTGATGGCACGGTCACCGAGGAGGATGCGGCCTACTTTCTACTGGATCAGTTCGCTCAGGGGGATTGGCGGCGGGTGCTGGGGGATTATGAACAGCACAGAATCTCGGTCCGCGAGTTCAGTGTCAGGGCCTTTGCCATGATTAAGGCCGATAAGTTCACGCTGCTTCGTGCTCTGAAAGACAAGGTTAAGGTGCGGCCTGGATTTCACGAACTCGTGGATTACTGCCGAGAGAAAGGCCTCAGATTTGTCATTGTCAGCAACGGCCTGGCTTTCTATGAACGGGCTATGCTGAGGTACCTGGGCCTCGCAAGTATCGAGGTGTACGGCGCACACGCTTCATTCCGCCTCAAAGGTATGAAGGTGAAATATGTGGGGCCGGACGGCAAAGAGCCGAATGATGGGTTCAAGGAGACCTATACCAGATGGTTTCTCGGGCAGCGATACAGGGTGATATACATCGGGAACGGCGATTCCGACATTGTTCCCGCGCGGCACGCTCACTACGTTTTTGCCACGGACGAGTTGCTGGCGTTCTTCAGGGAGAACAATCTTGAGTGTCAGCCCTTTAGAACCTTCTTTGACGTGATCAGAGGATTGGAACTCATCTAGCCGTGCAGCTTGAGTCTGCGCAGCTCCACATAGACCTGAATTCGCCGCTTTCGATCTTGGGAAGGATGACATCTATCACCCCGGCATCGTACTTGGTTCCTCTGCCATCTTCAAGTTCTTTCACAATCTCCCCAGTGCTCCGTGCCGGCCGGTAAGGCCGATGGGAACTCATGGCCTCCACTACATCGCAGACGGCAAGGATGCTGACTTCCAGGTCCAGTTCGTCTCTGCCGATGCCGTTGGGATAACCCGAGCCGTCCAGCCGTTCGTGATGTTGCAATGCTACGTCGGCTACGGGCCAGGGCAGTTTCGCTTCCTTCAATATGTTGTAACCTTGTTTCGTATGGGCGCGGATAAGAGCCCACTCCTCCTCAGCCAGGTCACCCGGCTTGGTGAGTATGCTCTTGGGGATGGAGATCTTGCCGATGTCGTGGAGGAGCCCGTCGAAATAGAGGCTTTCGATCACGTCGTCGGCAAGGCCCATATGCCTGGCTACAAGACAAGCCAGTTCGGCCACTCTTTCCTGATGACTTGCCGTATAGGGGTCACAGAATTCAATAACATGGGAGATGATTTTTGCCAGCTTGACGAAAGAGCTCTTCACTTCGATTTCCATCGTGTCGGGTCCGGCGCTATCGCAAGATGCCCGAGGCTCTTCCACATTCAGCGAGTCCAGGTACTTCACTGCAAGCGCTCTCCTGCCCTCTTCGCTGAGGAGCCCGTGTACCATGCTGCCGGACGGCCCATCCGCGTTCAACGCCTTGTCTACCCGCTTCGAGAGATACTCTCTTCTTTCCGGAGTGAGAACAGCCGCCGGCGTCATCTGCAATAGCTCTTCCAGGCAATAGCCGGACAACTTCTCAACTGCCTTGTTGCCCGTCGCGGCATCGTCTGCGACATCTGCGCGCAAGACTGTCTCCAGGCAGGTCGACAGAAGACCGCAATAGCGCTCAGCGCTCTCCCTGAGCGCCTTCTGTGTTTGTCTGTGCTGTGCGACGTTCCTCGCCACGGCAAGCGCCAGGGATTTGCCGTTTTGCTGTTCAACGGAGAAAGAGAGTTCGACGGGGAATGTGGAGCCGTCCTTACTTTGTGCTTCGGCTTCTATGGCTCGGGTTTTCCCGCAGTCTCCGCCCAGGAAGGCCTTAAGGACCAGCCTGTGACTCTCACGGTGCTTCTTTGTTAGCAACGCCGTTACGGAGCGGCCCAGTATCTCTTCGGCAGGGTAGCCGAAGACCCGCTCCGCGCCTTTGTTCCAGAATATGACGGCACCTTTGCGGTTCACCCCCAGTACGGCATCCCGGGAGTATGCCAGGAGGGCTTCGTATATCTCTCTGCTTTTAGCAAGCGCTTCGGACCCTCTGTGCGTCGGCTCTACTTCGTGCATGAGCGACTTATCTTCCTACCGCCACATCCAATACCTTCCTCACCTGCTAAGAAGACCCGCGTTTCAGTCATAACTGGACTCAACTATATCAAAGGGGTTAGCGAGTTTGCAATAGGGATTGACTTGAGAAGGTCCGGTATCACAATTCGAGTTCCGGCGCGATTCCCTGCATGGCTTCGATTGCCAGACCGATAAACTCTTCCAGCTCGAGCCCGATGTCCCGGCACAGAGCGATTTGCTCGCGATTGACTCCGGCCGCAAAGCTCTTCTCGCGAAATCGTTTCATAACCGACTTGGTGGTCAGTCCTGTGAGCTTGTCGGGGCGGACGAGGGCAGCGGCGGTGATTAGCCCGCTCAGCGGGTCGGCGCAGAACAGGGCCTTGTCCAGTCTCGTTTCGCAGGGGACGCCATGGGCCTCGTTGTGACATAAGACGGCGTGAGTCATGGCCGGACTGGCTCCAAGCTCCTGGGCGATATCAGCGCTCAATCTACTGTGGCTGGTCATGTCGCCCTCGACCAACTCCATGTCTATGTCATGGATGAGTCCGGTGAGCCCCCACTCATCTTCGTCCTCTCCCAGCTTTCTGGCCAGGGCCCGCATGATGGCCTCGGTGGCCAGCATATGCCTGATCATGTTCTTGTCCTGAACGTTGCCCTGGATGGAATCAAGAACCTCGTCTCTGTTCGGTTTCGATTTCATGTCAGCACCCTTTCCTGCCTCATCTAATCCCTTTCGTTGTCGTTCTGAGCGGCCACCTTGTCACTCGTGGTCAGAGTGACAAACCAGAGGGGCTCCTTCATGTTGCGTCAATAATATACCATGCAGATACTGGCCAGTGGAAGAGGCTTTGTTTCCGGCAAGTTCCTCGGGCGTGCCGGAAGCCACCAGAAAGCCGCCTTCATCACCTGCTCCCGGACCAAGGTCGATGACCCAGTCAGCGTTTTTGACCACGTCCAGATGGTGCTCAATCACGATTACCGTGTTTCCATAGTCCACCAGGCGCTGCAGTACGCTCAGCAGGCAGGCTATGTCCGAGAAAGAAAGGCCGGTGGTCGGCTCGTCGAGTATGTAGAGCGTCTTGCCTGTTGAGCGGCGGGACAGTTCGGTGGCCAGTTTCACCCGCTGGGCCTCGCCCCCGGAAAGGGTCGGCGCGGGCTGGCCCAGGCAGATATATCCCAGGCCTACGTCTCGAATTGTCGCCAGCTTGTTCTTGATTCTGGGGATGTGCTCGAAGAAGACCACGGCTTCGTCTACCGTCATATCCAGGATTTCAGCGATGTTCTTTCCTTTGAAGGTGATTTCCAGTGCTTCGCGGTTATATCTCTTGCCCTTGCATATCTCGCAGGGGACGGTGACATTAGGCAGAAACTGCATCTCAATCTGAACGTAGCCGGCCCCCTGGCAGGCTTCACACCGTCCGCCCTTCATATTGAAAGAAAAGCGCCCCTGGGTATAGCCGCGCACTCTGGCCTCAGGAACAGAGGCGAAAAGCTCTCTAATAGGCGTGAACGTTCCGGTATAGGTGGCGGGATTGCTTCTGGGAGTGCGGCCTATCGGGGACTGGTCTACGTTGACTACCTTGTCGATGTATTCCGTGCCGGCAATGCTATCGCAGTCACCCGGCCTTTCCTTGGCCCGGTAGAACAGGCGCGCCAGCCTCTTGTAAAGGACTTCGTTGATGAGCGAGCTTTTGCCGCTGCCGGAAACACCCGTGACGCAGACGAACTGGCCCAACGGAATGCGGACATCGATGTTCTTCAGGTTGTGTTCCCTGGCACCGCGTATCACTATCTCTTTTCCCGAGCCGGGGCGGCGCTCTGGCGGTAGGGGAATCTGCTTTGTCCTGCTCAGATACCGCCCCGTTAACGACTGCGGGGAGTCCATTATCTCCTGAAGGGTACCCGTGGCCACGATTTCTCCCCCGTGTTTACCTGCCCCCGGCCCCATATCGATAATATGGTCGGCCGCCCTGATCATAGCTTCATCGTGCTCCACGATGATTATCGTGTTGTCCAGGTCTCTGAGGCGCTTAAGAGTGACTATCAGCCGGGAACCGTCGGCAGGGTGCAGTCCGACAGTCGGTTCATCGCAGATGTAGAGCACGCCGCTTAGGCCGCTGCCGATCTGAGTAGCGAGGCGAATTCTCTGTGCCTCGCCGCCGCTCAAAGTAGCGGAGGGGCGGTCCAGCGTCAGGTAGCTAAGGCCGATATCTCTGAGAAACCCCAGCCGGGCGCTAATCTCTTTGATGATCTGCCTGGCTATAGTGAGTTCGCGACTGGTAATCTTGCCGCCCAACTGCTCTATCCATTTTAGAGACTCGGTGACGGGCAGGGTGGCGATTTCCATAATATTCCTGTCGGTAACGGTGACGGCCAGAGATTGCGGCTTCAGCCTCTTTCCCTGGCAGGCCGGGCACGGATTGGACGCCATGTAGTGCTCGATATCTGCCCTGACGGCATCCGAACTCGTCTCCCGGAAGCGCCGCTCCAGGTGCGGGACGACGCCTTCGAACCTAGCGTAGTACTGGCGCATCTGGCCGGTACGGTCTTCATATGTAGCCGGGACCATCTCGCCCCCATCGCCATAGAGGACCAGATGCAGCACATCCTCACCCAGGTCCCTTACCGGAGTGGACATAGAGAAACCGTGGCGGTGGCTCAGGGATTCCAGCATGCTGCTGTACCACATAGCCATCTGTCCGTTTCTCACCCACGGTTCGATAGCCCCTTCGGCCAGGCTCAGGTTCTTGTCGGGGATGACCAGATTAGGGTCTATTTCCAGCTTAACGCCCAGTCCCGTGCAGATGGGGCAGGCTCCGTAGGGGTTGTTAAAGCTAAATGTCCGGGGAGCAATTTCGTCCAGGCTCACGCCGCAGTAGACACACGCAAAGTGTTCCGAGAAAAGTTGCTGCTCTCCGCCCTCGATGTTGATCAGCACCACGCCCGACCCCAGCTTCAACGCCGTCTCGACGGAGTCGGCCAGGCGAGCGGCGTTTTCGTTTGGCTCTATCTGAAGCCTATCGACTACGGCGTCTATAGCGTGCTTCTTGTTCTTGTTCAGCTGAAATTCCTCGGACAGGTCATAGATCTTGCCGTCGACCCGGACCCTGACGAACCCCGCCTTTTGCAGGTCCTTGAATATGCTCTGGTGCTCGCCTTTGCGGTCCCTGACCAGCGGGGCCAGAATCATGATGCGGCTGCCCTGCGGTATGCTCTGAACGGAGTCCACGATCTGCTGCACTGTCTGGCGGGAGATCTCCCTTCCACACTCAGGACAGTGGGGATGGCCGACGCGGGCGAAGAGGAGGCGGAGATAGTCGTAGATTTCCGTCATCGTGCCCACGATGGACCTGGGGTTATGGGGCGGCCCCTTCTGGTCGATGGATACGGCCGGGCTGAGGCCTTCGATGTAATCGACGTCCGGCTTCTCCATCTGCCCCAGGAACTGGCGGGCGTAGGCGGAAAGAGACTCTACATAGCGGCGCTGACCCTCGGCGTAGATGGTATCGAAAGCCAGGGAGCTTTTCCCCGAGCCGGAAACGCCGGTGATGACCACCAGCTTGTTCCTGGGGATGACAACGTCTATGTCTTTGAGGTTGTGCTCCCGCGCACCTTTGACAAATATGGTATCCGGCATAGCGGTCTATTCTAGCATTGGCGCTGAGGCTTCTCAAAAGAAAGCCAACGTGATTCTAGTCACTTTGTCGCCCTGAGCCCCGATGAACATCGGGACGAAGGGTCTAGGTTCTTCGCGGAGCTCACCCCGGGCGTGGGCAGATTTTTCGCCATGCCCAGAATGACAAGAAGACGATGGGCTTAGAACGACATAAAGGCATTGTTAGGCAGCCCGTTGCGGGAGCAGGGCCGATGGGTCATTGCCGTCGTCAAACGAAGCCGTGAAAATTGATTATCACGGGCGCCAGCATCAGCGAAATCACCGACATCAGCTTGAGCATTATGTTCAAGGACGGGCCGGCGGTGTCTTTCATGGGGTCGCCGGCAGTGTCGCCTGTGACCGCAGCCTTGTGAGCCTCCGAACCCTTTCCTCCGAACATGCCTGACTCAATCCACTTCTTGGCGTTGTCCCACGCGCCGCCAGCATTGTTCATAGTGACGGCGAGAATAAATCCCGTAACCAGAGCACCGATAAGAAAGCCGGCGAGCGCATACCTGCCCAGAATCACCCCCACGATAATAGGCGCGACTATAGTCATTACGGCAGGTGCCAGCATTTGCTTCAGCGCTATTCCGGTGGCGATATCTACGGGCCTGCTGTAATCGGGCCTGGCAG
>Ga0172362_10006006_pt1 | contig 10469 bp, 9 predicted proteins | sample LakKivs1_kivu2a2_FD_114534 | JGI IMG/M metagenome (GOLD analysis project Ga0172362, IMG submission 114534) | Sediment microbial communities from Lake Kivu, Rwanda - Sediment s1_kivu2a2 | ecosystem: Environmental > Aquatic > Freshwater > Lake > Sediment | place: Rwanda: Western Province, Lake... | reverse complement strand
CTTGTGCTGGCGGCCATCGAAAAATGCAGAGCACTGGGCTGCTGCGAGGTCGAGGTTAGCACCGAGGAGACGAACGCCAAGGCAAGAACGCTCTATAAGAGGTGCGGGTTTCAGGAAAGAGGGCTACTGCTAGAAGCAGACCTGCAGTTGACATAACGGCTGGTACCGGAAATCCTAAATAATGCCAAGACCCAGAATACGAATAGGCGAAGCAATTTGGTGCTCCGTATCTCGATATTTGGGTTTCTTTAGAGCCTAGAAATGAGCATTTTGGATTCGGCGACAGCCCTAGGTTAGCGGGCGGCTTTGTACTGGGTACGGAGACACCTGGTGCAAATGTTGACTTTTCTCTTCCTTCCCTCTACCATAACCGAAACGCGCTGGATATTGGGAAGCCAGCGCCGCAGGGTATGTTGTTTGGAGTGGCTTACGCTATACCCAAACTGAGCTTTCTTGCCGCAAATTTCGCATTTCATAGAGACTTCCTGTTAGTTGAATTTGCGTAATGATATCACAATCAGCGGCGCCGGTGAAGTGGCGGAATGAAAGGTGATGTTGCTGACGGCCAAACCCTGAAGAATATGTTCGCCTCGGGGACGGTCTGGCTTGAGAAAAGCGCCTCCGATATCAACGCCATAAACGTCTTCCCCGTGCCCGACGGCGATACCGGTACGAACATGGTCCTCACCATGAAATTCGCCCTGGAACAGGCACAGTCCAAATCGGACAGCCAGGTCTCCTCGGTAGCCAGATCGCTCGCCCGCGGCGCTCTGATGGGAGCGCGGGGCAATTCCGGAGTCATCTTGTCGCAATTCTGGCGCGGACTGGCTGAAGGACTAGAGGGCAAGACCGATTTCAACGGTGAGGACTTTGCCGGGGCCCTGACCAAAGCATCGCAAACTGCCTACCAGGGGATTAGCAATCCTGTTGAGGGCACCATTCTCACAGTGCTGAAGGACGCGTCAAGAGCGGCCAAAGAGGCGGCTAAAGACAATAGTGCCCTGGTCTCAGTCATGGAAGCTGCCGTAAGGTCGGCTGAAGATTCGGTGGCAAGGACGCCTAGCTTGTTGCCGGCATTGAAGGAGGCCGGCGTGGTGGATGCCGGCGGGCAGGGCTTGTACGTTTTGCTGGACGGCGCCCTGCGGTTCCTCAAGGGAGAATCGCAAAAGATGCAGTACAAGAAGCCCCACCTAGTCGTTGCGGAGGCGACGCTGGCCCCCAGGGCGGCGTGGGGGTCTACCCATCTGGAAGCGCCGCACGGATATTGCACGAATTTTGTACTCGAAGGACGTGACCTTGATTCAGACAAAATCGAAAAGGCGCTCAAGAAGAAAGGCCAGTCTTTGATAGTCACCGGCGGCGACAGCCTGATCAGGGTCCATATCCACAGCTTCGAGCCCGGTCGCATCCTGAACTATGCCACAAAGCTGGGCAAGCTTCATGAACTGACAATCAATAACATGGATGACCAGTACACCGAGTTCATCAAGATGCAGAGGGAAAGAATGCCCCAGGTGGATGTCGCTGTGGTGGCAGTAGCCGTCGGAGACGGTTTTTTCGAGCTGCTCAACAGTCTAGGCAACATAATCATCGTACCCGGCGGCCAGACGATGAACCCCAGCGTTCACGAGCTTTTGCAGGCCGTGGAATCGGCACCCTCCGCCAATATTGTTCTGCTACCCAATAACAAGAACATAGTCTCCGCCGCATCTCAGATCCAATCGTTGACTTCCAAGAACGTGAAGGTGATTCCCACCAGGAACATCCCTCAGGGCATAGCGGCGCTCTTGGCCTTCAGTTATGACATGAGTTTCGAGGACAATGCTCGGGCGATGCAGGCAGCAGTCAATAACGTGAACGCGATAGAGATTACTAGAGCAGCGCGTGAAACGTCTGTCAACGGACTGAAGATAAGAAAAGGCCAGTTTATTGCCATCCTGAACGATGAAAATGTAGTAGCCGGAGCTGACAAAGTAGAGGACGTCATTCTGAATGCTCTAGACCGTCAGGGAGCGGAGAGGGCCGGGATAGTCACCCTTTACTACGGTGCTGGAATCAAAGGTGACGAAGCTCAGGAAATGGCCAGGCAAGTTCATGACCGGTACCCGGCCGAGGTCGAGGTGGTCTACGGAGGCCAGCCCCATTATGATTACATAATCTCCCTTGAGTAGCGCGACCGGGACGACTGGCTGTAAGCTAGACTCCCGGTCATACAGAGAGTCATTGGGAGGAGTCCCGGCGGAATCGGAACGGCGCAATCTCATCGGGTAGGTGATAATCTGGTAACGTGGCCGACAAGACAGAACTTATATGATGACTCAACTCGGCGCACAGGTCTTTTCTCTCCCGTGAAGGTAGAGGATGATAATGGAAGTCATAAAGCGGAATAGAAAGTGACAGGGATTGATTCATTGCGGAACGTTCTTGAGCTAGAGCGCCGGAAAGGCTACACCGACAAGGCGGTAATCGGCGGCCTCGATAAGTATCTTCACAAGCAAGTCGGGCAAATCAGGCAGGGGATCAATGACCCGCGGCTTCTGGCCAGTTTCGATGAACTTAACCTCGCGAGGTCCGACTACGGTTCGTTCGATGTCGACGAACGTAAGAGATGGATGTCCAGAGTCCTTAGCTGGCTCAATAGACCACAAGAAGCGAACGAAAGCTCCCAGCTGTCAGCCGTCACCAGTCGGTCGGAAACGAGGAGTCAGAAGTCAGGAACTGAGCCTGATGAGAAACCGGAGGGGGGGCTCGACTCACCCATAACCATCATCAAAGGTATCTCGACCAGCGCAGACAGAAGATTCGCCAAGCTCAACGTCCGGACAATACGCGATTTGCTTTACTTCTTTCCCAGGCGCTATGTGGATTACAGCCGGACGAAACCTGTTTCAGAGCTCACGGAGGGCGAGGAACAGACTATCGTAGGCACCATCTGGCAAGCCAGGGTGGCTACTCTGGGTAGCCGGTGGGGCACCGAGGCGATCATAGGCGACGAGACGGGAAACGTCAGAGCGGTCTGGTTCAACCAACCTTACCTGGCCAGAACGTTCCGTACCAATGCCAGAATAGTGATCAGCGGTACCGTCGAGGTGTTCAGAGGGCGCAAGGTATTCGAGTCCCCCGAATGGGAATTGCTTCAAGAGAAAGAGCTTATTCACACCGGCAGACTGGTCCCGGTTTACCCCCTGACTCAGGGCCTGTATCCGCGCCAAGTGAGGAAATGGACAAAGGAGACTGTGGACAGCTATGCCGGGGACCTAGAAGACTTCCTGCCCCCGGACATCAAGGCCCGATGTCAACTGCCGGACCTGCCCACTGCCATCACGGAGATTCACTTCCCCAGTGACGCGGCAACCGCAGGGAGGGCAAAAGCGAGGTTGTCGTTTGACGAGCTGTTTCTGCTTCAGCTGGGTGTGCTTGCCAAAAAGCGAGACTGGCAGGAAGGACAGCCGGGTAGCGCCTTCGAAGTGGACCAGAAAGTCATAGGCGGTTTTTTAGATTGCCTGCCTTTCACTCTGACGCCTGCTCAGCAGCGGGTACTACAGGAGATTCTGGCCGACGTCAGGCAACCCAGGGCCATGTCGCGACTTCTTCAGGGGGAGGTGGGCAGCGGGAAAACGGTCATTGCGACCCTGGCCCTCCTGGTGGCAGCAGCCAGCGGTTACCAGGGGGCGTTGATGGCACCCACCGAGGTCCTGGCCGAGCAGCATTACACCAACATCTCTAATTACCTCTCGCAGGTCGGCGGCGAGACCCCTTGCGGTGACCTCGGCGAAGATGTCATGAGACGCTTCACGGGATTTGCCGGAGGGACGCTGACCCTCGCCCTGCTCACCGGGAGTCTAGCCAACGCTGAGAAAGGAAGCCTGCACGACAGAATCAAGCGGGGCGAAATCGATATTGTTATCGGCACGCATGCCCTCATTCAGAAGAACGTTGAATTCAGGAAACTGGGCTTGGCGGTGATAGACGAACAACATCGCTTCGGTGTCTTACAGCGCTCGGCGCTGCGGCAAAAGGGATTTAACCCGCACGTTCTGGTCATGACTGCCACGCCCATTCCCCGGACCATGGCGCTGACACTCTATGGAGACCTGGACCTTTCCGTCATTGACGAATTACCGCCGGGGCGGCAGGTAGTGAAGACAAAACTACTGGAGCCACAGGACCGGGGAAAAGCCTATGCGTTCCTTCACCGCCAGGTCAGCAATGGCCGGCAAGCCTTCATCATCTGCCCATTAATCGACGAATCGGAAGTGCTTGAGGCAAAAGCTGCAACTACGGAATACGAGCGACTGTCTCGGGAGGTTTTCCCCGATCTGAAATTAGGCCTGCTCCACGGGCAAATGCGTGGCGAGCAAAAAGAGGAGGTAATGCGGAGTTTTCGAAGCGGTGAGATTGACATCCTGGTGTCAACCTCGGTAGTGGAAGTGGGCATAGACGTACCCAAAGCCTCGGTCATGATGGTAGAGGGGGCTGAGCATTTCGGCCTGTCTCAACTCCACCAGTTCAGGGGACGTGTGGGGCGGGACAAAGAACAGGCTTACTGCCTACTAATCCCCGAAACGCTCTCGCCGGAAATCCGCGAGCGACTCCGGCTGATGGAGAAGCTTCATAATGGCTTCGCCCTCGCCGAAAAAGACCTGGAGCTGCGAGGCCCCGGCGAATTCTTCGGCACTCATCAGAGCGGGCTGCCGGACCTCAAACTTGCTAAGCTCACCGATTTGCGCAGTCTTGAATTAGCCCGTCGGGAAGCAATGAGCCTCTTTCACGAGGACCCCGACCTGAAGAACGCTGAACATCAGCTTTTGCGCCAGCAGTTGAGGCGGTCGTGGGCCGAGATAGCTGAATGGAGCTGAGCCGTCTCATCGAGCGCGGTGCACCGTACGCGAGCGACATACAGGCAATGCGAGATTCGCCGGGCGGGTGATAGCTTTAGCAGAAGGCTTCCAATCTAGTAGAATATGAGGATAATAGGGACGCACCAGTCTCCCGCGGAGGTTCGCTATGTATATTGGTAAGTATCGTCTGGATGGGAAAGTAGCTTTGATCACCGGCGGCTCAAGGGGAATCGGCCGGGCGGCGGCCCTGGGATTTGCCGAAGCAGGTGCGGATGTGGCCGTGGCCAGCAGGAGACTGCCCGATCTCGAAAGTGTGGCCGCGGAGGTAAAGAAGATGGGAAGAAGGTCACTGGCTGTGGCGGCGCACGTGGGACGGACCGAAGATATAAATGGTCTCGTGGCCAGAGTCACCGATGAGTTTGGAGGAATCGACATCCTCGTGAATAACGCCGGCACCAGCCCGGCGCTGGCCTCTTCGCTGGAGGTTGACGAGCGTCTCTGGGACAGCATCATGAATCTTAATCTCAAAGGGCTGTTCTTTCTCAGCCAAGCCGTAGCGAAAGTGATGAAGGAACACGGCGGAGGCAGGATCATCAACGTGGCTTCGATGGACGGAATCAGACCGGAGGCGAATATCGGCACATACGCGGTGAGCAAGGCCGGCGTCATAATGGTGTCCAAAGTCATGGCTCTGGAGCTGGCCCGGTACAACATACGGGTAAACACAATAGCTCCCGGAAACGTCCATACCCGGCTCGGCGACTCCCGCTTCGTGGCTATGCTCGAATATGAGGAAGAGATGATAAGAAGGACACCGCTGGGACGTATAGCCAACCCCGACGACATGGTAGGGACCATGATTTACCTGGCATCCGATGCCTCCAGCTTCGTGACAGGCGAGTGTATCGTTGTGGCCGGTGGAATCTTTCTGACTTAATTCCGGGCCCGGTGAACTCGTAGGCCCCTCTGGTCCTGTACTTGAGAAAGTAACCTAGATTTGATATGGTGACTTCGGAGTTAGAAATCGGTCAGAGCCCGCGACACGAGATTTGTTTTTGACATGCTCAAGCAAGAACTGTCCAGATGTCTGAAGGAAGCCGTGTTGAAGGCACAGCAAGAAGGTGCGTTGTCGCCGTCTGCCCTGCCGGAGGTGCTTATCGAACGTCCACAGAATTCGGAACACGGAGATTTCGCTTCGGGCCTGGCGTTGAAGCTGGCACGGACAATGAGGACATCCCCTATGGCTATAGCGGAGACAATCTCCGAGCGCATCGTACCGCCCCGGCAAGTTGACAAGGTTTGGGTTGCTCCTCCCGGCTTCATCAACTTCAGGCTGCGCGAGGACTGGCTGAGCACAGAGGTCGAATCAATCCTGGCGGCCGGCGAATCGTATGGCAATATTGAGCTGGGTAAAGGTGAACGAATTCAACTGGAATTCGTCAGTGTCAACCCCACCGGCCCGCTGCACGTAGGTCATGGCCGCGGCGCCGTTCTGGGTAGCACTCTCGCTAATGTGCTTAGCGCCTCCGACTATGCCGTGGAAAGAGAATATTACATAAACGACATGGGCACGCAGATAGGTAACTTCGGCCGTTCTCTTTATGCCCGCTACCAGCAATGTCTGGGCAAAGGCGCTGATATGCCCGCCGATGGCTACTACGGACACTACATGGTCGATCTGGCGGAAGAGATAGTTCGGGAGCACGGCAATGAATTCCTGTCGCTATCCGAGACCGAGGCGTTGTCCCGGCTAGGGGAAATTGGCGTTGCCAAGATGCTACAGGGAATCCGGCACGACCTTGAGACCCTCAATGTCGCTTTCGACTCCTGGTTCTCAGAGAAGGGCCTGTACGCGGGTGGGCAATATGACAGCGCTATGAAACTCCTTCAAAAGGGAGGTTATGTTGCCAAGAGGGAGAACGCCACATGGTTTGAGTCGATGTCGCTGGGTGAAGACAAGGACAATGTCCTGGTACGCAGCGACGGCTCCCCAACCTATTTCGCCTCCGACGTGGCCTACCATTACAACAAGCTTCTGGAGCGGAGATTCGACCGGGTGATCGATGTGTGGGGAGCGGACCATCAGGGACATGTTCCACGAATGAAAGCGGTACTAAAAGCCCTTGGATTCGACCCCGAGCGACTCAAGGTGATAATCTGTCAGCTTGTCACTCTGCGGCGGGGTGAAGAAGTAGTGAAAGTATCCAAGCGCAGCGGCGATATCATTACTCTGCGGGAGGTAATAGACGAGGTAGGTCCCGACGCCTGCCGCTTCTTCTTTCTGGCCCGCTCAGCAGATAGCCAGATGGACTTCGACCTGGAGCTAGCCAAGAAGCAATCGGCGGACAACCCGGTGTACTACGTTCAATATGCTCACGCCCGGATTGCCAGCATCCTTCGCCTGGCGAAACAGCGAGATATAGACTACAGCCAAGGTAACGTTTCGCTGCTTACCACCGAGCCCGAGCTGATGCTGATTCGCCGCCTTATACTTCTTCCCGAGATAGTGGAACGTGTGGCTGTTACACTCGAGCCCCACCACCTACCCTACTACGCTCAGGATTTGGCCACCGTGTTTCACAGTTTCTACAAGCAGTGTCGCGTTGTTTCCAGTGACGAAGCTCTGACCAGGGCGCGCCTCAAGCTCGTCCAGGCGACTCAGATTGCCCTGGCCAAAGTCCTTCGCCTCATGGGCATGGCCGCTCCCGAGACGATGTGAATAGTGCTTCTCTCCATACGTCTTGGGGCCTAAATCGCCCTACTTGACGCAAGATTATCCCCTACTGTATCATTTAGCGAAGTCAATGGCTTCCTTCCTCGCCGTATAGTGGAGAGTTATGTGGTGGGGCTGATGGCATACAAGACTCAAGCAATCGTACTCTCGAGGTGCGCGTCTGACAGGCTGCCATGTTGTTCCGGCGGCCTGAGGAATATGGAGAAGGCCTGGAATTAAGGCCGGGAGGCAGAATGGTACGCGAGGTCAAACTCTACACGAGCCCTACTTGCCCCTACTGCAAGATGGCAAAGAAGTTTCTGGATGATAACGGGGTAAAGTACCAGGAATTCAACATAGCCGAGGATAAAGCGGCCCGCGAGGAGATGAAGAACAAGTGTAGTTCGCTGGCGGTGCCCACGATTTGCTTCGACGACCAGGTGCTCGTCGGATTCGACGAGGCAAAGCTCAAAGAGAAACTGGGCCTTTAGCTCACTAAGGGAAGGCACGCAATGTACGAACTGATTATTATCGGCGGCGGTCCTGCGGGCATGACAGCGGCAGTCTATGCTGCCAGAAAGCAGCTTAATACATTGCTCATAAGCTCTGATATAGGGGGGCAAGGGCTCACCACCTGGCTTATAGAAAACTATATGGGCTATCAATTCATCGGAGGCCACGAGTTGATGCAGAAATTCGAGGAGCAGGTCAAGCAGTTTCCCACAACCGTGAAACTCGAAGTCGGCAAAACGGTGGAAAGACTATCGAAGACGGACGGAGGTTTCGAGATAAGAACACACAATGGCGAAACTTATCAGGCCAGGGCAGTGATTTTGGCTACAGGCAAGAGTCCTCGCAAGCTAAATGTTCCCGGAGAGAACGAGTTGCTGGGAAGGGGGGTCACCTACTGTGCTATTTGTGATGGCCCCATCTTCGCTGACCTCAAGGTGGCCATCATCGGCGGCGGCAACTCGGGAGTGGAAGCTGCCAATGACATGGTCAAAATCGCCGAACACGTTTACTTAATATCACTCACCGCCCTCACCGCCGACCGGATACTAATCGATAAGCTGGAAAATGCCGGCAATCTAACGGTCTTCACAGAGCACGAAGTCCTGGAGATAAAGGGGGAGAGCCGTGTTGAAGGGGTGAAGATACGAGACTTGAACAGCAAACAGGAGAAGACACTGGCCGTTGACGGCGTCTTTGTCGAGATCGGACTTATACCTAACTCAGACCTGGCAGCAGAGCTGGTTGCTCCAAATCGTCTCGGAGAGGTCCAGGTTGACTGCGGCAATGAGACAGGTGTGCCTGGTCTTTTCGGTGCCGGAGACGTCACCAGCGTTCCCGGTAAGCAAATAGTCATAGCTGCGGGGGAGGGGGCCAAAGCTGCGCTTCAAGCTCATCACTATCTCCAGAGGCTGCGCGATTGAGTATTACGAGGGCACTCATGGGGGTTCAAAAGGAGTAAGGGATGGAAAACGAACAGGCCAGGACGACAGAGGTACTCCAGCTAGCTGTTCGGATGGAGATAGACGGTAAGGCGTTCTACCTGAAGGCAAGCCAGAAAAGCAGCAACAGGCTGGGTAAGGACCTATTTCAGCAGCTAGCTAATGAAGAGGATGTTCATCGTAAGAAGTTTGAACAGATATATGAAGCCATCAAGAGAGGTCAGGGTTGGCCCGATGTAGAGCCGCCAGCGGAGAAGGGCAAAAGACTCAAGTCTCTGTTCTCGGAGGCCACCAGAGCACTCGGGATCAAGGTCAAGGTTGGTGAGTCCGAACTCGAGGCTATCAAGATAGGCCTGGATATGGAGAAGAAGTCTTACGATTTGTATCACTCCCGAAGTGAAGAGGAGGCTCTCCCTGTCGAAAAACGGTTCTACGAAGCTCTGGCGGGCGAGGAGCGGGGACACTACCTCGCCCTTACCGATTCCCTCCAGTACCTCAGCAACCCTGCGGGGTGGTTTACCGAGAAAGAGCGCTGGTCACTGGATGGGATTTGAGTGGAAGGAAATAGGAGAGTACCGATGAGGGATGTGGCTTTAAGCATTGAGCAGCTAACCGTCGAGGTGGAAGGTCGCGAAATCCTGCACAGTGTAAATCTGGAGACGAGATTGGGCGACACCCAGGTTTTGTTCGGTCCGAACGGCAGCGGCAAGACCACTTTGCTCATGGCCATAATGGGTTTCCCCAAGTACCGGGTGACCAAAGGCAAAATCACCTTCAAAGGCCAGGACATAACTATGTTGCCGCTTGACGAGAGAGCCCGGCTGGGTATCGGCATGTCCTTTCAGCGGCCGCCGGTTGTTCGCGGTGTAAAGATGCGCGACATGGTGACCGCCTGCCTCAGAGGCCGGGAGTCGGAGGAAGGCATCAATCAGCTGGCCGAGCAAGCTAACCTGACGGATTTTCTGGACAGGGAGATGAACTACGGGTTCTCGGGAGGGGAGATAAAGCGTTCCGAATTGATGCAGCTGCTGGCGCAGAGGCCGACGTTGACATTGATAGATGAGCCGGAATCGGGCGTCGACCTGGTAAATATCGCCCTTATCGGTGACTTGATAAATACCTTGCTGGAAAAGGACTGCCCCATACCCGAGCGAAGGTGCATGGGACTGATCATTACCCATACCGGTCATATCCTGGACTACATCAACGCCCGCACAGGCTACGTTATGTGTGATGGGGTGATCGGATGCGAGGGAGACCCTCGTGAGATTCTGGCCACCATCAGGGAGAAAGGCTACCAGGAATGCGTCAGCTGTTTTCGCAGGAGGAGGACATCGGGTGGCTAAGACAACCTCGTCCGATACACACAAAAATAAAGCCAGGGCAGCAGTCGCCAAACCGGCGGCATTCGGCGAGGACATAGACTTCGACATTTACGTCAGCCCGGTGAAAGAGCAGCCTTCG
>Ga0172362_10006003_pt1 | contig 10473 bp, 8 predicted proteins | sample LakKivs1_kivu2a2_FD_114534 | JGI IMG/M metagenome (GOLD analysis project Ga0172362, IMG submission 114534) | Sediment microbial communities from Lake Kivu, Rwanda - Sediment s1_kivu2a2 | ecosystem: Environmental > Aquatic > Freshwater > Lake > Sediment | place: Rwanda: Western Province, Lake... | reverse complement strand
TGTCTTCCATATTCATCGACTAGTACTCCGCTTGCCGTAACATTTCCCAAGGGCAATCGAATGATGTTTTCTACTTTATATGTTAATAGTTCAGTTTTAAATCGAAATTTAATTTTGACTATACAGGCTACTAATGGATGGACTTCGAAATCTGTTACCACTACATCAAGAGGAATCAATATTATTGTGGGTGCAAAAATATCTTCTTATAGCGTAGAAGATAGTCCTGGACATTGGGCTATTATTCCGGAATCTTATGTCCCAGATGGAAGCAGGATAATTTTTAACATTGATTCATTTAAACCATTATCGGCCAATCAGGCGACAGATATATTGGTTATTCGGCCAGATGCGGTTAGAAAGTATATGTATATTAGAATAAGAGCAACCATGTATATTGATGGGCTATCGTCATCTAAAGAAAAAGTAATAATTATTAACTCTAATTTGCAGTGGGTTCCTTCTGTTTCTGGTTTATTATTGGAGCCCACATCAGATGATATTTATTTATCACAAGCTATTTCTCAGATTGAAACGTTGGGTTCGAGTCAAATTCATGATGCTGTTAAAATGGCTGCTCAAAGAATTATCCAATTTCAGACGGATTTTTCTAATTGGAAAAATTCTAAAAAAGTTATTTATTTATTAACGGATGGAGACGAAAATTCTTCTCAATATTCTATTAACCAGTCCATTGATAATGTAAACTTTATTGATGGAACATGCAAAGTTCCTGTTATTCCTATTCAATTAGGATATTCTTATGCATCTGATAATATTTTAACAGGAAAATATGTAGAGAAAACTTGCGGTCATAATTTTTATCTTATTAGGGCAGATAATACCATTATTACGGATGTTATGAACGATATTATTACCAGCGCATTACCAGTTAATCATGGAATTTATACAAATATTATCGATTTGGGAAAGGAAAATTTAGCTTCCAGTATTGCCATAGAAAGTTTATTATTGCCATCTGGAAGCAGAGTTTTATTTAGGGCTAGATTTAGCGCAGATGCTTTGCAGTGGTCTTCCTGGACAGAATGGTATGATTCTTCAATATTAAAAGATTTTTCTTTGGATTTAAAGTTTAAGGGTCGTTATTTTCAATATCAACTTCATTTGTATGGAAACGAAAATTTTGAAAGTCCAGAAATATATGCCGGTTTAACTCTTTGTTATTATAAAGTTCAAAACTTTACAGTATTTTTTCAGCCTATTGATTTGGATCTTAATACAGATGAATATGTTGCTTCGATTCATATCACTCATAAGGCTTTTATTCCTCCTACTTCTACTATTACTTATGGTTATTCACAATTTGATACCACAAATATAAACGATTATGCTTCTGTTACGAGTCCATGGATAACTCCCGATAGACACGCCATTATTTTGACGCGATATAACGAATTGTTTTTAACAGAAGATTATCAAACGTATACAGCTATAAATGGAGGGTGGTCAGATTTAGCAACTATATCTATATATCGTGTAAATAATACGTCTTTGTCTGGTGAACTTGTTAATTCAAATGAATATGCTGTTAATAATAAAAACGGAGAAATCACATTTTATAATATTCAAAACAAAAACGACAAGTTTGTTTTATGTGTAAATTTCGATCCGGTTTTTCGTATTGTTTGTAATGTTGTCAATTATGGTCCTGAACCGGTATCTATCGATCATATTGGACTTTTGTATAATATATCCAAAAGGATTCCCACAGATCAAAATGGAAATATTATACATACGCCAGTTAACATGAGGCTGTCAAATGCGCAGAAGATATGATTTAAGAAGATCCGATAATTACCCCTATAATGGGAAAATATCTTATGTTTGTAGTGGTAGTGGTAGTATTTTTGTTTATACCGGATTTCCTGTAAAAAGTGCTTTGGTTAGTTGGAGTGTATATCCGTTTGCTCAAGACGAAGAAATGAGTAGCTCTTCTGAAACTAGTAGTTCTAGTACAGAGGTAATGTCTTCAAGCAGCCTAAGTTCTATTAGTTTATCCATGAGCACAGAATCAACTTCTTCGTCATCATCTGAGTCTTCATCTTCTTTAAGTGAAATTATTAGCGGATTGCCAAGAATTTATGTTTCTGGATATTTAGGTAATGGATTTACAGTAGCTTATGAGAACATACCTCCGCAAGTTGGTTATATTGAGTTCGGTTTCACCGCTTCATAATTGTAGATTTTCTTTATGATGAATATTGTTTTTAATAAGAAAACATTGCAGGTAATGTCTTTATTAGATAGTGATGTTTCTGATTCCAGTCAAAACATTCTAAAGTCCATGTTTCCAGGTAATTTTAACGATCTGAATTTATGGAATATACATGGAAAAATTAATCGACCCCCTATTGGTTTAACTGTTAAAATGGATGTAAACAACAATCCACATTCTTTGTTATTTCGAGGGAAAGAGATTTATATATCTACAAGAGAAGACCAGGAAAAAATATTAAAACAAAATGAAAGAGATAAAGAAAAAAAAATAGAAAAAATACTGCCAAGAAATTTAAGGGCGGCTATTGGATCTGAAATCATAAGATTATGGATTGATTCTCCTTATACTCATGCGGACATAGTAAAATCACTAAGAGATTTTAATTTTTTTTCCGACAATAGAATAATTCCGGTTAGATGGGGAGGAACTTTTGTAGATGCCGGTGGATATGGAAATATGAATCGATCTATTATTTTTAGATTGCATAATTATCACATTCTTGCGAAGGCTGAAATTATACCTTCTCTTCCGCAAATTTCATCTACAGGACAATATTATATTAAGAAGCATTCCACTCTTAATTATAGGAGATTGGGGCATTGCATTAAAGTCTATGGATTTGGACCGCTTTCTCATCCTAAAGATTCAAGTAAAACTATATTTTTTACTATGATGGAAACGGAAACTTTGCATCCAACTTTCCGAGATCTATGTAATCAATATTCTGATGAAGTTTGGGTTCCTTCTATGCATAACAAAAAACTCTTTGAATCGGGCGGAATAAGAAAACCTATTTATGTAATGCCATTAGGAATAGACGAGATTATTTATAGGGGAACAGAAACAATAGCACCTAAAAATTTGAATAATATGGTTCTTTGCGATATCCTTGGCAAGCCATTTTCTAAAGGAATTAATTCATTTAGATTTTTTACCCTATTTGGATGGAGCTTTAGAAAAGGCATAGACGTATTGATTAAATCATTTGTTAGAGCGTTTAATAGCAAGGACGATGTGGCATTAATTATATTTTCGAATCATGTTGGACCAGATATAGTTTTGCGGGATACATTGAAATATGCGAGTTCGATTAGAGGTTCTGATTATCCTCAAATTTTGTTTATTCCTGGTGTTATTCCAGAAAAAGAGATGCCATCTTTATATAAAATTGGGCATGCATTTATACATACTTCTCGCGGGGAGGGTTTTTCTCTCCCTCAAATAGAAGCATCGGCTTGTGGTCTTCCTATTATTTCTTGTAATCATACTGGCATGAGTGAATATTTACGAGAAGATAATTCTTTTGTAATTAGAACAGAAGAAAAAGAAGTGTGGCATCCAGAAATGCATTGGATTAGTGGATATTATCATGGACAATTATTTCCAAAATTAGGAGAGGATCAAATTAAACAAGCCGTTAATCATATGAGATTTGTTGTTAATCATTATGAAGAAGCAGTAAATAGAAATAAAATTTTGAAAAAAGAAGTATTTCAAAAATATACGTGGGACAAAACAGCTGAGAGAATTTCATATAGAATTAAACAAATTGCATAAAAAACGAGGTTTTTGTATAATGTTAAAAGAAAGAGGTAATTATGTATATTAAAAAGACTCCCACATGGACAAAAGAAATTCTTACTTCTATGTATCGCCTTAAACACGAAGAAGATAAAAGCTGGGAAGAGATAGCCAGAACTTTAAAAGAAAATTTTAAATTAAATAAAACACAAAAGTCTATTCGGAGAAAATATTCTAGAATCGATTGGAATTCGTTTTTTAAAAATCCAGACGGATATATTAATGAAGAATCGATATCGTCTCCTAAAAAATGGTCGCAGGAGGAGATGATTCAATTAGATGCTTATTTACAGGCAGGTAAATCTTATGATTTTATTGCTGATAAATTAGGAAGAAGTATTAGTTCTATAGAAAGTCAAGCTCAACATACAGACTGGATGGCGTGGAAAAAAATTAGAGAAGCTGAAGTTATTCCCACTCAGTCTGAAGAACAAAAAACACAAATATTAATAACTCAACTCGTTGGAGCTGTTTTGAATGTATGTAGATCTAAATTTGATCGAATTGATTCTATAAAAGAAAAAGACTTTTTAAACAAAGTAAATCTCGATAATCTTCCTATTTCTTTTGTAGATTTAAAGACAAAGGCAAAAGAAGAACTGATTGCGCTTGGATATGGGAACCCAGAAAGCATTAATCTTGGAACCGGTGTATATGTTATCGTTGGAGATTCTCATGGCAAACATACGCAGAAGAAAATGTTTTCTTTATTAGAAAATATTAATAATACAATTAAGCCAAATAAAATTATTCATATTGGTCATATTTTGGATGACGATAATGATATTAGTTATGACTGGGGAAAATTTAATAATTTAGTTGTTTTGGCTAAATCAGAAGAACTAAGAATTATCCAAGAACAAAGAAATAAATATAAGTTTCATTATGAAATTGTTCGAGAAGATATTTATATTCATGATTTAGTAATTACTAATCAAGATTTGATAACAGATTATACAAGAACTCCTATTAGCGGATTGGACAAACAGATATTTGATCCTAAGGTTATAGTGAATTGTCATAGACACGAATTTTCTACTCGTTGTTGTAATAAAGAGGTTTCGTTTTTTGCTTCTCCCGGCTGTCTCTGCGAAAACCACATTTTACAAACAATCAAGCAAATTAATTTTAAAGAAGGAGGAATTGTTAGACAGGCGTTTCATGATAGTTTTATTAAATATCGAAGGATGAAGCATACCAATAAATACTGGGAACAAGGTATGATTATTGTAAATGTTGATAAAAATAATAATGTAACTGTTGTTCCTTGTGTCATTAAGAATATTTTTAATAAAGATTTTGCTACATCTTATTTTGATAAAATTATTACTTCTAAGGGGGTTTTTAAACCAGATAAAAAGATATTTATTAATGGAGATATGCACTGCGACATGCATGATACTAATGTTTTAGATATTCAAGAGCAAATTTGTTCTGACTATAAACCAGATGTTCAGGTTAATGTTGGCGATACGTTTAATTATTCGTCTCTTAATCATCACGTAATGGATCGCGGAGGAATTATTTTGGATAAAAAGATTTTAGACGAAGCTGCACAAACCAATTATGTATTAAAAAGAGTTTCGAAATGGGCTAAGGAATCTCATCTTATTTATGGAAATCACGAAAGATTTGCAAAAGATTTTGTTGAAAAATTTCCTCAATTTGGGGAATTTTTAGATTTTAAATTTATTTGCGGACTAAAAGAAATGGGATATAAATTAACAGATTTAAAAAGCGTTTTGACAATAGGATCGACTAAGTTTATTCATGGAGAAATTCGAATGTATGGGCAGGTTGGAACAAGATTGGAAAAGGCATCTAGAACATTCGGAAAAGATGTTTTTATCGGACATATTCATCGCCCGGAAATAAGATTTGGATGTTATAGTATAGGATTGTCTGGAATTTTGGATCAAAACTATAATGAACCCGAAGCTTCGAATTGGCTTCATGGGATTGGTTTATGTAGTCAATTTAAAGGGCAAAGCTGGCTGACTTCTATAGCTATTGTTAATTATAAGTGTGTTTTGAATGGAAAAACATATTCCCCAGTTAATCCAGACTCATGGAAGATTAATAAATATAGTGCAAGTTTATCATACTCTTTTTGATGTTTTGCATAGGTAATTTTTCTTTCTTTTTAGAATAATTCTAGTAATATATTCATAATGAAACTTAGAAACAAAATTTTTAATTATTTTGTCGTTCCTCCTTTACAAGAACGAGGGATGCCAGAGGTTATTTTATCTCCTGTTACGATGAATTCGGAAGTAGCAAAAACCTTAATAGCAAGACAATTTAAAGATGAAAAAATGGCAAAAATGCTTCGAGGAAAAATATTACATGTTTGTTTTGATTATGATTCAGAGATGATTTATATTCCTAACGCATCTCATTTTAGCAAAGACACGGTAGATTATTTATTAAAAGCGGCAGAAGTAAGAATCACAAAGGATTTTGGTGGATTTTCTTCTCGCCCTCCTATAGAAGGAAGTCCATTTAGCTCTTTAAGAGTTCGTTCTTTGAATAGCTTTTCCCATGCGAAAGAAATTATAGGAAAACATTATCAGGGTAAAATCTTTAAGGATCTTCCAGTGATAGAGGTTTATTTGCCTCGTATGCCGTCCACTTTGAAACAGCTTCCTCCAGAATATGAAGAAAACGAACATTTATTGGGGGGATATATAAGCCCATCATTTGCGAAATCCATTACGTTTGTAGATGAAATAGAAACAGACGGAAGAAAAAGATCGCGTCCTATTGTTTTGTTAGATCAAGTTACTCCTTTTATATTAATTAATATTGCTCAAACAAAAAGAAGAAAAGAACCGACAGCCACAGAAAAAGAGTGGGTTGTTCTTTCGTCTTATAGGGATTATTTGCAAGATATTGAAACGGCTAAAAAAGAAAAATATATGACTGAAGATATTTCGAAATTCGCCCATTTATATGCGATTAAAAGATATTTGTATCTAGGATGGTCTTTGGAAGAAGTAAGCTGGTTTATGAATAGAAGTGTTTCTAATTTTCCCGCTTTAATTAAAGCTATTGATAGATTTATGCAGGCGGCTGATGCTTTAAAAAATGAGGGACATAAAGATCCGGCATCCAATCCGTATTATATAAGTTTTAAAGTAGATAAATCATTTCCTATCGATATTCAGTCTTTTGTAAATCCTCAAACAGGAAGAATAGATATAGAACATCAATATAGATATTTTGTCATTTTGGAATACGATCCGAAAAACTCTTATATTCTGATTGAAACTCCTGTTTTTATATCACCAGAAATTTGTATTAAAGTTTTAAAGGCACAAAGCATTCCGTTTATTGCCAAATATAATCCTGTTGTTAATAAAATAGATGTCAAAGGAGATGACAGGTCTTATCAACAACTCAAACAAGATAAGCGTCAATTGTCTAAAATCAAATCCATTGTTCAGAGTGGACTGGAGACAGATAAAGTTAAAGATCTTGATTATCGAACAGGACCATTAGCGGCCGGTAGAAGTTATGAAGATCCTAAAATTTATAATGTCAGAAGGGTTTCTGATTATTTGTATGCGGCTGATTTTATAAAAAAAATGTGTAAAACGCATAATGTTCCATTTCATGATTTCGACGTTGTTGTTGGTCCTATTGCGGATGTTTTAGGTGCTGGAACCATGGGTGGATTTATGGACGAAAAATCGTTTGATAAAAGTAAAATTAAACCGCCATTTCAGCTATCGAAGGGAGTATGGATTTCTCCTCCCGTTATGCTTATTAACTCTGTTGAGATTCCTTCTTATGCAGAACAAACAGAAACTTTAATACATGAATATAGGCATTATATATATCATATTCAATATCCCGATTATGAACAAAAATATGGCCGTCCTAAAAAGGGAAAAGATACAGATTATGAATATTGGTGGAAATATTTGACTGATCCAAATGAATTAGCAGCACATAAGGAAGAAATAAAATTTGAATTGGGTCTTGGAAAATCGTATGATGAAATTATTAGAAATAAGGTTGGTGGACAAATTACAAAGCAAAATTATCCTATTGCTATTAAATTTTCTGAATTAGTACAAGAAGTAGTCAAAGAATTAGAAGAGGAGAAAAACAAAAATGAAGAGCCTATTGGATAATGTCAATGAATTAGATGTTATTATACGACAGCTGGAAAAAATGGAAAGTCGAATGAGATCTGGACAATGGATAGATGCGTGGAGAGAATGCAATCGTTTATTAGCAGCTATAAGCAAATCAAAACAAGATTTAATTCAAAAAGAACAGAAACAAAATGCTTAATAATTTTTGTGAAGAACAGAGAATGAACGATTCTATTTTAGAATTTCATGAAAAAATTCTTTCTATGGTTGGAATCCCTAAATGGATTAATATTAAATGTCCATTCTGTTTAAAAGAATTGCCATTGCGTTCTATTCGTTCTGTTTCATTAAAATTGAATACACGAAACATGGGAGATATTGCGGTAGAAGTTTTTTGTATCCATTGCAACAGAATGGATACGGTTTATTTTAAATCGCAAGTTGAAAATATGAATGATTTTATTTCTTTTCTTAGTGGGAAAAAAGAGCCACAAATTAAGCCGTTGACAGAAGAAGAGATGTATAAAATGTGCTACAATAATGTGATAGAAAAGAAAATGTTAGAGGAGAAGTGATGAGTATTATTAAGAAAAGCAATTATACAAAATCTAAGATTACCATATCGTCAACTGTCTATGTTTGTAATGAATGTGGACATACAGAAATTGTGAAAAAAATTTCTAGCAAAAAGAAATGTCCAAAATGTAATGCAAATATGACGATTATATCCTCCAGCTGCGACGAAGAAAAATAATTTGTATAATGTTGAAGAAACCAATTAGAGGATTCAATGGTTAAGATTGTTGTTGGAAATATTTATTCTAAAATAGTTGGAATTTTGCCAGACGCAGTAAATTTTGATCTGGATAAAACTCTTTCTTATCGTATAAAAGATGCTCGTTTTGTACGTTCGGTTAAAGAAGGAAGATGGGATGGGGTTTTTCATTTATATCAAAAATTTAGAGGACAAACTTTTTATACTGGTCTTATGTCTTTAGTCAGAGATGTATTGAAAAAACACAATATACAATTCGATATATTAGATAGAAGAATCCGTCCCGAACCAAATTTATCGAGTTTAAATTTTATTCCTCCTCCTGATTATGAGGAAAGAGATTACCAGTCATTTACAGTTAAAAGATCTTTATTATTTACAAGGGGCATATTGAGCATGGCAACCGGAGCTGGTAAAACAATGGTTGTGGCAAAGCTTTTTGGAGAAATTAAAACATATCCCGCTGTATTTTATGTTTTAACCAAAGATCTTATGGAACAGGCTCATGGTGTTTTGACAACTTGTTTAAATGAACCCATAGGTAAAATTGGCGACGGCGAAGTAGATATTAAAAAAATCACTGTGTGTACGATTCAAACCGCAATTCGAGCTCTAAATTTTAATAATGTTAAATTTAAAATAGATGATTATAAATTTGATGACGAAGATGTATGGGACGAAAAAAATATTAATACAGTTGAGCAAGCAGAAAAAGTAAAGTCATTAATTAAATTGGCCAAAGTTGTATATATGGATGAAACACATCATGCGGCTAGTAAGACAGTTCGTGACGTTTTATCTTCGTCGATTAATGCTTATTGGAGATATGGAGGTTCTGCCACTCCTATTCGAGAAGACAATGCGAGTATTGTGGTTCAAGGAATGTTTGGATCAAAAATTGTAGATATTAATGCATCGTATTTAATTCAAAGAGGAGACTTGGTTAAACCCTATATTTTTATGGAACCTATTAATAGCAAAGTGAATTTGCATTCTTATTCAAAAATTTATGAACACTGTGTCGTTAAAAACGAAGAGTTTAATAAGCATGTAGCGAATACTGTAAATCATTTGGTAAAAAGAGGATTAAGCGTTTTAATTTTGGTTCAACAATATAAACAAGGAAATTATTTAAAGACATTGATACCAAATTCGGAATTTTTAACCGGCAAAGTTAATTCTGAAAAAAGATTGCAATATATTAATGACTTGAGAGCCGGAAAAATTACTCTGATTGCTACAAGTCTAATGGACGAAGGAGCCGATGTTAAAGGATTAGATGTTGTTGTTATGGCTGGCGGCGGGAAAAGTCAATGCAGAATATCACAAAGAATTGGACGATGTTTACGGAAAGATAAGAAATCTTTAAAAATAAAAAATAAATCTATTATTATCTGTTATGAGCACAACGCAAGATATCTTGATAGGCATGCCAGAAGAATCCGATCTATTCTTAAAAAGGAATCGGAATTTGTAATCATAAATTCTAAAGGATCCAATTTTATTTGTGATGAATTAGATAAGGTATTGGGTATTCAAAGTGAAAAAAAAGAATTGTTTGAATAAAATCGCTGTCTAGGATTTAACATGGAAGATTTTGCATCATTTTTTTCTAATCGACGCGATAAAAAATCAGTTGTAGATAAAGTATCTGAACTTCCTAGTAATTATGTCGGAAGCAAAAGAAGATTGTTGCCGTATATTGTGGACATATTGGATAATGAAAAAATTGCTTTCGACAGTGTTTTTGATGCATTTTCTGGAAGTGCAATGGT
>Ga0172362_10006001_pt1 | contig 10474 bp, 8 predicted proteins | sample LakKivs1_kivu2a2_FD_114534 | JGI IMG/M metagenome (GOLD analysis project Ga0172362, IMG submission 114534) | Sediment microbial communities from Lake Kivu, Rwanda - Sediment s1_kivu2a2 | ecosystem: Environmental > Aquatic > Freshwater > Lake > Sediment | place: Rwanda: Western Province, Lake... | reverse complement strand
CCCGATCATACCGGACCAGTGTCCCGTGTAGGCCACGAGGATGACAGACCTCCTACTCTGTATGTTTGATGAACTGATTGCTTTCGCCAATTGCAGCAAGGTGGCAAGCCCAAGCGATTCATCTGCGCCAGGCGAGAATGCAGGGACCACGGACCAAGAGTCAATGTGCGCGCCTATCACTATGAACTGGTCTTGGAGATCCCCGCTCCCAGCGATGACTCCAACGACGTTCCAAGATGGCTCGTCAGACCACTCGGAACCAGAGACGAGTCTTACTCTGGTCCCTTGCTTCGCCATCTGTCTTATGAGAGGAGCTTCATCGGAAACGTACAGACGGGGAATGTCTAACGGCGTATTCAACATCTTGCTTTCGCTCTCAAGCCTGTCAGATGAGCTCGGCTGTAGGAATATCACACCCGAGACACCCAGCGAGACTAGGTCGAGCCAGGAATCGGAAGAGTTGAATTCCAAGACTGCGATTGTATCACTCAGATTGCCATTCCTGGCGGCCAGTTCCTGCTGGTAATTCTCAAGATCCCCGAATCCGAAGTAAGCTAGGGTGCCGAGAATCCCATCGGTGCCTGTATTGCCCGTCGCCACTCGATCAGGCCAAAGAGGATATGCCTTGATCCTATGGCCTTCGAACGCGCCTTCCAATGGTTCCACCCAAGATCCCGTATCAATCGGGGTCAGGATGGTGACATTTTGGAGATAGCCCTCCTGACCGATTGACTCGAAAAAGCTCGAAGGAACGCTCTTGAAGAAGTCTCCAGGGGTCTGCACTCCCATCTCCCTGAAACTCTCTTCAACATACTTCACTGCATCCTTGAACCCAGGTTGACCAACAAACCTCGATTCCACCGAGAGGGAACTCACATAGTTCGATATCGCATTCAGATCCAGATTCCTCAAGAGTTCATCTACAGCGTAAACACTATCGGAAGAAGGAGCGGCAACGACAAGCACCGTAGCCACGGAAAGCAATAACGCGCAGGTCAAGAACGCCGACGCAACTCGTCGACTTGTCGATAGGCGCATTAGGTTGTAGTGACCAAGCCGCGCCTTGCCACTTCACACATTTAAGCGTTCCAACGTTAAGTCCAGTGATGTTTGGTTCCTTTACTGGTCCGTTGATTTGGCAGCTCTCAGGACAAGAGTAGGCAAACGCCAGATGCGGTCAAGTCCAGGCTCTGTCTGGTTGGCACTTGCGATGACGAGCATTGGATTGACTCTTGAGATCATGAGCCTTGTCGATGAAACTAGGAGGAAGTGGAAGCTACAGGTTAGCTCCTTGGCTCCTCAACAGTTTCCTCAACTCCCTACCGTCTAACTGCCTAGGCTGTATACCTTGCTTGACACACAAGGCAGCCGCCGTGCCAGCGGCTTGGCCCAAAGCTCTCATGTTCGGTTGAATCCTGACAGCTCCTTGTGCCTCGAACGTCGCTGACAGACATCTGCCTGCCACAAGCAGATTCTCAACTTTCAATGGGACCATGCATCTGTATGGAATCTCATGATACTCGGTGGGTCCCAGTTCTCTCTCCCATAGCGAAGATGCCTTCTGCGTGGGGAGATGAATGTCTATGGGATACCTGTTCCTAGCTACTGCGTCATCGAATTTCCTCCCTTCGAAATAGTCTTCGGCTGTCAGCACGTATTCTCCCTTTATCCTTCTGGATTCCCTAATGCCTACCATAGGAGCAGTCTGCGAGAGGTAGGCGTTTTCGAAGCCTTCAACATACTTCCTCATGAATGTGACAAGACGTTTTATCCTAGTCTTCCCCTGGATCTGCGCTTCGGTCAAGTCCCAGGGTTTGAAACTCTTCAGACTTCCCATGATTCTCGGGCAATTGAATCCGACTTCTCCCGGCCTCCCGGGAACCGCGAAGGCTTGAAAGTACACTATGTCGTCTTCCTCTAGCACCTGATCACGAACGCCTTCTCGGAATATGGTCTCCAAGGGTTGGTTCTTGCCAGGCACCATCCAGAACTCCAGATACGGTAGGACGTATTCGCCCTTGGGGTCTGTTCTCTTTAGGAATTGCTGTAGCCTTTCGAGATTTACATTGCCCATCAAGAACCTTAGCGACATGTGTTGACTCTCGCCGTCTTCAGCATTTCCAGAATCATATGGAACGCCAGCCTCGACAGCTATGTCAGCGTCTCCCGTTGCATCTATTGTCACTTTCGAAAGAATGGCCATCCTTCCGGACTTTGTCTCAATTGCTGCACCTATGACCTTGTTGCCTTCCATTACTGGCTTGGACACGAGTACGTGATAGAGTATCCTAGCACCAGATTTCAAGACCATCTCCTCAAGGACATACTTCAGGGCTTCAGGATTGAACCAGCCATCATTGCCCCACGAGTCTGACCCTCCCTCGCCTATTCTCGCCAGTTCTTGCTGTATTTCGGAGGAGATTCCGGTGTCCAAAGGATGTCTCCCAATGTGATTGGGCATCATTGGAAAGACCAAACCGCCAGTTGCAGTTCCTCCTAAGAACCCAAACTGCTCAACCAACAAGGTCTTCGCGCCATTCCTAGCTGAGGCAACCGCTGCAACGGCTCCAGCCGTTCCTCCTCCCACGATCAACACGTCGACATTCGCCAAGACAGGGATCCTTGCTCCTTCTTCACCAACAGTCCTCTGCTCCATCTGCTATTCATCCGAAACGGACCGTTTCTGACTCATAAGGATATGGCCGGCGATTGCTGTGCAATCTCTCTCGGACATCCTGTTTCGCCTCGGTCTCATGACCCTAAGTCATGACACGTATGAGTAATATGCAAATCTGGAGAAAAAAATCGGGGACGACGGCCCTACACAGCCGTCGTCAGAGGCAGTACCACGCCTGCTATGAAGCCCATCAATCCCATTCCGACAAGGACTCCAACAGCAAGTGGCACTAGAACTTCTTCGTATGCCTTTGCTCCGCCGAATCTTAGGGTGACTCCTTTGATGACTAGGGCAATGAATATTGACGCAATCGAATCGAATCTGACGATCATTGCTAGGCCGAGTGGATTGAGCCAGAACCATGGAAACACCGTTCTCAGCCAGAACATGCCCAACACGACAGCCGTCCCTGCAAGAATCCAAGCGCTCACCCCGAGGCTACTTAGGGAGTACCTCGACTCTATTGACCCAGTCACGATTGTTCTTGATATGTAGTTCGGGAATCCTCCAAGTCCAAAGAAGTCGCCCGAGTAGTTCAGTCCCCAGTACATGTTCTCTGCTATGTTGAATCCTCCCACGCCGTGCAGAACCCAGAGGAAGAATGGACCGACTAGGAATATCGAAACCACCACCATGATGATCGTCGATATCAAGACTGTCTTGTTGTCGGTCTTAGTCATGCTTCCTACTTTGTAGGAATTCATTGAGTAGCCGGCCATCGAGTTCGGATTCTGTCCTCCGGACCAGCCGAATGTCTGGAAGGTCAGCATAGAGACGTACAGATCTTGGTTGTAGGCGTTTGAAGGCCACAGACCAAGCATGTGCCCAGTCCCCTTGAGGAGGTATCCCCCGTTGCTCACATTTCCCGGCGGTGTCGTGGATAGTTCTCCAAAGTACCTAGCGAAGTATACCACGACCAGGAGCAAGAATATTGTCGAGAGTATCGCCGCGATGATAGATGCACCGGCCGTCATGATTAGTCCGACGTATACGACGAATGACAATGCGAAGGCAATCAAGGCGGTTCTCCAGCTGACTCCCTCACCGGCATCCGGTTCGCCTTTCAGAGCTGACTTTATGACTTCCGTGTATCGCTTCCAGTTTTGAATCGCAACCCAAAGAACCACGCCCAGTATTATGCCTCCGTATGCGTACCATTCTGTGAACATGAGTTGCCATCTGAAGGCACCAAAGTACAGTCCGTAGTTTCTTGTACTGGGGAACACAGGATCTATGCCGGTGGTTACTAGAGCATATGGAATGGCGACTGCGACTGCGACCCATCCAACGATGCTTGTTGCGAGTATCTCGAGTGGTGCAAACAACCACATCGGAATGTCACTCAAGTAAATGATCATTGCCCAGTTGACGTTAGGGAACACGCTACCCAGAATCGGAGTCAGGTCCAGGTCGATCGATCCGGCCCAGATTGCTGTGCCACCGAACCATTGTATCAACTGATAGCTTTGAAGTACCAGACCTACGAGGATGCCTATTGCGAAGTACAGCCCTGCTCCCTTCTTCACGGACCATAGCGATGGCCTATCTTGGGCCTTGGCGAATTTCACCAACTCATAGGTTGCAGTGCTGCTCGGGAAGGGAAGCCTTTCCTCGTCTATCCACGTCTTTCTCAACGGAAGTAGCAAGAAGAATCCCATCATGAAGTATGCTATCACCGCGAAAGACCAGTACAACAGGGGTGTCGCCCAAGCGGAGAGACTGAATACTCCGCCCTTCTCGAATGCATCTAACACCGTGACCCCCGGTGCGACCAATGCTGTCAAGCTCGGTGTCCAGATGGCAGGTGCGTACTGTGCCAGCTCGGTGTACTTTATCGGGCCGAATATCGGCGGGGTCAGGAAGAAGATCATAGTGGCAGACGTGGCTGTGCCTATTGTTACGAAAGTCACCCATTCAGGAACGGTGAGCTGCCATTTCGATGACACGAATTTCGCTAGGAGGAACTCTATTAGGAAGTAGACGATCAGCGGCGTAGTGAAGCCCAGGCCCAACTTCAGGCTTGTGTACGTGGAAAACCAGAGGTCGAATATCGTTATTGCCAGGCCTATCAGAAGAGCTCTTGCCGTTATTCCTTCAGCGCCAGAGATGAGAGGTTTTGACCAGAAGCCTTTTGTTTCAGACATTTTGTTTCTGAAAATATCCGCGCTTCGAAATTAATAAGGATTGGAAGCACCGACTAGGTCGTTTATATAGATTTGAACCGTTCTAAGTCGTCGCACCTATCTCCCAATCCTAAAACTCCCGCTTGTGCCGAGGAATCGCACAAAAACTCCGTACTCGCCATCTTGGCGTAGACTCAAACCCGTTTCCGTTATGGTCCCGCCCGGTCCACTCACCGCACCAATCGGGATTCCTCAATCGCCGTCACGTGAAGATGCTCCTCGTCCTCCCTCGTGTCAATCGCAATAGGGTCTTCGATCTTGTCGCAAAGCGTGCAGCCAACAGTCTTGCGCACGAACGATTATAAGGGGTGCAACCATTCACCATTATCTATGAGTTTCGGTAGGAAAGGGAGATTCAATAGGGGGAGTTACGGTAGAAGAGAAAGCTTCGAGATGCACAAGGCTACCTGTGCAGACTGCGGCAAGGAGACCGAGGTTCCCTTCAAGCCAGATGGTTCAAAGCCCGTTTATTGCCGCGAATGTTATGCGAAGAGAGGAGGGGGGAGGAAGGGGGCTTTCGGTGGGAGAGAGAGATTCAGTAGGGGGAGCTACGGTGGAAGAGAGAGGCGCGCTAGCCCTGAGAGGGCGAATCCCGCGATCATGGACTTAATCGAAGAGATACGAGCGGACGTGAAAGCCATCAAAGAAAAGATAGGAGCCTGACATGTACAACGCACGAGGCGCGCTTTGCGCGCGTGTGAGACGCTGAAACCCGAAAATCAAGAATCAAGCATTTTCTTCATCGGAACTGACTTGGAAGGCACGTCATCCTCTCTTCCATTCAAACGCGCGCGGATCCGTTGTGTTCCGCCGACCAGTCGGATTCGAAAACGCGTGACTAGGTCAAAGAACCGCATGAAAAACACAGGTTCGTCATTTTGGTCGTAGACTCAGACCCGTTTCTGCTGTGGTCCCGCCCTGCCTACTCACTTCACCAACCGGGATCTCTCAATCGCTGTTACAGAAAGGCGATGCTGGAAACCCGAGTGCACGACGCCCGTGAGCTACTTCAATTGTTTCTCCATGGTCCAGTAGTGCCTTATCCTTCTAATGCCGGGGACTTGAGTATAGAAGAAGAGTTGGTTTGTCCAACCGATCACTGCCATCCGCTGCCCTTCCTCCCTCATGGACGACAGCGAGTTGAACAGCAACACGGAGCCCAGCCCGCGTTTCCTCCATTCGGGGTCCACTCCTATCGGTCCTAACCCATATGGCTCCACCGCCCTATACATGCAGAACCCAAGGAACTTGCCGTCTCTTTCCGCGACCCAGAGCTTGGGAGAGTCATACTTGAACGCGTCCGAGATTCCGAATCCCCAGAAGGGGGAAAAGGTCTTGGCAGCCCACTCCATGAGCCTTCCCTTCTCGTCGAGGTGGGCCCTCCTGATGGTCACACCGTCAAGCCTGGTTTCCGTGACGGTCCTTGGGACATGGAAGTCAAGCAAGTCAATCTCATAGTCAACCATCTCCCCGACTTTCTCGAAGCCTCGGGAGAGAAGGAACCCGATGGCCTCTTGGTACATCACATCAACGCCAGAGAACAGCGTCCACCCGGCGAAATCCGTGACGCGTATCCTCTTGGTCCCTCTGGATCTGAACTTCCTCTCGAGTTCACCTAGCATTTGAGAAGCCATCCCCCTTCTTCGATAGTCTTCCGAGACGAAGAATAGCCTGATCCAGCCGATTTCCTTCTGTGCCTCCACGGACTCTTCAGGAGACTTTGTCCTCCGGACGCCAATCATACACCCGACTATCTCGTTCCCTTCCAAGGCCACCTCGGTGAGTTCCGGCGAGAAGTTGGGATCACTGAACGTTATTCTTTCGAGAGCTGCATCACTGATTGTGTCCCTGTTCAGGCAATGGTTTGCCAGTGTGCGGATCTCCGTGAGGTCGTTCCTCTCAAGTTCCTTCAGTTCGACCATGCTCTCAGGCGACAAAGCGGGTTGATGAACGTTGAATGCCCTCTCTATAAAGACTGATGTACGGTTTGATAGAAGAGCCCTATGTCATATGCACTAGGGTATATGCCAGAGCCGGTGAAAGCTCCGCAAAACAGACCGACGAAATTGTTTCCGATCTTGATTAAACATGAATTCTCTGCGCTCACGGTGTTCCAGCTTCCAAGGCCGACTATCGGATTGTTGACGTATCTAATCCAAGTGCTGAGGTCTTGGGAATAGGCTATCCCGATCCTCCAGTTCTTCCCATCGTAACCTTGATAGAAGAGATAGTACGTGTCATCAATCTTGACGCCGTGGACAGGATAGGCATGCACGCCATCCCAGTCTCGTGCTGGCCCCTTGACGAAGATCGGACGAGGACTGATTGACCATTTCATGCCGTCTTGAGATTCGGCGTATCCGCACCGGAACTCAACATCGTCAAATGCTCCGAAAATCATTTTGAAAGGTAGCCTCTCACTTGGCTCATAGAAGACGACTTCTGGATCAATCCTTCTCGAGTAGAACGTTCCAGCAGCAACATTAACGAGTGGGTTCCTCGGATGTTTCGTCCAGCTGATCCCGTCATGTGATGTCGCTAGGCATCCCCTGTCGTGCTCTCCATCGTAAGAGTGATAGTACATCCAGTACTCGTCCGCAACTTCGATCACGTAGGGGGTCACCACACCGACCTTCTCTATTCCTGTCTTGGTCGTATCCAGAACAGCACCATGCTTGGTCCACTCAACCAAATTCCTGCTCTTCGCCAACCCTATTCTGAGGTTGTTATGGTCGGACATGCCATAGTAACAGTAGTACTCATCATCTATCTCTACCACGTGAGGATCCACTGCTTGGTGACTGTCCATCTCTCCCGGTGCGCCTCTCGTGATCACAGGCCTGTCGAACAAGGTCCAAGACGACAGAAGAGGTATGGGGGGAGCGTCTCTCAACTCCCTGAGTTCCGCCAAGACACGGTCGGTCAGGATGAAATCACCGACGCCTGAGTTCCTCGAAGAACTGGGACGCTTCCTTGTGTTCCGCAGCGTATGTCATGTTGTAGCTCTTGCACAGCGAGATGTATCGGTCGACGATGGACCTCCGCTCAGCTTCCGACATAGAGCCCCCAGCTTCGAGCATGGCCCTGTAGGCGCAAATCGAGGCTTTCTCAACTCGCGCACGAATTGTTTCATCATCTGCTAGCTTCAGCGCTTGGTTGAAGTACTCAAGTCCTTTGCGAGTGATATCTGGCCGCAGCCCGACCTCCTCCGGTTTGGGGAAACAATTGGGGTGCACTCCAGACTGTTCTGCGTTGTCGTGCAGCATCTTGATGTAGTTTAGGATCGGCTGAGCTGAGTTCTTGTAATGCAACTGCACGAACTCCACAATTGTCGCCTGATCATCCAGATGGGGATCCCAGAGCATTCGTGCAATGAGGTAATTCCGTAGATCTGAAAGCTCGCCGGACGTTCCGTTGCCATTGGACTGCATGAACACGCCCTTGGCATTGTTACTGAGGAAGTATCGTACATTCGGACCTATGCTACGCAGATTCGGGAAAGGAAGGTCGTACGCGGTGAAATTGGTGTTGTAGTTCCAGATCCAAATGTCGTCACAGATCTTGCTCCATTCATTCATGTCACTGCAAAACTCCCTGTTTCTTGGGCAGTCAGGGTCATTGATTGGATGCAGAGTACAGCACTCGATGCTGCAGAGTTGGATCTGCACGTTGTGACGCGGACGAATGGTCTTGGGGGCTTTACGCGTGTACCAGTAGGCTAGCGTTCCCACCTTGACATTTGGATGTACCTCCTCGACCAATTCTGCGACCGCGTTGACGAAGGTGAGCTGAGCTCCCATCGGTGTGCCCTCACGTTCATTAATCGCTTGGCATCTGTCACAGTGACAGTATCTGTCCGTATCCGCTTGACTAACGCTGACATTCCCGACTTCCTGATGCTCATTTATGTAGCGGATAGCGGATTCCGCGGCAATCTTGATTACTTCAGGATTCGTCACACACAGTTGTGGACCAGCCCCAGCAGTGTTCGTGTCGCGCTTGCCATCTAGCAGCGCATAGTACTCCGGGTGGTCCTTCCCGTACTTGCTGAAGGGAACTAGCAGGTGGAACGAGTGACTGATGAGGTCTTGATTCGTTTTTCCTCCCAGTTTTTCGTCAGTGGTGACCGTATTCACACGCAGCCGTGCTGCGAACTCCGGATGGTCCGAGTTCTCCTTGTAGTAACTCCAACGGAAACTGAACGGAGGGCTGTATGTGTATTCCCTGCATGAGATCTGTCCCTTCGAGGAATCCGGAATGTGCGCGTGATCATAGGTCAGAAAGCGCACCCCCAATTCGTCCTCGAAGAACTGATACACCCCGTAGAGCGTTCCCCGGGGCCTTCCCCCGACGATGGCCAGGAGGTCGTCTCTTATGATCACGTGAAAACCCTCTTCGCCCAACCCAGAGATATCGACGGCGATGTTGTCCCTTGCTAAGGTGCCACTATTGCCGACGAAGACGTGATTGGGGGCCTTTTCATCGGTGTCATGAAGAGGGAGGAGCATTCCAACAGATCGTTTGAAAAGACTCTGGAATTCCAAGGCAGCATACTTCTCAGAGGGAATGGCCTCCGAATCCACAACTATATCCCAATCCTGCATCTCAGAGAGCTTGAGAGTCGCCATGTGACCTCTCACCAAAGCACCCAGAGATTATATGCTGTGTCCCTTATTGTATGCATCTCCAGCATGGTGACCACGTCCCATGCACGACTCACTAGTATTCTGCATCTCAAGAGCTGTGGTATCACCTCGTGTCGGGAGTTCTTCTGTATGTTCAAATAGCCGCAGCCTAGTACAGGCAGCTGAAAATGGAGCTGAAGCACGTCGCGGGCAAGAAGAAGCGTCGAATTGTGCTATATGCCTTGAGCACCTGCGCATGGTGCAAAAAGACCAGAAGTCTCCTTGAGAGCATCGGTGTGGACTACTACTTCACATATGTCGACCTCCTCGAAGGCAAGGACAGAGATGACGTAGAAGAGATCGTCGCGCGATGGAACCCGAATGGATCTTTCCCCACAATCGTCATCGATGACGAGGAGGTCATAGTCGGATTCGATGAAGACAAAATCAAGAAGGTGCTGGAGTCATGAGTGGAAGCGAGATTAGTAAAACGAAGGTCGACACGACCTATGAACGATTGAAGAAGGAAGCGGAGTCCTCGGGCTACCACCTGAACCCAGACGTGGACTTTGCGAAAGACTTGGTGAAGGGGCTGCTCATCAATGAAGGGAGATACGGCTATTGGGCCTGTCCTTGTCGTCTTGCTGCAGGCAACAGACAGGATGACCTTGATATCATATGTCCCTGCTACTACCGCGACGCTGATGTGACTGAGTACGGTTCCTGCTATTGCGCCCTCTATGTCTCAGGTGAGGTGGTCCGAGGAGAGAAGGCTGTCCATGCCATTCCGGAAAGACGACCTCCACCGGCCAAGCGCGGCAAACCTACCAGTCAAGCAGGCACTCCCTCTGGTCTATCGACCTTGTCCCGTCCTGTATGGCGGTGTCGAGTGTGCGGTTACCTTTGTGCACGAGATGAACCGCCTGACGTATGCCCCATCTGCAAGGCTACGAAGGATCGGTTCGAGCGCTTCATCTAGTGGATGATCT
>Ga0172362_10005998_pt1 | contig 10477 bp, 8 predicted proteins | sample LakKivs1_kivu2a2_FD_114534 | JGI IMG/M metagenome (GOLD analysis project Ga0172362, IMG submission 114534) | Sediment microbial communities from Lake Kivu, Rwanda - Sediment s1_kivu2a2 | ecosystem: Environmental > Aquatic > Freshwater > Lake > Sediment | place: Rwanda: Western Province, Lake... | reverse complement strand
TTATCCGAAGAAGCACAGGGATATTTTCATCCAAATTATCAGCCTTCACTTGGATATCAGGCACAGATGCATCCTCGTCAATTGTCATCTTTTGGATTCCAAAATCCAGGGTATTACGCTGGAGAAATGAGACAGGTTCCTGGTGGAAGTTATAATTTTCAATATGGTCAGCTTTTTAATAGCTTGACTGGTATTACTGAAAAAATAGATAATATCTTGAAAACTATTACTCAAAAAGAAGAAAGAGTTTGTTTAGTGAACACTTTTTTTCCATTGAACGTTGGTAATTTATTTGCGGGAACTCAGATTCCAAATCTTGCTAGATTGACTCTGAAGGTGACTCCCCTTGGTTTGGCAGTTTTGATGGGTGCTGAACATTTAGTAATTTATTTTTTGAGTATGGGTGCAAATCCTAGTTTGAAAAATTTGGAAAATAAAGATAGTGCCTACGATTTTCTCCATATTCAGCTTACTCTTCATGAAATGCTTCGTCGTGAATCACTAAAAGGAGCCAGAACACCAGTTGGATTTCAGGGTCAGTTTGGATACCAGGGGGCAACGGGTCAATTTCCATTTGGTCAGATTTATCAGGGAAATATATCTCCAACAACTTTTCCAATTCCTCATTATTATTTTGTTGTTGACCAACGTATTGAATATATTTTGACTTTGTTGGGATCCGTTAGAGGAATTGATTTAAGTGCGATTGTAAAAACGGAGGTTCCCACTGCAATGAAAATATTGAATGCTTCTAGTACTCAAAGTGTTAAATATAAACAAACAAATATTTTGTGCTTCTTATCCAAAGAAGATATATTATTGAACGACATGATGATTTACGGTCATCAGAGTATGATGAATGCTAACACTGCCTATAATATTCTTTCCTTCGTTCTAACATATAATAATTTTAATATGAATGGTAAGTCTTTACACTTTTTTGATGATGTGAACTCTCAGGAAATTCCAACTGGAATAACACCTTTGTTTTATGTTTTGGGAAATAGAACTCTAGTAAATATTGAACAGAAAGTTGATTTGATTAAATTATTTATTTCTCAAGGAGCTGATCCTACAATTTTACCTGATTGGGAACAGATGACAACTGTTAAGATGCCTTTTTTCAAAAATATTTGCAATCTTATTCAGCTTTATTATCAAGGTCCGGTTTATCAGCAGATTAACAGTGTTTTGTCTGAAAATAAAAAATATGTGAAACAATGTCAGACTTTTGTTCAGGGAAGAAGTGCTCAGGATATAATTAGTGAATATCAAAGACAGATTGCATATTTGACAAAGGAAACTGAATTTCAGGCGAATGTTATCCGGCAATTAAGAGAAGGATCTTCTGAGGATATGCCAGAAGAAATGCAATCTTCTCAAGAACTTTCACCCCCATTGCCAACAAGTTTTAGTACTCCTTATAGCAATGAGACTAGTTTAAATACACCAAGAATATCTGAGTCTTATCAGCCTGGTTTAACATCTGAGGGAATGGAAAATTTTTCAGGAGGTAAAAAGATTCAGTTAAGGACGTTTCATTTTCCAAAAGGAGATAAATTTTCTGGGAGAGCATTCAGGGCAGTTAAGCCCAAGATCGCCGCCGAAAATGCATATGATTTTATTAAAACCAAATATAATGTTTCCAAAAAGGAGATAATGTTCACTATTGAGGATCGTGAAAAAGATAAGAAGTATAATTATACTGGTCGAACAAATAGTAAGGGTGAAGACATTATCAAATCAATTTAGTCTTATAAATTTTTTGAAAAATAATTTATAACATTATAATAGTAAATGGATTATCTTATTATTTTCTTTATTTTTATCATATTTTTAGCTTTAATTATCTATGGCTTACCTCACCAGAAGACATCCATTAACAAACAGATTGTTGAAGAAAGAGAAAAACTAGTTGCAGAAAATTTTGCAGGTGATATTCAAGAAGATTTTGAAACAAGTGCAACTCAAGATATCAGTGAAGGTGCTTCAACATTTTATGACTGGATGTCAGCTGATTTTACTGGAGATAAGAAGAAAAAGAAACCAGAACATCATCACAAGAAATGTTTACCTGATGATAGGAGTTGTTTAGATGGAACACCTACTTACATTGAGAATGATTATTATATTTACCCAACTGAAAAGGAACACGTTATACATGAAAAGGCGGATTGTAGTAAGTGTGATGCCACCAAATGTTCCAATATTGATCGTTATGTTTTGAAATCGAGTGTTCCACCTTGTCCTGATATGAGTAATTATGCTCCCAAATCAATGGTGACACCATGTCCAGATATGAGTAAATATATTAAGAAGAGTCAGATTCCACCTTGCCCTCAATGTCCAGATATGCGGGATTATGTGCGTAAGAGTGAAATTCCATTTTGTCCAAAACCAGTTATCTGCCCTGAATGTCCAGTGTGCCCTCCATCCTATAAAGATATTCAGCAAGATCCAAGATTCCAAAATTGGCTAAACAAATTCGAAAATGAAATTGATAAAAAGATAGACAGATACTATATTCCTCGTAAGGAATGTACAAAATTAACTGATGAGGCCTATAAAAAAGGAGTAGAAAAAGGAAAGGATGAAGCTTATCAAGAGATTGCGAAAGAGGCTGGAAGTGAGGTTGCGAATTCAAAGAAATTCAGGAAATGTCTGGAACATTATGATGATGGAAAACAAAAACATCATGAAAGACCAAGTGGTCATAGTAGGCGTAAAGATTATGATAAGCCAAAAGATGTTAAGCCTTGGTCATCAAAGGATTATTCTCCATGGGATGGTGATTCACATCAAAGACCTATTTGTAATTATAGTGGGTTTGGTTTTCCATTGGGTGACAATGCATATTCAACTGAACCAGTATGCTAATTTATAAATTATTTTTTGCAATGAAAAAAATAATATTAGTTATATTATGGCAACCGGACGTCAATATGATAAGATTATAAACGGTGATGTTATAATCTCTCAACCAACCGCTGATACATTTTCAATCACATTTAATGTGGTTAATCAGGTAATTTTTTACCAAATCTGGTCAGATAGTGATCCTGCGTTAAATAATAATCGTCTTATTTTTAACTCAACCTCTGACGAATTAGTCAGAATTTTTAACAGTTTACAGCCATTTCAGCCAACTGTTATTCTAGATACAACAATTAACAAATATGCATTTATTTTAACGGGAATGACTATTAACAATGGTCAAATGATATGGAATGCAACGATTAATGGTCTTGTAGATAAGAGTCCAGATGTGGTTGTATTAACTCCAGGAGTTTTTCAAAAAGTAAGCTTCTATTTATCAGCCGGTAATAAGATTCCTTTTCCAGCAACACCTGATTGGGTAGCAACTGGAGGTGTTTCAGGTTTAGTTAATGGAATGGTAGTTTACTATTACAATAAAGGAACAAACGCATGGAGTTCTACTATTTACCAGAATGCTAACCAAGATTACATTGTTTCCAATACTATCGCATATGGTAATTATGATGGAGCGAATCAGTGGGTAATACCTGCTTATTTATATTTCTTTAAACCAGATGGTACATATCTCCCTGTTTTTACTTTTGATGGCACTACTATCCGACCAATTGATGCACCTATTTTTCAGCAAATTAATGGTGTTCCTAGCTCAATAACATTTGATTATTCTACTAATTATTGGATGTTTGTTGGCTTCTTTTCAAAGGGTCCATCTAATGGATATTTCTATGATGGAGCTAATTGGGGAGGAATTACTAGTACTACTTTTAACACATTATATCCAGCTGGAAAAAGTTATCCAAATGCAGTCGTAAGTGATGGAAATAATAATTGGGTTGTTGTTGGTAATGGAAATCCAATTATTTACTGTAGTGGAAATCCAAATGGAACATGGACTACTTCAAATGTACCATTCATTCCCGCAAATGTAACGATGAACGGTGTTGAAAGCAATGGAAAAATGTTCGTGGCTTATGGTTGGGATAATTTTAATTTTGTTCCAGTTATTGTTTATTCCAGTGATAAAGGAGCTACATGGACTGAAGCTAAAATTCCATATGAATTCAAATACAATCGGGAAGTATTTTACTTTAGCAATTCTCTTACTTGGAATACTAAACAGTGGGTACTTACCTATTATGGCTCACCAGCCCTTTCTAATCCACTTGGATCAGCTGATGGAATGACTTGGGATTATATTCTTCCCAGCTTTAACCCCCAATCTAGGAGTTCAACCATTAATGGTAATTTAAATATAAGTGCAAATTCTCAAAGTAATCTTGGTATCTATTTAAGTGAATCAAGGCAATTCCAAATTCTTGATAATAGTTTGAATGTTTTGTCAAGTATTGATATCCCAACTTCTCAAGTAATCTCTGCTTCTGCTTCTAACAGTATTTTACCTATTAAACAATAATTTTATTTTTATTCATTGAATAAAAATATATACTATATTATGTCTTACGTTGGAAGACAGTTTGACAAAGTAGTATTTGGAAATATTCAGTTATGTAAGAAAAACTTAACTGTCTTTTCAATAAGATTTAATAAAAGCAGGAATATATTTTATCAACAATGGTCCAATATTAATCCTGATTTCAATAACAACCGTTTAATTTTCAATGTAACTGATATTGATTTTGTCAGAAATTTCAATAGTAGTCAGCCTTTTCAACCAACAGTAATGATGACAATTGGAACAACCAAATATGTATTTATTCTTCAAAAAACATGTATTATTGGAGGAAGAATGATATGGATGGGAACTACCCAGGGTGTGAAAGATATTAGTCCAGATATTGATAATATAATTTCAGTGAAAAATGTAGAAGCAAGATTTTACTTCACTGCGCTTAACAGTGCACCGATTTGGATAGCAGGGGGAAGAACTGGATTATATATTTATAATGGTTCCTTTTGGAAATCTATTTATTCATTTCCTAAAAAATGGAGCGCTCAAGCAATCAGTTATGGTGTTTTTGGAAATAAAAAACAAGCATTAATTTGTGGAACAGATGAAAATTTAAATGGGTATATTGGAACATTAGATGCAGAATTGCAGTTTAATAAAGTAGCAGATATCTTGGATATTACAATGTTCAAAAAAATCACAAGTGATTATAAGAATGGGAACTGGATTTTGCTGGGATCAAATGGAAATAATTTTTCAGGATATTTTAATAATAATGGGACTATTTGGAGACGAATTGAAGGCTTAGAGGGAGGATTATCAGACGTAGCCACAGATGGAAAAAATAATTGGGTTATTACTTCTTGGAAAACAAGTGCAAAAGATTTTAACAGAATTTATTATCAAAATGGGACAGTTTCAGGAAATTGGAAAATGATCAATATGGGATCTGATTATTATTTGAATAGTGTTGGGACTGATGGGCAAATATGGATTGTGGGGGGATATGGGAGCGATGGGTTGAAATTTTGGTGTAGTACTTCTAATAATTTTAATATTTGGAATGAGTGTGGTAAAATAACGGAATTTGGAGAAATGACATTATTTGACATTATTTGGAATGGAAATGAATGGATTGCTTCCGGGTCTTATTTGGAATCAGGGAAACGTTTTGGAATTATTTTGAAAAATGTGATTCCGACTTCCCAAAAATGGAATGTCTTTCAGAAAATACCTCTGGAAAATTTTAATGAAAGTATGCATCATTATATAACACTTGGTGGATCAAATATCAATAAATTTGGAGTAAGTATTAGTATTGCAAGTACACCATCATCACTCTATTTCTACAATACTTTGGCGGTTTCTACTTCAATTGACGATTTTATTAATTCAATACGTTCAAATACTACAATCCCATTCCTATAATATTTCTTTGAATAAATAATTCAAGGACTTTTATTATTTTTGATAAAATTACAATGACATGTAAAAAAATTTCTTCTGAAAATTATAATGGAATTCCCTATTTTATTTAAAAAAAATGACAACGGTAAATTACAATTCTGGAAAATATATATTGTTGAAGAATCCTCCCAAAAAGTTGAGGTCTTTATTGAATATGGTCTTATTGGAGGAAAAATTACTAAACCTTCACCCCAAATAATCGAATCAGTTGGGAGTAAAAATGCACTACAACGCGCCAAACAGTTGGCAGAAACAAAGTGGAAAAATAAACAAATTAGTGGAGGTTATAAAGAACAATCCATGGCAAAATCTTATACTGAATTTCAGCCAATGAAACCGGTTGATTGGGAGAAATATTCGCATGCTATGAATTATCCTGCTTTTTTACAACCCAAATTAGATGGAGTTCGCATGTTTGCTTATTTAGATAAGAAGGGAGATTTGCAAACACTTTCACGTCAATCGAAACCAATTGAAAATATAGAACATCTTAGAACGATTTTGGAAATGATTCTAGCTGAACATCCCGATTTAGTATTGGATGGAGAATTATTAATTAATAAAGAATATCAACAGAAAGATTTGAGAGGAGTTTTGGCAAAAAAATATTTGGATGATGAAGATGAGAAGAAGATAGGAACAATAACTTACAATGTTTTTGATATTGTTGAGAGAGGAAAAATGGATGCGTCTTTTGAAGAAAGATGGAAATTGGCTGAAAAAATTGCAAAAAAATATAAGGAAGTTCAGGTTGTTCCGACAGTTGAAGTTAAATCAAAGGAAGAAGTTAACAAGAATTTTAATGAATTGGTTGAGCGAGGATTTGAGGGAGCCATTATTAGAAATAAGGAGGGGAGATATCGGATGGGAAAGCAATCCCAGGATGTTCAGAAAATTAAATTATATTTCATGGATGAATTTGAAATAGTTAATTATCATGAAGGGACTGGTAATGATAAGGGAACTGTTATTTGGGAAGTGAAATGTTTGAAAAATCCTGGTAGGAGTTTTAGGGTAAAACCGATGGGATCAAGGGAAATAAAGAGGAAATGGTTTGAAGAGGGAAAGACTTATATTGGTAAAAAAATGTTTGTTTATTTTTATGAAAAGAATGAAGAAGGATGTGTTGTTAGAATCAAGACTGGAGAAATGAAAAAATAAATTATTATATTATTTATGAATATAAATAAACCCTTTATGAATCTTAACATAAGAAAAGAATATTATCAGTTTCTTACTGCAATTGAATATGGTTCTTATATAGTTGCTACACTTGTTATTGCTTATTCTACATATTTGGCTACGAAAAGTATTTATTTTTATATTCAAAGAAAGAAAGGAACAGAACCAATTATAGAAATTTTAAGAACAAGAATAGCGATGGGTAATTTATTTATTTTGGCTTTAACAATTATTGTTGGAGGTCATATTATTCGTTTTATTTATCTGGCGAATCTTAAAACAACTTTTTTCTTGATAATTTTGATGTTAGTAAGAGAATTTTTGAGGTATTTTCTTGAAAAGGAGTTGAATGATATTTATAATAATTTTGGAGAAATGGAGGTCATACAAAAGAAATACTTTTAATTTTTAATCTATTCTAATTTAATGCTATATTTAGGTCCTCATTATAGTATTGCTGACGGTGTGATAAATGCAATTAAGGCAGTTCAAAAAATGGATGGTACTGCAATGCAAATATTTACTGGATCGCCTCAATCGTTGGATCCTGGAAAATTATTTAAAGCAGGTGAAAAAGAATTAGAAGAGATAAAGAAATATAGTGAGAAAAATGATTTTCCAATATTCGTCCACGCAAAATATTTACTTAATTTTTCCAAACCACTCATCCCCAAAAATAAAATTTTTTTAATAAGATATACTCAGGATTTGGATTTAAGTGTAAAAATGGGTTTAAAAGGAGTAGTGCTTCATTTTGGAACTGCTTCCAATGGAATGAATAGAGAAGAAGCCCGTGAAAATATGGTAAAATCAATTATAAGTTGTCTTGATCACGCCAATAAAAAAGCAGTGCCTATTCTGGAAACTTCTTCTGGTGAAGGAAATTATATTGGACGTACAATAGAAGGAATGAATGGGATATATAGAGACTTGCCAAAAAAATATCAGAGGAGAGTAAAATTTTGTATTGATACATGTCATATTTTTGTCGCTGGTTATCCAATACAAAAACCAGGGGGATGGAAAAAATACATAACAGAATTTGAGAAAGTGATTGGTAAAAAAAAGATTGCAGTTTTACATTTAAATGATAGTGCGACTCCATTTGATGGTAAGAATGATAGGCATGCTGATATTGGAACTGGATATTTATTTGATCCCAAATTAGGAGGTTCAAAAGAGGCTCTTAAAGAGATTTTGGAATGGGCAAATAAAAAAAGTATTCCCTGTATTTTGGAAACTCACCGAGATTTTCCACAACAAATAAAATATTGTCGCAATCTAATTAAAAAATAATTTTATGAAAAAATTTTCATAAAAAATAAATCTATAATACTTATATGCTATATTTAGGTGTTCATCATAGTATTTCTGATGGAATCGTTGATGCCATTAAAGATACCACAAAAATTGGTGGAAATGCTATTCAAGTTTTTACAAGTCCACCTCAATCAATGCGTCTCGGAAAATTATACAATGAAAGTGAAGATGAATTAGAGGAGATTGGAAAATTTATAAAAAAAAGTAAATTCCCCTTTTTTATTCATGGGAAATATATGATCAGTTTTACTCGTCCTTTGGGAAGAGGTGATAACATCTATTTGGAGACATTTTCCAAAGCATTAAATCTTAGTGTTACTTTAAATTCTTCTGGCGTTGTTAATCATTTTGGTTCTATTAAAACCGCTTCTTCACGTAGCAATGCCATCTCCAACACTGTCAGATCCATTGAGCGTGTTTTGGAAAATTCTAATAAAGAATCCAAAATTATTCTTGAAGCATCATCAAGTAATCCAGACTTTATTGGAGGAACTATTGAGGAAATTGGAGATATCTATCAGATGATTCCCAGCCATTTAAAAAAGAGGGTAATGTTTGGATTAGATACTGCACATCTTTTTACAAAGGGTATTCCATTGCAGTTTCCAGGTGTTTGGGGAAATTATTTAAAGAAATTTGATGAGGTAATTGGTGCTGATAAATTGGCAGTTATTCATTTGAATGATAGTGAAACACAATTCAATAGTAAGAAGAATTTTCATGCTGAGGTAGGAAGTGGCTATATTTTTTGTCCGGAATTAGGCGGGTCTTTGGAATCTTTGCGTGAAATATTGAAATGGGCAAAGAAGAGGAGTATTCCCTGCATTTTGGAGAAACACGACAATTATGCAGAACAGATAAAATTATGTTATAAAGTATTGAACTCGAAAAAAAAAACACTCTAAAGGGTGGATCCAATAAACAAACCAATGATTTAATAGAATCTTTCCGGCAATTGATGAATTTTCATAAAGCCCTTGGAAATTTACACCAGTTTCAGGCATACAAAAATGTTGTTAATAAATTGTCTCAACGTGAAAGTGTTAAAAGTGTTAAAAGTGCGGAAGATTTGAAGGGGCTCGAGGGATTTGGAGAGGGAATATTGGGGAAAGTTGACGAGTTTTTCAGAACAGGAAAAATGCAAGTTTTGGAAGATATGAAAAAAGATTCCAAATTAGTGGCCCTGGTTGAATTACAAAAGGTGTACGGAATTGGACCAAAATTTGCCCAGAAATTAGTTACTGATGGAATTATCACAGTGGATCAATTACGTAAAGAATTTGAGGCAGGAAAAGTTAGTTTGACTGATAATCAACAGGCAGGGTTGAAATATTTTGTTGATTTGAATACGAGAATTCCAAAAGTGGATGCGGAGAAAATGGTTAGGATGATTACGAAAGCTTTAAAAGATCGGGATGTTTTATTAATGGGAGGGTATCGTTTGGGGAAAAAAGATGGTAAAGATTTGGACTTAGTAATAGTTGATGTTAACCATGAATATTTGATGGAAAAATTGGACAAATATATTGTGAAAATATTAGAATCAGGGGGGAATATGTTGACTGCCTTAATGAAATTTCCGGGTTATGATCATATTGTTCATGTGGATTTTAGGTTGGCGCCGGAGGATAAGAAATCTTTTTTCACGTTATATTTTGGAAGTGGGGAGAATTTCAGTAGGAAGATTCGCCAAATCGCCAAAGATAAAGGATATACATTGAATGAATATGGTTTGAAGAAAAAAGATGGGACATTTGTGGAAGGGAAATTTCCGGAAGAGGAAGATATTTTTAAGTTTTTAGAAACTGATTATATTAAACCAGAAGAAAGATTATAATTTTTTGGAAAGTTTAGATTTATTGATGGTTTTGCATTTTGACGCAACTGACTAAATTTATTATAAATTACGTATAAAATTAATTTCTCAATTAATTTTATAGTATGTGTGATTTTATACAAAATTACATCAAAGATGGGAATTACAAATTTTTTACTGAGATTTACCCATCTTGTGTTTTTCCTAACGGATCAACTAGTTCTGGAACAACCGTAATTACTTCAACATATGAATGTGGTAATCCAACCAAATTTCTTCAAAAAAAT
>Ga0172362_10005996_pt1 | contig 10480 bp, 20 predicted proteins | sample LakKivs1_kivu2a2_FD_114534 | JGI IMG/M metagenome (GOLD analysis project Ga0172362, IMG submission 114534) | Sediment microbial communities from Lake Kivu, Rwanda - Sediment s1_kivu2a2 | ecosystem: Environmental > Aquatic > Freshwater > Lake > Sediment | place: Rwanda: Western Province, Lake... | reverse complement strand
TGACATAATTTTATCTTTATATATAAATAGTCAGAAATTAAATTTTAGTCCAAATCCCACCCACAAAATTACTACACATAACAAATGATAAACAACATTAAAACGATTGTTTATCATCGGACGATAATCTTTTTGTGTCAGTATCTGAGGAACCCACCTTATATAAATCAGGAAGTAATATTGAAAAAAATCTAATATTAAATATTTTCTAATTTCCCGTTTTGATAAGCTCTAATTAACACGTCAAATATTTCTTCTATAAACTCATCATTTAAATTAGGATAATACACGTGAAAATCTCCTAAGTTATTATTACCTTGATAAACATCAATGATTACTCTTTCTTTACCTAAATAAGATATTTCACGAAATTCGTCTCCTGAACTATAATAGAATATTGGGTCCTCGTTAATTTCAACAAAACCAAATGGACCATATTCATTAACAATATCTTTAATAAATTTGGTTATTATTTTTCTTGTAAATAAATCATTTCCAACTAATTGAAATACTTTTACATAACTCAACCCTGTTATCTTCATAAATTCCAATAACCCCATCTCATTGATATCGTTAAGAAATTTTTCTTTTCTTTGTTCGTTTAAAATTTGTCTGATTAATGTTCTCATGGTTTGTACTTATCTAAATCGTATTTATCAATAATTTGTTGGAATATTCTCATTCTATCTCTTTTGCCTAAATTATCTCTTTTGTTAATGTAAGATAATCCAAATCCGAAGGACCCTGATATTCCAACTACTTTGTATTTAACATTTTTATTTAAATAGGTTATTTTAATTAGATGGGTATCAATTGAATAATTATAGTTTAATCCATATCTAAATTTACCTAATTGTAGTTCATCAGGTTTGTAATATCTTAACTTTAATGACTCAACTATTAATGGGTGAATAATCATATTCGGAATGTCTCCCTTAATCTCATAGGGTTCAACTTTCTCTTCTTTAAAAAAATCAATTAGGTTCCCGTTGTAAGCGATTTTAATATAAGTTTTAATATCTCCTACAAATTCAATTGCGGTTTCAAGTCCTTGTTCCCTTGATAGTTCTTTTAATCTTTCTTTTATTGGAGAATTCATATTTGATAAATATTTATACTTATGAAGTTTATCATTAAAGAAGATAAGTTACTTAATATTATTTCCAAATACCTTGATTCAAACATTAACTTATTTGAGGGTGATGACGGTTGGTACGGTGACTCGGATTCTAATCACTATGAGTTATTTTATAATGAAAGGTGGGGTACTTTATTCATAAATGTTGATTTAATTCATAGAGTACGAGGTTTTTTTACTTTAGATTATTCAGACTCAAAAACTGTTATATCTAATTGGTTTGAGCAAAAAACAGGAAAATCTTCAAGAGAAGTCCTTGGGAGAACTAAGAGTAGTATTCAACTTACAAAATAATCTTTTTTTGGTTTTTATCTTTAATTTTACTATCTTTGTAAAATGTCTTTGGATAAAAAACATATGGTGTTTGGTTTTTTAGACCTACAGTCTTTTGATACTACTATGTTTGGTAATAAAGTTTTTTTGTGTTACAATGATATGGTTTTATCCAACGATTATATGCTTTTAAACAATGTTAAGTTTGTGGTTAATTTGTCTAATGACAAGTATCAGTTTCTTGACGCTATGTTCAAAGATACTCTTTTATCATTTTTTAATTTAAATTTAGAAGAAGGAGGTGAATTAGTTAAGGAATGGTGTTTAAAAAAACATTATGAATAATGTCAGGAGTTAGTAAAATAATTAATCGTAACATAAATGAATAATATCGGTTACTAAAAAAATTTGAGCGATTCTCAAATTTAGAACAAATTCAGTCATTATTCTGATTCGCATTCATCCACGAAATAACTTCCAAGAATAACTTCGGTATCAAAGTATTCTTTAATTTTTTGTCTGATTTCTTTCCTTGTTTTATTAACCTCTTCGACCGCTCCTCCTGTTGCCGAATATGGATATTCGTCTAACCATTTCTTTGAGAATACCGCATAAACCCAAAATTTCCCGTCTTCATCTGATTCATCATCAACTTCTAATTTACACAATCCATCATAGTTTTTTGCATCAATGAATCTAACCATTGCATTTAAAAATTTTTGACTTTGTGTTTCAGTTATAATATATTTCATTTTTCTTTTTTACATTTATAAACTAACTCAAAAGTTACTCCGAGTATTATCGGAAATAAGATGAATGTTAATAATAATTGATATTTAAAATCATCAACAAATGAATGAGCTATTGCAAAATAGAAATATCTCAACATTGCAAATTGCCACCAGTGCCATCTGTCTGTTAAAAATACCAACACAGTTGTACTAAATGGAAATTTCTCTTGATAAGTTGGTTTGTATAAATTTAAATACCACCAATCGTTTGTTGAGGGTAAGAGTTTTCCTTTTACTATTTTGTACTTGTTCTTCCATTCTTTACCCTTTTCTCCTGAATCGGCAATATAGTCCATTCTTCCTTTAGCATATCCCGCTCCAATTAAACATAAAAAAATGTGTATAAACTCCATTAGTTTTGTTTTTTGACTTCCAAATAACGTTTATACGTATCTCTCAACATTAGTAACATTGGTATAACTACGATTAAAGGTATAGATAACGATGTCCATCCATAAACATACCATAATGAGTATTCATCTTCCCAAAACCCAAATTCACCCATTAAATAAAATATAAAAATGAATAAACACACACTCATGTGAAATTTATATCTATCCCAAAGTATTTTTAAAAAAAGTTTCATAACAATAAATATCTTTATTTATCTCTTAGTATTCTTTGGACTATCGGATGTGATAGAAAATCTTCTAAATCTTTTTTAACTCTACCCGTATTACAAAAACTGTTATTGAAAAATTGCTCGGGTATTGTGTCGGTTTCTTCATCCCATACATTTATTTCATATTCCTCAGGAGTCATTGGTCTTTGTATTCTTCCCCACTCTTCGGCACGTTCCCAAGCGGATTCATATGTGGTCATTCCATTAGAATCTAACAACATATCATCAATTTGAATATAAACGTGTAATAAATATTCTTGTTCAATATCACCTGATTCCATATCCACTTCATTGGCTAACAACAAGTAATAATTTACTTTTTTGTTTGGGAACCTTTTTTTAATTTTATCAATTATGTTATATGCGAAATAATGACAATACCCATGTTGGTAATTATATTTTCCCTTATTCCACTTTGATTCTAAAGATTCTGTAATTTCTTCTTCTTTAGGTGTAACAACAATGTGATTCAATGACGGAGCAAACGTATCAACACCTAAAGCAAATGTGAGTATTGTACTAATCTCATCTCTAATTTCATCAGCTTCTTTTGTTGAGAGAATCTCTGATAAAAGTGTTGGGTAATCTGGGTCATTAAATGACGAATCTCTTGTATAATTATACTCTCTCCACTGATTACCTGCCCAATCAGAATCTGTTTCCAAAATACCATGTAATTTCACAAGTCTTGGTCTCATATTCATTCTACCAAATTCTTCAATATGAAGTTTTTTCCACCAAGGAAATTTTTTTGGCATCTCACGATTAAGTATAAATTCCACTAACTTTGTGTTCTGTTCTTCTTTTAAAAGAATTTTCATTTAGGTATTTGATTTAATAATAAATACCTTATAATTTCACATTATGAAAGGAAAACTCAAATGGTAATTTTGAATTACACAACCACTAAAGATGGTTGTGATTCCTGTTTCATTGACTTGCGCAACCGCAACGCCTCCACAGGTTTTTGTTTAATGTCCGACTCGATTCCCGAACCAGACAATATGTTTATTCCTTGTGTAAGGATGTTTTTAGCGGCATTTATATCTCTATCGTGATTAGTTCCGCAAGACGGACAAGTCCATTCTCTATCTTTTAATGTTAAATTATCATTTATATAATGACATTCAGAACAACTTTTAGAACTAGAATAGAACCTATCTATCTGAACTATTTGTCTATCATTCCATTCCGATTTGTATTTTAACATTGCTATGAATTTAGACCAACTAACATCTGATATTGATTGTGCTAATTTATGATTTTTTATCATATTTTTAACAGATAAGTTCTCCAAACATATAACTTGATTTTCGTTAACTATTTTTTGGCTTAACTTATGTAAAAAATCCATTCGTTTATTTGTTATCTTCTCGTGAATTAAAGATACTAAAATCCTTTGTTTATTTCTATTACTGGAACCTTTATTTTTTTTACTTAATTGTTTTTGTTCGTATTTTAATTTTTTTAATGATTTTTTAAGGTATTTGGGATTGTCAATTTTAATTCCATTATCAGTAATTAAAAATTCCTTAATACCCAAATCAATACCAACCTTATTATTATTTTGTTCTATCGGATTATAATTAAATTCACCTTGTAATGTCGCATAATATTTTCCAGATGGTGTTTTAGAAACATTAACTGAATTAAATTTAACTAAATTATCTAACTCTATTTTACCCCTAAAAGTAATACCTTCTTTAAATTTAGGTATGATTATTTTATTATTTTTTAATTTAAAAGTAGAATTAACAGGAACTTTAAATGATTGGTTATTTGATTTCTTTTTAAAGTTAGGAAATTTAGTTTGTCCTCTGAAGAAATTCCTAAACGCGATATCTAAAAATCTTAAAGACCATTGTAATGATTGTGAATTAACTTCATTTAAAAATATAAAATCATCATTTGTTTTTAAACCTGATAACTCATTTGCAGTGTCGTAATACGACATATTAACTTTATTTGTTTTATATTCTATATTTCTAATATTTAAAAAATGATTATAAACAAATCTAACACATCCAAAATGTTTCTCCAATAAAGTTTTTTGCTCTTTATTCGGATATAATCTAATTTTATATGATTTGTTAATAACCTTCATTACTTATAAATATCTTGTATTTAAGTAAAAGTTGTTATTTAGTAAAAAAATATTTAGATTATTTTACCACCTCGCATCCCATCGGCTAAAGACCGATGGGTTTTTCGGCGGAGTTATATAAAAATAGGAAATATAAAAATATAATATGGGAAAAAAAGGATTATGCGCAATCATAGCGGTTAATAACGTTGGGTACATTGGTTTGAATAATAAACTTCTTTGGAAATCGTCAGGTGATATGTCACATTTTATTAAATCTACTATGGGTCAGAGACTACTTGTGGGTTACAATACCTCATTAGAGCTTCCCCCATTAAAGAACAGGACAATCATTGTTGATACTCGTGATGAAATGTTTGATGCTGATTGGTGTATTGGTGGTAAAAAGACTTATGAAAAGTATTGTCATTTATTTACCGAACTCCACATATCACATATTGACGATAATTCAATAGGAGATGTAATGTTTCCTGATTTTAGAAATCTCAATCCTGAGTGTAAGATTTACAATTATTATTTCAAAACCAACTAAAAATGAAAAACCCGACTTAGTGTCGGGTCTTTTTGTTTAGAACTCACGGTTCTTATGTTTTGCCTTACGTGTGTAAGCTTTTTTACTCTTCTGAACTGATGGACGGGTAGCCATCCAAATTTCCTGAATTGTAATCTCTATGGTCTGAAGCTTTTTCATTGTGGTTATGTTTTATGGGGTTATTGTTTTAATCAGGACACAAATATATGGCAACTTTTCTTTGCCGCCAAATATTTTTTCAAATATTTATTTCATATGCGTGATTTAATCAAGAAAATACTCAAAGAATACAAGGACGAAACCACTGTTAAGTTTAGAGTTATTGGGAATATTAAGGATTTGGTAAATGAATCTATATCTCAAGAAGAATTTAACAAGTTAAACTCAATTAGTCGTAGGTATCTTCGTAATGTAAATCCATTTACAGGTGTTTTCAATGATAAAAGAACTAATAAAGACATTGAGGTAACCTTTAACATAATCTTAACAAACCATTACATTAATAGACTTAAAAGATTAAGTGACCCTGAATATCAAGAAGGTAGTAAAAAGTTTAATCCAAACATTACGGACCCCGATTTGTTTGAGGGTATTGACCTTTTGGTTAATAATTCAGATGAATTAGCAAAGTTAGTTGTAACCAAAAGAATTCAAGATAATGATGTTGTTGAGTTCTCAACGAGAGATGGTTCAAATTATTATATGATAGTTAAGTTTGACCAAAGGTCCTTGACCGACTTATCTTTCCATTTGATTTTAAAGACACAAATCAAAGGTGTTAATTTTTACAACAAACAAGGTCAAAAAGACTTTGGTCTATACAAAAAATAAATAACCCCCACTTTCGTGAGGGTTACTGATACAAATCCTATCGTGTTGTACCTTTGTTTCTACGGTTGGTAGGGTATGACCAACTTACCCACTCAATTACCACCTTTCGGTGTATTCGGGATTCTGAATATTTCGTCAGAACGCTGTCTTTTTCAACTGAGATTTGTTATCCCCATAAATTCAACAGGACAAAAGTAATACAAAGATTCCATATTGCCAAATTTTTTTTCAAAAAGTTTTTTGTATATTTATATGTATGAGCACATTCGCAGAATCTTTAATTAAAATGATTGACAGTGGTGATGATATTCTTGACATTGCCAAATACTTTGGTGGAACTCAAAAATTATTAGATACCACTAAAAAATATCCATATTTGTATGCCATGATAGAAACCAAACTCGGCGGTGCTCTATATTGTTCTGCCGAAGGTGATGATGAGGTGATGATACCATTTGAACTTCCTTTCGTTCTTGTTGATTTAGAAGAAGTGGACATGGATGATATGAATCATTATAATGCGAATGTTAATATCATTATTCCTGAATTAACAGAAGGTAAAGAAATGCAGATATTATACACTTGGCTTTATAATTACTTGTTCTATATGGGAAGTGAGGTTGGTAGTTTTAACGATTCAAAACTAAATCAAAAAATGATTTGGATTTATGCTACTACAATAAATGGTAAGAAATTCCACGACATAGAAAGTGGAGTAAGTGATAAAGAAGTTTTAGAAGTTATACCTCCAAACTATTGGAGAGATTAAGTTTTCAAAAAAAAATTTGTTTTTGTCATTAGTTCTACATATCTTTGTCAAAAAATAATAAGATATGCCAAGTTTTACAGAATACGGAGTTGAAGTCGACGTTGATGTTGACATAACAGTTGATGAATTCGTAAGTGAATGTTCATCTAAAGAAATTAAAGAACTTATTACCGCATTAGTTGAGGATGGTCATTTGAAACCTTCAGCAGCTAGAGGTGGTGTTCCTAACAATTTAACCGCAAAACAATTGGAGTTCATTGAGATGCTTGATGTCCTGTTTGAAAGGTATTACTCAATGAGTAACGAAGAATGTGATTTGATTGAACAACTTTACCGTAAATACAAGTAATATGATGGACGTTAAATACATTATTACCGATGGTAGAGCAATTGTTTTCTCATCAGCTATCCAACATTCTGATATGGCTCGTGGGTTTAACTCTGTTGAGGGCGCTGGTTTTGTAACATTCCGTTCTGAAAAAGACGAATATGGAGAAACAATTACCAAAACAAATTGTTATGGTAAAAGTATCTCCCTTGATATTGAATCTCGTGGAGATATTGATTCAAGAATTGTAACTCGTCAAATTACTAACCGAGGTTATTAATAAAATTAACAAAATAATGGTAAAGACTAGAGAACAAATGATGGAACTACTAGAGGTTAAGTACCCTAATATGTTCCTACGGACCACTGAAGAGTTTAATGGTGGAAAGGGTGGAATTTGGACAAGTGGTGAAGATAATTTACCCGCAAAAGATGACTTTCCTTTATTTAACTATTACTCAGATAACGACCGATATATTTTAGGAGTTCATACTGAAATCTATAACTTCCTTGATGACCATGGTTGGTATGCTGAGTGGCATGATGCAGGAACAATAATGTTATACCAAATATAAAATATTAGAAAAAAATATTTTGTAAAATCAAAAAATTGTATTACCTTTGTCAAACATTTAAAAATTAATGGAAACAAAAAAATTGATTAAACTTTCCGCCATTGCATTTATGATGGTCGGAGCTCTGATACTAACCGTGCCCCTAACCACGCAAGTATTCACACTTATGAATACCTCTAACACCGTACTAAACTTTGTTGGAGTCTTTATTTACCTCCTTACGTGGTTGGGGGTGGGGATTGTGGAATACAGTCTCTACAAAGAATTTAAGAAATCTCTTAATGGTGATGAACCTAAAAATGAAGAGGAACCAAAAGAAGAAACTCAAAAATCAAATCAATAATGACATCCTCCCATCGTCTAAAGAACGATGGGTTTCCTGATTAAGAATTGGTTATTATTTCACAGGTCATTTCTTAGGAATAATAGCTTATAAATGGCAACTTTTTTTGTTTTGTATTGCTTTTTTGTTTACATTTACAGAATGAAAGAACAAACAATATGGTGTGAAAGGTGTGGTGAAAAACTAAACCCCAAAACTGCGGTTTGGTTGGAGTTATCAAATACCGATGGTAATTACTACACCGAAATTCCTGAGGGTCATGACTCTCAGGGTGGATTTAGTTTCGGTAAAGCGTGTGCAAAAACTCAATTAAAAGAACAAAAATATGTATAAAATTATTTTATCAGTATCATTAATGATTGGTCTCATCTCTTGTAAAGAACGTCCTGTTGATGCTAAGGATGAAGGTTTGGAGAAACCAATTAAATCAAACCTTGAGACTCAGGCAGATTTGAGATTACTTTCAAAACATGAGATTTCATCTGGATTTCTTTATTCTTATAAATTAGGTTCAGATACCATTTATGTAATGGAAGGTAAAACTTCAAGTTACTCAGTATCTCTTCAAGTAAAGTAATCTAAATAAAAATACAATAACATATGAGTACGTTAGGAAAAGTAGCGATTTATTCGTTAATCGGAATTGAATTTGTAGGGAACTTGACTTTGTCGTATATTAGCCAAACTATGAAAACAATATTCCTCATATTACTTTTACCGTTGTCTATTTTGGGACAAACAAGGACTGCTACCTTGAAGGAGATTTCTGACTTTGAGTCAAAGTTTGATTCGGTGTATTCCAAATTTTCGGTTGACTCATTAAACATTCACTTTGAAAAGTGTTTGAACGAATACCGTATGAGTAAGGGGTCTCCTTTGGTATATTACAATTCAGATTTAAATGGTATTTCAAAAGAACAATCAGATTTTTGCTCTGAGTTGGGTAAGTTAACTCACAACCAGTATGGACATGAGACTAAAGAAAGTCCTTATGCCCGTATGAAATTATACGGTTTTAATTCAGATTTCGTGGGTGAGAATCTAATTAAGTACCATTCTAGATTGTCTTTCTTTCAACACTACAAACCATCAATGAATATTTATGATGTAATCTCTAAAGCTTTTATTGATTCATGGTCTAAGAGTGAAGGTCATAACGGATTGTTACTTACCCCCAATGGTGAAATGTTCTCACTAAGTATTACTCGTAAAGGTGATTCTTTTGTTGGGTGTTATGTGATTTTGAGCGAGAACATTATTGATTAATCATAAGCCGCACATTTTTCAGGAGATATCTTGAAAATTCTACTAAGGCCCTTAATTAATTCGAAAGGTGGAAATTTAAATGGTGGTCTTCTCTTTTTTATAGTTTTTATAGTTATTTTTTGTCTATCACCATATTCTATATTGTAATCATATTCAAAAATCGTAATTTTTGATTCTTCAGGATTACTTTCTCCAAAATCAGCAACTAACACTATTTTAACTCTCAAGTATTTGTATTTGTCGTATTCTTCAGGTGTTTGATGAGGTTCTCCAAATTGATTTCTAGGTTCCGTTGGTTTTTGTGTCATTGGTACCTGACCTCCATCAACATATTGATTTGGTTCAGGTGGATTTGGACCTGTTGTTCCATCTCCATTTGAACCTAAATACGTTTGTTTAGGTGTTACAGTATCGGTTTCTTTAACTCCCGCATCATTAAGAGACGCTATTATGTAATCCTTTGCTGAATTATTTCTATATCCTGATAATTGGGTAAATGTTAAATTCTGAGCTCTTCCTGTATTTCTATATCTAGAGGCTGATGTCTCAACACTTAACTCAAGAAGATTAAATTGGATATTGGGATATTTTTTTCTAATTTCTACCATTGGTTTTATTACTCTCTCATTGAAAAGATTCTCAAAATTTTGAGTTACATCCCATTCATTATTAACATATAAATCAATATTGGTATCAGGATTCCAATCCACTTCAAATTTAATTTTTTCAGTTTCTTGGGGTTCGCTAACTTTATTTAAGTCTATACTTTTTTCAGTAAAAACTACCTTTAACTCTTTACCTTTAGATTCTTCAAGGTTCCATGTATTTTTGAAATCATCAATTAAATTATTGGCAGTATTTAAATAATAGTTTATAAGTTCGGTAGGAATTTGTATAGATGGGGTTGA
>Ga0172362_10005995_pt1 | contig 10481 bp, 6 predicted proteins | sample LakKivs1_kivu2a2_FD_114534 | JGI IMG/M metagenome (GOLD analysis project Ga0172362, IMG submission 114534) | Sediment microbial communities from Lake Kivu, Rwanda - Sediment s1_kivu2a2 | ecosystem: Environmental > Aquatic > Freshwater > Lake > Sediment | place: Rwanda: Western Province, Lake... | reverse complement strand
TGGGACACTCACTATGGACATAAACGGGACTAATGTATTAAGTGCGGGTTTGGTGCCAGGTCCTTTCTCTGGTACTTTATTTGACTGGTCAACCGGTAACGGAGCGGGGGTGACTAGTGGCTCGGGGTGTGATATTGATTTCACGGTAAACTAAAACATTAACGTACTTACACAAGCGGTGAACCCTGGACCTAATAACGTACAATACGATTACAACTCCGGAAAATATGGATCTACCGATGCATCCGGGATAGCATCAAATTTAGAAATTAACTAATTTCTGATGAAATAATACTGGTTTTCCCTATATAATTTAAAAATTATTATGGAAAAAAATAGTGTTAGATTAACCCAGGAAGAACTAGATTCCATCATTTCTCTCAGAAATCTTGCCAAGGAAAATGTGGAAAAAATAGGCAAGCTTAATATCCAGAAACACTTTTTGGAAAGCGAACACGATTTTGTAAAGGAACAGCTTTCGGTTCTCTACTCAGAAAGCATGAAATTGAACGACCAGGAAAAAGAGAAAATTGACGAAATTGTTGGCAAGTACGGAGAAGGGAAACTAGATTTTGCTACAGGCGTTTACACTGTTGATTAATTATGGACGGCACGATAGATTTTCTGAGAAAAATCAGGTACTCCACATCTAGGAACCTGAGTCAAGTCCAAAAGTCCATCGAAGATCTGTCCTCAGGGAAGCCGAGAATTCTTTTTGTAGCCCCACATTTGTCAACTGGGGGAATGCCTCAATATTTGTACAAGGCAATTGAATGTCTTCTCCCTTATGGTGAAATTTATTGTCTTGAGTACAACAACGTCTCCGATGATTACGTGGTTCAGAGAAACAGAATCCAATCCTTGATTGGTTCTAGATACCATCGTATCAACACGGAGGATAAATCTTTTTTTCTTGAACTTGTCGAGGAGATTTGTCCTGACGTGATCCATTTCCAAGACTTTGTGGAATTCTTTGTTGAGTCTGCAATATGTCAAAAGATCTTTGCCCCAGACCGACCCTGGCACATTTTTGAGACGTGTCATAGCTCTAATGTCAAACCCGACGATAAGTTTTGGGCTCCTGATAAATTGGTAATGGTTAACCAATGGATGGTTGAAAGGTTCAAAGACTTAGGTATTCCCCTGGATATTTTAGAATATCCGATTGAAAACTTTGAGAAAATGCCAAAAGATGAAGCTCAACAAATTTTAGGGTTTGATCCAAATTTCAAGCATATAATTAATATTGGTCTTTTCACTCCTGGTAAAAATCAAGGCGAATTAATAAGCTACGCAAAGGACCTTGCAGGATTTCCCGTTAAATTTCATTTTATAGGTAACCAAGCAGCAAATTTCCAAAATTACTGGCAACCTTTGATGCAAGATTTACCCGAAAACTGTGTTATTTGGGGAGAAAGAAACGACGCTGATATTTTTTACCAAGCAGCAGATCTTTTCGTGTTTAGCTCGACCTGGGAACTCAACCCGATTGTCATCAAGGAATCTCTTTCCTGGCAACTTCCTATTTTGATGAGAAGACTTCCCCCATACATGGATCAATATGATAATAACCCCTTAGTACATTATCTTTCAAAAGATAATCTTTTCTACGATAGGGATTTCAACGTCACACAAATCAAAGAAATCTTAGGACTTTAAAAAAATGAAGACTAGAGGTATAGAAGTTTATAAGAAAATCCAGAAGAACACCAGTCCTACTGTCCCAGAAAAGGTGGAATTCACCTTCACTTTTGATTACGGGCCTAGAATTGATATGACCGGTAACAACCACCAAAGCAAAAAAACTGTCAAGTTCGTGGAGAAGGACACGGGTAAAATTATGTACACAGGGGAAACGTCACCTGGTATATTTACAACACTCTTCAGAAAGTGGTATACGCCATGGATTGCAGAAGCTTACGACAGTGACACTAAAATATGGGAATTTGACTTCGAGAAGTCCCTATACGGTAAAAAAATCATGGTTTCCGTTGATAGCAGTTCTCTAGGCGACACGTTAGCTTGGTTACCTGTCATAGACAAAATGAGAGAAAAATTTGATGCTGACCTGTTTGTCAGCACTTTTTGGAATAATCTGGTTGTTCACTTTTTCCCTAATTTGAGATTTGTAAATCCAGGTTATAGAGATCCAAACATGGCTGCGACGATCGGTGTTGGTTGGTATGAGGAGGAAGACAGAAACCTTCATTGGAGAGATCCAAGATCAATATCTCTTCAACAAGTTGCCGGCGACATTTTGGGCATTGAAGTTGGCAATGACATTCTTCCACCTCAACTTCCGGTAACGGTTCTGAGTAGCACTAGGCAACTTGAAAAAAAATACGTTTGCCTTGCCACTGAATCCACAGCAAATAGCAAGCATTGGCATTATCCAGGGGGATGGCAAACTGTAGTTGACTCTTTGAAAAATGCTGGTTATGAGGTTGTAGTTATTCAAAGTCAGGACACATATCTTAATGGGGTAATTGACAAGACAGGAAACATCGACATAATGGATAGGGCAATTGACCTTTACCATTGTGAATTTTTTATAGGAATAGGATCCGGTCTATCCTGGTTAGCTTGGGCTTTGAAAAAACCTGTTGTTATGATTTCTGGGTTTTCTATGCCTTTCTGCGAGTTCACTGACAAAAATTACCGTGTTATTAATCAAGATGTTTGTCACGGGTGTTTCAACGACACCAGACACAAGTTTGATAGGGGAGATTGGAATTGGTGTCCACGCCTGAAGAACACGGAAAGGATGTTCGAGTGTACTACCAAGATAACTCCGGACCAAGTCATAGAAAAAATCAACGAGCTGATCCAAAAAGAGGGACTGTAAAATTCCTTCCTTCGGGGTTTAGATATATAAGTGAGAGTTTTGTCTCTAAAACATATCATAAACTCGAATGTCGGCAATCCCACCTAATAAAGCTCCTTTTGTAGGCTTACCAGTTTACAACGGCAACGGTACACAAAGAAATTTATCAGATCCTAGGTATCAATATCAGGATGATCTTCCCAACACTGCAAAGGTAGTAGAGTCCAGCACTGATAATCTGTACGGCACTACCGGAGCGGCTCTGGCAAGGGCTGTACAAATAGGCTGTAATGGTTATCACACGGTCTTAGCATCAAATGGTGTTTATTACTATGCCCCATGCGCTTCGGAGGAATGGCTAGTAGACAGATTAGAGCAACTTGACAGTGCTTTAAATTTTACTTACATAGGAAATTATAGGGTTTTAACCTATAACGGCCCATTCTATTATGTGAGTGCTTTCAACGGCTGGATAATAGATACGGCAGGGGCTGTTAACAACTACCCTATCAACTTAGACACTATTTCTAACGCTACGGTGTCCAATGATATCTCTATAGAATTCAGATATTCTGTCGACGGTGAAAGTTGGTCATTGTGGCAAAACGTTGGAACAGCATTAACTGGATTTAATAATTCATACTTTTCAAACGAGAGAGCGGAACCCTTTTCGATAAATCTAGATCCTACTAAGCCATTTTACCCTGAATTTAGATTCACCTCGGTTGTAGTAAACCCTGACGGAAGTATTGCTTATTATACTAACGAACCGATTGATCCAACAGTTGTAATTGTGTCATTTGACTTAGACCTTACATACAACACTAATGTAGTGGATGGTCCAGACAATTTAGTTATTAAGGCTCCGGTTCCGCAATGCTCTCCTGAGAAATCAAACAGACCCGTAGTATTTAACGACTGTGGACCTCTTACCTTCAATCCATATAACATAAACAAAGCAATCAATCTCTACCAGGATTTAAGCTTGATTGTAAATAAGATGTTCGGTTTTGAAACTAACTACTATTCAGTTCAAGCACAATCAAGATCGAAAGATGTTATTTTAAAAGAATGGACCTTGTTCGATGTGGTAGACGAGCAATGTGTAAAGGTGATGGTTCCTCAAAACCAATTCCCAGACAATAAAGTTAACTATGACCCTTTCGGGATTTCTTTCGAAGAACCCTTTGAAATACAGATTGATAAAATCTATTTCGAGAGTATTTTCGGAAGAGGGTCTCAACCTAGAAAAAGAGATATTATTTATTTTCCTTTGACCAATAGGATTTATGAAATTAATTCAACCTATTTGTTCAGGGACTTCATGTACTCTCCTGTTTATTTTAAGATTGAACTGAAGAAATACAATCCCAAGTCAAACACCTATTTTAGAGATCCTGCATACAAAGAGGAACTTGATGGAATTGCTATCAATTCTCAAGAGCTTTTTGGCGCAGAAACCAAGGCACAAGAGGAACAAATCACCAAACCCCAGCAATATGTTACTTCAACAAACGATAGGGGAACAGATCCGACACGCTCTTATGTTTACACCGACCTTCCTATTGTACACTATGAACTAAACAACAACTGGACTATAGTGTTCAATAACTACTATGATTTGAACGATGCTTTCGTTACTAACAATCAATTTGTATTTGAGCCAGAAAAATATCGAAATGGGGTGAGATATCTAACGAGGCCAAAACTCGAAGCCGATGGAGAAATAGCTTACACTTGTTGGTTCAGTCTTAAAAACTACGTCAACGAGAACAGTCTTACTAAAAAACCATTCCCGCCAGTTCCAATTGTAAAGGAAACTGAGACCCTGACAAGAATAGTTTATAATACAGCTCCATATAAACACGGTCTATCCCCTTGGCTTGGATTTGCAAGTAATCCTGACGGATACGTAGCAATCCAATCTGATATAAACCACGCGGGGGGATTCCAGGTTGCTTCTGTTATTAATGATTTCAAGTTTAGTGTGGTTAATCCAAATCTTCCTTATTCTTTGGATCCCCCAACTTTAAAAATGCAGAAGGCACAAGCTAGAAATTTAATAGCTGGAGATTATACCGATGCCAATGGACAAATGTACGGCGTAAGAGTAGATTTGATTCACTCTGGATCACAAGAACCCGGTAACACAAACTTTATTCAAGAAGGGAGTATACAGGTGAATCTCAACTCCCTAGTTTATAACTCCAGGCTGCAGTTCGTACCCGAAATAGGCGAATGGTATGGTGTAGTTGTTAACATTTCCAACAAATACCAACAAATGGGGATCAACATATGGAAAATGTCTTACGACCCTAACAATCCTCAGGAACAGTCATCCAATTTAATCCCTGTTCATCAAGATTACAGAGCACTAACCCAGACATACACTTTTGACTTACCAGCGGACATTGTTACAAATCCAGCAGATCCTCTTTATGGAACAGACAATAATGCTTATAGAATTTACACATCCCCTATATTATTGAGCAACGTGAGGATCTTTAAATCTATGATAGATATTGATAAACAATCCATAGTTCTCAATCAAAACGTAGTAAGAGATGCACAGCTCGCACACATCATAGACAACGCAAAACCCACTTTAGCCATTCCTAAGATCCCTAGAAAAGGCTAAAGGTCAATTCAATATTTTATGCCAAGAAGAAAACCAAAACCTGAAAAAATAGTTCAGGAGCAAATCAAGGCCTCTTTGGATTCGATCCTTCTCGATGAAGATCTTGATATCGATGCAGTAAAACCCGACGAGCTCCCTCGGTTAAAAACAACCGATGTTATGAATTTTCAGGAGCAAACACAATCTACTGGGACTGAAGCACGCGAACTTTTAGATTCCCTAGTCAAATTTTATCTGGACGAAAATCTAATAGACGAGACAGATTTTGTTAATTATAAGAAGAAGATAGATTCCATGAATCTTGCTTCTATGATGCTGCAATTGAAAACTGCACAGCACGCTATAACAAAACTTCTCGAAGAAATAGATCTCGGAAATGCCAATCCTAGGATGTTTGAAGTACTAGCCCAATTGCAATCTCAAATCATGCAAATGCCAAAAGATTACCAGAACTACGTTGAAAAAATGGAGCAGGGATATCGAAACATGAAAAGAGATCTTGAAGTGAAGACATCTTTAGGGGCAATACAAATGGAAACCAATACCTCGAGTCCGAATTCATTTCTTACCCCTGCAGGAACAGATAGCGGTATTAAGGTCAGGGGAACTAAAGGACTTATGGAAGGCTTGAGAGATATTCTCGGTGCTGAAATCCAAGACGTCAAAGTAGTTGAAGAGGATGAAAATGCTATTGTTAATGCTAAAAGGAAGGCAACAATCGATGCTTCTAGAAACGTTTCCCTCGACGCCGAAGAAAATTACGAAATTGATGAAGACTTATTCACATGAGTGTAGAAATAGAAGACGAACTTTTAGAATCCAATTATTGGAGTACCAAAAAGGTAAATGAGCTACTATGGAGAGTAGAGGAGGAAGGACTTGACTATAAGTCTGTAGACAACCCATTCCATGACGGTGATCCTGAAATGAAGAGAGCTAATCTTCTTTGGGAGTACACACCCGAAGAAATTCTTGAAATGCAGAAATGCGCAAAAGACGTGGTTTACTTTGCCCAATATTGCCGGGTGATGACCGACGATGGTTTGATGTACGTTAAGCTCAGGGATTATCAGCAATCGGTACTGAGAGAATACCAATCAAATAGGTTTAACGTCTTTTTGGCTCCCCGCCAAGTTGGTAAATCTATCACGGCAGCCATCATTCTAGTTTGGTATTTGCTTTTCAACCATGATAAGAATGCGATGATTCTTGCAAACGTCGGTTCAACAGCAGAGGAGTTGATGGATAAAATCAAGGCAATCGTAAAAGGCCTTCCGTGGTTTTTGAAGCCTGGAATAATCGTTAATAACGTGATGTCCATGAAATTTGATAACGGATGTAGGGCAATTGCTAAAACAACCACTAAAACATCAGCTATCGGTTTTACCATCCATTTCCTTTACATGGATGAGTTTGCTCATATTCATCCTAACTTTATTGAATCTTTTTTCAGATCAACATACCCCACTGTATCATCATCTAAGGTTTCTAGAATTATAATTACATCTACGCCGAATGGGATGAACAAGTTTTATGAAATTTACCAGGGTGCTGTAACTGGTGAAAATTCCTTCAATCCGATTAGGGTAGACTGGTGGCAGGTTCCAGGGAGGGACGAGAATTGGAAAAAGCAGGAAATGGCCAACTTAGGGAGTGAGGAGCTTTTCAACCAAGAATACGGAAACCAATTTCTTAGCTCGTCTACTTTACTCCTTGGATCTAATGAGTTGAAGAAAATTAAAGCAAACGAAACTGAATATGAATGGCGAGAGATTGATTCATTCGAGGATTTGGGAATAAATTACGAAAATTTTAGATGGCACCCGAAATTTTCTTTTGATTCCGAATCCTTTTTTGGAAGAAGTTTTATCATCTCAGTTGACCTGGCAGGGGGAACCCGTGGGGACTTTACCGTTCTTAATATTTTTAGGGTCGTGCCTCTTCCCAGAAAAGTGATTGAAACCATGGACGATTTCGAAGACGAGTCAGATTTTTTCGGCCTGTTACAGGTTGGGATTTTTAGGGACAATGAAATTCAGATAGAAGAAGTAAAGAAGCTGTTGGAATGCCTTATAGTTGACATTTTCGACAAGGAAAAGATTTCCATTTTATTGGAGATGAACTTCAAGGGTGAACTCATTCTTGATAAGCTCCTAACTAATGAGGAAGTTCCGCAAGAGGTTTTTCTTCACACCAAACACACAGAATCTGCTAGAACGGCAAAACCGGGTATCAAGTACAACGAAAAGAACAAAATGAAGTATTGTGAACTTTTGAGGTACTTATCGAGACAAAACAGGATAATCCTGAACGAAAAAAGCTGGACCATTCCTGAATTATTTTCTTTCGGACTTAATAACAGTGGAACTTATTCGAGCCAATCTGGGCATGACGATGTGGCAATGACGGTGGTGAACCTGTCCGCTCTATTTGATAGCAGTGCTTTCTTTGATATTGTCGGGGAACTCTACGACGAGTTAGACGATAATTATAGGAAATTAATCGAAGATAAGCTCGACGATAAGGATCCAGAGGGAGGAACGAAAGAAGGTGGTTTCTACAGTTCTTTCAGCAAACTCATGTAAACCACAAATACCTTCGATATATAAAGGTAGATCGGTGTAGCACCCACTTTTATGCTCATACCGATGGATATATAGAAAGGAAAAAATATCTACTAAACGATAATGGCAAAGAAAATCAAACTTGATTTATCCCAATTTAAAGCCTCTGGTGTTTATACATTGGAATTTGACTCTTCAGAGAACGTCATACTTACTTCCCAAACGATCAGATTGGTGGTGGGATTTTCAAATAAAGGCCCATTCAATGCTCCGGTTTACATCCCAGACGTCACCACAGCAATTGCAATATTTGGAGACATTGATAAAACTTTAGAATCTCAAGGATCATACTTCCAGAGATCAATCTTAACCTGTTTGCAAACGGGCCCAGTCTTTGCGCTTAACTTGCTAAGGCTTAACAATAACGATTCAAGTCCCACTGCGGATAAAGTAGATTATTTTGGTTTTTCTGTTGCCACTGATGAACCCAATGGGGTACTTACCTCTAGATTATACTCTTCCTTTTATAATAAAGAAAGATTCTGGTACGCAGACGTAGATTATTTCTTAGCCACTATGTCAGTAGTAGATCAGGGAAGAATTTTTAACCTTGTGAATCTTGGACAACAATCAATGAGTGTGATTGTTAGAAAATCAACGGATGCAACCCCGCCATTACAGGGATATGATATTTTTGCAATTGACTGGTACGGAGCGGACAACGTTCCTAGCTATGTTCACCCATATGACTACATCTCTGACTGGTTCATCGATGTGATAGCAGTTTCGGGTGATTGGACAGATTATGCAGCTTTATCTGAGGATCCACAATGGGCGGAGTATTTCACCAGAAATGGATTCGTAAAGAGCAAGATCAACCAATTCTTGAGCCAGCAAGACGTAAACATCGTTACACAAGTAACTGGATGTTTGATCGTAGACTTTGTTGATTTGAATGGAAACAACCAGTTCATTCAAACCTTAATTAACAATAACACACCTTCAACGGGTCTCTTTTGCGCAGTTGATGCAGAGGCACTCGATTACCTTTGCCAAAACAGATTTAAAGTGGATTTGGTTGGTAACTTCTTGATTGACGAATTAACAAGTGACAGAGATCTACAAGATCCTGTTTTGAATTTCTTGAGTTACGATCAACAATTAATTCAAGATTATGTTTATACACAAAATTATGTGGGAATCACAGGAGCAGGTGGAACTACAGGGGGTACCGCTGCAATAGGATATCAGTCACTAAGTGTAGGATCGCTATTTAAAATTGACGGAATTTCTGGAGCTACCGGTGTTCCAGCCTCGGCATTACAGCCATACAGCTCCACTGATACATATGGCGGATTACACTACGTTAGAACCAACTCAGGTGTAACTGGTGGTGGTGTAGTTTCGGTGTATGTACAATCCTCAGGATCAGGTTACACAACCGCACCTACTGTTAGTTTCACCAATCCAGTAGGAGCAACAGGAGCAGCAGCTTTTGCAACTATTAGTGCAACCGGAGCAGTTACAGGTATCGTTATGACCAGTGTAGGTTCTGGATATTTAACAGTTCCAAACGTAACCCTTACAGGAGGTGGCGGAACTGGTGCTTCAGCAGCGGCAATTATTCAAACCGAGCCTTCTCTAACCGCAACACAAAAAACTTTATTAAAGAGTTTCGTAACCCCTTCATCAACAAGTTCTCCTTATATAGTTGGAGCAGTAAACATTCCGGCAGGTTTAACCGGAAACGTGATAAACCAATTCACTGATGGGGATCTTGTCAAATTGAAAGTCGTAGGAGTAAACGAAATAAGCGGAAATCTAACGATTACCTTCAGCCACCCATTAGACGCTGGGATTTACACATCCCAGGGAATTAGTGTTACCCCAACTTTCTTCACTGCGGGGACTACTGGTGCTGGTGTCAATCCTTATTTCCAGCAATTTGGAGCTTCTGATTATTTAAACATTGATTCTGTTTTGGCAATCACTGGTGGAACAGCATCCGCAAACACTTTGACTGCTCAGATTTCAACGAATCTCTACCAAAATATTCTTTATAACGAGATTCAGGACGGAGACACGGTTTGGCTTAATTCATCAGGAACTTCTGAGTACTACCTAGATGCACAGCTTACCGTTGATAGAGACCAGTTTGCAATTGCAAACGTTCGTGCCTTCAATAACATCTCAAGATTAAGTCCTAGCACTTTGGTTAATTACCCAGCATTCGGATCAGTTTATGCCTCGGATAACATAGGCACAGCAATAGGTGCTGGGAAAACCGACATAGTTTCTTCTGTGGCTTCAATCAACCAATATCTAGATGTATTGATAAAGATAGATTCAACAAGTTTCACCTTTGCTCCGGACCAAGTCAACGATCTGATAATTGCAGTTGGGGATTATCTGGTATCAACCGACCTTGAACTTTGTGAAACTGTCGGAGCAAACC
>Ga0172362_10005994_pt1 | contig 10483 bp, 6 predicted proteins | sample LakKivs1_kivu2a2_FD_114534 | JGI IMG/M metagenome (GOLD analysis project Ga0172362, IMG submission 114534) | Sediment microbial communities from Lake Kivu, Rwanda - Sediment s1_kivu2a2 | ecosystem: Environmental > Aquatic > Freshwater > Lake > Sediment | place: Rwanda: Western Province, Lake... | reverse complement strand
GGAGCCAGTCCCAACGCCCTGGCGTTCGACTCCGCCGGTGACAGGCTCTACGTCGCCAATGGCACCCAGAACGCCATCGCCGTGATCCGTTTCCAGCCCGGCAAGTCCAGACTTCTGGGACTGATTCCCGTGGGGTGGTATCCCGGCGAGGTCGCGTACGATGCCGGGCGGGATCGGCTGATGGTGGCCAATATCAAAGGGGTCGGCTTGAACCGGGGTCTCAGCAAGGCACACGCCAATGAATCCAACACGCACCAATATCGCGGCAGCTTGTCCCTCGTTCCCGTTCCCAAGGCGAAGGAACTCGCAGCCTTGACGCGCCAGGTGCTGGACAACTACCGGTACCCCCTGCTCAGGGAGGCCCGGCTGCCGGCGCGACCGAACCAGCCGCCGCGACCCATTCCGGAAAGGGTCGGCGAGCCGTCCGTCTTCGAGCACGTGGTCTACATCATCAAAGAGAACCGGACGTACGACCAGGTACTCGGCGATGTCCCCGCAGGCAACGGCCAGCCCTCTCTGTGTATCTTCGGCGAACAGATCACGCCCAATCAGCACCAGATGGTCCGCCAGTTCGTCCTGCTGGACAACATCTACTGCTCGAGCATCCTCAGCGCGGACGGCCATCAGTGGTCCGACAGCGCGTTCGCCACCGACTACATGGAGAAGTCCTTCGCGGGCTTTCCTCGCAGCTATCCCGACGGCATGGACGACACCGACGTGGACGCCCTGGCCTACGCGCCTTCCGGCTTCATCTGGGACAATGCCCTGGCCGGGGGCAAGTCGCTGCGCGTCTATGGCGAATTCGCCATCACGGAGGCCGCCTGGAAAGACCCTGCGCGGAAAGGCAAGCCGGCGTTTCTCGACTACTATCGTGACTTCGTCGATCAGACTGGTCTGATCGACATCCGCAGCCGGCCGGCCATCGAGTCGCTGCGACCCCATTTGAACATGCAGACCGTCGGGTGGGACATGGACATCCCCGACGTCTTCCGCGCCGCCCAGTTCATCCGGGAGCTGCGCGAATACGAGCGAACCGGCCAGTTCCCGAATCTGATCATCATCTGCCTGCCGAACGACCATACGTCCGGGACCCGCGAGGGCGCCCCCACGCCCGCGGCCCAGGTCGCGGACAACGACCTGGCCTTCGGGCAGATCGTCGAAGCGATCAGCCACAGCCCGTTCTGGCCGAAGACCTGCCTCTTTGCCATCGAGGACGACCCCCAGGCCGGCTGGGACCACGTCAGCGGCTATCGCACGACCGCCTACGTCGTCAGTCCCTACACCAAGCGCCAGGCCGTCGTGAGCACCCAGTACAATACGACGAGCATCCTCCGCACGATCGAGCTGATCCTGGGCTTGCCGCCCATGAACCAGATCGACGCGACCGCCACCCCGCTGAGTGATTGCTTTACCGATGAGCTGGACTTGACTCCGTATGTCGCGTTGCCCACGGATGTGCCCCTGGACCAGATGAATCCGAGTCCCAAGCAGGTGTCGGACCCGCTGCTGCGCCGCCAGGCAGTCGCCTCCGCCCGGCTGCCGCTCGAACAGATCGACCGTTGCCCGGAGGACGTGCTGAACCGCATTCTCTGGCACGCCATGAAAGGTCCGCACGCGCCATATCCGCAGTGGGCGGTCACCGCGGACGTTGAGGATGAATGAATGCGAGGGGCTTCATCGAGGTGACGGCTGACCTGTGTCGGTCCTTCGTCCGTCGAACAGGGCAAGTGCCAAGCCCTGGCATACGGCGACGCGAGCAGGCTGTGGTAGCAGCGGCTGATACAGCCGCCTGTATGGGCCTTCACGTACGATGAGAACAACGCATCCCGTCGCCATGTTCTCAGCGATGACTTGGGCAGCCCGCTCCGTGCTGAGGAGTCTATGTTGCCCGTCTTCATAGGCCAGACCATAGGCGTACTCGCCCTTGCTGCCGGCAATGAAAACGTCGTCCCGCTTGTAGTACCAGCATACCGACGCGGCAAATGCACTATCGGCGATGAGGATTGAGTTTTCAGACATGTTTTGGCCGTTGGACAGCAAGAACGCTCCCGGCGCCTTGGTCGTCTTCAGGACCGCGGGAGACACCATGGGCCAACTGAACATGAAAAGCACCGGGCCAGCGCTATATAGCACGAGCTTCCGATGGAGCCCCTTTGACTTGATGGCCGCCAGACTGAATCCCGCCCACCCCAGAAGGCCCACCGCCAAAACAGACCACCTCCCCAATGTCACGACCTGGTACATTTCAGGCACAAGGGCCAGCCCTGCAAACAGGGCCAGAAGAGACAGACCGCTGACGACCACGACTACTCCGGCCCCGCGGAAGAACCCCTTGACGTCGTCTTGCTTCAGGCACTTGAGTATGCCGACGGCGATCAGGAAAGCCAGCGGGGGAAAGCAGGGCAGGATGTAGGTCCCGAGTTTGCCGCCGCAGGCGGAGAAGAACAGGAACGGCAGCGTCACCCAGCAGATGGCCAGCCGGATTACCTGTTCTTTGCGGCTCGAGTTTCTCAGTCCCTGGACGATCGTGCCCAGCAGCGGGGTCCAGGGCATCGCGCCGCCGAGTAGAAAGGGAATGTAGAACCAGAAGGGTTCCCGATGCTGGCCCCCGGAAGGGGACAGGAACCGATCGACGTGTTCGACCCAGAAGAAGTAGCGCCAGAAGTCCGGTTCGCGGTGGTGAATCGCGATCGCCCAGGGTAGGGCAAGGACAACGGCAGTAACCAGGGGTAGCCAAGACATCCCCAGGAGCGTCTTGAGCCGGCCCTCCCAGGCCATGAAAGGGACGATGACCAGAACGGGCACCGCGAGGGCAAGGAAACCCTTCGTCAAGAAAGCCATGCTGCAGACCACTCCGGCCAGGAAGAGCAGGACTATTCTCCGGGGCGAAGGGCCGGACGCATAGGCGAGGTGAAGACAAATGATGGTTCCCGTGGTGAACAGGGACAGCAGGCTGTCGAGTACGTTGAATGTCCCCACCGCCAGAACCTCGAACGACAACAGGAACACCGTTGTGGCAAGTATGGGCACATCCTTGTCGTCTGCGAACCGGCGCGCCCATAGAAAGAGCAGCAGCCCCGTCAGGCCGACGGAAATCGCGGACGGCAGGCGTACGGCGAATGCATTGGGGCCCAGGAGCCAGATCGAGGCCGCATTCAACCAATAGCCCAGCGGGGGCTTCTCGAAGTATCTCAGTCCGTTCAGACGCGGGACGATCCAGTCGCCTGACGCCAGCATCTCCCGGGGGACCTCGCCGTAGCGGGTTTCATCGGGGCTCACCAGGGGACGTACGCCCGACGGAAGGACATACAGGAACAGGAATATCCCAACCAGCGCCAGTGGAATCGTCAATCGCATTCCCATCTCGTCGGCAGATACGTATAAGGCATTTGGTAGTAGTCGAAGACGCCCCAGGCTCGATGGCCCGTCAGCCTCTCCAGCAGATACGTCATGTTCAATCCGAGGCCAATATAGCCGTAGCGATGCTGGCCGCCGAAGTCGTCATCGTCGCCGGAGACGTAGCCCCGCGTGTAGTAGCCTGTCTGCACTTCCAGGGCCTTGAGAACAGGGTGGCCCGTTCGGAGCCATCCGTCCAGTTTGAAGGCGAGCAGGAACTTCTGGCCGGAATAGTCGGTGAGGACGTCGAATCGCTCTCCGGAGCGTGCGGCCGGAGAGGGGAACCACTCCCATCGGAAATCGACCCTCTCCCGAACGGCGGGAAACCGGTGGCGCAGATAGGCCATGCCGACGCCGACCGTGTTCATGACCTCGTCCTGCCAACTGTACCCCTCGCTCTTGCTGAAGCCATCGCCGACCTCGATCACGGACATCGTCAGCCAACTGCTGGCCGCGCCCAGGAGGATCGCATCGTGGTCGCCATAGCCCCAGTCCTTATAAATCTGGTGGTAGACGCCTGCCAAGGCATAGCAGGTGAAGACATGTCCGAGTTTGTCGGCGCCGCCATAGCGCGTATCGCTGTCAAACCAGCCCTCGTTGGCCGTGTTGAAGGAATGGCTCCCATAGTCCCAGCCGGCAAAGCCGATCGCCGCAATGGTGCCGATCGTCACCGTATTCAGGGCGATCACCTTCGTCCGCGGCGACCAATCCCGCACAGACCACCACGGGGGCTCCGTGCCGGCTTCCTCGTCGACGAGATCGAGCCGGAAATCCATGCCGGGCAGCAGGGCCCCGGTGTCTCGGGCGCCGGAGAGCGTGCACTCCACTGCCGGCGCGTGGGATCCGGTCACTTCACATCGCGAGACCGCCGCAACCAGAAGGAGAATGTGTGGCACTGGGTTCGTCGGAGGACTCCTCACCAGGACCTACGTTCGCATCGTATCCAGCTCGATCAAGGCAACGGGTAGAAAGAGGAAGACGGGCAGCCAGGCCCAGAACTCCGGTATGACCCGGCCCGCAAAGACGGCCTCCGTCGCGAACAGCTTGCATACGAACGTGGCCGCGAAGCACGCCGCCGTCAGCGCGAAACTGACGAGGATCGCCGATTTCATCATCTTGGGGTCGCGACACATCAGCACGGGCAGGCTCACCATGAGCATGGTCAGATTGATGAGGGGCTCGGTGAGCCGGAAGTGCTTCTGGGCGTAAATCTCGGCCATGTCCCGGATCCGCCCCTGCTGGGCGGCCAGCGCGGACAGTTGCCGGGAACTGAACAGGGACTTGTACTCCGACTGGCAGATGACCGGGATGTCTCGGGGCAGGAGGGTGGACGAACGGTAGGAACGCACCGCGCGGGGAGCGTCTTGCAGGTCCGCATCGAAGAGCCGTCCGTGGTCGAGGTCCCATGCGCCGGTCCTCTCGTTGAAGCGGGCGCTGTCCGCCGAGACCCATCCAGTCACGTGCCAGATCCCCGGCCTGTCTGTCACACGCCGCGTGATGATCGTGGGCCGGTCGAGAGTGGCTGTCTTGACGAAGAAGGCCCGCGCGGAGATCAGCGAACCGTTCCCGTCGGTCAGGAAGTGGACCCGGAAATACTCTTCGCCGGGAATATCCCCGTGGCCCCGCGCCAGCTTGCTGCTGATCGTCGGGATCAGCAGCTCCTGGTCTGCCACCGACAAGGCCGTCGAGAGGAGGGCAGGAACCAGGATGGGGACGACGATTCGCTGGGCGCTGACGCCGGAAGCCAGAAGGGCCACCAGCTCATTGTCGCGAACCATCTTTCCCAGCGAGAAGGCGGCGGCCACGACCGTGATGACCCCGGCCAGGCCCCGGAAGTAGACGGTCGCGTGCAGACCGTAGAAGGTCGCCACATGCGAGCACACCGCCCAGAGCCCCAGATCGGACTGCTCCGTGAATTCATCGAGATTGAGGAACAGGTCGAGGATGATCCATAATCCGACCAGGACGCAGAATGCGATCGCATAGCCGATCAGGAAGCTCTTCATGAGGTAGCGATCCAGAATCCTCATCGCGCGCCATCCCGAGTGAGAACGACGAAGTCCCGGTGCCCGATCCGGCCACGGACCAATACGCGCATCGCCCGGACCTCGTCCGCCGGCATGGACTGAAACACCGACTCCTTCGTGATGATGTAGGATGTGCCGGGTACGTCGCGCAGCGTCTCGAGTGAACTCACAAACTGCGGTTCGAGAGGACGGGACAGATTCGCCATGAACTTGACATCTTCGCTGTCGGGACCCACGCGGAAGAAAGAGACCACCCCCGGCGACTCCCCCTGAAGGGCCTCGACCTGCCGAACGAAGGGGACAGTCCTCTCCTGGGAGTGCGCCAGGGGCTCCACCACCCCAATATACACGATGACAAACGTCGCAACGCCGACCGCCAGACGATATAGATCTCGATCCGGGACCGGCCGCCGGCCCCGATCGAGCCGCCCGGCGATCGCCGCCAGCGGAACCAGCAGACCCGTGGTGACGAGGCTGAAGGCGCGCCACTCGGGCCGGCGCAGGCACGCAAACAGCCAGAGCCCGCCGACGCCGACGGCGAAAACGAGGGGGAGACGATGGCAGATGCCAAGAAACACGCGTTTCGCTCGGGGCAAGAAACCGGTGAGAGACGCGTCCTCCAGCACGGATGCGGCGATCAGGGCGAGCGCCGGTATGATGGGCATGACGTATCGGGCCTTCTTGACGGCAGGGATTGACATCATAACAAGCACGACGAAGACCCAGAGCGCCAGGAGGCCCTGCAGGCGGTCTTCCGCGGTTCTCTGGCGCACGATTGGACGGAACCGCGAGGCCACCACGAGAATCGCCAGAGGGTAGGTGACGGCATAGGACATCAGGTTGCTATACCAGTAATAGGCAAACCCCGGACCCCTTTCGCCGAACCGGCCGGTCACCTGGGCTTCGATCACTTTCTTCACGAACGGCGCTCCTCCCTGTGCTCGCGCAGCGAGCAGGAACCCACAGAGACCCAGAGCGAGCACGCCCCCGGTCACGACTCCCGCAAGCATCGTCCTCTTGAAGCGAGCGGTCCAGAGATAGTAAGCGCACGTTACGCCCGCCGGGATGAGAAGCCCCACCGGGCCGCGGAAAACGAATCCCAGGGCCCAGGCCGCCGGCAGCAGCCATAGTCGTCGGCATCGCCCGAGGCAATCGCAAGAGTAGGCCAGATAGAAGGACAGGACGGTCGCCAGGCTGGTGTACTGGTCCAGCGCGACACTGCGGGACCTGGCGAGGAATTCAACCGTGAACAGGGCGAACAGGACCGCGGCGAGTCCCCGCCGTCGGGAGTGGAGGGCGCCAATCCGGTGGATGACGACGAGGACCAGTGCGGCAGCGATCGCCGTCGGCAATACGGCCGTGAACGGAGTCACGCGTCCGACAGGCAGCGACGCCAGGTAGATCAGGAAGGTCGATGTGGCCGGATAGTCCGGATAGGGCGTACCGTAAGCGGTCGGAAAGAAGCTCGGACCGTTGCGGAGCATCTCTTGGGCGAACAGGGCGAAACGGGCATCGAGATTGACGAACTCCGGCGCCGGACGGCAAGTGAAGAGGAGACCTCCCAGAAGAAGGATCAGCAGAGAATCTCTCTTCGTGGCCTGCGACCGGCGAGCGGCACTGACGGCTGCCGCCGGCTTCACGTCCATCCAGCGGTCCTCCCATGATGTCACCGCGGCACCTGACAAGCAACCCATCCTTCGCGTCCGGGAATCGTGGCGGCTTGGATTCGGGCCGTCCCTATGGGCCCGGCGTCCTGGAGCAGAGCGCCCAAGGGGACGAACTGATGGCCCTGCGAAAGGGCCTTGTCCACGAATCGTTCAAACATGTGCAGGCAGACAACGCCCTCGACTTCGGCATGAACGGTAAGCACGTTCAGCTTGCCGGGTCGGAGCAGTCGGAGCATGTACTCGTTGTAGTTGTCGTTCGACACGCCGTCTTGCCCTATCACCTCGTCGTAGGTGGGCAGTGTGACCGGGATCTGAGGCTGAGCCAGCTCGCGACCGTACACGATGGGGTGAAAGATGCTCTCGCCCCGGCAATCACTGTTGTAGCGGAAGACGAACCGGGCCTTTTCCTCCAGGACACGGTCGTTGCATTTCCAGCCGGGAACGGCCGAGCAAGTCGGGGGATGACCCAGAAGTCGGGCGAGCATCTCGGCTCCCCAGTCCAGTTCCCTGCAGATGGCCACGCCATCCATCCGGTCGATGCGCGCCTGCCAGGCATGGTGGTCCCAGGCATGGAGCCCGACCTCATGGCCTGCCTCCGCGGCGTCACGGATGACCCCGGCCAGACGCTTGCCGATGATCGGACCGGGCCAGAACGTTCCGCGCAGCAGAATGTCCCAACCGTACAGGCTGGCAGCTCTTGTCCGGGACATTTTCCGCAGGAACGTCGGGCGCAGCAGACGCCACAGATGACGACCCATGTTGTCCGGACCCACGCTGAAGAAGAAGGTGGCCTGAATGCCACGGCGCGCAAACAGCCCGCAGAGACGCGGAACGCCGATCCGTGTCCCTCGGAGAGTATCCGCGTCGATACGCAGACCGATCCTCATGAGACATCGACCCGAGTGGCCTTCTTGGCGCCGTGAGAGGCGATGGACACGATTGTCGTGGCGGATCGCGGCGTCCCCGCCGCCGGCGGGATGTTCAGCACTTCCGCCCGATCTTCATCAATCGCGACCTCCCCCGTGCGCACGGCCTCTCGCAGGAAGAAATCCAGCGTTTGCCCGACCGACTGCTCCAACCCGACGGTGGGCGTCCAGTCCAGGAGTCGCCTGGCGTTCTGGATGCTCGGCCGGCGGTGCTCCACGTCCTGGTAACCGGCGCCGTAATAGGAGCCGCTCTCGATCTCGCGGAATCCGGCGAACGGCGGGAACATGCCCCGCAGCGCATGCTCGTCGAACTTCTTCAGGAGCATCTCGGCCAAGCCGCGAATGCTGGCTTCGTTGGTTGGGTTGCCGATGTTGATGATCCGCCCGTCGCAGACGCCCCCTTTGTTCTCGATGATCCGGAACAGGCACTCGACCCCCTCGGAGATGTCCGTGAAGCAGCGTTTCTGAAGGCCGCCGTCGATGAGCAGGATCGGCGTGCCCTCGACCAGGTTGAGGATCAACTGTGTGATGGCGCGGGAACTGCCGATCCGGGCCGAGGTCAGGCTGTCCAGCCGGGGCCCGATCCAGTTGAACGGGCGGAACAGCGTGAACTTGAGTCCCTCCTTTTGTCCGTAGGCCCAAATGACCCGGTCCAGAAGCTGCTTGCAGCACGAGTAGATCCAGCGCTGCATCCGGATCGGCCCGAGGATGAGCCGGGAGTCGTCCTCGTCGAACTCCTCGTCGTCGCACATCCCGTACACTTCGGACGTGGAGGGGAAGATGATCCGCTTCTGGTACTTGACGCAGTAGCGGACGATCCGCAGGTTCTCCTCGAAGTCCAGCTCGAAGACGCCCAGGGGATTGCGCGTGTACTCAATGGGGGTCGCGATGGCCACCAGCGGCAACACGATGTCGCACTTGGAGATGTGGTACTCGATCCATTCGCGATGGATACGGATATCCCCTTCATCGAAGTGAAATCCGGGCCGGCCGAGAAGGTGTTCGATGTAGTTGGATCGAAGGTCCATGCCATGGACCTCGTACTCTCCGTGCGCCAGGAGCCGCTCACTCAGGGCGCTGCCGATGAAGCCGTTGGCTCCGAGGATCAGGACGCTCTTATTCCTCGTGGACCGGAGGCGCGTGCCGGCCTGGGGTCCGAATCGCATGCCCTCCACGAGGTTCAGTTCCTGGGCAAGCTGTCCGCCGGTCATATACACCCCGCCGGCGACTTGACCGGCGTCCACACGCACGGCTCCGCCGCGGCAGGCGATCACCAGGGGTTCGGCGGAGACAATGGTCCCGGGCGGCAACTGGCCGGCTGCGCCGCCGACCGTGGATACCGCCCAGAACAGGCATTTCCTGTCCCCGATATGGCTGAATGCACCGGGGTACGGGCGCGTCACGGCCCTGACCAGATTGCGAATGCGACGAGGCTCCTGTGCCCAATCGATTTCGCCGTCCGCCGGACGCCGTCCGCCGTAGTAGGTGGCCTGAGAGGCGTCCTGCGGCGTCCGGGGAGCGGTGCCGTCCTTGATGCGAGGCAGAATCTCGTCCAGTAACTCCACCGAGGCGGAGGCCAGTCTCCCGTGCAGGCTTCGGGCGGTGTCATCGTCGGAAATCGCGACCCTCTTCTGGGCGACGATGTCGCCGTCGTCCGGCCTGGGGGTCATGTGGTGAAGCGTGACTCCCGTTTCGGTCTCCCCGTTGACCAGGACCCAGTTCGCCGGGCACCGTCCCCGGTATTGCGGTAGCAGCGATCCGTGCAGATTGAGGCAACCCGCGGACGGAATGTCGAGGATGGCGGGCTTGATCAACTTGCGGTAATAGAAGGAAAACAGCAGATCGGGCGCCATGTTCCTGATGCGGCGAACCCACAGCGGATGGTTGATGTCGTCCGGGAAGAAGACCGGAATACCGTGAGTCGCTGCCACTTCTGCCACCGAATGGAACCAGAGATTCTCCTGTGGATCGTCCACGTGTGTGAAGACGGCGGCGATCTCGATGCCGTGCCTCAATAGCGCCTCGATGCCCACGCAGCCGATATCATGATACGCCAAGACCACTGCCTTCATTACAGAACCTCCGTTCGTGAGGGGAAGGGCCCATCCAGCTCCTCCGATTCCTTGCGGCCGATCACCTGATGGACAAAGTACCGCGGCCGCGCCCGGACATCATGGTAGATGCGCCCGATGTATTCCCCCAGCAGACCCATCGCGATGAACTGGGCGCCGGACAGGACGAACAGGAAGGCGAACAGGGTGAAAACACCCTGGGCCGCCCACTCGGCTCCGTAAACCAGCCGGGCAATGAGCAGGAAGACGCCGAACCCGACCCCAGCAAGCGAAGCAAGGCCCCCGAGCACGCTGAGCAGTCGTAATGGGAACGTCGTCATGCTCGTCAACAGGTCGAAGTGGAGACTGACCAGTCTCCACAGACTGTATTTGGAGTCCCCATTGGATCGCTCGGC
>Ga0172362_10005993_pt1 | contig 10483 bp, 9 predicted proteins | sample LakKivs1_kivu2a2_FD_114534 | JGI IMG/M metagenome (GOLD analysis project Ga0172362, IMG submission 114534) | Sediment microbial communities from Lake Kivu, Rwanda - Sediment s1_kivu2a2 | ecosystem: Environmental > Aquatic > Freshwater > Lake > Sediment | place: Rwanda: Western Province, Lake... | reverse complement strand
TTATGAGAATTTAACCTTCAAATTACTTAGACGAAATGGATACATTAAAAAACTTATAGATCTTAAAAAAAATGTAAGTGATAAAGTTTTATCAATTAATGAGTCTCATCAACCTGTTGATTTTAGTTATAAAGACGCATTAAAAGTAGAAAAAGCAGCTTTAAAATTTTATGGCGAAACAGGAACTTTTCAAAAAACTGGATATATAACACCTAATGGACATTTATTGGACTTTTCTGAGGGAACTGGCGGACGTGTTCTGGATCATCGAAATATTGGATATGTAGTTGATGAAGCTGGTATAGATATAGGCCCATATAATGAAGATAAAAAAAGACACACCGAATCTTGGGGAATGATGGTTGTAATGGATATGGGATTTATTCGATATCTTCCAGAATCAAAGTCTATTGATATGCACCGCATGCCGACACAGCAACAATTCGAAGTACTCCGTTTAATTGTAAAAAAATATGATGGTAAAGTGATTATTGAAATGAATGAAGATGCGTATGTTGAACATGAACAAGGTACGCCAGAGGATTTTATCATCGACGGAATCAAATCATATTATAATGAAGGAATTAAACCAAAAGCGTATAGTGACGTGGAAGATGAGGAATTCTTTTAGTATAATGGAAATAACTTTTTAAAAGATAGTTGTATTTATAGCAAAGAATAATTAATTATTAATAACATACAAATGGGAGAGTTAAAGCCAGTAGGTAGTGAGAAGCTACAAGGTGACGCGAAAGTAAAGCGTATCCTTGAACTCACATATTATCAATCATCAAGTGATTCGCGCAAATCAACTGAGATTGTTAAGGAATCAAAAACGGGCGTTTACGGCATCGTTAAAGAAAAAGATGGCTATTATGTAAAAAAAGGACTTACTGAAAGTTCTTTAGATTATATCGGTGGTTTGTTTATGAAAAACAAAAACAAATTTCCGTCATATGGCGAAGCTTTCAAAAAACTTGAGTTTCTTGTTGAACAAGAAAATGTCCAAGAGGCTACAAAATATATTTTGAAACAAAATAAGCCTAAACCACAGCAAGAAGCACCAGTTCCTGCACCAACAAATGAACCTCCAGTTCCAGGCGGTGAAGGATTAACGCCAGATACTGCTGGTGGAACGCCGCCTGCAACAGGTGACGAATTACCAACATCAGATGAATTAGGTGGTGATGAAGAAACTCCTGCTCCTGAAGGTGAAGAAGGCCATTTAAAAATCATACAAAAACTTTCAAGTAAACTTCAGCAAAAATTAACGGCTTACGAAGATAAACTTGAGAGCAAAGATATTAAAGCAGCTATTATGCAAGTTCTATCAGGTGTTGATCCAGATAAACTAGAAGATGCTGATAAGGAAGAAATTATGGATAAATTAGATCCAGAAGAAGATACATCATCAGAAACCTCAGATGAAACTCTCCCAAGTGATGAGACTGGTGGTGAAGCAACTCCTGCAGCACCTAAAGGCGGTGAAGTTGGTGAATCCAATGAACCTGATGGAATGAAAAAACTAGAAGAATTAATTGGCACATCATTTTTTGATGATGAACCTGGCGAAGGCCCATTTGATCCAGATGAAGACAATGGTGATGATCTTTCAGGTATTGAAGATGATGAAGCAATGAGAGCCGCTAAACGTGATTATGAGAAGGAATATGCCGCTCCTAATGATGACGATGAAGACGAAGATGAACTAGAAGACGAGCCAGAAGGACTTACAAGTAAAACTGAACCTGAAAAAGAAGAAGAAACTGACGAAAGGATTAAAGAACTTGATATTAATGAATTGGCTGATGCGGTTAGTATGGGTGTTAAAGAAACATTAAGTAAATACTTTGAAGAATAATGTTTTTAATATACATTAACGAACTAGGAAAAGATTATAAGGGTCAAAGACAATACGAATTTATTTTTAGTAAAAGTAAAGACGAAGACGTAATAGTAGATGAATGGTTTATGATACCATCATCAGGTAAAGCTGGACCTCCCGACATCAAGTCAATAGACTTGGTGGGATTATTAAAAAATTCAGATTTAGAACTAGAATTGGTTCAAAATTCTGATTATTTTGGAGTGATAGATTCTGTAGATGGAATTATAGCATTGGGATGGGAAAAGTTTGATATGGATGCTGAACAAAGACCCGAAAGAGTATGTTTTCATTTTGGTGAAACTGTAGAAAGTGTAACCGAAAAATTAATGACAAAGGGGCTTAGGTTAATAAACGACGAAATAAAATATAAACTTTCATGAAAAGGCAAGATATTATAACAAAACTAATGAATGAAGGATTTACTGAAAAAACATTAGTTAATTTGAGTGACAAACAACTTCATATGCTAGCCGAAAGAGTTCTTTCTGAACAATATGGCACAACTCCTACAACTACTACTTCTGGAACGCAGCCTGTTGTTAATGTTTCAAAAAATGATACACGCACAATAGCAACTTTAAAAACTCAAAGAAAGCCATTCGCGACTTATGAGGGTGAAATAAAAGAAGAAGAAAAATTAGGCGAGCCTAAAAAGAAAGAAGAAAGCGAAAAAGAAATCGTTTTAAAAAGGATCAATCATAAGATTGAAACAAAAATGAAAAAGGGTGAATGTATTAAAAGTGAAGTGGAATTGTTAAAAAGGATGAAAGAAAACGTTCCTGAAAAACTTGAAAAATACATTAAATCAAAAGAAAAGAAATTAGAAAAGGAAATGGCGGAACAAACTGCAAAGGTAACTAAATTACCCGAAGAGTCAGCACAAAAGCCAACTACTAAACCAATATCAAACATACCAGTTGTTGATGGTGGAAATAAAAAAGTAAGCAAGTGGGTTAATAAATTAGTTGAGAACAAATGTTTCACTTCCAAAAACGAAATTATGGATTTGATTAAGAATAAACTAAATGAACAAGAAGTTGAAACTGATGTAGCCGTTCCCGAATTTTTAACATACGATGCTATTAAGGCGGCAGGCGGACAACCCGCAACAAAGCCAGCAGAACCAACAACAAAACCAGGTACAAAGCCAGGAACAAGGCCAACTCCAAAAACTCCATTCCAGCCAGGCCCAGGACCAAAACATAATCCTAAAGCCTCAATAAAATAGAATACTATGAAATTAAGACTGACTGAGGATCGTTTGAAAAATATTATAAGAAAGAAATTGTCAGAAATGGCAATGGATTTTGAAACTCCAGATAGACCAGATCCTGACATTCAGGGTAAATTACAAGCTGGAGATACACCTTTGAAAAAAGTTCCAATGCCTGCCACAGGTAGAGAACCAAATCAAAATTTTCAAGAATTATTAGCATCTGAAAGATATAGACAGACAGTTCAAAGAGTCAGGCGATATGCTGGACTTAGACCAGGCCAAACTGTTCAGGATCCACAAACTCAAATGTCTTTAGTTAGAGCAGGAATGGCTGCTGTTGCTAGAATAGGAGATATCGAAGGTGATCATCTTCAAGAATTGGAACAATTGGCGATTGATCTTGTAGTTAAAGAAATGGGAATACCTGAAGGCGCTGTCCAATGGGATGTTAAAATTGAACGTCCTAATCTAGAAGGGTTCAAAAAGGATCAACCTGAAGAAGAAAATCCCGAACAAATCAATCCAGAAATTGAATTGGAATTAGCTAATGATATTGAAAAATTAAATTTTGAAAGAGCAAAAAGAAGATTAGTCAACGCAATTATTCAAGGTTCAGCAGCAAAGGGACAATATATGTTTCATATGGTAGAGCCTGAACTTACAAGAATAACAGGTACTAATGATATAATAAATTTGTATGGTATATTAATGTCTATACTTGACGTACAATACTGGCAATATCCAGACGAGTTAATAAAACAAGGAATAGACCAATCAGTTGAAGGTAAAGAAGAAGTTGATAGAAATACAGAACCACCAACAATTTATGCAAGAGGTTCGAATTTTCCAGTTTTAGTTCACGAAATTATTAAAGCTGTAATGGAATTATTTAGTCATCAGGCAGAACCAGAAGATAAGGAAATGTTTCAGCAAGCTATGGAACTCGAAGATACTTTGGAAAAAGAAGTTTGGGATTTAAGATTAGGCCCATCTATTTGGGAAAGAATCAGATCTCAATTTCCTGAAGAAGTTCTTACTGACGAAACTAAATATGGATTACAAAACTGGATACTAGTTGAAATTTTTAAATTGGACGCTAAAAGTTTCTTGGTTTTAACTAAAGAAGTTATGTCAGGCTCTCCTCAAGGAAAAAGATTAATACAAGAAATATACGAATCGGTTGTTGCCTTACTAAATAACGAATCTCCTGAAGAATCAACCGAAACATTTAAATCTGATTTACAAGAGATTGTAGATGAAGAATCTGATGAAGATATTGATAGTTTTCTGGCTCAGTTGAAAGGTCAAGGAGCAGAAAAAGCAAAAGAACCTACAAGTATAGAAAAACCTGAAGAAGAAATAACAGATAAGAAACTTTCAGAAATGGGAGTTAACGCATTAAATTTTGAATTAAATAAAGCTATCGATTCCAAAGATTGGGAATTAGCTAAAAGAATTCAAAAAATGATTGAACGTAAACAAGGAGTTTAAAAAAGGTCCTTGTGATCAATAAGATGAAAAGTGGATTTTAATCCACTTTTTTGTATTTATAGGTATGACAAATACTAAGATAGAACAACTTAAAGAGTATGCTCGCATCATTAAGGACACTCCTTATGCAATGAAAACATATCTACAAACTTACGATAATACTCAAAATAGGTTTGTACCTCTAGATTTATTTCCAGATCAAATACAACTAATACGTGATTACGAAAATTATAATGAAAATATAACAAGGAAATATCGTCAGGCTGGCGTTACGACTGTAACTGCTGCATGGTGTTCTAAAATAATGCAAACAGCAAAACCTGAAAGACCTGAAAAAATTCTAATTGTTGCTAACAAAAGAGACACCGCTATTGAAATGGCTAACAAGATTAGAGCGTTTATCGATCAATGGCCTGATTGGATCAATGTGGGTTTTTCTCAAATGAAAAATTCAGAAAGTAGATTTAGGTTAAATAATGGTTGTGAAGTAAAAGCAGTCGCTACATCTAAAGACGCTCTTCGTGGTTATACGCCTACAATACTAATCTTTGATGAAGCGGCCTATATTGAAGCAGGTGAAGATTTTTGGGCAGCTTCTATGGCATCTCTTTCAACGGGTGGTAAAGTTATTATGATTTCAACTCCAAATGGATTTGACCCAATATATTATGGTATATACGCACAAGCTATTCGACGTGAAAATAATTTTCATGTAACAGAATTAAAATGGTATAAAGACCCTCGATATGCTAAAGATATAAAATGGATTAAAGTCAACGATATAGTTCACTATATGTTGAATAGAGAAGAATATAAAGATGATGAAATAACACTTGAACACGTTGATCATGATGATTATGATAAATTAATACAGGACGGATACAAACCATTCTCTCCATGGTTTGAAAGTATGGCAAAGAAATTAAAATACGATAAAAGACGTATTAATCAAGAAATTGAAGCTGACTTTCTTGGATCTGGCGACAACGTCATTCCTGCTGAATTGATAGAAAAAATCATAAAGGAAATGACAAGAGAGCCCAATGAAAAATATATGATGGGACAGATGTGGCAATGGAAAGAGCCGATTAAAGGCCATCGTTATATTATGGGTGTTGATGTATCGAGAGGAGATAGTGAAGACTTTTCTGCTATAAACATTATTGATTTTGATGATAGGGAACAAGTTCTAGAATATATTGGAAAAATGCCGCCTGATGATTTGGCGGCAATTGCGTATAAGTGGGGTATGTTCTACGAATGTTTTATTGTTGTCGATATAACGGGAGGAATGGGAATTGCAACAGCAAGAAAACTTCAAGAAATGGGTTATAAAAATTTATTTATTGATGGAATCAATACACAGAATGTGTGGGCGTATGATGCTAAAATGATGGACAAAATTCCTGGTATTAATTTTAACAACAAAAGAACACAAATCGTCGCCGCTTTTGAAGAACAAGTAAGACATGGATTTATTGTTAAGTCGGTGAGACTAGCAAATGAAATGAACACATTTGTTTTTCTTAATGGTAGACCCGATCACATGAAAGGAACGCATGACGATTCTATTATGAGTATTGCTATATCAATGTATGTTGGCGATATATGCTTTGCTCAATTAGTACGAAATGAATTACAAAATAAAGCAATGATGGATTCTTGGACATTGTCTGAAAGAAGTTACGAGCCAAACAAATCATTTTATTCTTATGGACGCGCTTTTGAGCCATTTGGAACTATGAGTGTTGATGGAAAGTCGTATGTCGAAAATCCATTATTTGAAAATGAAAACGTAAAAAGAAGAAAACAATTATATAGAGAATACTCTTGGCTATTCGGGATACCTGATGATATGAAACGTAAATAGCCTTTCATTTTATATAAAATTTCTTTATATTATATTCAATATTTATAAGCATGGCAAGTCAAAAATTAACAATTTATCAAAAATTAACCAAAACATTTGGCTTTGCTGGTCAATTAAGAACGCCACCACAATTCGAATTTGATAAAACCGAATTATTAAAAACCGATAGTAAGGAAGATTTCGAAAAAGCTAAATTACAGGCACAACAAACTCAGTATATTGCAGATAAATGGTCGAAACTCGACATGTCTCTCTATAATCAGTCTGTTTACTATGAACCTAATAGATTATCTGCATATTATGACTATGAAAGTATGGAATTCACCCCAGAAATTTCTGCTGCACTGGATATATATGCCGAAGAATCTACAACTAAATCCGAAAAAGGAGAAATCTTAACAATACAATCAGATTCAAGAAGAATTAAGCACATATTAGATGATCTTTTCTACAATATATTGGATGTTAATACCAATTTACCGATGTGGACAAGAGGTATGTGTAAGTATGGCGATAATTTTGTTTATCTAAAAATTAATCCCGAAAGAGGTATTGTTGGATGCCAACAATTACCCAACATAGAAGTAGAAAGACTTGAGGGAGCAAGACAAACAGTACCAAATCAAAGTGACAGAGTAGGTAGTAAATTTCCAACAAGAGAATTAAGATTTACTTGGAAGAACAGAGATATGGAATTTCAGGCATGGGAAATTGCCCACTTTAGAATTTTGGGTGATGATAGAAAACTTCCATATGGAACTTCTATGTTAGATAAAATCAGACGTATTTGGAAACAATTACTTTTGGCTGAAGACGCTATGTTAATTTACAGAACATCGAGAGCACCTGAAAGAAGAGTATTCAAAGTGTTTGTTGGTAACATGGATGATAAAGATATTGAAGCTTATATACAAAGAATAGCAAATAAATTTAAAAGAGACCAAGTTGTGGATCAGAAAAATGGACAGGTTGATATGAGATATAATCAAATGTCCGTTGATCAAGACTATTTTATTCCAGTTCGTGATCCATCTCAACCTAGTCCGATTGAAACATTACCTGGTGCCCAGAACCTCGGCGAAATCGCTGACATTGAGTATATCCAGAAAAAAATGCTTGCCGCTCTTCGTATTCCAAAAGCCTTTTTGGGATTTGAAGACGTTATTGGTAATGGTAAAGGGTTAGCATTATTGGATATACGATTTGCCAGAACAATTAATAGAATTCAACAATCAGTAATTCAAGAGTTAAATAAAATTGCTTTAATTCATCTATTTCTTTTAGGACTAGAAGATGAATTAAATAATTTCACATTAATGATGACAAACCCATCAGGACAGTCCGATTTGTTAAGGATTGAATCATGGAAAGAAAAAATCACCATGTATAAGGATGCAACATCTGATCAGTCACAAATAGGTATTCTTCCTGTTTCTCATACATGGGCTAAAAAGAATATTTTAGGAATGAGTGATAATGAAATCATCCTTGATTTACAGCAACAAAGAATAGAACGTGCAATGGGATTCGAATTAACAAATACCCAGAACATAATAAAACGTTCAGGAGTGTTCGATGATGTTGATAAGAAATATGGTATTCCAGAAGAAGAAAGAAAGAAAGTTGAAGCTTTTATGGGTACTCGGCAACAAGAGCCTGGTGGAGGTATGTCTGGCGGAGGTGGCGGTGGTGAAATGACAGCTCCTGCTGAGGCAGCGGCTGGTCCTACAACTGCTGGCGGTCCAGCTCCAACAGGAGCAGAAGCTGCAGCACCATTAGCTGAGAATGTATCAAAAAAGAATAAAATCTTATCTATGTTAAATGAAGATACGACATTAGATGATTTATTTGATATGAAAAAGGCCAAAAAGAATATTTATGAGATAGAAAAATCAATAAAAGACATTTTAAACCAATAACCATGAATAAATTTGGAGTATTAAAAACTAAGATTTTACAAAAATTAACCGAAGCATATGCTAGTGGTAATAAGAGTGAAATGAAAGATATCTTAACTGAAGTCACAAAAAACAAAGATTTCAAAGAATTGTATTTGTTTTATGAGGAAATTGAAGACAAATATATTGATAATAAAGAAGATGCAAGATTATTTATTGAAGAAATTACTCCGTTGTTAAAAGAAAAATCAAAAAATGCTTCAAAATTCTGTAAGACATTAGATAAAAAACTTGGTGATACTGTGATTCTTGAAAATGAATTATACACAAGCTTGGATAAACTATCTGAGCGTGATCTTTTAAAAAATGTTGATGTGAAACTTCAGGCTAAGACAAAACTTGTAGAACATTTAACAAAGAAAAAAGAATCTAAAGAAGAACTTATAAAAGAATTCACATCAAACGAGAAACTTCTACATACTGTTTTCGCTAATAATTTTAATGTACTTTATAGTAATACCTTGAATGAGGAACAAAAACAAGAATTAAAAAAGATACTTGCCATAACAAATGATGAATTACAGACTAACTTTAAAACATTAAAAGAAGAAGTATTAACAAAAGTGAATACAATGCTTTTAGAAGAAAAAGTAGATGAGGTTAAAACCAAACTAAATCAAGTTCTGACCGAGATGACAACAATGGATGTCTCGAAGTTTAATTATTACAAATTACAACAATTGAAAAACGGACTTTAAGTCCGTTTTTTTTTGTTTTATTAAATTTTTTTTCTTATATTTTATATATATTCACCATAAAAGAAAGAAATATGAGAAAACTTAATGAAAACGGGAAAGTTTATAACTTTAGGATACTATGGTAACGTAAAAATTGGATATGGTACAGTAGATTATAAAAACCTAAAAACAGTATATATAAAATTAAATTCATGGATAGAACCTGAAAAAGAGAATAGTGAATTTAATGAATTATTATCCAAAACAAAACGAAAAATCAAATTACGAATATACGATTTAAATTCTGATTATTTTAAAAAGGAATCAATTGTTGATTTAGACGTTAGAACCAAAGGAATTAAAATTGGAAAGAAATCATTTTTAAACTTGGAGATAACGTTATACGCACAGAAATATTTTGACATACGTTCAAAAGAAGTAAGATCTGTAATTAAAAAATTAACCGAAGATATTATTGATTTCGATTTAGAAAATAAAATCTTATTTAATTTTCACAAAAACAAAAAATAACTTCCAATATCGATGTATTTATAGTAAAAACTATAGATGAAGATATTAGGACCGCATGATATTGGGATTAGGGGATTTTTAATAGAGTATGACGCTGGTTATGTTTCCCCTAACGACTCTAACAACAAACAAATTATATCAGAAATAAAGAATTTGGACTTTCAAACAGACCTTATTCTTTATGCTGTTTTACAAAAGTATGATATTCCTAACAAAAATGGTAGGATCTATCCTGAGTCTGTTTTAAGGCGTGAAAACGACAAATATCAAACCATCATTAAAAATGGTGGAGCATTAAACGAACTCAATCACCCAACATCATCCCTTATCGATTTGGACCGTGTATCCCATTCAATTCTCGAAACATGGTGGGAAGGAAATGTCCTAGTTGGTAAAATCAAATTATTTACATCTCCAGGTTGGAAGAAAACAGGTATCATCAGTTGTAAAGGTGATCAGGCCGCTATGTTACTTATGAACGGTGCAACTTTAGGAATTTCTTCTCGTGGTGTTGGGTCTTTAAAAAATGTGAAAGGACAAAATATAGTACAAGATGATTTTGAACTTGTATGTTTTGATCTGGTTTCTTCACCATCCACACCAGGCGCATATATATTTAGTGATTTGGATGATAGATTGAAATATGAGGAAACTGTCGAAGAAAAAAATCCTCCCGAAATTGACAAAATGAAATCTCTTATGGGAAGATTAGATAGTTTTTTAGCAAAATAACGATTTTTTTTTGATTTAAAGTGCATAAAGATAAACTTTTAATAATTTCATAATATTTATAAAAACAATAAGAAACAAAATGGCTCAAAAATCTATTTTAGAACAAGCATTACTTCAAGT
>Ga0172362_10005992_pt1 | contig 10485 bp, 5 predicted proteins | sample LakKivs1_kivu2a2_FD_114534 | JGI IMG/M metagenome (GOLD analysis project Ga0172362, IMG submission 114534) | Sediment microbial communities from Lake Kivu, Rwanda - Sediment s1_kivu2a2 | ecosystem: Environmental > Aquatic > Freshwater > Lake > Sediment | place: Rwanda: Western Province, Lake... | reverse complement strand
GAAGAACTCGTCCTCAACCACAGCTGGGCAAAACGAGGGACCTACCAGGTCCAAGTCAAAGCAAAAGACCCGCTGGATGCTGAAAGCGAATGGGCAACTCTGATCGTCAAAATGGCTATCTTCAACCCGTTCAACGACCAGTCCTCAAAGATCATCCTCTTCGGTATCGTCAGAGCTATAGAAGAAGACGACAGTGGTAACTTCCGGTTCCAACCAGTTTTCATGCTGGAAATCAACCGCGTCACCGGACAAAACCATACTATGAAAATCCTCACATCAGCCTACGGTGAATACCCCTGCTGTGGGTACCTCCCATCCTACGACTTCAACGGCATCATCAGACAACGGTTCATCGCAGGAACCTGGATGAGCCCCACCTAACGAAATACTTATTTTTTCATAATTCCTTGCAGATTTGTCCATCTTATCATTTTCTTAAAATTTTTTTTTATTTTGGAAGATTTTCCATTCACTACTTTAATAATTTCAAACGTCCAATAGAATAATGGGAGAAACATATGAAGAAATGGGGGCGACCATGAAGAACGTCGTGCGGGATTGTACTGAGGGAAATGTGATGATAGATGGAGGACTTTTCCTCCCTTTCCTCCACATGGTTCTCGTACAACTACACATCATAGTACCTCCTTGCCTCACCCGCGCCAGTACCCTTCTCCCAGCCTATAGGGTACATCTCAACGATTGATTTTTACGATACTTCTCAATCAACTGAGATGTACCCACTCAATACATAAATGAAAATAAAAAGTTGATACGTTTTTTAAAATAAAAAGAGGAAAAAAGAGGTATTGTTGTTTATTTCTTGTGGATGGTTATTTGTCCACCACTTAACATCGTGACTGGGTCTGCATCGTCTGGTAGACCTAGGTTGTTGTCAAAGACGACCTCGTTGTTATTATCCTTGTCCCAGATCTTGATTCTGAACTTGTCAATACCGCCGCCCCCATTGATTTTGCCGTCTATGACCGTCACTTGGAAACCATAGTTTCCTTCATGGTTAATCGTTCCAGTTCCCTTGTACATTGCTTTTGGACCTATGATCACTAACCATTCGTACGTATGGGAGTGGAAATTGACATCCCCCACCTGGAACTGGAACTCGGTGTTCCCCTCGGGGACACTCTGTCCTTTCTTATATTTGGAGACGAAACCAAAGTTACACCGACCAGAGAGTGAGGGATCTGCTGGATACGATCCTGGTTGAATGATAATCCAACCACCACCGGTGACAAACCCACAGTTGGGATCATACACCACGATATAGGTTTCGATGCTCATGGAATCAGAACCACCATCATCATCAGTTACGGTAAGGGTAATGCGATACACACCTGCTTCACTATAGAGATGACTTTCACTGATATCGAAATCATCAACGGGGAGATCGATTATGGTCGTTTGATCATCCCCCCACTCAATGAGAGCCACATGGGTATCCAGACAACCAGGGTCAGTGAACACTGCGTTTAACCAGATAGGAACATCTAAGCGAACAGGATCAATGGGCCCAGATAAAGAGATAATCATCGGTGCAACATTGAGGACCGTGACCGTTGCGGTATCAGAGTTCCATTCTTCACCATTTTGATAGACCATAACTAAGACCGTGTACTCCCCGTTCTCACAATAGAGATGAATCAAGTCGAACACATTGCCAGGGAGTAGCTCAAGTGGTTCTACCTCAGACCCATCACCGTAATCGACGGTTGCTGAAAAATCAGGGTTTTCCTCCTCAGCAATAAAACCAGTGCTCACAAACATATCGCCTTCATTGATGAATCCATCAGGCCCAGCCTCCACCGGATTCATACCATCCTGAACAATTGTCACATAGAAATATCCGTACGCGGTGTCTCCATGTTCATCCTGCAAGATAATCTCAATTGTATATTCTCCAGCCTCAGGATAAGCATACGAGCCAGTTACCGAGAAAATACCGGATGCAATATCATACTGAGTTGAGGAACCATCTCCCCAATAGAACGTAGCATAATGCAAATCAAGGGAACCACCAACACGGGGGTCACCATCTATAAAATCAACCGTCACTAAAACGTCTTCGCCGACATTGACTGGATCAAGCGGTCCAGCGATATTGAGAATGAAAGGAGCGACATTGACAATCGTCACCTCAGCAGTGTCCTGAGCAAACGACACGCCATCGGTCACCTCTAACTGGATGAACCCATGGAAATCATTTTGCCAGAAATATCCATACGTAGAATCAGTGGACCAGCCTGTCCATTCTCCATCAAAAAGCCAACGATACTGCAAGGGCGGATCTCCTGAGGACCCTGATGCATCAAATGGCACCAGCTCACATTCATCGAACACATACGGGCCTCCCGCATCAGCTATAAGTTCAGCCGCGCTCACATTGACAGCAGTCAAAGAAAACGAGGCTAACACCAGCACCACCACTATTCCAACAACTCTTTGTTTCGTTCGAAAGAACATTTTCTCTCAACCTCCACCTTTTCCAACCACATTTTAATTTGTTGAAAAAAGTATATAAAAATATCTTTATAAAATACCAAAGCAGTCATAAGGCTGAAATGGTAAAAGGTCATCACAGACTTGTCTATTATTATATATAATAAAAAAAAGAGGACAGCCCTGAGCGGGGTCGAACCGCTGACGCTGGCTCCAAAGGCCAGAATGTTACCGCTACACCACAGGGCTAATGTGGTCCTGAATGCTACTTTTCTTTTATCTAGTTTTAGGCTCCTGAATCTTATTCCACGTCCCCCGGAGCTCCGCTGTCCTATTAATGACCACCTGCTGCTTCGTTGTATCGGGGTCGATGCAGAAATATCCGAGACGTTCAAACTGGAAACGATCCAGTGGCTTCAAGCAATGAACTGCTGGTTCTACCTTACACGCAGGGAGGATTTCCAGGGATTGTGGGTTCAGGAAGTCTTTGAAATCCTGTCCTTGTTGACCCAAGGGGTCCGCAACCGTGAACAATTTTTGATATAAACGTACCTCTGCGTCCTTCGCATGGGAGGCAGACACCCAATGAATCGTTGCCTTCACCTTCCTGCCATCTGGTGCATTCCCGCCCTTAGTGGCAGGATCGTATGTACAATGAAGTTCAACGACCTTCTCGTCTTTTTTCACTACCTTCGTGCATTTAATGAAGTATGCATACCGAAGACGCACCTCACGATCAGGGGCAAGTCTATAGAATTTATTGGTTGGTTGCTCCATGAAATCATCCTGCTCAATGTAGATGACCTTGGTGAACGGTATCTTCCTTGTTCCCATCGAGGCATCCTCAGGATTATTCGTCGCTTCAAGCTCCTCCGTCTTTCCCTCTGGATAATTGTCAATAATCACCTTCAACGGATGCAGGACACCCATGTACCGCATACAGGTTTTATTCAAATCCTCTCGCACACAGTACTCGAGGAACTCAAAATCAACGGTACTGTTCACTTTAGCAACACCAATACGTTTGCAGAACGTTCGAATTGAAGAAGGTGAGTACCCACGACGTCGCATTCCGCTTATCGTCGGCAAGCGTGGATCGTCCCACCCGTTCACATACTTTCCTTCCACCAGCTGTAGCAAGAGCCGCTTACTCATCACGGTGAACGTGAGATTAAGACGGGCGAACTCAATTTGCTGGGGATGATATACACCGAGAGCATCGAGGAACCAATCGTACAACGGACGATGGTTCTCAAACTCCAAGGTACAAATCGAATGCGTGATACCCTCAATAGAATCCTCCAGACCATGCGCCCAGTCATACATCGGGTAGATGCACCATTTGTTCCCGGTCCGATGATGAGACGCATTCAAAATACGGTACATCACAGGATCGCGCATATTCAGATTCGGATGTCCCATGTCGATTTTAGCGCGCAATACTTTTTTGCCATCAGCGAACGCACCAGTTCTCATCCCCTCAAACAAATCGAGGTTCTCCTGAACCGGGCGGTCACGATACGGACTGTTCTTCCCAGGTCGTGTCAAAGTCCCACGGTAATCAGTCATTTCATCAACGGTGAGATCATCAACAAACGCCTTCCCATCTTTAATTAACTGCACTGCGTACTCGTACATTTGGTCAAAGTAATCAGAACCAAAAAACAACCGGTCCTCCCAGTCAAACCCAAGCCATTTCACATCAGTGATGATGGATTGTACATACTCCTCTTCTTCCTTGGTCGGGTTCGTATCATCAAAACGAAGGTTACAGAGTCCTTTGTACTCCTCAGCGATCCCAAAGTTCAAACAGATGGATTTGGCATGACCGATATGAAGATACCCGTTGGGTTCAGGGGGAAAACGGGTGTGCACTCGTCCCTTGAATTTCTTTGTTCCATTATCTTCATCGATGATTTCCCGGATGAAATCCTTTTGCATTTCTATTGGTTCTTCCATGGTGACCTACTCCTCATGAGTACGTTTTTAACAGCCCCGACCAGATTCGAACTGGTGTTTAGGGATCCAGAGTCCCTTGTGCTAACCGCTGCACCACGGGGCTAACACCCACAGTTTTTTCGAGCAGAGGATAAAACTTAGCCTATATAACTTTTCAGATTATGAAAATAAAGAAAAGAAGAGAGGAGAGAACAGTCTCTCCAAGACTCTCTCTGCGGTCTACTTGGTTACTGTATCTGGATTTCCTGAAGGACTGCGTTTCTGTTCAGGATGATGTTGAAGAGGTAGTTACTAGATTTGAACACGACCGCGTATTCCCCGTTTTTGAAGACCGGTTTTCCGGATAGGGTTGCGTGCGCGAATGCCTCTGAAAATGTGGTTTGATCGTATTTCAACACGTCCATGGTTTGTTCAAAGGCTGCTCGCACAATGATGTTCTGTGCGATACCTGTTAGTGCGCTAAGTGGCTTGCTCTGTTGAGCATGTTGTATGAACTGGGTTTCTGTTGAGGTGAGCACGGACGGTGTCGTCGCAACCGTGATATCGATGGTATCAAGCGTGCGTTCATCAAACCCTTGATACGGATCGGTGATCGCAAGGTATTGTCCGTCGAAATAATCACCGGGGACTGACAGAGCAGTGAAATAATTACTAAGGAAACGCGACACGGTGACATACGTATTCTCACTGGGATAATCACCAACGGGGACGACCGGGCTGTTCAACCAGAAACCGTAGACTGTCAGATCTGTTGGTGGGAGCCAGGCGTTGCGATCAGTATGAATCCCTCGGACTACCATCCAGTTGTTATAGTTCCCTTGTGTTGGTACTGCGATTGGGACATGATTGGGGTGCCCTGGTTTGGGGACATCCACGGGTCTGTTCTCGTTGTAGTAATCCACTGGATAATCCAACCAGATGCAAATCTGTTTCAACACCTCGCTAGCATCAGTACTATACGCTGGATTAAAGAAATACCCGTAGATCCAACCATGGGCATGGTCGTCGATTTCATTGTTAAGACCACCAGCAAGCTCACTGCCATTAATGGTACTGTCTGGTCCCTTGTAGGCATTGTACAACGCCAGCTCACTGTAGACACTAGGTGGGCCATTGGGATGGGTCGTGCTGTTCCACATGAGGTAGTCCATCATCATCTTCATCACCATCGCTCCACTATCCCATACTGCTAGGTAGTAGGGGAACGCTTTGAGATCGCGGTAATGAATGTTGAGCACGAGATCCAGCGTGATGGCAGCAGCAATGATATCATCCTCGGTCACGGTGTATTCAGTGATATTCACTGATTCATCTCTATCTCTTGCTGTGACACGCAGGGTCTGACCAGCACTGACATCATCATCGGGTGAAAGTAGGAGGGAATAATGGTTGTTCATCGTGGTTGCCTGCCAGCGTTCTCCGGTCTGAAGATTCATCGCCTCAACATCCAACGTCGTCACTGGTGACATATCACCATAGAAACAATCACCAGCAAGCAGTAAGACCGAGACGTCACAGCGAATAACCGATGCGCTCACAGCATCGATACCAGCTTCAACGACAGCACCGGAACCAACATCTGATGCTTCGAACCGTACTTTCATCTGGTTCGTGAGGGTGACATAATCACTAACGACGAACTCGTGAACGTACCAGTCATATGGTTGCGGGGTCGCTGGACCGATGGTTTCAGCAAGCACCCAGCTGCCACCATTGTTGTTTGACACATACGTTTTGAAGTAGTTGTTATTTGGGTTCGCCCCGTAGTCATTAGTATACCAGACCGCGTAGCTGATTTTCGCATCATCATACCCAGACAAATCCATGGTTGGTGAGATCAGCCAGGTGTACCCACCATCGATATCGTAGTCGCTACACCGGTTATCGGTCACATAACAGTATCCTGATCCATCATAGTCAGAGGGAGGATCACCACGGCCACCACCACAGGCTGGGATACCCCGTTGCCAGGCACCTGTTGAGATCCCTTGGTTCTGCACCGTCCATCCTAGATCAAGTTGGAAGTTATCAGTAAAGGTCGTTTCAAGTGAGCCTGCTGATATGGTTGAGAATACTTCTTGTGGTGCGTCATTGGGGCAGTACTGTGTCTGACCGCCTGTTGTTTGCGCAGAGAAATAGTACGAGACCTGTGTCAGGCAGGGAACGCTGGGGAAAACCGCGTCGTAGACGTTCGGCTCGATCTGCGTCATTGCTGTTTGTTGATATCCTGACCCTGTGTTGATATATATTTTCCCAGTTCCTGGCTGTGGTTGAGCAGATACACCGCTCACAATCACTCGAATCGTTGTTCCACCAATAGGATTAATAAGATCAGGTAAACCGTTCGGGAACGAGAAGGAGAGAAGATTTAATGGTGGTGCGTCCATGTTATGCTCACCAAACCCTGTTGCGATTTCGTTGTAGTGCGGCGTCCCATCGTAAATATCACCGTTATCATCATCTAAGGTGAGATAATCAATGGTGATACTCGGGTCGATGTTACTACCTGAATGCAGCAACATTGCGTTCACGGCCAGGTTGGAGATGATGGAGAGATACGTGGTTGGATTTGTTATCGCAAGTTCATTGCGGGTTTCCCATACACAACCAGAGAGTAATTGTCCGCAGTAGTGGATTTCACCGCTGCAGGGATACTGGATGGTGTTGACCGCGTTACGAAGCGGTGTTTCACAGACACCGTAGAACCCGTATCCGGTTCCCGCATCATCGGTGATGAGCATACCCATCACGTCACCCATCCCTTCGCCGTAAGCTTCTTGGCCGCTTCCTGCCATGTTCACCAAGTGATGGCCGTATTCATGGTGAATCACGGTTGACCAAGCAGTGTTCGGATACCCGCCACCGGATCGACAGAAATTAATCGATGAGTAATCATACCAGGCGTTCCCCGGGCAATACCCGTCGGCACGGTTGACATACACAGGGAACTCGTTTTGTTGGAGACCAGGGTAGCTCGGGTTATACGTGAGGGTGAAATCACGGACGACGTTTGCTTGCACGTATCCGTTGACTTCAGCGCGATAGTACTCATTCAAGTTCAAATTGTTGTGCATGAAGTTCGCTGGGCCTGGTGGTATGACAAGTAGATGTAAAATCGTGTTCACCCCTGAATAATTCGTCACCGTGAACCAGCGGCCTCGCAATGGTGAATCAACAGTCACCTGTGTTGTTCCCGCGTTTGGAATAACAAAATTACCGTTTCCATCGGTGTACGCGTACGTTGTTCCGATACCGACGCGTGCCCATTTCAAGGGAATAGCAAGTTCTTCTTCGCAGAAGTCTGCTGCTTTTCCCGTGGTTGCTTTCCCTTGGACTCTTCCGTTCACGTCCACAAAGAGAATCATATTTTCTTTGTAGAGAACATTACCACTGGTTGCATCAGTCACAAATCGATATTTCTCAGGGGTGCTACCGTCTGCTGGTAGACCATTATCACCAACGAAGGTATACGCAATGGCTGGAGTCGTTTTTTCATAATCCGTACCAGCCCAGATGATCATCTCAGGGGCGGTGAACGTTGTCAAACGAGGGGCGACCTCTAATGCACTCGTGATCGCTTTTTGGGTGTTCAGCATCTCTGGTGTAATCTGAAAGGTGGCCTCACGGAGATCACGCAGGTTCACCGATGCAAGAACCAAAGGATAATTCTCTTCGTTTTTCACAAGAAGGACGAGTCGGGTGTCATAGACTGGTATGTTATTGTTGTATTGTGTGTAGAACACCCCGGTGAATTTGTACTGACCGTTTTCGTACATGATGGGTTGAAGAGTCTGGAAGCGAAGATCCTCCACATGCACGCCAAGGAGCTCTGCGTTGCTGCGAAGGAAGTTGTCAGCACTCTCTTGAGGGGTTTGGCCATGAGAGAATGTGGTACCATACAAGCGTTCTATCTGGCCGTTATGCTCATAGACCCCGACGAGTTGGTCAGTCGTACTGGGTTGGATAACGTAATAGCGATCATTTGGGAACGCAGCAGGTTGAGAACCAGCGTCGAGAATGGAAAGATCAGAGGCAGCGACGTCTGTGAGCTCATACACTGTATATCCATTATTTTTCAGAAGAGCTGCGGCATCAGATCGCATCGATGCATCTTCAGAGTAGACCACAAGAAAATCGTAGGTCTTCAACATTTTTTCAAGGCAACTCCCACATTCAAGTTGTAGGAGCGTGACAACAAAGGCACCTTTGATGGTGCTTGTCCGATCCTCGGTATCTAACACATCGAGCAAAACCGCTTTCTTGGTGTTTAGGAGCACACGTGCTTGGTCCAGAGAAATCTGGGTGTCGGACACAACGTTGCTCTGAGTGTTTTGAGTACTGATGACACTTGACCCTGGGATCACCAGAGACAGCACGATCAACAGAACTAGACCTGCTTTTACAAAAGACTGTAGGCTTCTACTTTTTCTCATAGATACTCCCCTTCTTCAATACGTTTTTTGAAGATTTACAACTATTATTCTCTATATATAATTACCGTATTTTAATAAAAATTCTTGTTTGAGTACTCATATAAATTGTTCAATGTTAATCAACATAAAAATAATAAAAAATCAGATAAGAACATCATAACAGTAATAAAAATAAGGTTATTACTAACCAACATGATTATTAAGAAGAAGTATCTTGTCTGAGTAGAGGAATGTTCATGAAAAAACAGGTAAGCGTCCTACTCATTAGTATCGTCTTCCTTCTTCCAAGTGCGGTAGCATTCACGCACACAATGAGTGATACTGCTCACATCACATCGAATCAGTCACGACCAACCACAATTGGTAACGGATGGCTTGAAGAGCAAGACGGTATCACGATTCTTCATGTGAGCGGAACCAATTATGAGATGGGATATCAGCATGGGTTCCTGCTCCGCGAAGAAATCCACGAAAACATCCGTGCGTTTCTCAGCTTTGCACAAACCTCAATTAGCTATGAAGAACTGCTCATGATGTGGGAGGACGCAGAACCGTACGTCCCCTTCGAGTATCTTGATGAGATACAAGGGATCGCAGATGGAGCAAACATTTCTGTGGATGACATGAAAGCATCGATCATGGCTATCGAATGGGCTGATCATGGTTGCTATGGGATCGCAGCCTGGGGACCTGCCACCATTGACGGAAACCTCTACCATGCACGCAGCTTTGATCTCCCCAGCACACTACGTGATCCTGTCTCAGGCAGGTACGCGCATGAAAACACGGTGCTCATCGTCCGAGACCCTGACAACAGCTCAGCGTCACTCTGCCCTTCCATCGCTGGGTCGTTTCACACGGGTGGAGGCATGAACAGCAATGGCGTCGCTCTCGGGCTTCAGATCTGCTGGAGTAAGGATCAAACCACGCAGGGGAACCCGTATCATTTCCGTGTCCAACAAGTCCTTGATCATGCAACCACTGCATTCGAAGCAATCACTATCATGAACACGAACCGCACCCATGGGTACAATCTGATCATCTCTGATGCATCCACACCAGTCGGGTACGTCGTCGAACAATCAGCAAATCATACGTACATAGGAACGTACAATGATACGGTGGAAACCATGGAGCCTTTCTGGGCACTCGATCATATCGTCCGACGAACCAACGTGTTCCTTGACCCAACCATAGCAGCGACACAAAGGAAACGGTACGACCCCTCAGGTCTGCTTGGTTTTCTCAACCTCTTGTTCTATAAAAAAACCGGGAACTTTTTCTTCGCAGTGTATCGTCTATATCAATCAGTGAGCGACGAGCTTGCGGACGACCAGGGGCCATTTGATCTCAACTCGACCATGGCTGCCCTTCGGCAAGGATACCAAGCGAAACACGACTTCCTGCTCAATCTCATCAAAGCATTAGGCAAGGGAACTGGCATGGCAGAGGCATGGAACCAATGGACCGCGTGCCCACAGACCGGTGATATGCTCCTTAGTTTTGCAACAAAAGATACATTAGCCTTTGAAAACCCGATACATTCCTTCAACCTCTACACCCTCCTTGAAGAAGAACCACCTCCTGAAAATACCGTATAATTTTTCGTGCCTTTGAATGCCTTAAAATACAAGGAAAT
>Ga0172362_10005991_pt1 | contig 10486 bp, 7 predicted proteins | sample LakKivs1_kivu2a2_FD_114534 | JGI IMG/M metagenome (GOLD analysis project Ga0172362, IMG submission 114534) | Sediment microbial communities from Lake Kivu, Rwanda - Sediment s1_kivu2a2 | ecosystem: Environmental > Aquatic > Freshwater > Lake > Sediment | place: Rwanda: Western Province, Lake... | reverse complement strand
CAGACGGCAGCTGATCATTTCATCTGGTGCGCTGACGATCCGGTGACTTTAAAGGAGGTTCAGAAGCGTACTATAGTGTCCCATTCCCTGCCCTTTTCGCTCAACACCTGTGAGGGTATGGCAGCATGCGTTGAAAATGACAACCTGATACTTGATATTACCAAAAAAACCAGCCTTATGACCATTCATGACCTGGCGCTCAAAGGACGCCATAACACTTACAATTCAATGGCAGCTGCCATTGCAGGAAAGGTGCTCAATATCCGCAAGGAGACAATACGAGAGAGTCTGTCGGACTTTCAGGGGGTTGAACACCGGCTTGAACCTGTCATAATGGTGGCAGGTATCAACTTCATCAATGATTCCAAGGCTACCAATGTAAACTCAACATGGTATGCCCTTGAATGCATGCAGTCCGATGTTGTATGGATCGCAGGAGGGATCGACAAGGGCAATGATTATTCGGAGCTCAACGGCGTGGTTAAGGAAAAGGTGAAGGCCATTGTTTGCCTTGGTAAGGACAATAAGAAGATTGTCGATGCCTTCTCAGGTATCGTTCCTACAATTGTAGAGACAACCTCCATGGAAGATGCGGTGAGGTCAGCCTATTACCTGGCGCATAAGGGTGATACGGTGCTCCTCTCGCCGGCATGTGCAAGCTTTGACCTGTTCAATAATTATGAAGATCGCGGCCGCCAGTTCAAGCTCGCGGTAAGAAACCTGTAAGAGATGGCTCGTGTGACGTTAAAACGGTTTTTCAGGGGCGACAAGTACCTATGGGGACTAATAGGTCTCTTCATGCTCATTTCGCTCCTCTCTGTCTACAGCTCTTCTGTAGGAGTTGCCTATGCGTCACATCACGGGAACACGTTTTATTTCCTCAGAACCCAGTTCATCATGCTGATGCTGGGTATGCTTATAATAGTTGTCACTCACTGGATACCGTATATCAGGTACATGCAGTACGCAACCATAGGGCTGGTTGTTGCGATAGTATTGCTGGTCGTCACGCTGTTTGCCGGGGTCAGTATCAATGAAGCTACAAGATGGCTTGAGATCCCGATCATAGGTCTCAGGCTGCAGACATCAGACATAGCTAAGGTAGCACTGGTCATCTACCTGGCGCGCGGACTTACTGTTTACCAGCATGAGCTTAAGAACTTCAGTGTGGTCACAATGAGGCTGGTCGTTCCTGTAGCTATTGTATGCATCCTTATCATGCCTGAGAACCTGTCGACCGCAGTCATGATCTTTGGTATAAGCATGATAATCCTTTTCATAGGCAGGGTTCCGCTGAAATTCATCCTCACTTATGCCGGGCTGGGACTGGCAGGGGTAGTGTTGTTTGCTTCGCTGCTGCTAATCTTTAAAAAGGGTGATAACAGGGTTGAGACATGGAAGACGCGTATTGAGACGCATTTCGGCGGCAAGAGCTCTCCCGATGCCGATTACCAGGCCAACCAGGCCAAGATAGCCATCTCAACTGGAAAGCTCTTCGGCAAGCTCCCAGGAGGCAGCACGCAGCGCAATATGTTGCCGCAGTCGAACTCTGACTTTATATATGCAATAATAGTTGAAGAATACGGGCTCTTTGGAGGCCTGCTGGTGATACTTAGCTACCTGGCCCTGATGTTCAGGGGCATCCAGATAGCACGAAAGTGTGACTATGCCTTCCCGGCACTGATGGTGCTGGGACTGACGATCATGATAGTCTTCCAGGCATTTTTCAATATGCTGGTGGCCGTGGGGTTGTTCCCGGTGACGGGACAGACACTTCCCATGATAAGCTGGGGACGTACATCAGTACTTGTGATCAGTTTTTCATTGGGTGCAATTCTCAGTGTATCAAGGGTTATGAATGCACGTGAGAAGAGCGAGCAGCTTTCTGATATAGAGCAGACAGACACACAGGTGGTATGAATGGTGGCGGTGAAAATATAAAGATCATTATCAGCGGGGGAGGCACCGGTGGCCATCTCTTCCCTGCCATTGCCATAGCCAATGCCTTGCGGCGGATTGAGCCGGGTGTGAAAATTCTCTTTGTAGGTGCTGAGGGAAGGATGGAGATGCAAAAGGTGCCTGAGGCAGGCTATGAGATTGAAGGATTGCCTGTAGCCGGGCTTGTAAGAGGTTTAAGTATCAGGAACATATCAGTGGCATGGAAGCTCTTCATGAGCATGCTGAAATCATCGCGGATTATCCGCAGGTTCAGACCTGATGTGGTGGTGGGAGTAGGAGGATATGCCTCGGGACCGGTATTGAGACAAGCCCAGGACAGGGGGATCCCTACACTGCTGCAGGAGCAGAACAGCTATGCAGGAGTCACAAATAAGCTTCTTGCCAGGAAGGCGGGAAGGATTTGTGTTGCCTATGATGGTATGGAAAAATATTTCCCGGCCGGGAAGATAATACTGACGGGCAATCCCGTCAGGCATACGTTTGATAACCTGGATGCACTGCGAAGTGAGGCATATGAGCATTTTAAGCTCAGTGCGGGCTTGCCCGTGATACTTGTCCTCGGCGGGTCTCTCGGCGCCGGCACGATCAACGAGAGTGTCGGCGGCGGCATAGGCCTTGTTGATGAAGCCGGGGTGCAGATGATATGGCAGACAGGCAGTCATTATTATGATCGCATGCGCGAGACGGCCGAGGCGGCCGCAACACGCAACGTGCGTGTTGCGGGCTTCATCAACCGCATGGACCTCGCCTATGCCGCCGCCGATATCATCATCTCACGTGCCGGCGCCGGTACCATCTCCGAACTGGCACTCGTGGGCAAACCGGTTATCCTGGTGCCGTCACCCAACGTTGCCGAGGATCACCAGACACATAACGCCATGGCACTGGTTGACAGGGGAGCAGCATTGCTGGTGACTGATATCGCATGCGCCACAGACCTTATACCCAAAGCACTGGCACTGGTAAAAGATGAGGCAAAGAGAGCGGCTCTTTCAGAAAATATAAGGAAAATGGCCATCAGGAACGCTGATGAAGTCATAGCAAGAGAAGTTTTAAAACTGGCTGGCAGATGAGAGGACTGACAAACATAGAAGGCATTTATTTCCTGGGTATCGGCGGTATTGGCATGAGCGCCCTCGCACGCTATTTTCTTGCAGACGGATATGAGGTCTGCGGCTATGACCGCACTGAAACACCACTCACAGAAGCATTGTCAGATGAAGGATGCAGCATAATCTATGATGATGATGTCAATTCCCTCCCGACACTCTTTGCTGACCCTGAGGAGCGCGACAGGGTGCTGATTGTTTACACTCCGGCCATCCCCAAAGAGGGTGTATTGCTTAACTTCTTCAAAGACAATGACTATATAATCTATAAGAGAGCTGAGATCCTTGGCTTGATATCACGTGAGACAGATGCAATTGCCGTTGCAGGCACTCACGGCAAAACCACGGTCAGTACAATGACAGCACATATACTGACCGTCTCTGCAATAGACTGCTCTGCTTTCCTGGGAGGCATATCCAAAAACTACAACACCAATCTTCTTCTCTCACAGAGCAGATACACGGTGATGGAAGCCGATGAGTTCGACCGGTCGTTTCTCCAACTTTCGCCACTTATTGCAGTGGTTACTGCCATTGACCCTGATCATCTTGACATCTATGGAACACCTGAAGCAATGGTTCAGGCTTATAGTGATTTCTGCCATTGCGTCCGCGGCGGGGGAACACTTATACTGAATGAAAATATAGTGTCGGACCTCTCAGTTCCTGACGATGTCACAATTTATACTTACGGTACTGGTGAGAACGCCTCTTTCAGGGCAACCGGCATTGACAAGGAATCAGGTTACTACAGGTTTGATCTTGTAACTCCCGGTGAACCTGTTGGGAACATACGCATCATGATGCCGGGTATGGTTAATATCCTCAATGCCACGGCGGCGGCTGCAGCAGCATGGTGTGCAGGCGTAGACCATAACTCCATCCGTAATGCGATACACAGCTACCAGGGTGTCAGACGCAGGTTCGATGTCAGGTTCCGTAATACTGAGATCGTATATATTGATGATTATGCACATCATCCCAGTGAAATAAATGCACTGATAAGCGCTGTCAGGGATTTCTATCCCGGGAAGTATATAACGGGCATCTTCCAGCCTCACCTTTACAGCCGTACTCGCGACTTTGCCGATGGCTTTGCCGCAGCACTTGACATGCTTGATGAAGTACTGCTTCTGACACTCTATCCCGCTAGGGAGAAACCTGTACCAGGTGTATCCTCTGACATGATAGCCGGACTGATGAAAAACAGGAATGTAAGGGTTGTCACCAGGGAAGAGCTTATTCCAGCCCTGCAGAACCTGAAGCAGGGAGTGTTGCTGACTATTGGCGCCGGCGACATTGACCGTTTTGTTGACCCTATAACTGAGATGCTTAAGACAAGATACGCATGAGCCTGTTGATGAAAATAGTGACAATTTGTGCCGGGGTGCTGATTTTTATTGCTCCCCTGCTGGTCAGTTTTCAGAATGACAAGGCTGTCTGTTCAGGTGTGGAGATCAATATCGCAGATTCATCAAGGCACCAGTTTGTAACGGAAGATGACATAATGAACCTGATACGGTCAACAGGCATACATATTACCGGGGTTCCGGTGAAAGAGGTACCTATGAATGAAATCGAGAACAGGCTGAAGACGTTCCACGAACTGAAACAGGTAGAAGTCTATATGTCAGTTGATGACAAGATGCACGTTTATGCTGACCAGCGTGAACCGGTCATGAGAGTGGTTGCCTCTTACGGGGGAGATTTCTTCATTGACAGGGAGGGAGTGATCATGAGGCGTCACAACCTTTATACCCCCAACCTCATTATCCTTGAGATAGATATGGTCTTCATCCCCGAGCAGATGACGGGCATTAACATCTTTGATTCAGATAAGACTGAGAACCTGGCAAAGGCATTTGAGCTGGTTAATTATATCACGGGAAACAACTTCTGGAACTCAATGATTGATCAGCTGAGTATGACGCGTGATGGTAAGGTAACCCTTGTTCCGCGTGCAGGTAACCATGTCGTTAGGATGGGCAGGGTTGAAAACTATGAAGATAAACTCAACAACCTCCTGGTATTCTACCGGCAGGCTATGCCACTGGCCGGGTGGAACAGGTACCGGGTGGTTGATATAGAATATAAAGGGCAGGTGGTATGCCAGAGAAGATAATTGTTGAACAACCATATATGTAAATTATGAGCATTAAAGATCAGTTAGTAGCAGCCATTGACATCGGGACGACAAAGATCGTTGCCATCGTCGGGCGTAGTGACGGTAACGGGGGAATAGAGATCCTCGGACTGAGCAACACACCATCAACAGGCGTTAAGCGTGGCGTGGTGCTGAACATTGAAGAGACGGTAAGGGCCATTAAAACAACCGTTGATGACCTTCAGGAAAGAACAGGCATAATCCCTACAGATGTATTTGTAGGTATTGCCGGAAGGCACATCAAGAGTAAGATGGCCCGCGGTTACATCACCCGTGATTCGCATGAGACTGAGATCGATCACAGCGATATCAGGCGTCTCACGGCCGACATGTACAAACTTCCCATTGACGTGGGTGAGGAGATAATACATGTCATTCCCCAGACTTACATTGTAGATAATGAGTCTGGCATAAACAACCCGGTTGGCATGTGCGGCAAGCGTCTTGAAGCCAACTTCCATATTGTCATCGGCCAGATCTCATCAGCCCGCAATATCGAAAGGTGTATCAACAAGGCCGATATGAACCTTGTGAGCCTGGTGCTTGAACCGCTGGCATCGTCGGAGGCAGTGCTGACTGAAGAAGAGAAAGAGGCCGGCGTGGTTCTTGTTGATATAGGTGGCGGAACCACTGATGTGGCAATATATTATGACAATGTCATAAGACACACTGCCGTGATACCTTTCGGAGGAAACATGGTCACTGCAGATATAAGGGAAGGATGCTCAATTTTACAGAAGCATGCCGAGGACCTGAAGATCAAGTTCGGGTATGCAATAGGCGACATTGCTCCTGAGAACAAGGTCGTTTCCATACCGGGAATTGCCGGAAGAGAGCCCAAGGAGATATCCTTTAAAAACCTGGCTTATATCATACAGAGCCGCATGGAGGAGATACTTGACGCCGTCAATTTTGAGATACAGAATTCCGGCTTCGCCGATAAGCTCACAGCAGGCGTGGTGATAACCGGAGGCGGGGCAATGCTCAAGAACCTGCCTCAGCTTGTCAAGTACAAGACAGCAATGGACGTGCGTCTCGGACACCCCAATGTGCATCTTTCGGGAAGAGCCAGGGATGAGATCAACCAGCCTATGTATGCAACAAGTGTCGGACTGATCCTGAAGGGGCTTGAATATCTTGAGGAGAACAATACTCATCTTCGCTTTGGTGAGAAGAAGCCTGAGACGGTTACGCATCAGGCTCCGCCTGTACACCAAAATATAAAGGCTCCGGTTCCGGAGATGGTTCCCGAGGAAACAGCAATGGAAGAACAGCCTAAAGTGACCGGATCAATAACAGACAAGCTCAAGAATCTGTGGAGCAAGATCATTGAGGCAACAGATGAGAGACTCGATGAGAATCCTTTAAATTAATTAAAATCAGAAGCCATGACGGAAGATCTGATGAATTTTGACCTGCCAGTGGAGCGGTCGTCAATAATAAAGGTGCTCGGCATCGGAGGAGGTGGTAGCAATGCGGTTAACCACATGTTCCGCAAGGGCATCAGGGATGTGAACTTTATTGTCTGCAACACAGACCAGCAGGCGCTGATGAAGAGTCCTGTACCTGTGAAGGTACAGATAGGCGAGACCACCACCGAGGGTCTTGGCGCCGGCAGCCAGCCTGAGAGAGGCAGGGCATCAGCCCTTGAGAACCTTGATGATGTAATGAAGGCTCTCTCAGGCAATACCAAGATGGTCTTTATCACAGCTGGCATGGGCGGTGGAACTGGCACCGGTGCTACTCCCGTTATTGCCAAAGCCTGCCGTGATGCCGGTTACCTTACAATAGCTGTTGTGACAATACCTTTCAGGTCTGAGCTTAACCAGCGCATCAAGCTGGCCATCAACGGCATAAACGACCTTAAAGACAAGGTTGATTCACTCATAGTGATCAACAATGAACGTCTGAGGGAGATCTATGGCGATGAAGGAGTATCGGCAGCTTTTGCACGCGCTGATGATGTCCTTGCCAATGCTGTGAAGGGAATAGCGGAGATAATAACATGCACGGGTTATATCAACGTTGACTTTGCTGATGTTGATACTGTCATGCGAGACTCAGGCGTTGCCCTCATGGGTATTGGCACTGCCTCGGGTGACGATCGTGCCACGAAAGCCGTTGAAGCGGCTCTCACTTCGCCGCTGCTGAGCTCAAATGACATCACTGGTGCCCGCAGCATACTGCTCAACATCAAGTCAGGCACCGGTGCAAATGAGATTACCATGGATGAGCTTGGTGAGCTCACTGATTTCGTTTATGAGACAATATCTGATGATGCCCTGATTATAAGAGGTCTCTCCACTGAGGAATCACTTGGTGATGCCATCAGTGTCACTGTTGTAACCACGGGGTTTGAGGCAAGCGCAGACCTTGATGCATACAAGCCTGAAAAACGGAAGGAGGTTGTAAGCCTTACCTCAGGTCAGCAGGCATCTCTTCCGGAGAATGCGGCCGAGGCTGATTCACAGTATATTGTGCGTTCCACCCGCACCGGACACCACACTGCCCCCCCCGCTGAAGCAGATATCAACCAGGGTGTGATAGACTTTGACGTTGACGGTGACATAAGCATCAGTCCCGCTCCTGCCCGTCCCGCCCCCCCTTCTCCTGATAAAAACGAGGGCACTCTGCGCAAACTGAAGCATATGCAGAACGTGATACGGAATGAGGGTCTCTCAACGCAGTCAATGAATGACAATATCGAAGACTTTGAAGAAGTCCCGGCCTACGTTCGCAAGAAGATAGCCCTTCATAATGCAAACAAGGCGGCAGGAAGCAAGGTGTCAAAGTTTACTCTAAGCCTTGATGAGGATAATCAGCCCGTCATCAGGGAGAATAATGCATATCTGAATGATAATGTAGACTGATTCTGTTTTTGCCATTATATGGTTGTTGTTCACCGGGCCGGTCAAATAAATACGACCGGCCCGTTTTTTGAGGGCCTCTTTACAATATGACTTCCTGATTGCACTTTTTAAGTAAATTTGTCGCTGATGCGTCGTCTCCTGGCATATATGATCCTGCTGGTCATCCCCCTGAACCTTATTTCACAGGAGAATGATACTGTTCCGGCAAAGCACTTACCGCAGAGAATGACACCACCGGGCAGATTGCACGATTCACTACCTCAAATTCCTCCCGGGGTGAAGATACCTTCTCGTCCTGCCTCTGATACAATAAAGAAAACAACAAGGCAGTGGACACTCTCTGAAGACTACACAACTGAGGTGCCTGTCGCCCTCGATACAGCTTTTTCACTATCAAATCATTATCGTATAACTGACAAATATTCAGAGTTTAACGCCTATCCTGGCAACTACGGTCTTCCGCTTTACCAGATAAACTTTTTTGATCGTGCATGGAAGCCTGACACTTACCTATATGCCTGGTATCTTCCGTTCATGTATACTCCGGCGAACACTCGCTTTCTCAATACTCATGTGCCTTTTACCGAGCTGGTATGGACCAACGGTGGAGCACGCAGCAAAGCTGAGCAGACTTTCAGGGTGAGACATTCCCAGAACGTGAACAGGAAACTGAATTTCGGATTGGTTTATGATATAGTCTATGCCCTTGGGCAATATGATTTCCAGAGGGCAATCGACAAGAATTTCCTGTTGCATGGTTCATACAACAGCGATCAGTATACTGCTTACTTCAGCACGGGTATCAATAACCATGAATCAACTGAAAATGGCGGTATTGACGGCATTGAATACCTCAGTGAATATTCACCCGAAGATGTTCCTGTGAAGCTGAATGATCTTGACAGGGCGAAAAGCACTCTTAAGAACCGCTACCTGCTTCTTGTCCAGAGATACTCTCCGGGCGGAAAGCGTGACACGGTGACCGGTGAGCTGATTAAAGCCGGCCCCATAACATTCTCACATATAGGTATCTATGAGTGGAACAATCGCAGGTACTTCGACAATTATCCTTCATCATCTTTTTATGACACTGTAATGATAAGCCGGTCATCAACACAGGATTCGGTTCATCAGAGCATGCTGTCAAACACCCTGAGGGTGGATATTGCTGCAGGCAGCTCTGGAAAGTTCAGGATAGGTGCCGGCGCAGGGATACGAAGCGAGATAAGAGGCTTTGGCCAGATCTTGCCGGGCGACAGCCTTACAAAACAGGACACGGCATCATTGCATGAAAGTTCACTGGTGCTGACAGGAAAAGTTTTCAACAATATTGGTGAGAAATTTGGCTGGTGGGCTACAGGTGACCTCTGGTTCCAGGGTTACCGTGCCGGTGACTTCATTGCCAGTGGACGTATTTACAAGGATTTTGCCACCTCAGAAAAAGGTATGATTACCTGGGATGCCACGGCTGCAATAGCAAGTTATACACCATCATACTGGTACACCTCATGGGGCTCAAATAACTTCGCGTGGCAGTTTGACCCTAAAAAGGAGTTCAGGCTTACGGCAGGGTCATCACTCTCATGGCCCGGACGCCACTTCAGCCTGAGGTTCAACTATGCCATCATTGATAATTACATATATATGGGTAATGATGCTATGCCCGCCCAGCATGAAGGCGGCCTTTCAGTCATTTCCCTGACGGCCCATAAAGATTTGATTTTATGGAAACTTCACTGGGATAATACTGTCCTGCTGCAGCAGAGCAGCAATAATGATGTACTGAGCCTGCCACTTGCAACAGCCCGCAGCGCATTCTTCTTTGACCATTTGTTCAGATTCAGGTCAACAGGCGGTGAACTTAATTTTCAGCTTGGAGTGGAAGCCATGCTTCATACTCCTTATTATGCTATGAATTATATGCCTGCTACCGGTAGATTCTTTAGCCAGTCTGACACAAAAACCGGTAACTATCCGTTTGCCAATGCATTCCTCAATCTTAAAGTGAAACGAACAAGGATCTTCGTAATGCTCGATCACCTGAACTCCGGCCTGACGGGATACGAATATTTTCTGCTTCCCGGTTATCCGTTGAATATCAGGATGATCAGGTATGGGATAGCCTGGACTTTCTATGATTAAAAAAAAGTGTTATCTTTGCGGCGTAAACATTTCCTGATGAGGATTGTTGTATTGTCGGACTAATTTATTTTAGGTATTGAGGAAGTTTATTTCGTTCTTATTTATTGTTTTTCTGTCAGTAATCTCCTGTGACAAGGAGAACAGAAAGGTTTATTCTGTTTCATTGCCGCACCGTGATCTTGATGCAATCCTCGCCGACGGAAAGATCAGAGCGGTGACAAACATTAACCAGACGAGCTATT
>Ga0172362_10005990_pt1 | contig 10488 bp, 8 predicted proteins | sample LakKivs1_kivu2a2_FD_114534 | JGI IMG/M metagenome (GOLD analysis project Ga0172362, IMG submission 114534) | Sediment microbial communities from Lake Kivu, Rwanda - Sediment s1_kivu2a2 | ecosystem: Environmental > Aquatic > Freshwater > Lake > Sediment | place: Rwanda: Western Province, Lake... | reverse complement strand
CAGGCGCAGGTTGATACCGTCACGCAAACTCGCGATAAGTTGCAGAAACGGGTCGATGAGCTTGCCGGCTCACGTGATCGGTTGCTGAGACAGGTAGAGGAGCTTACGGCATCCCGCGATTCGTTACAAAAGCAGGCCGATGAACTGACGTCATCTCGCGATGCTGCCGTCGTCGAGGCCATGAAAGCTAAGGAAAGAATCGATATGCTTGCAACCCAGTTGGAAGCTGAGACGGAAAGGGTTAATGAGCTTCAAGACCAGTTAAAGCGGGTGCAGACAGCTATTGCCGAACTCCAGAAAAAAATCGAACTCTAACAGTCGAAATCGCGGATCTGACTCCCAGAAACTGTACTAATATTAATTAGGTAGTGTCCGGTGGATTCTAACATGGGCAGCGGGGCTGTTGGAAAAGCCCCGCCGTCCCTGCTGTACCGAGTTAATTTGCTTAAATTTGCTTAGACCTTCATCACGAGCGGGCCCCAGCCATTGCGGGGCTCGCGCCAGGCGAGCTCGTTGATCTTGGGGTCGCTTGTGATTTTGCCGGTTTCGTCCAGCTCGAGCTTCTTTCCCGCGCGGGCGCAGAGGTTGCCGAGCTGAATGTTCGCGGCCATGGGGCCGGAGTAGCCGAAGTTGGACTGGCTAAACTCGCGCGGCTTCTCACCCTTACAGGCCATGAAGAACTCCTTGTGATGTCCGGGAGAGCGTTCGAGCAGTTTCGGGGGCGTGCCGAACTCCTTGTGCCGCGCCCGCGGGATCAGCATCGGGCGATTCCAATAGTCGTCCTCAACGAGCATCTTTCCCTTGGTGCCGATGATCAGGTTTCCCGTGCGCGGCAGCCTGCGGTTGTCGGCCTTGAGTTCCTCCGGGTTCTCCGGCATGAACGGCGTCCCATCTGGCTTTTTGCCTTCGTACCAGTAAGTGGTAAAGCCAGGTTGGCTGCCTTTTGCACGATAGGTTGACTTTACGATCATCCCTTTCGGCCATTGGTCCCCAACCTCACCGTTCATTACAATCGGCTCGGCGGTGGCCGCGTAGCCCGGAGCCATGATCGCGTAGATGCCGTCGGTGGTATGACAGGCCATGTCGCCCAGGGCGCCTGACCCGAAATCGACGATACCGCGCCAGGCAAACGGATGATAAATGGATTGCCCGACATCCTCTTTCGCTATGCCATCCCCCTCGCGATATTTTGCAATGTATGGACGCATCGGGGCCGGTCCGATCCACGCTTCCCAATCCAGATTATCCGGCACCGGATCGGAATAAGCGGGGCGTTTATAGCCCTGGGGCCAGATCGGGCGATTTGTCCAGGTGTGAAACTCCGTAATGTCGCCGATCGCGCCGGCCTTAACGTATTCATAAGCAAGCCGCCATCCTTCCTCGCCGTGGCCCTGGTTGCCCTGCTGGGTCACGACTTTGGGATTTTTGGCGTAGGCTGCAGCCAGCAACTGGGCCTCGCGGACCGACCAGGTCAGCGGCTTTTCCGTGTAGCAGTGAATGCCCATAGAAACGGCGGTCATCGACGGGGCAAAATGGGTGTGATCCGGAGTCGACACGAAAATCACGTCAAGGTCTTTGCCGTGCTTTTCGAAGACTTTCCGCCAATCGGTATAGCCGGCCGCCTGCTCCCAGCCTTTCTTGCCGAGGACGCCGTTCCACTGGTTTTTATCGACCTCGGCGAAGGCGATGCACTGACAGCCTGCTTCGTGGGCGGCACCCGTATGTGCCCCGGCACGCCCGCCCGCGGCGATAAATCCGACCTGGAGTTTTTCGTTGAGTCCCTGTGCCCGGATGAGATTCGGGAAACCAATAGAGCACGCTGCCCCGACGGCGGCGGTGCGTTTGATAAACTGACGACGTGTAATGTTCGACATATTCTCGGCTCCTTAACTTTTAGTAAATTATACAATCAAAGGGCAACGTCCAACCGGTTGCCAATTCAGTTGCATATATTATCCTTTGGGTTAGAAATATGCAAGCTTAATCTGAAAAATCCTGATTTTGTGGAAAACCTCCTCGAAATACCGGTGATTGTAGCGCTGCTGCGTTATCGGAGAAACCAGCTTCGAACTTTTGTGAACAAAAGTTCCTGCTTGCTCATGGCTGCCCTCTGGTCGAGCAGGGTTCTGGCCACCGGAGGTACGTCCGTGATGAGGTTATCGACCCCCAGATCGATGAACCTGACCATCTGCTGGGGCTTGTTAACGGTCCATACGTGGACGTCTTTTCCCGCGGCGTGGGCGGCGTCTATCAGCCCGGGTGTAATTAGCAGCGATGAAACGCTGAGAAAATCGACATCCAGGAAAGTTACCTGACCCATGGACTGGGATACAATACAGCCGATACGGATACTCGGATCAAGGTTTCGAATATATTTCAGCGCTTCGATGTTTGACGAGCAGATATAACATTCTGAAACGGAGTCATGCTCGTACAGAATTTTAAGGACCTCTCCGACCAGCCTCTGCGGGGATTCATGAATCTTAAGTTCTATGCTCAGCTTTATTCTGCCCTTGGAAAAGGCCACAACGTTTGAGAGCAGTGGAATACGCTCATCTCTGAACCGCGGCGAAAACCAGCTTCCGACGTCGAGCGACCTGATCTGCTCGTAGGTAAGGGCTGACAAATTTTTTTTCACACCTGCGACCCGGAATAGGTCCCTGTCGTGCAGCAGGACTACGCGATCATCGGCGGTTAAACGTACGTCAATCTCGGCATAATCTGCGCCTTCCTCGATGGCGTTGCGAATTGCGGCCAGAGTGTTTTCCGGAACGCTGAATGAGCTGCCGCGATGTGCGGTGATCTGAACGTTATCGTGGAGGTTGAAGTCGCCGATGATTGTTGCTGCTGCGGCTATCGATAAGATTACTGCAATGACCATAAAAGCGACAATCTGTCTTGGTGAAAGGTTGTGTGACAAGTGAGGTACGTGCGGTTTTGTGGCTCCGTGAGAAAACCGTTGCTCTTTTTCCTCTTCCGCATCTTGCGGGTAACCTATTATACGGAAATGTTTACCGTCCTGTTTTGCGGCGCCCTTGTTTTCGCGTAAACCGGTATAAAGGTGAGTAATCGTCAGGCTGTTAACGGCGACGGCCAGAAATTCCCCAAGAAAAGACGAAGCTACATAGGCGGTCATCAGAATTATAACTACCGGAATAACCAGTCTGTGCTCTTTCGGCAGCCGGGTGAAGATTATGCCGCCGACTGAATAAAATCCCCGTCCCAGGGCCAACGGGAACAGTAACGTCAGCATCCATAAGAAAAAGACGACAATTCCGATCCGCCGCCTGGTGCCTCTCAGCAGGCCATGTATATACGTCAATGCGGAGGCTGCAGAAAGATTGTCCACTAATAAAGCCGGCAATGAAAAGGCCCAATGTAAATATACGGCGCCATGAATGACAATAATCACCGCTGCCAGCAGCACAGCAGCGGCGATACCGATGTAACGTGTCGCAGTGCTCTCCAGAAATAGAAAATACACGCGCATTGACGAGAAAACCAAACGGTACACTATGGTTCCCAGAATGGCGAATGGAGCAAGAAGGATTATATGCACGGCAACATGGTAGGAACCGAGCTGCGTCAATCCGGGCAGTCTTCGCATGACACCCCAAAATGCCAGTTGTGCATTCATTGGTTGTCCGGCGATAGTCTGCCAGGTGATTAGCATCATCCCCGCGTGCTTGATGTAGAGCGTGATTACCGTGAGCGATCCGACAAGAAGGATAAATAAGACTCCGCGCGGTGAAAGGAGAAAGGAAAAAACCTCACCGTTGGTTACTGAGAGCCTTCCGCTCGAGGAAGCCATGAAAGAAGTAGCCCACATCAACAACGGCGTAAGCAGAAAAAAGCTCAGAAGAGCAAAGATAGAGTTATACATCAGCAGAGTCCAGAAGTTCCTGCGAAGATCCCTGATGACGTTTTTAGTTATGCTGAACAGCAACTTCATACAAATCGAAATACATTATAGCAGTAAAAAGGCGTTAAATTATTTAAGGCGCGGAAATACATTGATTTGCACGGTTTTTATCTTTTTTTGTAATACGCTTTTTATCATTGTTTAGCCAGCGAGATAGTCAAATCCTTCGTATCACAGGGTAAACAACCATTAGTCCGTTTTACGTTCAACGCAATACGCAGTGCGTGCTTTTAGTGCGTAGGGTTATAGCCTAATTTTCCCCAGCAGGCCCTCTGCATCTTGTATAGGTCCTGGAAGCCCGCTGATGTTTCGGGTACCCAGTTGCCTGTATGTTGATTCTCTTCGCTTCTAGCGCGTTTTATTGTGTCGGTTCCTTTCCACTTCCAGTGGTCGGAGTGGCCGTCAGCGAAAGAGAGGGTAGCGCCGTCGCCGTGCCTGACTGGCGGGTCGTCCCACCATGACTCGGTATCGTAGTGAACGGCATAAGCGTCCGGCGTCATATAGCCTTCGTCGATGAAGACGGCCCTGAAGGGAGGGGCAGGATTGATAATCTCGCTCCTTTTCTTGATATGTGCGCCGCGTACACCCTGAGTCGGGGGATGGTTAACAGCGTTCATGGAAAACATGATTGCGTATGTCAGGGCCTGGCCCCGCCGGCCCGTCGGGCACTTGTAGAGTTTGGTGTCTTTGACGTAAGGCCACAAGGCGCCAGCTTTGATTGCCTGCAACTGTCCGTCGAAGTTTGCTGATTCAAGCCGGTCCACCCAGGCCAGTTCGTTTCTATGGTCGCCCCAGGTCTGCTGACTGTTGCTGTAGCCTATGGCGCCGTTTACGAGTCTGTCATCGTTTTCGTCGGCATACATAATCCATGCAAGCGACAACTGCTTGAGATTGTTAAGACAAACTGCCCGCTTGCCCTGTTCCTTTACGCGGCTCAAGGCCGGCATTAATATCGCCATCAAAATTGCAATAATGGCTATAACCACTAAAAGCTCTATCAATGTAAATCCTTGTGATTTGCGCATTATTATTCCCACTCCTTGTGGTTATCGTAAATCGAACATCGATTCTTGCAGCACGCACGACACGGTACGCAATACGAGCTTTCAGTGCGTTGGATTATAGCCTAATCTTCCCCATGTGCTCTTCTGCATCCAGTATAAATCCTGATAGCCGTCAGGGCTGTTAGGCACGAATCCTGCGCCGGCGTGGCCGCGTTCGAGATCTCTGCCGTGTACTATTGTTTCGATGCCTTTCCACTTTTTGAAGTCGCTATGTCCGTCTGCGAAAGAGGCGTTCGTGCCGTCCCCGTGCCGGACAGGGGCATCATCCCACCATGCCTCCTGGTCATAATAAACGGCGAAAGCATCAGGAGTAACCCAGCCTTCATCAATAAAAACAAGTCTGTAGGCGGGCGCCGGATTGGTTATTTCGCTCCTTCTCTTGATATGTGCTCCGCGAACTCCCTGAGTCGGGGCATGGTTGACCGCGTTCATAGAGAACATGATAGCGTAAGTAAGCATCTCTCCCCGGCTGCCGGTCGGGCACCTGTAAACGTCCACGTCCTTGACGTAGGGCCAGAGGGCTCCATTAGGGCTTTTAATCTGTTCAATCTGCTGCTCGGCCGGCAACTGCCCGCCGGTGCCGTAATCGGAGGCCCAGCAAGTGCCCACCCAGGCCTGCTCGTTTCTGTGATCGCCCCAGGATGCATTTGAATTACTATAACCTGCCGCTCCGTTGACGAGCTTATCATCGTTCTCGTCGGCGTACATAATCCACGCAAGGGCCAATTGTTTGAGATTGTTCAGGCAGACCGCCCGCTTACCCTGCTCTCTGACGCGATGTAACGCCGGCATCAATATCGCCATCAGAATCGCGATAATAGCAATGACCACTAAAAGCTCTATCAACGTGAATCCTCGCGATTTGTGCATAATGTTTATCCTCCTTCGGTAATTAAAGCGAGAAGTAATCATTTTATCTTATTAGGCTCTTATATTGAGCTTTCACTCTATTAATATACCAGACTTGGGAGCCAAATGCAATAGTTTTAGAGACATTTCGCTATATTTATCCTGCCCTGAAGATATATTATTAATCACCTCTGAATATTGCTACTACTTTTTGAGCGTCATCTGCAGATAATAAAGCGTTACAAAATGTTTTTGAGCGGACCAGCTTGGCGATTTCTGCAAGGGCCTCCACGTGAGGGCCGGCCTGATTAGGTGGGGCCAGCATGAGAAAAAACAGTTTCGATGGTTTTCCGTCAAGCGAATTAAAGTCTATGCCCTGTGGGGCGATACCTAAGGCAAGTTTCAGGGTGGAAACGGCGTTGCTTTTGCAATGGGGTATCGCAATGCCTTCCTCGAGCCCGGTGCTCTGTTTGTCTTCACGTTCGTGCACTGCTTTGAGAACGGCGTCAAAATCTCTGATTTCGCCGGCATCCACTAATATTTGGGCGAGCTCACGCAGAACTTCCGGTTTGTCCTTTGATACCAGCGGTATTTTGATTGTTTCTTCTTTAATTAAGTCAATTAATGCCATCCGATACTTCTCCTGAATATTTATATACTACTACGACTTTTGTGTTTGTTCAATTTAAATATTATCCAAGTGATTCGTACATTTCCCAGACCTTGTCCTGGTCTTTGACGATTAATACCGGGCAATTAACCATGCGTATTGCCCGTTCAGTTTCATCATAAAATTCGTCTCTTCTGCTCCTGATTCGGGACAGTTCGCCGACAACCAGAAGATCTATCTCCTCTTGATCTACAGTGTTTACGATTTCATTATGAACGCTTCCTCTGCTTTGTTTTTTGATAATCGATACTCCTTTTTTCGCGGCAAGCTCATTGACGTAATTTAGATATCGTATGCTGTCGGCCTCCATATCATGCTCATATTCGGCCTCCTCATCCTGGAGAAATATCCTTGTTTTCAGCAGATCTTCCATTGCTCTTGTGTTAATGACGTAATAGGCAATTAATTCGGCTCTGGAAAATGCGGCGAGGCAAATTGCATATTGTGCGGCAGTGATGGATTGTTCAGTTCCGTCTATATAAACCATTATTTTTTTTATGGGATTAACCACGATTTTCCTCCCTTATTTTTGCCTTTTTTTCTCCAGGTTTTCCTTAACCTTTTTCATAAGAACAAACATGTCCCGCTCGTTCTCTTCGAGCCTGCTTTGGATATAATGAACAGTCTCATGCAGATTGGGAAGTGCGATTTTTTCGAGGGCGTTGACTTTCCTGATGGTCTTTTTTACTTCATTAGCCAGCCGTAGAACGGAAATCTTCAGCTCGGAGAGCTTCCCGAGTAAATTGAGAGCTTCCTTGAAATTATCTACCGAGTTGTCTATCCAGAAACTGGTACCCATAGGGCTGTAGTAGGGCGGGTACTCCTGAAATTTTGTCTCAATAACAGGTAGTGTAATCCCCATGACCCTTCTGGATCTGACGCTGATGTCGGTTGTTATATGAACGGCCCCGGTGAGATACTGCACCTTTAACATTCCCATGTCGAGAACCGTCTCTTCCAGGGCCTTGTATGCTTTTGACAGGGCGTTTTCAACGCGAGACTGGAAGTCTGCGGCTTGGTCAACCAGTGCCAGCAGCTCAATAATCAGGATATTTCTTTTCTGATCCAAAAGCTCGTATCCCTGCCGGGCAAGTTTGAGATCATTTTTCAGCTTGAATAAGCTTGTTTTCGTTGGTGCGTAATTAAGCAGAGCCATTATGAGTACCCGTTATTTTCCATAGAATTTTTCTATTTCTTCATCGGTAATTCTGTGCAGCTCCTCAACCGGCAGTGAATGTAAAACTTCCCAGCCGAGGTCCAGGGTTTGCTCGATGCTTCTTTCTTCGTCTTTGCGCTGAGAAACGAACTTCTGCTCGAACTGGTTTCCAAATTCGAGATAGTTATGGTCCAGAGGCGTTAGCTCCTCTTCGCCGATAACCGATGCGAGATTGCGCACGTCTTTTACATAGCTGTAAGCTGCAAAAAGCTGGCTCGCAAGATGAGGATGGTCCTCTCTGGTCATGCCTTCTCCGATGCCGTCTTTCATTAAACGTGAAAGCGACGGAAGTCCCGCGATCGGCGGATAAATCCCTCTGCCGTCCATCTCTCTTTCAAATACGATCTGACCTTCGGTGATATATCCTGAAAGGTCCGGCACCGGGTGAGATATATCGTCGTTCGGCATCGTTAAAATAGGCAGTGATGTAATCGAACCTGCATGTTCTTTTATCATTCCTGAGCGTTCGTACAGCTCGGCGAGGTCTGAGTAGAGATAACCCGGATATCCCTTGCGTGACGGTATTTCCCCGCGGATAGTTGATATTTCGCGCAGAGACTCGCAATAATTCGTCATGTCGGTCATAATAACGAGCACGTGCATGTTTTCGTTGAACGCAAGATGCTCGGCGAGGGTAAGAGCGGTTCTCGGTGTAATTAGCCTCTCGATCGAAGGGTCATCCGCAAGAGAGAGAAACAGGGCGACGTTTTCAAGCACCCCGCTTTCCTCGAAGGAATTGGTGAAGAACCTGGCCACATCGTGTTTTACTCCCATCGCGGCGAATACCACGGCAAATTCGGTATCCGTTCCGCGGATTTTTGCCTGCCTTGCAATCTGTGCCGCAAGCTCGTTATGTGGAAGGCCGTTGCCGGAGAAAATCGGGAGTTTCTGTCCCCTGATAAGGGTGTTCATGCCGTCGATAACGGAAATGCCGGTTTGTATAAAATCCCTTGGGTACTGCCGGGCGGTGGGATTAATAGCCATCCCGTTAACGTCCAGCTCGATATCGCTTCGTTGCGGCGGCCCTCCGTCAATCGGTTGCCCCAGGCCGTTAAATACACGCCCCAGCATATCTTTCGAAACAGGGATTGTAAGGGCTTCGCCGGCGAAACGCACTCTTGTGTCCGGCAGGGTCAGGCCGGAAGTTCCTTCGAATATTTGTACAACTACAAAATTGGTTGATGATTCGAGAACAATGCCCAGCCTTACGTTTCCCTGTTTATCCACACACTCGATGAGCTCTCTGTATCCGATGGGATGTGTTTTACTCACGAAAATCAATGGGCCGTCAATTTTATCAACACCGATATATTCGCGGTTAGACAGAAGTCGTCTGTTTTGCTGCTCAAGCATGTAAAGCCTCCATCTGGTCCATTGAACGCTCCAGTCGGGATTCGATTTTATCCAGGCCGGAAAGATCTTCGTTCGATATAGAGAATTTCATCTTAATTATATCCTGATATACCTTCATCTTTCTTAATTTAACGAGAGTTGCTCCTTTTTTAATCGCTTCATAACCACGTTTCCAGTACATGACAATAATGTGCAGCATTTTTGCCTGTTTCTGAACTACCGAGAATGTATCGATTTTATCGTAAGCGTTTTGCTGGAGGAAGGCGTTTTTAAACAATGTGCATACTTCGAGCACAAATCGCTGCGTATCGGGCAGGGCATCAGGCCCGACTAATTTGACCACCTGTTGAAGGCGTACTTCCCTGTGAAGCAAATCCATTATTTCCGTTCTGTCGGAATGCCATTCCGGACCGACTTGCTGTTCCCACCATGAAACCATATCGTTTAGATATTCGCTGTAACTGTCGAGCCACGAGATGGCGGGATAATGCCGGGCGTTGGCGAGGTTTCGATCAAGGGCCCAAAAACATCGGATAAACCTTTTCGTATGCTGGGTCACGGGTTCTGAGAAGTCGCCGCCCGGCGGAGACACGGCGCCAATGATTGTGACGGAGCCACTTTGGCCGCTCAGTACTTCCATTGAGCCTGCCCTCTCGTAGAATTCCGCTATTTTGGTTGGAAGGTATGCCGGGAATCCTTCCTCTGCCGGCATTTCTTCCATCCTGCCGGAAAGTTCCCGCAGGGCCTCGGCCCATCTTGACGTTGAATCCGCCATAACGGCAACGTCATATCCCTGGTCCCTGAAATATTCCGCCATGGTTATTCCGGTGTAAATGCTTGCTTCTCGTGCTGAAACCGGCATATTGGATGTGTTGGCAATCAGGATGGTCCGTTCCATAAGAGAGCGGCCGCTTCTCGGATCGACCAGCTTCGGAAACTCGGTTAACACGTCGGTAATCTCATTACCTCGTTCGCCGCAGCCGATATATACGATCAGGTCGGCATCGCACCATTTTGCCACGGCCTGTTGTACCATTGTCTTTCCGGTTCCGAATCCACCGGGGACTGATACGGTTCCTCCCTTTGCTACGGGAAACAGGGTATCGATAACACGCTGACCTGTTATAAGCGGAGTATCGAGGGCGAGACGTCTTTTGGTTGGCCGTTGTACGCGGATAGGCCATCTGTGCATTAAAAAAAGCTCTTTTGTTTGTAAGTCATTGGTTTTTAGTATTCCTATTACATCTTCTACCGTATAGTCACCTTCGGGCACGATCGACTCAAGAATGCCATTATCATTAGGAGAAACAAGGATTTTATGAAGAACATTTTCAGTTTCCTTCACGACGCCGAGGATGGCGCCGCCTGAGATACGGTCTCCCGGTCTCAGTGAAGGAACGAAATGCCATTTCTT
>Ga0172362_10005987_pt1 | contig 10489 bp, 11 predicted proteins | sample LakKivs1_kivu2a2_FD_114534 | JGI IMG/M metagenome (GOLD analysis project Ga0172362, IMG submission 114534) | Sediment microbial communities from Lake Kivu, Rwanda - Sediment s1_kivu2a2 | ecosystem: Environmental > Aquatic > Freshwater > Lake > Sediment | place: Rwanda: Western Province, Lake... | reverse complement strand
CATTCAACCGGGCTCAAGGAAAGAAGTAGACATTTTAATAAGAAGCCAGTACAACAATGGGAAAACAACTTATTTCAGGTTATCGGACCACCCACATGATATTGATGTCCCGGTTGAATTCGGTAAGGGTGTGGTTTTAAAAGACTCAGGTTCAGATGTCACGGTAATGACTGCGGGACCCGTACTCGGCAATGTCGTGAAAGCCTGCCAAGACCTTGATGTTAATCTGGTTTATTTTCATACCATCAAGCCGATTGACAAAGAGATAATCTCCAGGTTTAAGAACTCGGAAATCTTAGTCATACACGATGCCTTTGGTTTATACGAGGCGATTTGCGAATTCCCTAACCTTTCTGTATCATATCATGGCATGCCGGACGAATTCTGCACCTGGTATGGAACGTTACACGATATCAGGAAAATGATAGGACTGGATACGGAATCAATTAGAGAAGTTGTAAGCTGCAAAACCGAAAAATTTCGAAAACCGTAAAAGAGGAGAGGAGAAAGATGTTTTATGAGGGAAAAATTGTCTTAGTTACAGGAGGGACTGGATTTATAGGGACTAATATTGTCGAACAGCTCCTGAAAAGCGGAGCTAAAATTCGTGTGCCGATACATAAGCGGCCTTTGAATATTAAGGACAAACGCATTGAGACTGTTAAGGCGGACTTAACAAAGGTGGAAGACTGTCTGGCAGCGGTAAAGGGAGTCGACTATGTTTTCCATGCTGGCGGGGGTGCCATCGGTGCGGCTGTAACGGCGGGCAATCCCATGTCGGCTATTGCGCTAAACATGATAACTACTATACAAACCCTTCAGGCTGCATGGATAGGAGGTGTTGAGAGATTCTTGTTGCTGAGCAGTCATACAACCTATCCCAATGCCAATTACCCGATTAAGGAAGAGGAGATGTGGAGCGGCCCTACAGACCCGTCCTATTTCGGATATGGTTGGATGAGACGATATCTTGAAAGACTCGCTGAGTTCGCTGTATCAAAATCAAAGATGAAAATTGCTATTGTGCGCCCTACCGCTGCCTACGGACGCTGGGACAATTTTGATCCGGCAACAAGCCATGTTATTCCCGCATTAATTCGAAGAGCGGTTGAAAAGGAAGACCCGTTTGTGGTATGGGGCACCGGTGAGGAAGTCCGTGACTTCATTCATGCATCGGATATAGCACGCGGTAGCCTGCTAGCGCTGGAAAAACACGCGATATGTGACCCCATTAATCTCGGTTATGGAAAGGCGGTTAAGATTAAGGAAATCGTCACTATGGTTCTGAAGGCGGCGGGCCATGAGAAGGCCAGAGTCGAATTTGATACCTCCAAGCCTACGACCATACCATTTAGAATGGTTGATACCTCCAAGGCAAAAAAAGTATTGGGCTTTGAACCTCAGGTATCTTTAGAAGACGGTTTAAAGGACACTGTTGAATGGTACAGGCAGACAAGAAAAATTGCTCCCTAAGATACCACTATTTTAGAAGAAGTAAAGTTATGGTGAGAAAACAGAAAATCACTGGTGCTGATTTTCTCAGGATGTTCGACTGTCACCGGGATGAATTGCCTGAGCAGTTCCTATCTGGACTTAACCGGGTAGATACAGGATACCGGGAGGCAAGCCCGGCTGAATTTGAAGAATATCTACTGAATGTTTTAAAGCGGATTAACTCGCCCGAGATTATAAGGACTAAAGAGGAAAACTTGGAAGCCTTTGAAAAAGGTTGGGGAGAGAACCTGGAGTCTATCATCTCAGATAAAATATCGATGGAAAGCCTGAAGCCCAAATATTTCCGGGGCAGCAAATTTCTGAGATATAATAACACCCTCATCGTTACTGACAACCTCGACTTGGAATACGATTTATTTACCTTAGCCAGGTATCTCCTCTTCACCAAGTATCTTTCTTCATCCCAGGATATCTATGAGTTTGGGTGCGGAAGCTGTCCAAATCTATTGATGCTATCCGAGATGTTCCCTTCCAAAAGGTTATATGGCTTGGATTGGACCAATGCCTCTGCTAGAATAGCTGAGTTGTTGTCCAAATCTCAGAATGTAAACATAGAAGGCATTGTTTTTGATATGATGAACCCTTCTTCAGATATTGCTTTGAAACCTCACAGCGCTGTGTTTACCATACATTCCCTGGAACAGCTCGGCAAGGAGCATGAGAAGCTATTATCGTTCATCATGGCAGCAAAGCCCGATATTGTCTTTCATTATGAACCAATCCTGGAGTTCTATGACCAGGACAATTTATTGGACTATTTAGCGATTTTTTACTCTCAGAAAAGGAACTATTTATCAGGTTTTTGGACGGCATTATGCAGGCTGCAGGAACAAAATAGAATTGAAATCCTCAAATCAAAGAGGCCGTATCTCGGCGGTGTCATTCATGAGGCCTCGTTAATAGCTTGGAGACCGCTGTGATAGGGTGGATTACGAATCCTCGGCGCAAATGGAAGTAGTTAGGAGATGCAGTATGATAAAAGAAGAGGTTTTGAGAAGTTTTGCCGGGAAAAATGTTCTGGTAACCGGCGGAACTGGCCTTATAGGAAGGCAAGTAGTAAATATTCTATGCGATGCCGGTGCTAAGGTTAAAATCGTTTCCCTGGATAAGATAAAGGTCAATGATAAAGCAGAACATGTTTACGGCGACCTTAGAAGCTTTGAATTCTGCCAGTATATAACCAAAAATATGGATTTTGTTTTTCATGTGGCTGGCATGAAAGGCTCTGTCGAGGTTGCCAAGGCAAAGCCGGCCAGTTTTTTTGTACCATTCCTGATGATGAATACAAATGTACTGGAAGCATGCAGAGTTAACAAGGTTCAGAAAGTTGTATATACCAGTACCATAGGCGCCTACGCAAATGCCGAGATCTTTAAGGAGGACCAAGACCCCAACGCACCGCCAATGGATATGTATCCCGGCTGGGCTAAAAGAATGGCTGAGTTTCAAATCCAGGCATATAAAATTCAATATAATCTCGACAATTTCTCCATTGTTAGACCTTGCAATGTTTATGGTCCGGGGGATAGTTTTGACCCTAATAGCGCTATGGTTATTCCGGCTTTAATGTATCGAATATATCATAAGGAAGACCCGGTTTTAATCTGGGGGGACGGAAGCGCCATACGGGATTTTGCCTATAGCCGTGATGTCGCCGAGGGCGTAATCTTAGCCCTCTATTATGGAACAAAATCCTGGTTTGTAAATCTGGGCAGTGGCAAGGGTTATTCAATTAAAGAGTTAGTAGAAACATTGAATAGTTTTATTGACTTCAATTATAAGTTTGATTCCACCAAGTCTTCAGGATTTCCCAAGAGAGTCATGGATATATCCCTAGCCAGGAAATTAATTCACTACAACCCGACGACATCTCTGCTTGACGGGCTTAAACAAACCTGGAACTGGTTTGTGGAAAATCAAGATGAGTACTTAAGGAAAAAGAACTATTTTAAAGAGGACTGAATGATAGAAGTATCCAAAACAAAACTTGACGGGGTGTTGTTGATTAAGCTGTATGTTTTTGAGGACCATCGGGGCGAGTATGTGGAAACATACAACAGCGAACTGTATAGAAAAAACGGGATTGATATAGAGTTTGTCCAGGACAATATCTCAGTATCCACGAAGAATGTGCTTAGAGGTATCCACGGCGACCTTGTGACCTGGAAATTGGTATCCTGTCTCTACGGTAAATTCTATCTTGTTGTGGTGAACTGTGACGTCAACTCTAAGAATTTTGGCAAGTGGCAATCTTTTGTACTATCAGATACAAACAGGTTACAGGTGTTGATACCGCCTAAGTATGGTAATGGTCACCTGGTTTTAAGCGATAAAACCGTCTTTCATTACAAGCAGTCTACCTATTACAACCCGGCAATACAGTTTACTTATAAGTGGGATGACCCTAAATTCAATATCTGGTGGCCAACAAAGAACCCGATACTTTCGCAACGTGACGAGGCAGGACACTTTGTTTCATAATATTAAATGGATCCATAGAAATTGGCATAGGGAGGCGCCATAACATGGCGAAAGCAATGCGTATAGAATTTGGCAAGCTGGTAATCGGAGAGACGGCAAAGAAATACCTGCAGCGAGCTGTTGATAAGAGCTGGGTTTCTGAAGGCGATAACGTGAGGGAATTCGAAAAAAAGTTTGCGGCTCATTTCGGGTATAAACATGCTATTGCCGTAAGCTCAGGTACAGACGCCAATATTTGTTCCTGTGCCTCATTGTATGATTTCGGCGCACAGAGGGGAGATGAAATTATCGTACCGGCACTATCCTTCGTAGCTACCGCCAATTCAATCCTAGCCGCAGGATTTGTCCCTAAATTCGTTGATATCGAGGTAAAAACTCTCAACCTGGACCCCTCCAAGATAGAAGCAGCTATCACTGATAAGACCATAGCCATCATGGCTGTTCATACCATGGGGAAACCCTGCGAAATGGACTCCATTATGAAAACGGCCAAGGCTTATAATTTGAGGGTTATCGAGGACGCCTGCGAGGCTCATGGCGCTACCTATAAAGGCAGAGTTATCGGTACTATTGGTGATATGGGAACCTTCAGTTTTTACGTTGCTCACGTGATAGTCTGTGGCGAAGGAGGCATGGTAGTTACTAATAACGATGACATCGCCAGAGTAGTCAGGTCGGTAAGATCGCACGGTCGACCCACCGGCAGCAACTATTTCGATTTCCAGCGTATTGGTTTCAACTCAAGAATGAATGAACTGGAAGCATCTGTTGGACTCGAAGGCCTCGAGCAATTTGATGATACGTTTAACAAACGTAAAAACAATTTGTACAAACTACTGGAAATAACCAAAAATTTATCTGACTTTTGTTATTTCCTTGAAGAGGAAAACCATGAAAAAGTGAGCCCTCATGCTTTTCCTTTAGTTCTAAAAGACAAGAAATATGATTATGCTAAATTCTTCCAATACCTGGAATCTAAAGGAATTCAGTGCAAGACCCTTTTTGCAAGCCTACCCACGCAACACAAAGCATTTAACTTTCTCAGCTATCAATACGGTCAGTTTCCTGCCGCCGAATATGTAGGTGAAAATGGACTACATTTTGGCATCCACCAATATTTGAACGATGATGATTTGTACTATATCGGGAAAACTCTGAAATCCTACTTTAAATAAGGTTATTAATAGTGACTTAGACTCTATGTCTGGACCGGGATACGGAAGGAGACATTGTCTGGAAGCTTCGCTTGAGAAAATATAAATTAGGAGCAGTCAGCAATGATAATAAGTAGAACACCGTTTCGGGTCTCATTTTTTGGAGGCGGAACAGATTACCCCATTTTTTATGAAGAAAATGGCGGAGCCGTTCTCAGCACCTCCATAAATAAATATTGCTATGTTATCTGCCGCTACCTGCCACCATTCTTTGATTATAAATATCGGATAAGATACACCCAACGTGAGGAGACTCAAACCATCGCCGAGATAAAGCATCCCTCGGTACGGGAGTGCCTGAATTTTGTAAATCTGGACCGCGGGGTGGAAATACAACACAATGCTGACTTACCGGCAATGTCAGGGCTTGGCTCCAGTTCAGCTTTCACTGTGGGGCTGCTTAATGGACTATACGCTTTGAAAGGTAAGATGACAACTAAAAGGCGACTGGCTTTGGATGCAATCCACGTGGAGCAGGAGATGGTTAAGGAAAACGTTGGCTCACAGGACCAGACGATAGCGGCCTTTGGCGGGTTCAACAAGATTGTGTTCGGTGGCCCACAAAAAATAGCGGTCTTCCCCGTGGCTATAGACCGCAATAAACTGGAGTCGCTTCAGAATCATCTTATGCTGTTCTTTACAGGTTTTCCTCGAAACGCTTCAGAAATCGCTGGGGAACAGATAAGAAAGACGCTAGAAAAGAAGAGGGAATTGACAACTATGATGGAAATGGTAGAGGAAGCTATCAACATCCTCAACGAGAGCGCAGGTTCACTCATAGATTTCGGCAAGCTTCTGCATGAGACATGGAAGCTGAAGCACAGTCTAACACCGCGCATTACAACCCCCTTCGTTGATGAAGTTTATGAAGCTGGGTTGGAGGCTGGGGCGTCAGGCGGAAAGTTGCTTGGCGCTGGTGGGGGGGGATTTATCTTGTTTTTTGTGAAGCCGGAACTCCAGCATAATGTGAAAGAAAAACTGAAGAAATTATTATATGTACCGTTCACATTCGAAAATTTAGGCAGCCAGATAATTTACTATACCGTGGAAGATAATTTCTGAAAAACTTGACGAATATGCGCCATGAATTGCAGATGCTGAACCAATAGTCTTGAAAAGAGACTGAAGTGGGGGCATTTTAATGAAAGTATTGTTTATTGGAGGCACCGGCACTCTCAGCAACAGTTGTTCTGAGTTGGCTGTTGAGAAAGGAATGGAACTTTGGCTTCTTAATAGGGGACATAGGATGCATAGGATGCCAAAGAACGTTAATTTTATAAAAGCCGACATTAATAATGAATATCAGCTAGTAAGCGAAGCATTAGCTAAGCATCAGTGGGACTGTGTTGTTGATTGGATTGTGTTTACTCCAGACCAGGCCCTGCGTGATATTGAATTATTCAGAGGAAAAACAAAACACTATTTTTTTATCAGTTCAGCCAGCGTATATCGAGAACCACCGCTTGGGCAAAGAATATCAGAAAGTGACCCTACTGAAAATCCTATTTGGCCATATGCGCAGAATAAGCTCAAGTGCGAGCAAGTGTTTTTAAAAGAGTCCGAGCGTAATCAATTTCCTGTTACCATTATAAGACCAAGTCAGGCTTATTGTGAGTTTACAATACCAACTAATATACCAAGATTAGGCTATGGGTTGGTGGAAAGGTTAATAAACGGTAATGAAATAATAGTTCATAACGATGGTTTATCTATATGGACATTGATTCATAGCACTGATTTTGCTGTTGGTCTTGTTGGCCTTATGGGAAGAGAGGACGCAATTGGTGAAATTTTCAACATTACCACTTCTGAAACTTTAACTTGGCTAAAAATTTTTGAAACTTATGCCAATTACTTAAACGTCACACCGAAATTTGTGTTCATACCATCTAGTCGTATTTATGAATTGGATAGAGAAATTGGGCAGTCTTTGCTAGGCGATAAGGATAAAAATATGGCATATAATAATGGAAAAATTAAGAAATTTGTAAAAGACTATGAGCCTAAAATCTCATTTACTAATGGGATAAGCAGATCCTTAAATTGGCATATGAGTAATAAAGATAAAATATATTATGAGAAAGCGGCGTCAGATAGAGTAGATAGAATTATTGAGTTGTATAAATCAAAGAGGTAAAAATGCCTTCTCGTCACAGATTTTTGGAATTAAGGTTGGAAGATTTTGCGCAATCATTTGGCACAATCGTCAATGAGATCCCTGACGATTGCAAGGAACTAATTGCTAAAACCGATTTTCGTTGCTCAGCCATCAAAGGATGACGATGACGAAATTACTTTCAATCATCCTTGCCTCAATACACAAGGATAAGCTGTCGGGTTTATTTGCAAACCTTGAAACTACAGCGAGGGATATGGATTCGTTTGAGGTTTTAATAAAACTAGATGATGAGAACCCCGAAATGGTTGCTTATCTAGAAACAGAAAAGAGGCAGCGACCTTTCTCCATCAAGTATATTGTTACTCCAAGACTTAGGGGCTACTGGGACCTTTACCTGGCCTACAACGAGCTATGGAAAATGTCGTCACCAGAAACTTATTTCGCCACTCTTATCAATGATAACGCTAGGTTTGCAACTCAACACTGGGATGATATTCTTCGCCGATACGTGGGTTACTTTTCAGATGACATTTTTCATCTAAGGACCAGCAAGAGAAAACGTCTGGAGTTTAGAAGTCTGGTGGAATGTCTTACATATGGTGAAAGTTACGCCTTTTTCACCCAAAAGTGGCTGTCACTAACCGAGGGTATAGGGGTAGGTGAGGCAGAAATGGATGCAGGACAAGAATGTGTCAATTACTTTCTGCGAACTAAGTGTGGTTATTCTAGAGGTGTTGTTGTTGATGCTATTAAAATGGCGAACGAAGAAGCAGCATTGTCTGCTTCACATGGACTATCCGGAAAGGAATGGCACAAAAAGCTATGGGGAATTTATGGTTTATATGCTAAGTTGTTGACCAGGGATAAGGTTGAAAATTTCTACCGCCTGGCGCGTAAGCTTAGCGCATACATTTGGGCTAGTGAGAATGACTTGCCACAGTTTGAAATTGAGGACGGCAAAGCTGACAAGAAAATTCTCGTTAAAATCAATTCACAATCTGACCCCGTGAAGTCTTTTCCTTATGAGGTAGATTTTCTAACCTGGCTGTCAGTCCTTTTTGATATAGAACCGGTGGGGATACGGCTTAATTGGGATAGATGGCCTCCCCTGTTAGCAAATCAAATCGTCGCCCGAAGACAACTAGCCCAACTTTGGTTGAGTATGCCACCTGAACAGGTGGAAAACGCTTATTTGGGTGATTTGGGTAAGGCTCACAAAAAGCTACTTAACATTAGCATCAGGAATAAGCCGTTAACCACTGCCCGTCAGCTCTATATAAATAAGTTAGTTAAATACATTGCAAGCGAATATAGTGAGCTAGATGAATCAGCTTTTGTAGACGATTTAGTAGGCCGTATTCTAAATGGACCTGGGGAAAAAAGTTCTGTTCAAGATTTACTAGCTGCCCTTCTGTACTGCCGAGATGATGAGTTACTATACCCGGGATTTGACCTCAGTTCCATACCTAAGTGGTTGCGAGATGACCTTAGCCCCAGTGTATTCAGGAAGGCTAAAATTGAAAGGACTAAGCAGAGGCTCCTGAAGTTTATACCCCACCCAGTCCTTCGCAAAGTCCTTCGCACAATCCAATCCATACTGATAAAAATAAAAAACTTGATAGAGGAAATCCTGGAGGGGTAGAGTAGTGAAAAGAGGTGAAAAATGAGGGAAGTAGTGATTAGGGAACTAGAAGACGGCGCCAAAATTAGAACAACGATGGCTCAGACCCTGTCAGATATAATAGCCAAGGCTGCCCAGATAATACTGGATGCTTATAAGGCGGGGAGAAAAGTGTTTTTGATAGGCAACGGCGGGAGTGCTGCGGATGCACAGCATATTGCCGCAGAGCTTGCCGGCCGTTTCAAGCTGGAAAGGAGGGGCTTGCCCGCCATCGCCCTGACCACTAATACTTCTGTCTTAACAGCTCTGGCGAATGACTATGGGTATGAGAGGGTCTTCAGCCATCAATTGGAGGCGCTAGCTAACGACAAGGACGTCCTTATCGCAATTACGACAAGCGGCACTTCACCAAACATCTTGAAAGCTGTTGAGATGGCACACTCAAAGGGTGTTACGGTGATAGGGTTGACCGGGGCAAAAGGTGGTAAATTAAAGGATAGCGCCGATTTAACAATCATGGTCCCCTCCGATGATACGCCGAGAATTCAGGAGGCACATATTACCATCGGGCATATCATTTGCCACCTGGTAGAAAAGAGGCTGTTCGGTGAATCGCGCGGTATTTCTTGATAGAGACGGGGTTATCACACAAGAACCCCCGCACTATGCCCACGAAGTAAGTCAGCTTAAGTTGATACCGAAAGTCGCTGACGCCATTCGGTTGCTTAATGAAAATGGGTTTGTGGTCATCGTTGCTTCTAATCAAGCTGGCATTGCCTATGGCTATTATCAGGAGGAAGATGCGATATTATTCCACCAGGCAATGAAAGAAAATTTAGCCAAAAAAGGCGCTTACATTGATGCTATATACTATTGCCCCCATCATCCGGAGGCAAAAATAGAGAGATACCGGGTAGTCTGCAACTGCAGGAAGCCCAAGCCAGGGATGCTCAAAAGAGCAGGAAAGGAATTGAATATCGACTTGAAGCAATCATTTATAGTTGGCGATAAGTTGAGCGATATAGAAGCAGGAAAAATGGTTGGATGTAAAACTATAATAGTGAGAACAGGGCACGGTGCGGAGGAGCTCAAAAGCAACGAGATTGACTGTGATTACGTTGCAAATGACTTACATGGCGCTGTTCAGCACATCTTACATTTATCCCATAAAAATGGCAGAAGTAGAAAAACCGATTAGGGTACTTTATGTTTGTCCGTGGGCTCACTGGACGGGACATCCTGCCGACACTGCCATAAAAGAAACTGCCGCTCTGGTCAAAGCGGGGGCGCAGGTTTCTCTGTGCACCTTCCGAGACATCCTCGGTCAAAAAGTGCCTCAAACAATACCCCACAGAACAGTGGTTTCAAGCTGGATTGGCTCCCCTTTAGGCGTTCTGGCGAATTTACTGCTTTCACTTAAGATAAGCCCGATGAAGGGGCTTGCCTGGTTCCTGGAACAGTTCTCAACAGCATTCCTGGCCGTTAAATTAAGAAAGACTTTTAAATATGATGTAATCTACCTGTGCGATGGCGACCCTT
>Ga0172362_10005985_pt1 | contig 10491 bp, 6 predicted proteins | sample LakKivs1_kivu2a2_FD_114534 | JGI IMG/M metagenome (GOLD analysis project Ga0172362, IMG submission 114534) | Sediment microbial communities from Lake Kivu, Rwanda - Sediment s1_kivu2a2 | ecosystem: Environmental > Aquatic > Freshwater > Lake > Sediment | place: Rwanda: Western Province, Lake... | reverse complement strand
GTATCTGATCATAGCTAACCCGGTACTCAATGTACTGATTGCCTTGAGCCATATTTTGGGTGGTAGCTTCGGGTGGGCCATCATTGTCTTGACGGTCGTAATCCGCCTGGCGATGTGGCCTCTTACCAGGCGCCAACTGAATTCCACCAAGGCCCTTCAGACCATGCAGCCCAAGATCCAGGAACTACAGAAGAAATATGGCAAGAATCAGCAGAAGCTTCAGCAGGAAATGATGAGACTGTATAAGGAAGCAGGAGTGAACCCTCTGGGCTGCATATGGCCTATGTTGATTCAGTTTCCCATCTGGATAGCGCTCTATCAAGCTATCATAAGGGGCTTGGCGACTACCCCGGACAATTTGCTCAGCCTCTCTCAGCATCTTTACCCCTTGACCGTGGTGGGCCAGGCGATTCCGTTGACCGGCTATTTCTTGGGGCTTAACCTCGGGGGCACCGGCAACATTCTCCTGGCCATTATAGTCGGCGGCACGATGTGGGTGCAGCAAAAGATGACCCAGGCGCCGGCCGTTGATCCGCGCCAGGAATCCACGAACAGGATGATGCTGCTCATGATGCCACTTATGTTCGGCTTTCTTACCTTGCTGTTTCCCAGTGGATTGGCGCTCTACTGGGCTGTGTCCAATGTAGTTGGTATCGTTACTCAGTATTTTGTTACAGGTGGCTGGGGCTACCTTAGATTCAGTTTGCCGTCCCGATCAGCGCCGGCCGTGAAGAAGTGAAACGGCGATTGCGGAGGCGGTCGCGAATTGTGTTAATATAACGAGAATCGTTAGAAAGGCAGCGAACCATGGAACAGATTGAGATAACAGCTGCGACAATAGAACAGGCGATAGAGAAAGCCGAGGCACAGTTAGGGCTAAGCCGTAACCAGTTTGAGGTGGAGGTCGTCCAGGAAGGAAGGCCGGGAATTCTAGGGGTCGGTGGCAGGGAGGCTATCATCAAGGTAATCCCGGCGTCTCCTCCGGCAAACGACACTGCCGACAAGGTAAGCCAAATCCTGAATACACTGCTCCAGCTATTAGGCGTGCCCGGCATGGTCGAGGTGGTATCGAGCGAATTGCCTCTGGCTCTGGACATCAAGGGCGAAGACTTGGGTATTTTGATTGGACGTCGGGGCCAAACGCTCTCTTCGTTAGAGTATATCGTGAAGCTCGTGGTAGTTGGACGTTTGAAGACCTGGATACCATTGACAGTAGACGTCGGAGGGTATAAAAGGCGACGCCGTGATTCCCTGGAGAGGCTGGCCCTCTATCTGGCCGAGCAGGTGAAATCAAAGCGACGCGCCATAACGATGGAGCCGATGCCCGCTGACGAACGCCGTATCGTTCATTTGGCCTTGGCTGATGATCCCGATGTGACGACTCAAAGCGTTGATGAGGGCGAGCACAGGAAAGTAGTCATTTCACTTAAGCAAGGTTAACCATGTTCCCCGAAGTAAAGACCAGGGTTAACTTTGTTCAGCTCGAGCAGGATATTCTCCGGTTCTGGAAAGAGCAAGGAATATTCGCCAAGAGCATCGAGTCAAGAAGAAGCGGACCGCACTACACCTTCTACGAAGGACCCCCTACAGCAAACGGCAGCCCAGGAGTACATCATGTCCTAGCCCGTCTGTACAAGGATGTTATCTGCCGATATAAAACAATGAAGGGCTATCATGTGCCGCGGAAAGCGGGATGGGATACCCATGGATTGCCCGTTGAGATAGAGGCGGAGAACTCTCTTGGCTTTACCAGCAAGGGGCAAATCGAGGAGTATGGAGTGGCCCGATTCAATGATCGTTGCCGTCAGAGCGCCCTAAAGTACATCAAGGAATGGGAGGCGATGACGGAGCGCCTTGGTTATTGGCTAGACATGGAGCACCCCTATATAAGCCTCGACAACAGCTACATCGAATCGTGCTGGTGGATACTGAAGCAGCTATGGGACAAAGGCCTGATTTATCGAGGTTACAAAGTAACCCCCCATTGTCCCAGATGCGGCACATCACTCAGTTCTCACGAGGTCGCGCAAGGTTATCGAGATGATACTGAAGACCCCTCTGTTTACATAAAGTTCAGACTGGTGCGCAGTTCGGTTGAAGACGGGACGCGGCTCCATTCGTTGCTCTCCAATTCCCGTGCGCCCGACAGACCGGCATTTCTGCTGGCCTGGACCACAACGCCGTGGACCCTACCTGGCAATACGGCCCTGGCGGTTGCTCCTCATGCCGACTACAGCGTAATGGAAAGTGACCGTGACTATCTCATTTTGGCCACCGAGCTTGCGGCCAAAGTCGGGCTAGAAGGTTATGATGAACTGGGAGTTGTATTGGGTGAGGACCTTGCGCATCTCAGATACGAGCCTTTGTTTAGTCCTCATCAATTCGGCGTGCAGCGTCTGGAATTACCGGCACTGTGCGCCAAGAGGTCGGACGAAAAGCTGACGTATCCGGTGATCGGCGCTGATTTTGTCGCGCTGGATGAGGGTACGGGTGTGGTTCACGTTGCTCCGGCCTTCGGAGAGATTGACTTCGATATCGGAATGGATAGGGGGCTGGATTTTGTTCAGCCTGTCGATCTGCAAGGTGTGATTACGGGAGATTATCCCTTCGCCGGCAGATTTGTTAAGGATGCCGACAGGCTTATCATCCGTGACCTAGAATCGCGTGGTCTGCTCTTCCGCAGCGACAAGATTGTTCACACTTATCCCTTTTGCTGGAGGTGCGAGACGCCTCTTCTCTACTACGCCAAACCGGCGTGGTATATCAAGACCACTGCGATGAAGAGGGAACTTATCACCGGCAATACCGGGATAAACTGGTACCCTGATTACATTAAGCGCGGTCGTTTCGGTGATTGGCTGGAGAATAACGTTGACTGGGCTTTTTCCCGGGAGAGATATTGGGGGACTCCTCTCAACGTCTGGCACTGCTCCTCATGCGACAATTACCAGTGTGTGGGCAGTGTACAGGAATTGAGGAACCAGTCAGATTTCAGCGGCCTGGTCACGCCCCTGGACCTGCATCGCCCCTACGTCGACGAGGTTACCTTCGCCTGTCCCAAGTGCGGTGGCACGATGCACCGTGTTCCTGAGGTGATTGACTGCTGGTTTGATTCCGGGGCTATGCCGGTAGCTCAGTGGCACTATCCTTTTGAGAATGACGGTAAATTCAGGGAGAACTTTCCCGCGGATTTCATTAGCGAAGCTGTGGACCAGACCAGAGGCTGGTTCTATAGCCTACACGCCCTGTCCACTTTGCTGTTCGGGCGTCCCTGCTTCAGAAATGTCATCTGCCTGGGCCACGTCGTGGATGCTCAAGGCGAGAAAATGAGCAAGTCCAAGGGTAATGTCATCGATCCCTGGGCCGTGTTCAATGAGTATGGCGCAGATGCCTTAAGGTGGTACATGCTGGTTTCCACGCCCGGAGAAGATAGTCATCGTTTCTCAACTAAGTCACTGGAAGAAACGCTGCGCAAGTTTCTCCTTACCCTGTGGAATACGTATTCATTTTTCACACTCTACGCCAACGTGGACCACTTCGTTCCCAGTAGCCCGAAGAACGACGCCGATCAAACAAAGAGCTCTACACAGCTAGACAGGTGGATTATCTCCGAACTCAATCGGCTTGTGAGCGAAGTGTCCAAACTGATGGACGGATACAACCCTACTTCCGCTACACGGAGAATCGAGAGCTTCGTGGATGGTCTGTCCAACTGGTATGTGAGAAGGAATCGACGACGATTTTGGAAGAGCGAAAATGATACTGATAAACTGGCTGCATACAGTACACTATACCAATGTCTGGTCACATTGTCTCAGCTGCTGGCACCTTTTGTGCCATTCTTTGCCGAGGAACTGTACCAGGGTCTCGTCCGCTCTGTTAACCCTGAGGCAAGGGGAAGCGTCCATCTGAGCGACTTCCCCGTGGCAGATGAGACCAGAATCGATGACGGGCTAAATAGCGATATTGAACTGGCCATGGAAGTATGTAGTCTGGGGCGGGCGGCGCGGGCCAAGGCGGGAATCAAAGTACGTCAACCATTGGCCAAGACCATAGTCGGAGTAGCAAACACGAGTGAGAAGAAGGCCGTGGAGAGCCTGGCTAACGAGATAATGGAGGAGCTAAATGTCAAGCAGCTCGTGGTGACGACTGAAGAGAACGACAGGGCGTTCACCACGGGTATCCCGGGCTATAGCGTGACCAACGACGCCAAATATCGGGTGGCGGTAATCACCGAACTGTCACCGGAACTGGTTGCCGAAGGAGTCAGCAGAGAGCTTGTTCGCCATCTTCAGAACATGCGTCGGAATGCCGGATTGGATATCACCGACCATATTATTACCTATTATCAGACAGGGGAACCGCTCATTAGGGAAGTCATAGCTAACTTTGCGGACTATATTAAGCAGGAGACTTTATCGGAAGAAATCACTGATAGTGCCCCTCCTGACGATACTTCCGGTGAAAAGCACCGTATCTTGAACGGGGAAATATCCCTGGCAATCAGAAAGGCAAATCCCACGCACTAAATACGAAACACTACAGGATATCGAGATTTAAGAACCAAACCACGAAAGGAATCTTGAGTTTAGAGCATGCGGGATTTCGACATGTCTGGAACCTGGAGCTTAGGATTTAGATTTGTTCCTCTTAGGAGCTTGGGCGTTCCGCCAGTCGCGCCGACGTTGTCCTTGTGTCCTGACCCCTAACAAAGACTATTTCTACTTCTTGACCGATTTCGCTGCTCCGGATGGCCTCGATGATGTCGGCAACGTCATCGATTTCCTTACCTCCAAAGCGTATGATGACATCGTCCGCTCTTAGTCCTGCAGCCTCTGCCGGGCTATCGACAACCATCTCTACGATGAGCGCTCCCTTGTCGACAGAGAGATTGTTGGCCGCGGCCAACAGAGGGTCCACCGTCTGCAATCCGACGCCCAGCCACGGATAGCTGACCTGCCCTTCCCGGATCAGGTCCTCAATGATAGGCGCAGCTTCGTTGCTGCTCATAGCGAATCCCATGCCCTCCACGTCGGAGGCCACTATCTTGGCACTGGTGATTCCTATAATATCACCAGACATGTTCACCAGTGGTCCGCCGCTGTTGCCGGGATTGACGGGCGCCGTGGTTTGAATAAGGTCGTAGAGAATGTTGCCTTCACTATCTTCGAGGCTGACAGACACGTTGAGCCGGCTGACTATGCCCTCGGTGGCGGTTATCCCCTTACCCAGCGCATTACCTATGGCCAGCACCCATTGCCCGACAGACAACAGGCCTGAGTCGCCCCATCTGGCGTAGGGCAGATTCACGGCATCGACTTTTATTACAGCAAGGTCTGATAACGTGTCGGTACCCACGATAACCGCAGGGAGCGTCTCGCCATCAGCCAACTCCACGTAGATGCTGTCTGCATCCTCAACTACGTGGTTGTTGGTGACGATGTACCCATCATCGGCAATGAGTATTCCCGACCCGGCAACAGTCTCCGTGTGCTTACGGCCGAAGAAGTCGGAGGTCACTATGTTAGCTGTCACGGAGACTACCGAAGGCATCACTGCGCTGATTACCGGGGGAAAGTCGGGTAGAGGCGCGGCTGGTTCGTTCTGAAAAGGGAATGTCCAATCCGCGTCGGCGTACTGGTTTGGGTTTTTGGGTTGTAGCGGGCTTGAGGGTGGGGAAGAGGACCACACCCAGGCACTAACGGTCAGCGCCAGCATTACTAGCACTGCTACGGCGAGGATGTATTTCCTGGACATCTTGGCGAAGGCCATTATAGCACCGGCACGTTTCTCGCAGAGAATATGCGTGTTAACTGCAATGAACCAGCCCTATGATTCGGTCAGCCGCGACACTAAGCATTCCAACGAGTGCAGACACTTGACAAGTGAGAATCGCACTCTCTATAATGAGGGAAACCCAGATTCGCTGCGCTCTGTAGAATCGGCCTGTGGGGTTTTCTCTGTGCTCTTATAACAAACGGTGAGCAAGTACATTTTCATTACTGGCGGTGTAGTTAGTTCGGTGGGGAAGGGAGTGTCAGTAGCTTCTATCGGCAAAATACTGAAAAGCCACGGCGTATCCGTCTCTGCACAGAAGCTTGATCCCTACTTGAACGTTGATCCGGGAACAATGTCCCCGTTCCAGCACGGCGAGGTATTTGTGACGCGGGACGGGGCAGAGACAGATTTGGATTTGGGGCACTATGAGAGATTTATTGGTGTGGAACTGACCCAGGCGTCGAACGTCACTTCCGGCCAGGTATATTCTTCGGTGATCGCGCAGGAGAGGCGGGGAGACTTTCTGGGAGGCACGATTCAGGTAGTTCCACATGTGACGAACGAGATAAAACGACGGATAAGAAAAGTGGCTGAAATATCTGAAGCTGACGTAGTGATTGTCGAGGTTGGCGGCACGGTGGGAGATATCGAAGGTCAACCATTTCTTGAAGCTATCAGACAGATGAGAAAGGACGAAGGCAGGGATAACGTGCTGTACATTCATGTCACATTCTTGCCGCACATCGCCGCTACTGATGAATTGAAGACCAAGCCCACTCAGCACAGTGTGAATGAACTGAGGAGAATCGGTATTCAGCCGGATGTCATACTCTGCCGGAGCGACAAGGAGATATCCGAGGCGATAAAGGACAAAATATCTCTGTTCTGCGATGTGGACAAAGAGGCAGTTATCTCTCTGGTTACAAGCGGGACAATTTACGAAGTGCCGCTCATCCTTGAGGACGCAGGACTGGGAGAATTCATAATCTCGCGGCTGTCGCTAAACGCAGGGAAGAGCAATCTGGACGAATGGCGGGATATGGTTGCCAGACTCAAGACGCCTAAAGAGCCCGTGACTATTGGACTGGTGGGCAAATATGTGGAGCTTCGGGATGCTTATTACTCGGTGCGCGAGGCGCTTTGCCATGCGGCTTTGGCTCACGATCGGGACGTGAGGATAGAGTGGGTGGACTCAGAGGAATTGGACGGCGCCGCTAACGACAAGCTCAGGCACGTCCAGGGCATAATCGTTCCCGGAGGTTTTGGCTATCGGGGAATAGAAGGCATGGTGCAGGCGGCCAGATTTGCCCGGGAGAGAGGAATCCCGTATTTTGGTCTGTGCTTGGGCATGCAAATCATGGTCATCGAGCTCGGCCGTCATGCTTTCCATACGGACAGTGTGAATTCCACAGAGTTTGACGCCGACACTGCTTATCCTGTGATTGACCTACTCCCTGAGCAGCATAGCGTAGAGCAAAAGGGCGGGACGATGAGACTCGGGACTTATCCGTGCCATCTAGTAGCAGGAACAGCCGCTGCCCGGGCCTATGGCACAGCTGTGGCCTATGAGAGGCACCGCCATCGTTATGAATTCAACAATGATTTCCGGCAGCCATTGGAAGAGGCCGGGCTTGTGCCTTCAGGACTATCCCCGGACGGAAAACTAGTGGAGATTTCCGAATTACATGACCATCCATGGATGGTGGCATGCCAGTTTCATCCTGAATTCAAGTCCCGTCCCGATTCTCCTCATCCGTTGTTCCTGGGATTTGTGGCAGCCGCGAAGGAGACGCTTGTCGAGGGCGCCCAAACGAGCCTGCCTTTGAATTGAGAAGATGAAGATATTTCTGGATACCGCTAATGTAGAACACATTCGCCATGGGGTCAGGCTGGGAGTGGTTACAGGGGTAACTACAAATCCTAGCCTCGTATCGAAAGAGGGCAAGGTAGACTATCGAAAGCTGGTCCAGGAAATCTGCTCTATTGTTCCCGGTCCGGTGTCTACCGAGGTGCTGGGTAAAGACGTTGAAACGATGGTGGCAGAGGCCAGAGAAATCGCCAAGTGGGCGAAGAATATTGTGGTCAAGATACCGGCCAGCCTTGAAGGAGTGGAAGCTACTTCGCTGCTATCCAGAGAGAACATCAAGGTGAATCTCACCTTGTGCTTTAGCTTGAATCAGGCCATGCTGGCAGCGGCGGCAGGGGCCACTTTTGTGAGTCCTTTTGTGGGCAGGCTGGACGACATTGGCGAAGACGGTATGAACGTGGTGGCCGACATTGTCGATTACCTGGAATACTATGGGCTGCCTACAAAGGTGATTGCTGCGAGCATAAGGCATCCTCAGCATTGCGTGACGGCAGCCAAGGCCGGTGCCCATATTGCAACGGTGCCGTATGAAATTCTACTGCAGATGATACAGCACCCTCTGACAGATATCGGCATCAAGCGTTTCAGGGATGACTGGAGGCGGGTGATGGGGAGCGAGCACTTGCTGTAGAAGCCCTACAGGACCGCGGATACAAGAAAAAGGTGTTTTAGAGAGGTTACTATGTCAACTATGGTACAGCTAGAAACGAAAAACAGGGACGAACTTGAGGCAATGGCCAAGGAGTATGGCATTGTTGGCTATACTAGCCTGAAGAAGCCTGAACTCGTGCATCAAATCCTGCAGGCGGAGGCGCAGCAACAAGGGAATATACTCATAACGGGTGTGTTGGAGACGATCAGCGAAGGCTACGGCTTCCTGCGCCAGGAGACTTTCAGGCGAGGCGCTAACGATGTGTATGTGTCAAATTCCCAGATCCGCCGTTTCAACCTCAGAGATGGCGATGCGGTTTGCGGGCAGGCAAGGCCTCCCAAAGAGAGCGAGAAATACTATAGCCTGCTCCGGGTCGATAGCATAAACGGACTTGACCCTGAACTGGGAAGGACTCGCCGCAGTTTCGGCTCGTTGACGCCCACCTTCCCCGACAAGATGATCAATCTGGAAACGACGTCGGAAGAGATATCGACGCGTCTCATCAACCTGGTCGCGCCTATAGGCCGGGGGCAGAGAGGACTTATCGTATCGCCGCCTAAGGCGGGGAAGACGGTGCTGCTTCAAAAGATTGCCAACGCTATCACCATGAAGTATGGCGATATTCACCTTATGGTCTGTCTTATCGGGGAAAGGCCTGAGGAAGTAACCGATATGAAGAGATCGGTCAAGGCCGAGGTCGTAGCAGCTACCTTCGATGAGCCGGTCGAAAGCCAGACACGAGTGGCGGAATTAGCGCTGGAGAGAGCCAAGAGGCTGGTGGAAATGGGCAAGGATGTGGTTATACTCCTCGACGGAATTACCAGACTTACAAGGGCTTACAATCTGGCTCTGCCCCCTAGCGGGCGAACCCTGTCCGGCGGCATCGATTCGACCGCCTTGCATCCGCCGAAGCGCTTTTTCGGCACTGCCCGCAATATCGAAGAGGGGGGCAGTCTGACGATCATTGCTACCTGTCTAGTGGATACCGGCAGCCGCATGGATGACCTGATATACGAAGAGTTTAAGGGCACAGGCAACATGGAACTGCACCTGGATAGAAAGCTATCCGAACGGAGAATCTTCCCGGCCATAGACATCATGCCTAGCAGCACGCGGAGAGAAGAGCTTCTAATGGATGACACTACGTTGAAACAGGTGTGGCTGCTCAGGCGGATAGTGAACATGATAGATAGCGATTCACCCAATCACTCTGAGGTCACGCAAAGGATTCTGGAACGACTGGCCAAGACGAAGAATAATGCCGAGTTCTTGGCCACTCTTTCCAAAGAGATCTAGTATAGATTGCTGCAGCGATTCGGCGCTCCCTGCCAAACGATGAAACGAGACAATCCGGGTGGCCTGGACAAATTCCGGGTGAGGGTTAAGAAGGCGCTCGGAATGCGCGTCGTCCTCTGTGAGAGTTGTCAATGGAACTGGAGAAGTGCGTGCAACCGCCGCGAGCGGCCCAACGCTGCCTCGTGCCCTGATTACAGGAAAAAGGGGAGATGACCAGCTCCTTGGTCGGCATGGGCACCTTCTTTGATAAGCCATCCGGGCGATAATTCAGGGCCTCCTCCTCATCCCTGCGTCGTGTTCGTTTCCACCCGTCAGAACCGAGTTGAGGTCCATTGCGGTCTGATTGACATTGAAGCTGTCACCTTCTAAAATCAAGCAGGTGATTGGTAAGTGACTGCCGACGAACTGCGACAGGCGTTCCTGAGTTTCTTTCAAGACAGAGGCCACAAGATTATCCCCAGTTCTTCGCTGATACCTCACAGAGACCCTACCTTGCTGCTGACCAGCGCCGGCATGGTGCAGATCAAGCCGTACTATCTGGGACTGGAGAGCCCGCCCGGTCCCCGATTGGCCTCGTGCCAGAAGTGTTTTCGTACGACCGATATAGATTTGGTTGGGGATAGTAAACACCTCACCTTCTTTGAGATGCTGGGTAATTTCAGCGTTGGTGATTATTTCAAGAAAGAGACTATTTCGTGGGCATGGGAGTTCGTGACCGGGCATCTGAGACTACCCCGGGAGCGGCTGTGGGTTACCATCCATCTGGACGATGACGAGGCGTTTGCCTGTTGGCGGGAGCTAGGGGTCCCTGCGGAGAGGATATTGCGATTTGGTGAAGACGAGAATTTCTGGGGCCCGGTGGGCGATTCCGGCCCGTGTGGACCGGACAGCGAGATCC
>Ga0172362_10005984_pt1 | contig 10493 bp, 19 predicted proteins | sample LakKivs1_kivu2a2_FD_114534 | JGI IMG/M metagenome (GOLD analysis project Ga0172362, IMG submission 114534) | Sediment microbial communities from Lake Kivu, Rwanda - Sediment s1_kivu2a2 | ecosystem: Environmental > Aquatic > Freshwater > Lake > Sediment | place: Rwanda: Western Province, Lake... | reverse complement strand
TTTCTGATATTATTTCATCATACATAGTGACATCTTTATAAGCTAACCTTTTATTACTATATGAGAATAAAAATCCAGTTTCTTTGATAATTTCTATCGACATGTATTCATCGTTTTGATACCTACTATTTTTAAGTCTTGAAAGTTCTGAATTTATTGTTATACGATTTTCGTTTATGTGTATATTCAAATCATCTCTGAGTTTCAAGAGTTTAGTCACAAGTTTTTTGAATTTCGATGAAACTTCTTCATCATTTTCTGAAAACATCATTTCTTGATAAGGATTTGGCTCTTCTTTTATTATTCTGTCATAACGGTCTTTTTCAATTACCTCTGTAAGACTTTGTTTAATTAGTTTTTTTAACTTGGAATATTTCATACGAGTTTATATCTGGTAAGAGGATTTAAGTTTTGATATATACTAAAAATCTAAAAAATCGTGAATTTTATAGGAATTGACCCATCACTTATTTCTACTGCTTTGGTAGTAAATGGTAAAATATTTAATTATTGTCGCGAAGCAAAGGTTTTCAATAAATCGGGTATGGCAAAGTGGTATAAATCTGCTGAACAATATTGTACTTATAGATTTATTGAGTATCGTGAATTTACAAATTATTCAGAAGGTGAATTGACAAAATTAAAAGACTATGATAAGATTACTGATATGATCTTAAATGACATCAAAGCTAACTTAATTCCCGGTGAAATTTCAATCGGAATTGAGGGTTATAACTTTGGAGCGACGGTTGGGGATTTAGTAGATTTAGTTACTTTTTCGACTTTATTGAGAAAGAAATTATTTGATCAGATTTCCCAAAACATACTTGTGTTGTCTCCTTCGACTTTAAAATTAGAGGCTTGTAAATTAACTTATAAACCTATAATTAAAGAGATTGGTAAAAAAGTCAAAAGAACTGAATATGAGTGGAGAAACAATTTTGGTATATCAGGGGGTAAATTCACTAAACGTGATATGGCACTTTGTATTATAGAAAATGAAAAGATTGAAGACGATTGGTTCAAATATTTAAAATTAATCAAAGAAGAACTACTGTCGGTCAAGGATATTCAAAAACCACACGAAGATGTGAATGATGCTGTTTTGATTTATAATATACTAAAAAACCAAAAAAATTCTTGAATATATAAAACATGGGTAAAATGAATTTCGAAGAAGTTTTTGGTGATGACTCTCGTGACTACTTTGATACAATCATCGCTAAGTTCGGATTAGAAGCGTCGTATTGTGTTTATCAAAATGAAAAAGACGAAGTTATTATTGATGAGCAGTGGATTTCACCAACAACCAAAAATGTGACTGCAAATAGACTTTTCAAATATGACCCTGACTTTATCTATTTAATCAAAGAAGATTCTCAAAAAGACGTTTTGAATAAAGTTTTAGAACTTTTTGTGCAACTTGAAGATTATGAACAAGCAGCTTGTGTGAGAGATATTATCGATATGATAGATTAACTTTTGTATTTACCACCTCTTCGTTTTCTTTTACAAAATTGAATTTGAGAAAACCCCTTTGGATTACTACAATTTATTGACTTTTTGTACTTAACACTCCATCTACGTTTTTGACCTTTTCTTGGTTTATTGTAGGATTCATTAATAAATTCTTCAAAAGTGTGTATGTTTTCCATTATAGTTGGTGGATTGTAAGAACAATTCTGTTTGATTTTTTATCATAGTCGATAGATTTTACAGAAAAATCCATCGTGTCAAAATGCCCTTTTACTTGATACATAACTTTTTCACTTTTTAAGTAATTTAACTCATCATCTAAGTTGTCTTCGGGTTCGGGAGACTCGTCAAAAATCTCAACTTTAAAGTTTGATTTATCTTGTTCAACAAGTTCAATTCCTAAAAATGGATATTTACTAAGTAGGTCATCAAACACATATGATAGTACATCTTCGTCTATATCAAAGTGTTCCTCAAAATCAAAGAATTCATTGATATGGTAATTTTCAAAAGTTTTTAAATGTTTCATACACTATATATTTGTTTTTTAAAGTTTTTTTTCTTACATTTGTAAAATGAAAGCAGGAAAAATTGACAACACTTCAGCACTTGATTTTATATTGGCAGGTAAATCTGTATTTACATTCCTTAACTCACAGACCGAAAACCGATTTACTTACAAAGTAAAAAAACATAAACAAGACGATATATTTTTTGTTAGTGTTCTAACTGCACCCGAAATTTATCAATTTATTGGTTCAATCAAATCCGGTAGTTTTAAACATTCAACAAAGTCAAGTATATCGGCAACTTCACAAAGCGTTAAAGTATTTGATTTTGTTTTTTCAAAATTACAAGCCGGTACATTATCTCCAATAATCGAAATATGGCACAACGGTCGTTGCGGTAAATGTGGCAAGATGTTGACTGTTCCTAAAAGTATTCAAACTGGATTTGGTCCAGAGTGTTTCAAAAGTTTGAAATCATGATTTCAATAATTTTCACTATTTTAACTCCGCTATTAATTTTGATTGGATTTTTACAAGTCAAAAGAAATGGTGGTTTTTCAGTATTTAATAAACGTCTGCTTCTTAAGCAGCAAGGAATAATTTGTCACCAGTGTTCTTTTGAACGAGAATTGCTACCAGGAACGAGTTATATTCTTTCCCGAAAAAAACCCCCGCGATTGTGCGTGGCAATTCATTTTTTCCGTCAGTCACCCAGCCATCAGGTAATCAGCTGGAATTTTGGAGACGGTACTACCTCCAACCAACAAGATCCATTGAAGGTATATACAAGCCCGGGAGTTTACAATGTTTCTTATGTGGCCAATACGTCCTCAGGTGTCCAAACCATTCAGTATTCATCCAGTGTGCTTATTGGTGGATTCTCCCCACCAGCCTCAGGGGCTTGGTTGTGTAAATCCTGTACGCGACAATCAAGAATAGTAGAGATTGATAATAGTTTTAAATTTATTTCAAGAAGAATATCCGAGTTCTTGATCAGTAAGAATTTTCAAAAGTTAGGGAGTTTTTTTATCTTTTCAGCCTTGTTTTGTGTCGTACTTCAAATTATACTCTATTTTTTTGATATCAAAGTTAATTTATCTGTGATATCAAATATGATACTTAGTATCTACTGGACTCTTTTGATACTCAGACAGTCAATTGTATTCAAATAAAAAAGACCCTTTCGGGTCTTTTTATTTAGGGCCGACTTCACGCCGACTTCCACCACTTTGTTTTAATAAAAACAAAGAAAACATAAAATTATATAAATAATTATTTGAATGTTTAGAAAAAATATTCTATTTTTGTAAAATGAAAAGTGAACTCATAGATCTAATTCAAAAAAAAACACCAGGAAGTATTCCACTTTACCTTGTGATTCGTGGATCTCATGCGTATGGCACTAATATTTCAACTTCAGATACTGATTACTCTGGAGTATTTGTTCAAAATTTAGACTCTATTCTTGGTATGTCATATGTTGATCAAATCAATGATGATAAGAATGATATTGTTATCTACGAACTTCGTAGATTCTTAGAACTTCTTGCCAAAAATAATCCGACTATTTTAGAACTTCTCAATACACCTGAGGATTGTATTGTCTACAAACATCCAATTTTTGATATTATTCTTAGTAATAAAGATAAATTTTTGACTAAAATCTGTGCTAACTCTTTTGGTGGATATGCAAAAGAACAGATCAGTAAGGCTAAAGGTCAAAATAAGAAACAAAATTGGGAAAAAGATAAAGTCACTCGTAAGACACCACTTGATTTTTGTTATCTACACACCGCTGAGTATTCAGTGCCTCTTGTTGATTATCTCAAAAAACTTGGATTGAACCAAGAAAATTGTGGCCTTTCTAAAATTCCACACTCTAAGAATGTTTATGCTCTTTTCTATACAGAAGAATTTGGAAAATTCAGAGGAATTGCGTTTGAAGATTCCAATGATATTCGTTTAAGCTCAATTCCAGAGAACTTACCAGAGGATTGCTTTATCGGTCACATTTCTTATAATAAAGATGGTTATATACAACACTGTAAAGATTATAAGTCTTATCAAACTTGGCTCGAAGAAAGAAATGATCAAAGGTGGGTTGATGTTGAATCACACGGTCAAAAGATTGATGGTAAGAATATGATGCACTGTCAAAGATTGATGTCTATGGCTCGAGAGATTGCCGAAGGTAAAGGTATTATCGTTAGACGACCAAACTTTCAAGAATTGATTGATATCCGTCAAGGTAAAGTCGATTTACAAACATTGATTTCTCATGTCGAAAGTGAAATAATTGAGATTGATCTACTTTTCAAGAATTCAACTTTACCGGAAAAAGTAGATATGAATTTAGTGGAACAAATCTTAATTTCTATAAGAAAACAAATCTATAACTTATGAATGAAATTTTAATTTTTCTCTTTGGTCTTTTTATGGGAACTATGTTCTCAATTGTTGGTGTTTATATAATGTCCTATATCAAGGCTCAAAAAATTCGTCAAAAAAACAATCTTGTATTTAGGCAAATCTTAACAAATTTGCAAAATGGTAAAGGTAAATTTATTAGTCGTGTTAATAACACAGTTCAGATTGACACAAAGATCAAATCTGAAGGCAAAATAAATATGGTCTTTTTTATCGATAAGAATGAAATATCCATTTTCAGAGACGGAAATTGTCTTTACACGAGTCAAACTATTGATAGTGATATTATAAATTCACTTACATCAATGATTTGGTCTAGATTTAGTGATAGAATTTCAGATGTTGTGCAGTTATATAACAATGTTATGGACCGTAAAACCTTTACCAAATTAGTATCTCAGGCTAAGACCGAGGTGCAAATTATCAATTTAGATGAAAACGGTAATATTATTGATCCAATAGATGATTTTAAATCTACTGAGCCACTAACACTTGATGGTATTTTAGATAGAATTAACCAGGTGGGTTATGATGGTCTCACGCAAATTGAAAAGGATTTTTTAAAAAACCACAAATAATGGAATTACAACTTCGCTCATATGATTTGTTGATGAATCAAACTTACGACAGATTAATACAAGGTGTTTATTACGATAAGAGTTTAAAACTTTATACAAAAGAATTCTTTAATAAAGTTTTGAATTATTTTGAAATTCACGAAGATTATGAAAAATGTTCAATTTTACGAGATTTAATCACAAAACGATTTGACCACGAAAACAATTTTAAAACTCCATACTATGAATTACGTTAAAGAATTAGATCCTATATCAGATTTTCCTGATAATTTTCTAAAAGAATTAGACAAGTTTTTTATCAACACTAATCTGACTTCACAGGACCGTCAGAAATTAGTTGAGATTATTAAACAAAACCTCTACACGGCAAAATTTACCGCTCAAGAAGTAAAACCATAATTATGCACAAACACACACCAAATACTTTTGTAGAAATAGATGGTGATTTTCACTGGATTTCTAGATCCGTAGCAGTGGTTGCAGTAGTCGTGTGGAAAAACATGATACTTATTACTAAACGCGGGCCGAAAGTCACTGCAACAGATAAGTGGTGTGTGCCTTGTGGATACCTTGACTGGGATGAATCTGCAACTCAGTGTGTGTTAAGAGAACTTTACGAAGAAACTGGTCTAAACCTGAACGATTATGAGTACTCTGGATTAGATTCACCTTATGAAATTGTGACTGATCCGCGAGTGAATTCAAAGCAAGATGTGGCTCTTCATTATTTGTTGATAATTAATTCACCTACAGAACCACAATTTGATATTTCAAAAACTGATTCAACTGAAGTTCAAGATATTAAATGGATCAAAAGATCAGAAATTGATAATCACGATTTTGCTTTTAATCACGACAAACGAATTTTAAAGTGTTTAAGTTAAGACTATATTAAACAGATTTTAAATGAAAGATCCTAAGAGTTTTGTCAAACTATTTGACTTAAATGTTCCAAGTATTGAACATTTTGATTACTATATTTCTCAACTTCAAAAGACTACAAAGTTTAAAGACATACGAACTTTTCTCCAGTTATATTTAGAAGCTGAAGATATTATAGGAGACGATGCTTATGAATTTAGAAAAAGTAAATCAGAAGAAATTATTGATTTTATAAAATCTACTAATGCGTATAATGAATTATGCTATGACAAAAATTTAATAGATTTTCCAACATCAAATACTATTCAGTATGACGAGAAACTTAAATATGTTTCTATTGATTTGCGAAGTGCTAATTGGGTAGCTTTAAAAAACTATGATCCAGTACACATCAATGAACTTGGAAATACGTATGAGGATTTTTTAGGTAAATTTAACTTACCGAATGTTTTTATACATTCTAAATATTTACGTCAGTTTATTTTTGGAAATGTCAATCCTAAACGATTAATCAAAGTTCAAAGAAATTTAATTCAAGAAATTGTTAGGAATTATCAAGATACTCTAATTTTAGAAGGAGTTAGAAATGATGAAGCAATTTTTTCGTTCGAGGATTATTCTCAATTGCAAGAAATCGTACCTACAATTGACCAGCAAAAATACAAAATCAAAATTTTCACCATAAAAAGAGTTGAAGATTTCAGGATTGACAGTGTTTTCGATGTAAATGGTAACTTCTTGTATAAAGAAATGTTTGGTGTCGATGGAACGCAATTTTTTATAAAACTCAAACAATATATTACCGAAGAGCCACTTGATATTCGTGATTTGTATTTCAGAAGTGGTGGTAAATTAGCTTTATGGTATCATGAAAAACTTAAATTCTCATTAGATGTTTGATAATAATCTTAAATTAGAAAATGTGACGTGTCACTCTGGAGGTGCGGTTGGTTCTGACACTTACTGGGAAACTATTGGTGAAACGTATGGTGTTAAAACCTTGGCATATTCATATAAGACCCAGATACACCAGTCAAAAAATAAAGTTGAAATCTCAGACCAAGATTATCATGAAGGTATTCTTGAAATCAACAAGGCAAATAAAATACTTGGTAGATATGGTATTCATAAATATATGAACCTTTTAGCTAGAAATTGGCCTCAAGTGAAATACTCTAAACAAGTATTTGCAATTGGTACAATAGTTGCACCTGGTAAGAAGGGTCAACGAGGTTATTATAACAAATCAAGTTTTGAAGTAGTTGATGGAGGAACCGGATATGCTATACAGTTGGCTATTAATCATGTTCGTGAGGTATTTGTATATTGTCAAGTGGTTAAGTCTTGGTTTAAGTGGTCTTACCCATCATTAAAGTTTATAAAACTTGATACAACTCCTAAAATCACTTATCAAGATTTCGCTGGCATCGGAACACGTCAAATCTCTTCTGATGGAATTTCAGCTATACAAGATGTTTACAATAAAAGTTTCCAAATTTAAACTTCTATTTTTTTACTCATATAACACTCTATTAAAAATTATATACCAAATGAAAAACTACACTACTAAAATCGGCTATCAAATGATGATGGATGAGCTAAATCATCTTTCAACAGTTGAATATAAAGCCGCTATAGATATGTTGCAAGAAGCCAGAGATAAAGGTGATCTTTCTGAAAATGCCGAGTATGACGCGGCTAAAGAATATCACGCTAATGTTATGAACAAAATCTCACAACTTAAAGAAAAAATCAGAGTTTCAGAAATTTTATCTACCGATCACTTACCGAGTGATCGTGTTAATATGTTATCCACTGTTGAGATCAAAAATCACAAGATGAATGTTGTTCAAACTTTCAAATTAGTTTCTGAAAATGAAATTGACCTTAAACAAGGTCGCATATCTTTTAACTCACCTATTGGATCAGCACTTGTTGGTAAAAAAGTAGGTGATTTAATCGATGTAACTGTTCCATCTGGTGTGATGAAATTAGAAATACTTAAAATCATTTTATGAGAATCTCATTTGACTTTGATGGTACGTTAGAGAACGATTTTGATGGCACATTCAATCGCCAGAAGATTGTAATTCAACAACTTGCTAAAAAATATGTTTCCGAAGGTCACACAGTATTTATTATCACTAAACGTTACGGACCTGAAATGTCACAGTGGGGTCTGAAGAACGAGCATAAAAGTGTCTTAATTTTAGCACAAATTTTGGGAATACCAACACAAAATTGTATATTTACGAATAGGGAATTCAAAAACAATATGATTGTCAATCAAAAAATTGACATGCATTTTGAGAATTCTGAATATGAAGTTGAGTTAATTAATCAAACTTGTTCCAAAACAGGTCACAAATGTTTAACACTACACATAGAATCTTCTGATTGGAGGAATATACTTGATGAACACGTCGTGTCAAAAATTTAAAATTGGAATTGATATTCATGGGGTGATTGACTCACTACCAGAACTTTTTTCATTTTTAACTGAATCTATCGTGAAAAATGAGGGTGAAGTTCATATCATAACCGGTGGTTCTTGGACCACTGAACTTGAATCACAACTTGAAGACCTTGGTATAAGTTGGACTCATAAATTTTCAGTATATGACTATCTAATACAAATAGAGACGCCTACAGTTGGTGATATTCAATTTACCGATGGAACCCTACAAAAGAAGTTTAAAGATGGAGTTTGGGATAAAGTCAAAGCTCAATATTGTAGAGATAATGAGATAAATCTACATATAGATGATACATTGATCTATAATGATTTTTTTACAACACCTTTTTGTAGATTATGGTCGCATAATGACAAGCCAAAGGCTTCTCATAAAGATGTAAGACACTTGGATTAATATCCACGTTTTGGAATTGGCATATCACTTACAATATTAACTTTGAAAGTATATCCAGTGTCACCGTCTGTTCCGTAAATTGTATCTGAATCATAGTTACCGCCAAACGTATAGGGTTTTTGAGATTTTGCCTTCATCATTTGTTCGTAATTATGTTGTTGATTTTTCAATTCTTCCTGACGAATCATTTCCTCAAAGCTCAATCCTGAATCTTGAACTGGTTCGTGATAATTTGTTTGTGATTGATATCCGTACTTAGCAAGTAGCATATCCATTTCATTTTGTGAAATATCCGCAGGTCTGATTTCTTCTTGTTGGTCTTGAATTATTCTTATTTCGGGTCTATTCATAATCTATATATAAAGTGAAAAAATCAGTTTTATAACTTAATATATAAAAAAAATAATTGTATAGAATGAGACATTTGAAATTTATCATCTGTCTTGATCCAGTATAAAAAAATAAAAAAAGACATGAATCACTTAAAAACTTTTGAAAGCTTTGTATCTTTCAACAATCAACAAGAATCTCTCGATGAAGGCTCATTATGGAAATTCTTAACTGGGTACGCTAATAAAGCAGAAAAAACAGCAGCTGTCGACAAATTCGAGAAAGCTTTGGAGGAAGCGGAAAAAGAAGTGAAAGCTAACCCCGAGAAGTTTGCGGATAGTGTTGTGCAAAAATGGGAGGCCACAAAAGCCTTCATTCTAGGACAAGCTGAAGCTAATAAATACTTAGGTGGTGTTGGTGTTTTTAAGAACAACGACCCGAAACACGATAGTTACGGTAAGTATTTTGTAGTGTACAAAAAAGGGCAGACCGGATGGGAAGGTTTTGCAAGCGCTGCAAAACCTGGGATCGGAAGAACTTTGGGGGATAAATAATAAGAAATCCATAACCGATGCAATTTTTTACAAAAAGCTCCTGATGGAGCTTTTTTTATGCAGCCTTTAGGATCTGTTTTTCCAAAGAGGTGAGTGACTCGTAACCGCTTGCACTGATCTTGTCAAGCACATCATCCACTGTCAAGTTCCTGAACATGAAGTCTTCAAGAATTCTTGAGTATTCGGCATCGCTAAAAGTTTCCTGAAACTCATCGTTCATGAATTTGGTCTTTAGCACCTCCTGTGTTAGCTCCTTGTCATCTATCAACAGATCGTAAGATTCGAAGAGATTTTTCAACCGGAGAACTTTTTCTTTTTCCAGGAACGTGTAGAGAACCTCGTGACTTGTAAATTCGTTTACCACGATACCGCTGTTGTCTCTTTCGAGAATTTCCACGAGAGTTTCGTAAAACTCTTTAGATGGTTCTTCATCTGTGTTCTTAAGTTTGAAATAATGAATAGTTTCCATGATGATTTATGTTATAATGAGACCTCCAATTAGAGATCTTTTTTGTTTTCAAAATTTTTACAAAATTCATTGAATTGTCTTTCAAATTCTTCATCAGACATTTCGTATATCTCTAATGCACGCTGATTGAATTTCCAGTTATCGAGTGCAACTCGTGTAGCCATCACTAAGATAACTTGAAACAAAATCAATCCTGATAAAATTGACCAAGCAAGTGTTGGATTGACATCAAACAGAAAAGCTTGATTATAAAGATATGTGATTGTTAAAATAACAGTCAAGATCTCAATACCGATAAAGTTATTGATTTTATTTCTCAGACGAGATAACTCTGATTTGAGTTTATCTTTTGCTTTCTCGATTTGATTACGTTCTTCGATAGAGAGGAAATTTGTCAT
>Ga0172362_10005981_pt1 | contig 10497 bp, 7 predicted proteins | sample LakKivs1_kivu2a2_FD_114534 | JGI IMG/M metagenome (GOLD analysis project Ga0172362, IMG submission 114534) | Sediment microbial communities from Lake Kivu, Rwanda - Sediment s1_kivu2a2 | ecosystem: Environmental > Aquatic > Freshwater > Lake > Sediment | place: Rwanda: Western Province, Lake... | reverse complement strand
GCGAATCCGCCCGCCATGTCCCCATACAGCGTGCAGTAGCCGGTGCTCGTCTCGCTCTTGTTGCCGGTGCTCAGCAGCAGCCAGCCGAACTTGTTGGACAGCGCCATCAGGAGGTTGCCGCGGATGCGCGCCTGCAGGTTCTCCTCCGTGATGTCGGGCGTCGTTTCGGCAAACACGTCGGCGAGCGTGTCGAGATAACTCACAAAAACCTTCTCGATGGGCAGCGTGATGAGGCGGATGCCGAGCCGCTGCGCCACGACCTGGGCGTCGGTGAGCGTGCCTTCCGACGTGTAGCGCGACGGCATCGTCACCCCGATCACGTTTTCCTTGCCGAGAGCATCGGCGGCAATGGTGGCGACGATCGTTGAATCGATGCCGCCGCTCAAGCCCACTTCCACCTTCTGGAACCTGTTCTTCGCCACGTAGTCGTGCAGGCCGAGCATCAGTGCGCGGTAGACCTCCTCCCACCGCTCGTAGCCGGGGGCCATGTGAACGGTGGTGACGGCGGGCCTGGGGAGAGAAGGCTGGCAGGACTTGAGCTTGCGGACCCGCACGGGGCCGCCCGGCGGGGTCTGGCGGGCGGTGCCCTTCACCGCGCTCAGGTCGAGGTCGGCTATCACGAGGTCTTCCTCAAACTGCCGGCCCATGGCCACGAGCTTCCCTGCGGGGTCCATTATCAGGCTGCCGCCGTCGAAGACGAGCTCGTCCTGCCCGCCGACGAGGTTCACGTAGCACACGTAGGTTCCGAGGCTGCGGGCGCGGGTGCGGAGCATTCGCTGCCGCTCAAGCAGCTTCTGGGCGTGGAAGGGCGAGCTCGAGATGTTCAGGATGATGTCGGCCCCCGCGCGGGCCTGGTCGAGGTGCGGGCCGCCGGCGGACCAGATATCCTCGCAGATGGAGATTCCGATGGCGGCCTTGCCCATCCGCCAGATGACGTTTTCCTCGCCCGCCTGGAAATAGCGTTCCTCGTCGAACACGCCGTAGTTGGGCAGGAACTGCTTGCAATAGATTCCCGCCTTCTCGCCGCAATGGAGCACGGCGGCGGCGTTGCAAACCCTGCGGTTGCGCCCGCTCACGCAGCCGGCAACGACGGTTATTCCGGAGGCGAACTTCGCCAGCTTCTCGAGCTGCACAACGGCATCAGCCACGAAGCCGGGCCGCAGGAGCAGGTCTTCGGGCGGGTAGCCCGTGAGGCACATTTCGGGGAAGGCAACGAGATCGGCCCCGGCGGCGCGCGCGCGCTCGATGGCGTCGCGAATCAGCTCCGCATTTGCGGAGAGGGCGCCGACCGTGGGATTCAGTTGGGACAAGGCGATGCGAAATGGTACATGCATATCAGGTCAACAGATCGAGTCAAAGAAGAAGAAGAGAACATTGAACATTGAACATCCAACACTGAACATTGAATGCCGAATACCGAACACGATCGGCGAGAGATACTCACGTCATATTACCGGTAGAGTTCCTGCCGGTCGAGCTTGCGCGCCGACTGTCTGCCTGTTTGGCTCTTGACGTCCGAATGCTAGCGGCGAAGATGCGGATCAACTCATCCGTCTCACCAAGAATGGCATCAAGCATGGAAGGTGACTTCACCATCGGGACCCGTTGTATAAGCAGCAGCCATCGCCGCGTTTCACGTAGCTCCTTGAGGCAGATGCTCAACTTGTGAATGAGATCGTCGATCGATTCCGCAGAACTTGCTTCTCCCTGGTTGGACAACGGGGAAGTCCCCGATCTCAACAACTGACCCGCGACGTGGTTTCCTGTTCTTGATCGCGGCAGAACATCAACAAGTCCGATGATTCGAGCTGAATATTGGAGCAGCCTCTCCTCAAGATCGAAGCCACGATGATAGGGTCTTGGTCTTTCCGGATTTTTTCCTCTCGCGACTTGGTTTTCAGCGTCCATCATGCTGCACCTGCTTTCCCTCAGAAATAGCCTGTAGCTCTTGATGCGGGTGTCTTCTATTCGATGTTCAATGTTCAGTGTTCAATGTTCAGTGTTCAGGCTCTTGTCTTTTCCTGAAGCAGTCTCTCCGCATTCCGATGCAGTATATTGTGCCTGTCCTCCTCCGTCACTTCCGCCGCCAGTACCGACCCCACCGACTGATGTTCGTCGAACCAAGGCAGATCGGTTCCATAGAGCAGGCGATGGCTGCCGACCTTCTCGCAGAAGAACTCGAGCACGCCCCGGCGGCCGAGCACGGATGTCAGCTCGAGATAGACGTGGGGGAACTCACGGGCGAGGTCGACCGCTTCGGCCCACCGGTTGTTGAGGCTGTGCCCCAGAAACAGCTTGATACGTGCGTATTTCGTGGCGATCTTGCGGATTTCGGATGCTCCGTTGCACTGGCTGCCCCCCCACGTGTGCGCGAGCACGAGCAGCCCGCGTTCGTCCGCAAACTCCCACGCGGCCCGGTAGCGATCATCGGTGAGCGGCACGCCGTGGTAGTCGGCCAGGAACTTCAGCCCCACGTAGACGTCGCGCAGCGAATCGTACTCCGCCATATCGCGGTCCAGCAGATCGGGGTAATGCGGGTTCACGGAAAGATACGCCCGGAAGTGATTCGGGAAAGCCCGCACGGCCTCGACCGCCGCCGCGTTCCCAATATCGGGTGCAAACAGCGACGCGTGATGCGCAAAACAGAGCAGGCGCACCCCCGCGGCGTCCATCGACTTCGCCATCTCCGCCGCCTCCGCACGCGGGAAATAGATGGAGTGCCACACCCCCATGTGCCCGTGCATGTCGTACACCGGGCACGACGCCGCCTTGCCGTGCTCCCAGAATTCGGCCGCGAGAGCGGAATCGGGATTGATGTATGATTTCGTGCTCATTGTGATCCTCTGCGCTTGGCACGGACTGACACGGACCAACACGGACGGACACGGACTGACACCGACAGACACGGACGATGCCGAATGCCGCGCCGCAATCTGCTTTCCTGCTTTTCCGATCACCCCACCACCACACCACCCCATCACCCCATCACCCCATCCTCCTCACAGTCTCACATCCTTCATCATCCTCTCCAGGTTTCCCCCTGCGATCGCCTCTTTGTCTGCGTCGCTGATCTCGGCGTGCTTGAGTGCGAGCATCATGCCGCCGTGGTCGGCGGCGGGGAAGTCGGAGCCGTAGAGCAGCCGCTTCGCTCCGTAGGCCTTCACCGCGTCCTCGATGCCGTAGTCGAGGATGTATTCGCTGATCTCCATGCAGACGTTTGGGTATCGCTCGAACAGCGGGCGAAACAGCCGGTCCGGCCCCCAGCAGCCGACGTTGCAGATGATGGCGGTCAGCTCGGGGAATTCGGCGAGGATGTTGTAGACGTCGTCCCACGTGCAGGCGGCGTTGACCGACAGCATCAGTGGCACGCGGCGCGCCACGGCCTGCTCGAGGAGCGAGCCGACGCATTCGCTGCGCAGGAGGTACCGGTGTAGCCGGGGGAATGCCCGCAGCGCGCGGACGTTCGCCTTCGCCATCTGCTCGAACAGCGCGTCCGGCCCCGGCAGCTCGGGCGTCTGCGTGGGCAGGATGGCCCAGCAGCCCGCCAGCCGGTCGGCGTGGCCGGCGATGGCGTCCGCCAGCAGCCTGTTGCCCGCCGGCGCCGAATAATCGCGCTGGGCCACGTGCCACACGAGCGCCCGCGACACACCGGAGCGGTCCATCTGAGCCAGCAGCTCGTCGGCCGTGCGGACCGGCCGCATGATGCCGTTGGCCGGCAAGCCGACGAAACAGTTGCAGTCGTAGAATTCCATATTCGGGTTCCTGTTCTACCCCAATGCCGCATCGACTTTGTTGATTGCTTCCGCGATCTGCCGCACGTGCGTTTCGGTGGTCTTCATGTGGATGCCGATGCGGAGCGCCCGGCTGAGGATGTCCAGCGACTTCGGGCACATGTCCTTCGAGTAGTTCGCCGTGCCCTTGTAGCTGGGGTCGGCCCACGGATAACCGGCGGGCGTGGCCCCGTTCTTGTTCAGGATGGAGTCCCAGTAGGCGTAGATGTGGCGGTCGGGGAAGCCGTCGTTGTAGGCGCTGCCCACTCCCAGCCCCTCGGCGCCCAGTGCTTCGGCCATCTTCCTGGCAAGCTCCGCCGTGCGGGCGATCATCGCGAAGCTGACGCCGTTGTCGCCGGCCGGATCGTCCACGTGCTGCCGCACGTAGCACTTCGGGGGCTTCAGCGACTCGAGCAGGATGCCCTTGAGCTTGCGGCAGTGCCCGAGCACCTGGGGGAGCTTGGTGAGCTGCACGCGGGCGATCGCCGCCAGGATTTCGTTCCCGCGATACCCTGCCCGGCTGAACGGAGGCGTCCGCCACGTCGTGCGATCTTTCAGCCACATCGGCAGGCCCGGCTCCGACTGAAACAGTGCCCGCTCGAATACGTCGGGGTCGTTGGTGAAGAACACGCCGCCTTCGCTGGTGGTGATCGACTTATAGTAGTTGAGGCTCCACGCCCCGGCGTGGCTTTCGGAGCCGGTGGGCTTGCCGCGATAGGATGAGCCGACGCCCTGGCAGCAATCTTCCAGCACGGCCAGGTTGTGCTCGCGGGCGACGCGGCGGATGGCGTCCAGCCTGCACGGCACGCCCTGCATGTGCACGGGGATGACGGCCTTCGTGTGGCGGGTGATCTTGCGGCGCAAGTCGGCCGGGTCAAGGCCCAGCGACTCGTCGATCTCCGCGATGATGGGCACCGCGCCGACTCCAACGATTGCCGCGGCCGACGCGATGTAGGTGTAGGCCGGCACGATCACCTCGTCGCCCGGGCCGACCTGCAGGCCGGCAAGCCCGCAGATGAGGGCCGACGTGCCCGAATTGAGGAAGACCGCGTGCTTCACGTTCACCCACGAGCAGACTTCCTTCTCGAACAGCTCGCACTGCGAGCCTTCGTAGTAGCGAAACAACTTCTTGCTGCGCAGCACGGATGCCGCCGCCTCGATCTCGCGGTCGTCGATCAGCTCAACGCCATGTCCGCCCCATGGGATCGGCTCGGTGATGGCGGGCCTCCCGCCGTGCAGTGCGAGTTTCTTCGATGCAGGCATTGGTGTTTCCTTTCCGGCAGTTCAGGGCCGATGGATGAACCAATGCATTTTACGTGCGCGGAGGGAAATGTCAATGGGAATTGCGGCGTGTCGTGCGGCGTGTCGGAAGGAAGAGGCACGGAAGGCGCCGTTCTTCAGTACCTGCAGCCTGCAGCCTGCCTGCCCGTCAGCGCCCGATCCACTTGCGGTACGTGGCGGCGAGGTCCATGCTGCGAACGAAGGCGTAGCGCACGCCGTCGGCTTCTTCCGAGGCCTTCAGCGCGTTTGCCATTTGCTCGATGGCGGCAGGGGCGTCGCCCGAGGCCGTGCCGGAGAACACGTTGAGGAACAGCGGCTTGCGGGGGGCGTTGCGGACGAGGCTGCGGATGAACTCGGGATCGCCCTTCGGATACACGCTGCCGACGTGGAAGGTGTCGCCGTCCATGTGGTATTCGTATGGGCCGACGCCGCGCGGGTCGGTGCCGGCGTAGCCGCTGTTGATCATGTACGGGCGCACGTTCCAGGCCACGGCTTCGGCCTCCGCCATCTGCTTGAGTGTGAGGATGCCAGCCCGCCGTGTGTAGGAGCGGGCGAGATCGCAGTAGAACCGGAAGCCGGCGTAGCGGTCGCTGCCGGGGTGGCCGTCGCCCATCATGGCGGCAAGCTCCTGATTCGGCGGCAGCGTGCGATACCAGTCGAACACACGCGGGGCGAGGTCCACCAGCCCCGGATTGATCACCCACGTCGTCGGCACCGCGCCCAGCGACTTCGTGCTCATGATGGTGTCGGGCTCGTAGCACAGCGAGTGCTCGAGGTTGTCGCCATCTGCTATATGGAAGGCGACGTAGACGCCGTTCTCGTGCAGCGGCTGGGGCGCGGGCGGGGCCTGCGACCCGCTGGTGGGCGGGAACGACGAGTGCACCGTGAGGTTCTCCACCGAGATGAACGGCACCATGAAATACCCGAGCCGGCAGAACAATTCGTCGGCCCAGGTCTCGTCGGTCCAGCCCATCACGGGCGTGCCGGGCGGATACTCCTTCACAACGTCGGCGTAGTGGCGGCGCTCATCCTCGCTGCGGATGTCGAGGAAGAAAGTGAATAGCCGGTGGGCGACCACGAAGTCTTTGTTGGCCCCGCCCCACGATCTGCCGTCGGTGGTCATGTGGCTCCAGGTGAAGGCCACGTGCTTGTTTGCGCCGGCGAACCAGTTCTCCTTCAGCCACTCGAGGCAGCGGAGGTTGCTGCGGAAGTTGTGTGTGCGGAGGTCGGCGATGACGGGGAGGTTGAGGGGGACGAGCGCCTTGGCAATATCGGGGGATACGGCGAGGCCATCGGTCTGGCCGGCGATGGTCGTTGCGGCCTCGATGGTGGCTTCCTCGAGGCGCGGGTCCCACACGATCAGCCCTCTGATGAAACTGCGGAAGCGTTCGACGAGCGCGAAGAGGCCGGGCCAGTCGCGATCCGTGCCCGCCAGCCGCTCGGCCGGAATGTCGCTGTAGAGCCGCTCCAGCAGCCGCTGGGAGACCTGCGCCTGCCGCTCGCCCCCGCCCTTGTTGTCGAAGCACCACGTGTTGGTCACGCAGATCTTCGTGTCGCTCGTGCGGTTGACGATTCCCTGCAGCACGCAGGCGGCCACCTGGCCGTCGATGCGGTCGGCCGATAGATCGACGACAACGAGCGAGCGCGTGGGCGCCGCGATCCGTGGGTAGGTGAAATCCATGTCGGGCATTGCTGCCGCTCCTCATTTGGAATAGGTGCTCTCGTGGACCAAGTGGACGAAGTGGACCGAGTGGACCAAGTGGACTTCCGGCCTCAAATCCCGAGCTACAGGAGGCCCCTCGGGCCTCAGGGGCCTCAGGCCTCAAGCCCCAAGCCACAGGCCCCAAGCCCCCCTTCACCCGCCGTAGTCCGCATCGACTATTCTCGCCACCGGCATGAGTACCATGCTGCCCACGTTCTTGCCGGCGAAATCGACACCGGCGGCGCGCAATGATTCGATGACGCGGTCGACGGCGTGCTCGTCGGGCACGATGGCGGCGATGAGCTTGGCGTAGCTGCTCCCGCTGGTGAGGTCGGCCCGGAAGCCGGCGAAGATGGGCAATGCCCCCGCCATCACCTCACGTGCCGACGTGCCCGGCAGCACGATCGCGTCCAGTATCCCGGCCGACGCCATAGCCAGGAGGAGGTCCTGCTCGTAGTCCTCATTCTCAAGATGAATGATCAGATAGAACATGCTCTTCAGCCCTTGGCGGCGGTCGGTGCGCGCCCTTCGCCGGTCTTCAGAAGTGCGTGGCGCAGGAACGGCGGCCCCAGTATCTGCACAACGAACGTTGTGACGGTGATCACGGAGATGATCTTGTGCCCCAGCTCCGCCTTGTCGCCCCCCAGCGGCGTCAGCCGGCTGTTGATGGCGAGCGACAGCCCGATGGCCACTCCGGCCTGGGAGAGCAGGCCGTAGCCCACGTATCGCTTCACGTTGCCTTCCGCCCCGCCGAGCGCTCCGCCGATGATGCAACCCATCGTCTTGCCGGCCGACCGCAGGACGACGTAGAGCAGCACGATAGGGCCGAGGGCGACCAGCATGGCCCCGTTAATGTCGAGCCGGGCGCCCACCATCACGAAAAACGCAACGAACAGGGGCGGCGCGAAATTGTCGAGGGCGGTCTTCACGCGCAGCCCGTGCATCGGCTTCCAGTTCAGCAGCGTGGCACCAAGGGCCATGTTTGCCAGGATGAGCGACAGCCCTTCGTACGCCTGCGCGGCGGCACAGCAGAGGAAGACGGCCCCCATTCCCACGGCCAGCGTTTCAGCCGGCGAATGAACCACTCGCATCGCCTGCGCCAGCAACGCGCCGATCGCCACACCCACGGCCAGCGACGCCAGAATCTGCAGCAGCGGCACGAGCAGCGCCCCCGTGATCGAGAAGTGCGCCGCCGGATCGATCAGGATCATGGCGATCGGCATTGTGAAGCCGTAGAGGATCAGGGCAATCGCGTCGTCAAGGCCCACCACGGCATACAGCGTCGTGGTCAGCGGGCCTTTCGCCTTGTATTCCCGGAGGATATCAACCGTGCCGGCCGGTGCGGTGGCCGACGACAGTGCTCCAAGCAGCAGTGCCTCGTGCATCTTGCCGGTGAGCAGGTAAACGCCGGCGGCGACGAGCAGGAAGGCTCCAATCGCCTCGAGGATGACAATGAAGCCGATCGCCCGGCCAAGCTTCTTCAGCTCGGCGTATCGCAGCTCGCCGCCGATGATGAAGCCGATGATGGCGAGGGCGGGCTTGTTGAGCACGTCGAGGAACTGCACGTTTTGCGGGCTGTAGAGGCCAAGGAGCGTCGGCCCCAGGATGACGCCCACGATCACGTATCCGACCACCTGGGGCGTGCGGAGTGCTCGGGCGCCTTTCGCGCCCCACAGCCCCGCCAACGCGGCCACCGCCAAGAGGAGGAAAACGTTATCCATCATGCACTTCGCTCAGTGAACAGATGGAACACGTCGTCTTCCGTTTTCGCTCCCAGGATGGCTTGGCGGTTCATCGCGTTCTTCAGCAGCAGGGTGGTGCGGGCGAGAATCTTGAGGTACTGTTCGTGCTGGTGGTCGGGGCCGGCGATCATGACGATGATCTTCACGGGCTGGCCGTCGAGCGAGCTGAACTCGATGCCGTTGTGGGCCACGCCCACGGCCACCGCAAATTCCCTGATGCTGGAAATCTTGGCGTGGGGGACGGCGATGCCCAGTCCGATGCCCGTGCTCAGAATCCGCTCGCGGTCGAAGATCGCCTTCCGCAGCTTCTCGAGGTCCTCCACGGCGGCCGACGATCCGATAGAGTCGACCAGTGCGTTCAATGCCGCCTCCTTGGTTGTGCACGTGAGGAAAACCACGCGGTCGCGCGATAGAAACTCAGCGATGCTCTTCATGCTGTACCTCGTCTTCTTGGTGGAGCGCCGGTCCCGGCGCCCAACGCGGCAATATCATACGAATTGGGGGCACGGATTTCAATTGAAATCGCTGGAGGGAGACAGGGAGGCTGACGGCAGGCTGGCAGGGCCCAATGGCGCGAGAGTGAGGCCTGTAGAGACGCCCCGGTGGGGCGTCTGAGACGTGCCACCGGCACGTCTCTACTCATTCTTTTTCGGGTCGGATTTCGGAATGAGGAGCCGCCAGCCGACGGGCGCGGCGGAATTGCCCAGCTCCTGACTCCTGACTCCTGACTCCTGACTCCTGACTCCTTCCCCGGATTGCATCAAACTGCACGCCAAGCCGGTCGAGACTTATGGAAAGAACGTCATCGATCTCGCGGATGTTGACGATGTAAGGCATATATGGAAAAACGCAACAATCATTTTCACGGCGAGACGCCGCCGGTGATCTGCGTGTCGCTGGACGGCAACGACGAAAGGTCCGGCCTGCTGCCGAAATGGGATGGGGTGGACGGCCCGGTTCGGACGCTGAAGGCGGCGCTGGCTCGCGCCCGCGAAATCCGCCGCAGCGTGCGGTTCCTGCCCGTGCCCGTCACCATCCACGTCCACGCGGGCGAGTACCTGCTTGAGGAGCCATTCGTGATCGAGCCGGAGGATTCGTTCCTCACGCTGGAGGGCGATGGGCCGGACAGGACGGTTCTGTCCGGGGGCCGGCTCATCACGGGCTGGCAGCGTGAGGCCGGCGCCGCGGGCGAATCCGGTCGATTCTGGTTTGCGGAGCTGCCTGCGGTGAAGGCGGGCACGTGGGACTTCCACCAGTTGTTCGTGAACGGGACTGCCCGCCCTCGTGCGCGCCTCCCGGAGACCGGATTCCTCGAGCACCTGTCGCACTACGACAACGTGTGGCGCGGGACCAACTACGGGCAGTTCACTCCGCCCCCCACGCTGGACGAACGCACGATGGCCGCCTACGCCGAGGGCCAGCTTCCGCCGGAATTCTCGCTGAAGAACGCGGAGTTCACGTTCTACCACTCGTGGGACGAATCGAAGGCGCGGGCGGCCTCGCACGATCCCATCACTCGGGCTCTGAAGCTCGATCCGCCGTGCATCTACCCGCCGGGATCGTTCGGCAATCGCAAATACATCGTGGAAAACATTCGCGAGGGGATGCTGCGGCCCGGGCAGTGGTATCTGGATCGGGACGCCGGCCGCGCGGTCTATTGGCCGCTGCCGGGCGAGGACGTATCCGCGTGCGTCGTGGAGGCCGCGATGCTGCCGTTCGTGGTGCGAGTGCGCGGGGAGGGTCGCAAGCCGGTGAGCAGCGTGACGCTCCGCGACTTCGCCGCGAAGCTCGCCGCCGCCGAGCTGAAATCGCCGGGATGGGGGGCCGGGCCGTTCGACGGCGCCGTATGGCTGCACAACGTGGAAGACGCCATTGTGGCCAACGTGCACGCGTTCAACACCGAGGGCCAGCTTCCGCCGGAATTCTCGCTGAAGAACGCGGAGTTCACGTTCTACCACTCGTGGGACGAATCGAAGGCGCGGGCGGCCTCGCACGATCCCAT
>Ga0172362_10005979_pt1 | contig 10501 bp, 8 predicted proteins | sample LakKivs1_kivu2a2_FD_114534 | JGI IMG/M metagenome (GOLD analysis project Ga0172362, IMG submission 114534) | Sediment microbial communities from Lake Kivu, Rwanda - Sediment s1_kivu2a2 | ecosystem: Environmental > Aquatic > Freshwater > Lake > Sediment | place: Rwanda: Western Province, Lake... | reverse complement strand
TATCAGAAACTGTTATCAGAATTATAATGTGGCAGTGAATTTATCGGATAAGATTATTTATACTTATATGGGCGAATTAAAACCAAAATTGGGAAATGCTAATTATTGCTCTGCAGGTCAACTTTCACCGCTCCTAAAAGACCCCTATTATAAGACTATCGGCATCGGTACAAAGATATTTTTGGGTGGAGGAATAGGGTATGTTGCCTGGCAAGGCACGCAGCATAATCCTACGGTAAAAAGGAAAGATAATGGTACACCAGTGGCAGGCGCAGGTACATTGGCAGTAATCGGTGATTTAAAACAGATGAAACCGCACTGGCTAGTAGGAACAAGTATGCTGGGCTATGGCGTGACTTTGACGGTAGGAATAGGCGTGCCCATACCTATATTGGATGAAGAAATCCTGAAATACACTGCTATTACCGACGCAGAAATCTATACCCAGATTGTGGATTATAGCTTGAGCTATCCACAAATGATTCCTGGAAGTTTGGGTGAAGTAAACTATGCCCAGTTAAAATCAGGTAAGATTGTGGTACAGGGCAAAGAAGTTCCTACCGGTAATTTATCCAGTTATTCTAAGGCACGCGAGATCTCCGAAGAATTAAAATCCTGGATTAAAAAAGGCGAATTCCAGTTGACTGAACCTGTAGCGCCTTTACCTGGCGTAGAATCGGGATATAGCTTTAAGCCATTAAAGGAAAGACCAATAGAGTAATATCAAATATAAAAAATCTCTGCCACAAAGAATGGCGGATCCGCCAATAATTATGGCAGAAAATATCAAAATGACAAATTAAAATTAAAAAATTTTTGAAGTTTGCAGTGTGAGTTTGATATTTGCAGTTTGATTTTTGGATTTAATAGGGAGGTAACATGATTTCTAAGAAGATTGTCCTACATTTCCCTCATCGTCTGGTTGATCAGCCTATAGTTTATAAGTTAGTTAAGGACTATGATTTGCAGTTTAATATCTTAAAGGCCTATGTTACGCCCCAAGAAGAGGGGCTTATGGTTTTAGAATTGACCGGAGAGGATGAAAATTTTAATAAAGGTATAGAATACTTAACGTCCTGCGGTGTAAAAATTCAGCCTTTGAGTCAAGATGTCATCCGTAATGAAAGCAAATGTACTGACTGCGGCGTATGCGTTCCCATGTGTCCTACTGGTGCATTAGTGGTTGACCCTTTTACACGCAAGGTCCATTTTTATGATAATAAATGTATTGCCTGTGAACTCTGCGTAAAAATATGTCCTACGCGTGCAATGGAGGTACGTTTTTAAACTTTGGTATTCGATAGCTCTTCTTTAAATTCTTGGTTGCCCCTCTAATAAAATGCAAATTCTAAAATGAATTTAGAACAGAGATTATCCAAACTAAAAAAGATAATCTTGAAGATGGATTCTCTCTTGGTTGCCTTTTCAGGAGGCCTGGATAGTACCTTTCTTTTGAAGATTGTTTCAGAAGTATTGCCCCGGCATAAAATTCTTGCAGTTACAGCCAATTCTGCTACCTACCCTAAGGAGGAGATGCTCTTTGCTAAAAACATTGCCAAGCGTATTGGTGCGAGGCATAAGATAATCAAAACTTATGAGCTACAAGATAGAAGATTTACTTCCAATCCTATCAACCGGTGTTACTTCTGCAAAAAAGAACTTTTTACCAGGCTTAAAGATATAGCTTCAGGATTTAAACTGAATTTTGTGGTGGACGCCAGCAATGTATCTGATAGACAAGATTTTCGACCAGGCAATAAGGCCAAATTAGAGTTCAAGATACGTTCGCCGCTTCAGGAGGCAGGTTTTACTAAAGAAGATATTCGTAAGTTAAGCAAAAAATTCGGGCTAAGTACCTGGGATAAACCGTCACTGGCCTGCCTTGCCTCTAGGATTCCTTACGGCATCAAGATTAACCGTCAATTATTAGAACAAATAAACAAGGCAGAGACATATTTAAGGAGTATGGGTTTTCAGCAGGTAAGATTAAGACACTATAACAGTCTTTGTCGTATAGAGGTATTTAAAGAAGATGTACCTCGCCTGATGCGCAAGCGCAATTTGGTAATAGAAAGTTTAAAGAGATTTGGTTATCATTATGTTACCGTCGACCTGGAAGGTTATCGCACTGGGAGTATGAACGCCGCCTTCCTAAAAAAAGATTAAAGCAAAACCTACAAGGAAGAGGTAGGTGAACGCCGCCAAACTTACATCGCGCTCTGTGCTGCGTAAGTTGCCTGCTCATTAAAATTATGCAAGAGAAGATCCTCGATTTCTTAAAGAGAAAACAAGACTATGCCTCGGGTGAAGAAATAAGTCATCGCTTAGGGGTTAGCCGGCAGGCATTATGGAAGCATATCCAGGAGTTAAAAGAGATAGGTTATGATATTGTGGCTGTGCCACATTTGGGATATCGGCTCATCTCCCGTCCCGATAGATTATTTCCTACAGAAATATCCAGGCATCTAAACAACAAGTTTATAGGAAAGAAGATTTACTATTTTGATACGGTCTCATCAACTATGGATATTGCCATAAACTTAGGAATAAAGGCTGCATCCGAAGGAACGCTGGTTTTAACAGAATCCCAGACCAAAGGTAGAGGCAGACTGGGTAGAGTTTGGTTCTCGCCTAAATATAAAGGGATATATTTATCTTTGATCTTAAAGCCAGAGATATTACCTCATCAGGCATCTGTATTGACTATTCTTTCCGCGGTGAGTATCTGTGAGGCGATAAAAGAGGCGGTTGGATTAGATGCTCAGATAAAATGGCCCAACGATATATTGATTTATAATAAGAAAATAGGCGGAATATTAACTGAGATAAACGCCGAGACGGATAGAATTCGTTTTGTAGTTATTGGTATAGGTCTAAATATAAATAATGATAGAAAGGCATTGATTTCTGGCGCGACATCCTTAAAGAGTGAAAAAAAAGAAAACATAGACCGTATAGAATTACTTAAGGAGATATTACGCAAGATAGAAATAAATTATTCAATCTTTCAAAAAGAAGGGGGGTGGCCTATATTAGAGAAATGGCGTAGTTACAACATTACTTTGGGTAGGAGGGTAAAGGTATTATCCCACAGAGAGCATATCGAAGGTGAGGCAGTAGATATTGATATAGACGGAGGGCTTTTGGTAAGGACGGATTCTGGCTTAATGCAAAAGGTCACTGCTGGAGATGTAGTGCATTGCAGATAATGTAAACCAAAAACATATTTTTAGTTGACAATCCTAGTGCACTTTTTTATAATGGCTGTATGCAAAAGATAAAAAAGTGCGGTTTATCCCGCGCCTTTGGCGGTATGCAAAGAGAAACATTAGAAATGAATTTAATAAAGGTGCGGGATTTATTTTTTATAATTATTGTAGTATTTAATTGGTATAAATTTGCATTTTGTGGCGAAGGCTTGCCTTTAGATTTAGAACCTATAGTTATTACTAAAAGCAAGGTTCACCCCGCTCCTGTGTACAGGAGCGGGGTTCACCTCCTGAACTCTTATTCAGTAGAATCCGATACTCTAAGAAATACTCCTTTTAGCTCACCTATGGAGACATTGAGCTTATCGCCTTTAGACCTACAGAGCCGCTCTCTAAAAGGCACAATCCAGACAGATTTTTCCTTACGAGGTTCAAACTTTCAGGGAGTATTAATACTCCTTGACGGCCAGCGCATCAATGACCCCCAGACCGGACACTACAATTGCGATATCCCTATAACTAGAGAAGATATTGAGAGGATAGAGGTGATTCCTGGTGTGAGTTCTTCTTTATTTGGTCCGGATGCTATTGGTGGAGCAATAAATATTACCCTTAAAAAGCCAAAAAATAAAAAAAGACTTTTAGAATTGGGGGTGGGTCAGCAGCAGATGAAATCCGGACTTTTTAGCATTAGCGATAAGATAGATAATTTAGGGATAAGGTTTTCTTTGGAGAACCAAGAGTCAGAGGGTTTTTATGACGATACAGATTTCAAGAAATTTACTACCCATCTTTATTCTTCTTTAGATATCCCGGATGGCGAGTTTAATCTCGGTTTCGGTTATCTCGAGAAGGAATTCGGGGCCTATGATTTTTATACACCGAAAAGCGGTTATCAATCCCAAGAATGGACCAAGACCTATTTACTCAGCAGCGGTCTTAATTTAGAAAAGAAAGGTTTTATGATTAAACCCAATTTTCTTTGGCGCAGGCACGAGGATAAATTTCTCTTGGACAAGACACTTATCCGCAGCCGCTATCTTAATCATCACCGCACGGACGTATATACCCCCAATATTTATTTCCAAAAAGAAATCGGCATTTTAGGAAGGATTGGTTTTGGGTCAGAGTATGGTCAAGAAAGGATTAACTCCACAAATTTAGGCAAGCATAACCGTAAGCATAAAAGCATATTTATGGATGATGGTTGTGATTTAAGCGACAAATTATCACTGGGATTTTCCTGGCGTAGGGATGACTTTGCTGGTTTCAATGAGAATTATACTGGCTCAGTCAACCTTAAATATAAAATTTCCCAGATAAATTCGCTGCACCTCGGTATATCTAGAAGTATACGCATTCCTTCTTTTACCGAACTGTATTACAATGATCCTACAACCCTTGGTAAAGCTGATTTATCTGCGGAAAAATCTTTGAGCTATCAGGCTGGATATGATTGCAAAAAAGAGAGATTATCTTGGTGTGCTACATTTTTCTTTCGACAGGAAAAAGATTTTATTGATTGGATAAAGCGGATGCCGACGCAAGCGAAATGGCAGGTGGAAAATATTACTAAAGGCAAGGTATTTGGTATAGAAAGTTATTCAAGATTAGAGATAAACCAAAATCTTGCCTTAGACTCTAATTATACTTACATTAATAAACGCATCAATGGCCGTGGTTATGTTTATAAATACGGCCCGAATTATATCCGCCACCTCATAAATAGTGCATTTAGCCTTAAGTTGCCTTTTGGGGTTCAGACCATAGGATTTAACTATAAGAAAAAACCAAATCGTGACGGCTGGTTCCTTTTAAATATCCACTTGTGTTATCAACTAATAAATAGATATTCCCGAGTATTCTTAAATATTACTAATCTGCTTAATGTAGAATACCAGGAGATAGAAGGTATTCCCCAGCCAGGGCGTTGGATTGAGGTGGGTTTAAGGTTTGAGTGGTAGGGGCGGTTATGATATAATTATGTGATTGGGGTTGAGATGAAAGAGCGCGTCATTATAGCCATGAGCGGAGGGGTAGATTCTTCAGTTGCCGCTGCTTTATTAAAGGATGAGGGCTATGAAGTTATTGGGATAACTATGTGTTTTTCCGCTGCAGAACGTGGCGGATTCGCCAATTTTTGTGGCAAAAATCTGCCAGACTTAACGGCGAAAAGGCCGACTTGTTGCGGTATTCGAGGCATAGAAGATGCCCAAAGAGTTGCCCATAAATTAGGGATAAGGCACTATGTGGTGAATATGCAGAAAGAGTTAGAGAAATATGTCATCAAAGATTTTTGCCAGGAGTATTTTCGGGGTAGAACCCCTAATCCCTGCGTGAGGTGCAATCAGTATATAAAGTTCGGTGCCTTATTAAAAAAAGCGCTTGCTTTAGGGGCTAAGTTTCTGGCTACCGGCCATTATGCGCGCATAGAGAGGTCACCAGGTTATCAGGTCATCAGGTCATCAGTATATTTATTGAAGAAAGGCAAAGACAGGTTGAAAGACCAGTCATATTTTTTATATCGTCTTGGGCAAAAACAACTCAAACATATACTTTTTCCTCTGGGTAATTATACAAAAGGTGAGGTAAGGAAGTTAGCCAGAAAGCTTTATTTACCCGTGGCAGATAAATTAGCCAGTCAGGAGATATGTTTCTTGTCCGATACAGATTACCGCGGATTTTTAAAACACAGATTGCACAGATTTCCGCCAAAAAGATTGGCGGATTCGCCAATGCATTGTGGCGAAAAAGACACAGATTACACAGATTTAAGGCCAGGTCTGGTTATAGATAAGCAGGGTAATCTGTTAGGTAAACATAAAGGTATCGCCTTTTATACTATTGGACAGCGGGAAGGTTTAGGTATTGCGTGCGGTTATCCTATATATATCACCAAGATAGACTCTAAAAATAATCGCATCGTGGTAGGCAAGAAGGAAGATGTCTATGCACAGGATTTTTTAGTGAAGGATATCCACTTTATTTGCCGGCCCCTCAAAAAGAAGATTGTAGCTAAAGTGAGAATAAGGTATAATCACCAGGAAGCACCTGCAGAAATTATGCCTTTTAGGAATCAGATCAAAGTCCATTTTGGAAAACCGCAGTTTGCTATAACGCCTGGCCAGTCTGCGGTATTTTATGATAAGGATAAGGTATTGGGCGGTGGTATTATTCATAGGCTATTAGATTAGTATGGCAAGGAAAGAATTTAAGGGCTTAGAAGAAAAGATTAAGGCACTAAAGAAAAAGCGCAATGCCATAATCTTGGCACATAATTATCAACTGCCAGAGGTTCAGGATGTGGCGGATTTTAGAGGTGACTCTTTAGAATTAAGCCGTATCGCCGCTAAAACTGAAAGCGAGGTGATTGTTTTCTGTGGTGTGCATTTTATGGCTGAGACAGCCTCAATACTTTGTCCAGAAAAAAAAGTGATTATGCCGGATGTATTTGCCGGCTGCCCTATGGCAAATATGATTACTGCCGAGGACCTAAAGGAATTAAAGAAAGAGTATCCCAAAGCAGCGGTTGTGGGTTATGTTAATACTTCTGCGCAAGTAAAGGCAGAATTAGATATTTGTTGCACCTCCACCAATGCGGTGGCAGTGGTCAATGCCCTTCGTGATAAAAAAGAAATTATCTTCGTCCCTGATAAATATCTGGCAGATTTTGTCTCTAAGCGAACTGGAAGGAAGCTCATTTCTTGGAACGGCTTCTGCCCTACACATGTAAAGATATTACCCGAAGATATAAAGAGAGAGAAGAGATTTCATCCCCAGGCCAGGGTGATTGTGCATCCTGAGTGTTTACCATCGGTTGTGGTTTTAGCCGATGCGGTGCTTTCTACAAGCCAGATGGGTAAATTTGCCAAGGAGACACAGGTAAGAGAGATAATTGTAGGCACAGAGGTAGGTCTTATCTATCGTCTCAAAAAAGATAATCCCGCAAAGGAATTCTATCCAGCATCAGAGGCGGCAGTATGTCCGAATATGAAACGCACCACTCAAGAGAAAATCCTTTGGGCGTTAGAGGAGCTTAAAGAGGAAGTAAGGGTCTCTGAAGAAATCCGCAGGCGTGCCAGGCATGCGATAGACAAGATGTTAGAAATAATTTAGAATGAGCCAATTTAAAGACGACTTTTTTGAAACTACTGCCAGTTATCCAGATAAGGATTTCCCCAAAGGTCGTCAATCTACAATGATTAAACTTTCCCCATCTAGCCTTAATCTTTTTTTGGAATGTCCGCGTTGTTTTTGGCTTTATCTGAATAAGGGGATCAAACGGCCAAGTATCCCCGTGGCAACCATCACCACAGGTCTAGATAAGGTGATCAAGGAATATTGTAATCTCTATCGCGCCAAAGGAATACTGCCCCCTATTTTAGAAGGCAAAGTTCTTGGAAAATTAATGCGTCATCTTCCCAAAAAAGGATGGTTGGAATTCAGCGAGGCTAAAATTAACGCCAAGATAGGTGGGTATTTAGATGAGTGCCTTGATTTAGGCAACAATTTCTATGCTGCCTTGGACCACAAGACGCGTGGTTCAAAACCAGAAAGTACACACCGGGCACATCAATTTCAGATGGATGTATATACATTTTTATTAGAACGAAATAGATTTCCTACTAAAAAATTAGCTTATCTTATATATTATATACCTAAATCAGTTGCTGCTAAAGACACGGTAGAGTTTGAAATAATAGCTTCTGAAATAAAAACTGATCCCGGGCGTGCAGAGAAGGTATTTTACGATGCGGTATTTGCACTTAGACAACCTATCCCTCAAGGAAATAATGAGTGTGGATTTTGCCAATGGATGGCCACTATAAATATAAAATAAGTAATATCGGTGTCGTCTACGAAGATGACTGGCTTTTAATCATTGATAAACCATCAGGGTTACTTACCATACCTACACCCAAGAAAGAATCGTGCACCTTAACCGGTATTCTCAATGAGGACTTAGAGAAAAAGGGATTGTCTTACCGTCTGCATCCCTGCCATCGTTTAGACAGAGAAACCTCTGGTTTGATTATTTACGCCAAAGGAAAGTCTACTCAGAAGAAAATGATGGACGAGTTCAAACAAAGGAAAGTAAAAAAGACATACACTGCTTTCGTACAAGGGATGCTACCTAAAAACCAAGGTGAGATAAAAACTCCCATTGATGGACTAATTGCAGTAACTAAATATAAGGTTATCCAAGGAAGAAAAAATTTTACTATTGTAGAACTTATGCCCATGACCGGTCGCAGAAATCAGATCAGGATACACTTTAAAGGCATTGGACACCCCTTGGTGGGTGAAAGAAAATTCGCATTTAGAAAAGATTACAAGCTTAAGGCAAAAAGAATTTGTCTCCATGCTAAATCTTTAGAATTTACTCATCCCGTAACAAGAAGAATTGTGAGGGTCGACTCTGAATTACCTAAGGATTTAGGAGAATTTTTAAAGAAGCATAATAATTAATATGCGGATATCTGTTAGAGGATGGTTTTTATTCGTTTTAATAGCAGTTTTATGTTTTGCTATCTGGTATAAATTTGAATATCCCAGGTTTTCTTTTATAGACCTCTCCATAGATAGGAAAGAGGCACTCTCCAAGGCAGAATCCTATCTAAGTTCTCTCGGCGTGAATCCTAAGGAATATTTAAAAGCAGTTGTATTTAATACTGATGATTGGGCCGATAGGTATTTGCAAAAGACACTTGGATTAAAATCAGAAGAAGATTTTATTAAACAGCATAATTTTGAACTGTTTTCTTGGCAGGTTAGGTTTTTTAAAGAACTCCAGAAAGAGGAATACATTCTTAGGATTAGCCCGAAGTCAGGCAATGTCTTAAGTTTTGGTCACCTGATTGAGGATATGGAATCTAGAGAAGTTATTGAAAAAGATACTGCAAGGCAAAGGGCACAAGATTTCTTAAGGATGACCTACGGATTAAATTTGAAAGACTATGAGTTTCATGAAGAGCAGATAAAGCGTTTCGACCGAAGAATTGATTACAGTTTTTCCTGGGAGAGGAAAGGTGTATATATCCCTTGGAGAAAACAAGAGGGCACAGCAAAGCTACTTATCGGCGCTACCGTCTCAGGTAATGAGATAAGAGGGTTTTATAAAAGCATCTTAGATATACCCGAGAAATTCCGGCGTTATATTGAAAATCAATTTTCTTTCGGTGAATACCTATATAGTTTTTATTTCCTTTTATTTACATTTTTAGTAACGTGGTCAATATTCATAGTGGTTAAAAGAAAGCATAACTTAGTCATCCGCTCCTGTAAAAGATGGTATATTTATTTAGCTATTTTCTTCTTAATAAATAACATAATCTATATTTTTAATAATATGCAGAATATAATTATCGCTTATCCTACAAGCATTCGTCTATCGTCATTCATCGGGAATTATTTAGTTAAACTACTTATAAATATTATATTTTTAACTGTTGTTTTTATAATGCCCGGTCTTGCCGGAGAGTCATTGTGCAATGAAACATTTCCCGGCAATAAATATAGCTCTTTCTTATATTATATTAAATCGACCTTTTATAGTCGGGGCGTAACTAAATCTATCATATTTGGCTATATATTATTTTTTATAATTTTAGGTCTTCAAGCCACTATATTTTATTTTGGGCAGAGATATTTAGGCGTATGGAAAGAGTGGATAAAATTAACACAGTTCTCGTCCGCATACTTTCCCTTCTTAAGCGTTTTTATCATTAGTGCAAACGCCGGCCTTAGCGAAGAGGTATTATTTAGGCTTTTCGGGATAAGCTTAGCAAAGAGATATGTAAAGAATGCAAGTTTAGCTGTAGTTTTAATTTCGTTAATCTGGGGATTTGGTCATTCTGGATACGCTATATTTCCGGTCTGGTTTAGGGGTATCGAGGTCAGTCTTATTGGGGTTTTATTCGGTTTTATATTTATAAGATACGGGCTTATACCGTTGATTGTGGCGCACTATCTATTTGATGCTTTCTTAGGTACAGCTGCACATATATTAGGTCGCAGCCCTACGTATCTATTCGCCAGTTCTATATCAACACTGTTTATCCCTTTAGCGTTTGCTATAGCTGCTTATTTTATTAATAGAGAAGAAAAGGAAAAAGAAATAAAAACGATGTTAGACCCAACACAAGAATACAATTTGAAGATTCTAATAACTTTTGTATCTGCAAAAAAATCTCAAGGTCTGAGCGCTAAAGAAATAAAAGAAGAGCTTATTCGTCATAATTGGGATAATGCCCTTGTAGATTTAGCGATTAGTGAAGTCTTTAAGTTAGATG
>Ga0172362_10005977_pt1 | contig 10504 bp, 10 predicted proteins | sample LakKivs1_kivu2a2_FD_114534 | JGI IMG/M metagenome (GOLD analysis project Ga0172362, IMG submission 114534) | Sediment microbial communities from Lake Kivu, Rwanda - Sediment s1_kivu2a2 | ecosystem: Environmental > Aquatic > Freshwater > Lake > Sediment | place: Rwanda: Western Province, Lake... | reverse complement strand
GATCCAGAGCACGTTCACGCCCGAATCGACCCTGTCCGAATCGGACGTCCTGGAGCCGGTCTTCCAGTCCGAGGTCCTCGTCCTCGACGAGCTGGGGGCCAAGCGGACGACGGCCTGGGTCGAGGAGACGGTCTTCTACATCATCAACCACCGCTACAACCACAAGAAAATGACCCTCTTCACGACGAACTACCCGGACATCGACGAAGAGGAAGACAAGAGGGATGCGTTCTATAAGAAGGGCGGCGACAACCTGATCGACCGCATCGGCGTCCGGCTGCGGTCGCGGATCTACGAGATGTGCAAGGTCGTCGAGATGACCGGCGACGACTACCGCAAGATGGCCAAGCAGGCCAGCTACCGCTTTTGAGCCTTGCCTTTTGCGCCCCATTTTGCTAAATTACTCCAGCCTGCTCCTCGGTAGCTCAATCGGCAGAGCGGGTGGCTGTTAACCACTAGGTTGCAGGTTCGAGTCCTGCCCGAGGAGCCATCTTTTCTCTCCGTATTCCCGGCTTGCTTTTCCCCGTCCCTTATGCCTAATATGGCCCCAAAGGGGACGAGCACAGTCCCTTCACCACGGCCTCGCGCTTGGCCCCTGAGGGGAGGTCGATCATGACCAGAAGGCCGGGCATCTCCGTTTTGGTCGTCCTGTCCGCGTGCGCAGCGCTCTTTTTCGTCGTGACCTGCGGCTCAAAAACCGAGCCCGAGGACACGACGCCGAAACCTTACACGTGCCAGGGCACGGTCGAGCACTGCCTGAGGGTCTCGAACCCCTGGGTCTTCGAGGGCCAGTCGGCGAGCTTCGATCAATCGGGCAGCGACCCCTGGATCGTGCGGCTCGAGGACGGCCGGTACAGGCTCTACAAGCGCCAGACGATCGATGAGCCCTCCGCGTGGGAAGGCCTGACCAGCTGCATATCGACCGACGGCCGCAGCTTCACTCCGGAGGACGGGTTCCGTTTCCAGGGCTACACGCTCTTCATGCACTGTATCGTCCGCAATCCCGACGGGACCTATCGCGTATATTGGCTCGACCAGAAGCAGGGCGCCGTCAACGGGGCGGGCAACAAGGCCATCAAGAGCGCCATCTCGATCGACGGCGGCTGGACCTTCGCCGAGGAGGCCGGGGAGAGGCTGCGGTACGCGGGATCCGGCTCTGAGGTCAACGGCATCGGGCCCTGCCGTGTCCTCCCGCTGCCCGATGGCACCTTCAGGATGTACTATCACGCCTACAGCGACCACGATGTCATCCTCAGCGCCCGATCCTCGGACGGTCTGGCCTTCAACCGGGAGAGCGGCATCCGTCTCGACCGGCTGTGTCCGCCCGAAACGCAGTTCCACCATGTGGTCCCCGTGACCGACGCTCTCGGGACGACCCATATTTTCGCCATGACGACCCGTTGTACGGGGAATTACGAGAATTCTCTCGACGGCATCTTCGACGGAACGACGCCCGACGGCCTGACGGTCACGATGGCCGCATCTCCGTTCGTCCGTGGCTATTCCAAGGACGGCTCGACGACCAACTATGTCCATCCGGACGACTTCGTGGTCGTTCAGGCTCCCGAGGGCCTGCGGGTCTATTTCATTTTGTATGCCAATCGGGTCGTGGCGGAGACGGCCCTCTACAGCGTCATCAACGCGTCGATCAAATAGGCTGTCCGGCCCGTGCCGGCGGCGCGGCGGATCAGCCGCGCTTTTGGGGCGGGACGATGATCGCGTTGGCCACGATCTCGATGACCGTTTTGACCTCGGTGCCGAGCTTGTATTCCTTGCCGAGCTCGGTCAGCTGATCGATGCAGTTGTGGCAGGGGGCGACGACGACCTTGGCTCCCGTCTTCCGGATCTGGTCGGCCTTGAGGCGGCCCGCGGCGAGCCGCCGCTTGGCGTAACGGGTCATTGCCAGCTGGCCGCCCCCGCCGCCGCAGCAATAGTTCTTCTGCCGGTTCGGGGTCATCTCCCTGAAGTCCTCGACGGCGCTCCGGAGGAGGACCCGCTGCTCCTCGATGATCCCGCCCAGGCGGACGAGATTGCAGGGGTCGTGCAGGGTCAGAGGTTTCTTGTTCTTCGAAGGGTCGAGCCTGATCCGGCCTTCCCTGAGGTACTCCGCGGCCACCTCGAGTACGCTCTTGACCGGGAAGGGGAATCGTCTGTTGAGCCACTGGGGCGCCTCCCAGCGGGTCGAGGCGAAACCGTGGCCGCACTCGCCGAGGACGAGGACCTCGGCGCCCAGGGTGTCCATGGCCGTGGCCAACCTTGCCGAGAGAAGCCCGGCGTGGGCGTCGTCGCCCGAGTAGAGGCCGTAGTTGGTGACGTCGTAATGGTCCGATGAGAAGGTCCAGCTCTCGCCGGCGGCGTTGAACATCTTAGCCGCGGCGAGAAGCGAGAGGGGGAAGAACTTCGGCTCGCGGGGGTTGACGGTGTAGAGAAGCCGGGCGCCCTTCACGTCGACGGGGATCCGGGCCGCGGGATCGCCGGTCTCGGTCCGGAGCTCGTCTTCGATCCAGGCGACGGTCTCCAGCCACTCGTCGCGGGGGATGCCCATGTTGTTGCCCTGCTCGACGGCGGTCAGGACCGTAGCCTGCAGCTCGGGAGGGACGAGCCCGGCGGCGGCCAGGGCGCCCCGCCCGGCCCGGATGAGGGCGTGAATGGGGATGCCGGACGTGCAATTCACGGTGCAGCGGCCGCAGCCCGAGCAGCGCCCGAACAGGGCGTCGACCCACTCGCGGACCATGGCCTTGTCGAGCGTCCGGGCCCCGGCCCAGCGCTTGGCGGCCCGGCCCACCGGGGTGAAATGCCGCTTGAACACGGCCAGGATCAGGTTGAGCTTATAGGCCGGGACGTCCTCGAGCTCGCCGTTGGTCAGGTAATAATGGCAGGCCTCGGCGCAGAGCCCGCAGCGGATGCAGGTGTGGAGGGCTGCGATGTCCTCGGCGCTGAGCCGCCGGCGGAACTCGGCCAGGATCTTGGCGATGTCCGCGTCCGTCAGGTTCGCGAGCCGGTCTTCATAAGGGTCCCGTTTCGGCGTCACGTCTTCCACGGTCAGGCCTCGCGGGGAGACGATCCCGGCAGGGCGCCCCGCCGGCCGAAGTGGAGGCCATAGACGAGACGGGTGAAAAAGAAAAACACGCAATGCCGGATCTTGCCCAGGGGGATGTAGACGAAGAGAAGGATCGAGACGGCCATCAGGGCGGACTCGAGGGCCGGGCGGTAGGTGTGCAGGAACGCCAGGACGAGGAAAAGATCGACGAACAGGTTGGCGAAGAAATCGTCGGGGCAACTGAGCCGCCTCAAGTGCGGCTTGGCCGACCGTTTGGCGAGAAGGGCCAGGCCGACCACGGCGCCGGCGAGCAGGAGGGGGCGGAAGGCCGCCCGGGGAGGGGCCGGCCGGATCGGAAGGGCGGTCCAGAGGACATCGAGCAGACCGGCGAAGATGGCCGTGTGATAAAGCGCTCCGCCGAGCGCGGTCAACAGGTGGCGGGTGATGCTCTCCTTGTCCACCATCCCTTTGCCGAACGCGTAGGCGACGCCGCGGCCGGCGTCGCCGCGCGGCGCGGACAGGTAACGCCGCCGGCCGGCGGCCAAGATCCTGGCGATGAGGACCCCGAGGGCGGCGACGCAGAACGCCGCTGCGGCCAAGGTCAGGATGCGGAGCGTTCCAAGGAGAGTCATCGCCGGTCAAACGCAGCCGTCGGGCTTGGGAAGCCCGGCCAGCTTGCAGGCGCCTTTGGCGGGCCCGGACGGGAACAGATCGTAGATCTTCATCAGCGGAAAGCCGGTGGCCTGGCACATCTTCCGGACCATCGGGGCGAGGTTCTTTTCCAGATAATAATCGCGGATGAAACGGATGACGGCCCAGTGATCCGGGGAGAGCTCCTCGAGGTTCTCCTGGTCCCTGGCCAGGAACCTGGCGATGTCCTCGGTCCATTCTTCGGGATGGGCGAGAAAACCCTCCTCGTTCAGCTCGATCTGGCGCCCTTGATGGTCGGCGGTCGGCATGGCGTCTCCTGCGCTTTTTAATAAAGGACCAATATAGCACATTCTTTTCCGGTCTGCCAGGGCGCCGGCCCGGGCCGCCGCCGCCGCGGGGCCAGGGACTTGATTGGGAAGCCGAAACGCGCTACACTCGCCGCACAAGAACCGGGGTGGGCGGCGGGCGGCCCGGCCGCCGAGGAGATCCTATGGCCAAGATGGAACGCCCGTTCGACGAAGAGCTCAAATCGCTCAAGGAAATGCTTCTGGAGATGGCCGCCCGGGCCGAGGAGCAGATCGTTCTCGCCGTCCGCGCCCTCAAGGACCGTGAAGAGAAGATGGCCTGCCGGGTCCTCGAGCGGGAGGAAGCCGTCAACCTCCTCGACATCGAGATCGACGGGATGTGCATGCGGCTGCTGGCCCTGCGCCAGCCCCTGGCCACCGACCTGCGCTTCATCACCTCGGCCATGAAGATCTCGAGCGACCTCGAGCGCATCGGCGATCTGGCGGTGAACATCGCCGAGCGCACCCAGGACCTCCTCAAGCAGCCGGAGCTCAAGCCCCTCATCGACATCCCGCGCATGGCCGAGATGGCCCAGGCGATGGTCCGCGACGCCCTCAACGCCTTCATCCAGGGGGACGACGTTCTGGCCCGCGACGTCTGTCTGCGGGACGACCAGGTCGACCAGCTCAACGACCAGGTCTTCCGGGAGCTCTTGACCTACATGATGCAGGACCCGGGCACGATCTCCCGGGCCGTCGACCTCATTCTCGTCGGGCGCCATCTCGAGCGCATCGCCGATCACGCCACGAACATCGGCGAGGACGTCATCTACATGGTCAAGGGCAAGACGATCAAGCACCATATCGAGGAAGGCCGGCTCTCCGGCCTCAAGACCTGCGCCGGCGATTGAGCCGGACGAGCCTCAGCTCATCTTCCGGATCCGGACCTCGATCTCTTTCTCCCCCTGCAGGAGCTTGACCAGACGGCCGGTCTCCGTGTCCCCGGTGTGATAGGGATAGAGGATCTTCGGGCGGAAGGCCTTGGCCGCGTCGGCGGCCTGTTCGGGGCTCATGGTGTAGGGCAGGTTCACGGGCAGGAAGGCGACATCGATCGACCGCAGGGCCTTCATCTCCGGGGTGTTCTCGGTGTCGCCGGCGATATAGATCCGCTTGTCGCCGAACGTGACGACATAGCCGTTGCCGCTGCCCTTGGGGTGGAAGGGCTGGCCGTCGGGGCGCTTGTGGTCGATGTTGTAGGCCGGGATCGCCTCGAGGACGAGTCCGCAGACGGTCTTTGTCTCGCCATTCCCCATGATGACGGCGCCGGGCAGCTTCGACGCGCAGGGCTTCGAGGCCACGATCACGGCGTCCTTCTTCGCGACCTCCTTGAGGGCCTTGAGATCCATGTGGTCGAAATGCTCGTGGGTGATGAGGACGAGGTCGGCCTTGGGGAGCGAGGCATAATCGGCCGCCTCGCCGTAGGGATCGATCTGGATCGAGAGGCCGTCGAAGGCCATCATGAGCGAGGCGTGTCCCAGAAAGGTGATCTCGAGGTCTCCCTTGGACGTCGGGATGACATCTTTCTCGAACCGCGGTTGGGCGGCGGCGGCGAATCCCAGGGCCAAGACAGCCAAGACCAAGGCGGTTCTTTCCATGATGTTCCTCCCGGTGCGTTTGCGGCCATTATACTCAAAAAACGCTGTCAAAGCCCGGCGATTCGTTTATAATACCGCCGGCGATGATGAAGAAATCGCTCTTCCTGAGGATCTTCCTGGGCTATGCGGCCGTGATCGCGCTCCTCGTGGCCGGGGTCGAGTTCTTCGCCCCGCGGGCGATGCGGCGGCATCACGTCGAGGAACGATCGGCCAGCCTGACCCATATGGCCGTCGGCCTCGAGGCCCAGGTCATCCCGTTCCTGACCGGGTCAGGCGCCGGCGACCTGTCCGGGCTCGTCCACGCGTACGGACGCGAGACGGCGACCCGGATCACGGTCATCGACCGGGACGGCAACGTCCTCGCCGACTCGGAGCGTGAGCCCCGGGACATGGAAAATCATCTTTTGCGTCCCGAGATCCAAGCCTCGCTCCGGGGCGAGACGACGATGTCCATCCGCCGGAGCTCGACGCTCGGGACCGAGATGATGTACCTGAGCGTGCCGCTCAGGTCCGGCGGGGACATCGTCGGCGCCCTCCGGCTCAGCTCCTACATGAAAGACTTCGAGACCCTGATGGGCGCGCTGCGCGCCGACCTCTTGAGGGTCCTGGCCTTGGCCACGGTCGTCGCCCTTATCCTGGCCTTTTTCCTGACGCGGTCCGTGGAGTCGCCCGTCCGTGAGGTCATCGACGCCTCGCGCCGGGTGGCCGGAGGCGATTTCGAGGCGGCCGTATCGACCCGCCGTTCAGGCGTCTTCCGCGCCTTCGGCCAGAGCTTCAACGCCATGACCACGCGGCTCAAGGACATGTTCGGCGAGGTCAGCCGGCAGGACGAGGAGATCCGGAGCATATTAGCCTCGGTCCAGGAAGGCCTTTGCGTCATCGATGACAAGTCCCGGATCCTGATCTCGAACGAGGCCTTCCGGCGCCTGGCGGGCGGCGAGGCCCCCGAAGGGCGCCATTTCTGGGAGGTCCTTCGGAGCTCTGCGGCGGCCGAGGCCGTGCGCCAGGCGAGGGGATCGGGGAAGGACGCCACGGCCGAGGCGGAGATCGGCGGCCGGGACTTCCTTGTCAAGGTGACGCCCTTGGCCGGGGGATCCCGCCTGATCGTCACGTTCTGCGGCGTCCCGCGCCCGTAGGACGTGGAGCGGACTCGGGCCCCCTCCTCCCGTTCCCGGGTGTTTTCGGATAGCTCCCTCTCTGCTATAATATTCGACTTCGGCCAGGCCGAAGATCCGATCATGAGCGCCCTGTTAAGGTTATTCGAGAACGAGGTCCAGATCGCGGCCCTCTCCTTCATGGCCGTGGTCTATGTCGTCCGCCTGGCCTGGATCTTCCGGTTCAAGACGCGGCGCGACCGGACCTTTGCCGCCGGGGACGAACGGGCGGGAGCCGGCTATTCCCTAATGAACATCGCCATGCCCGGGGCCATGGAATCCACCCGGAAGCGCCCCTTCTTCTATGCCCAGTTCGTGATCTTCCATCTCGGCGTCGCGGCGGCCATCGCCGGGACGTTCATCATCCCCTACGCGCCAGGCCTTTTCCGGCACGCCGTCCTCGTCCGCCTGTTCCGGGCCGTCGTGGGCGCGGCTTTCGTCGTCGGTCTGATCCGGATGGGTCGGCGCCTGACGAACCCCGTGCTGCGGACGGTCAGCTCGCCCGACGACTATTTCGCCCTCGCCCTGCTCATCGTCTGGTTCGCGGCCGCCGTTCTGGCCATGCCGAACCGGCCGGAGCAGGGAGAGGCGCCGCTCATCGCCTATTTCGGGCTGACGGCCTTTTTCCTCGTCTACGTGCCGTTCTCGAAGATCTGCCACTATCTCTACTATCCCTTCACCCGTTACTACCTCGGCCGGTCGCTCGGGCACCGCGGCGCCCTGCCGCCGGCCGTCAAGGCCAAGGAGCCCGTGTGACGCGCCGCAGGAAGGTCCCGTCCGCGGTCGTCGATTCGCCGCTCGACACGCGGACCCAGGCCAAGGCCAAGGAGGACCGCCTGCCCTCGGTCGAGGACGGGCGGCTCATGACCTATGAGGCCGGGGACAACGTCGGCCGTTTCCTGGCCCTCCTGGCGGGCCGCATCTCGCGGCCTCTGGCCGTCTCGATGACCGCCTGCGTCCACTGCGGCCTGTGCGCCGAATCATGCCACTATTTCCTGACCCACCCCGACGATCCGACGATGACTCCGGTTTGGAAGGCCGATCAGATCCGCAAGGTCTTCAAGCGGCACGTCGACTGGACAGGACGCATCGCGCCCTGGTGGGTCAAGGCGGCCGCGCCCGAGGGGGACGAAGACCTCAACCGCCTCAAAAACATTGTCTTCGGCAGCTGCAGCGCCTGCCGCCGTTGCACCTACAACTGTCCCATGGGCGTCGATACGGGCCTGCTCGTGCGGTTCACCCGCGGCCTCCTCACGGAGCTCGGCATCGTCCCCGAGGGCGTATTCAATGTCAGCCGCGACCAATGGGAGACGGGCAACCAGATGGCGGTCACGGAGGACGACTATCTGGAAACACTGGCTTGGATGCGCGACGAGGTCCGGACGGAGCTGGGGACCGAGGCGGTCGAGATCCCGGTCGACAAGCCCGACTGCGACGTCCTCTACACGATCAATCCCCGAGAGATCAAGTTCGATCCCCGCTCGATCGCCCACGCCGCCAAGATCTTCCACGTCGCCGGCGAGTCCTGGACCATGCCGAAATGGGGCTGGGACCAGACCAACTTCGGGCTGTTCTCGGGCGACGACCGCCTCGGCGCCTACGTCGCCCGCAACGTTTACGAGGCGGCCGACCGGCTCCGGGCGAAGCGGATCGTCATCTCGGAGTGCGGCCACGGCTACCGGTCGACGCGCTGGGAGGGCTACGACTGGGCGGGCTACGACCAGAAGCGGCCCACGGAATCGGTCGTGGTCACCCTGAAACGCTACCTCGAGGAGGGGCGGATTGACGTGGACCCCTCCCGGAACGCCGAGCCGGTGACCTTCCACGACTCCTGCAACATCGCCCGTTCGGGCGACCTCGTCGAGGAGCCGCGGGAGGTCCTGCGACGGGTCTGCGCGGATTTCCGCGAAATGCACCCCAACCGCCGGGAGAACTTCTGCTGCACGGGCGGCGGCGGCCTCCTGTCGATGGCCGAATACCGGCCGCTCCGGCTCGAGTCGGCGAAGATCAAGGCCGACCAGCTGCGGGCGACCGGCGCCAAGCTCGTCTGCACGATGTGCCATAACTGCGTCGACGGACTGAACGACGTCATCAAGCACTATCAGATCCCGATGAAGGTCGTCCAGGTCCTGGAGCTCGTTTCCAATGCCCTGATCGTTCCGCCCCGGCGCAAGGCTTAGAGGAGATCATCATGCCATTCGTTGAGAGCGAAGGACGTCCGGTCGAGGTCAACGAGGAGGGCTTCCTCGTCCGCCCCGAGGAGTGGACCGAGGAGATGGCCAAGCACCTGGCCCGGGTTGAAGAAGGGTTGGCCGAGCTGACCCCCGAGCACTGGGCGGTCATCCGCTATATCCGCGAGTACTATTTGGACAAGAAGCTCGCCCCGATGGTCCGGAAGATGTGCCAGGCCACGGGCTTTCCGCTGATGAAGATCTACGATCTGTTCCCCTCCGGGCCGGCCAAGGGCGCCTGCAAGGTCGCCGGGCTCCCCAAGCCCGACGGCTGCGTTTAGCCTGGGCCCTTCATCAAAACGCCGGGTTTTTCCTAAGAACCAGAAGACCTTAGACCGGCGTTTTGACCCTTCGGGCGAGCCGATCCGGCCCTTGAAAAAGGCTCTTTGTTCCAGATATCTACCAGAGGCGCAGCTCCGTGTTTCTCCGCTACGCCTCTGGGCCTCCGCTGCCAAGAGGCCGCTCCGGGTAGGCCGCCTCGACTCGTGCAAGGCCCAGGCTAGCCTGGGCCATTTGTCAAGACGCCGGGTTTATCCCTAGAAACCAGAAGAACCAAGGCTGGCGTCTTAGCGCTTTTTTGCTGAGATCGCGGCGATCCTGCCCACGGCCTCGATGGCCTTGCCGATGTGCTCCTCCGTGTTGAAGGGGCCGATGCCGAAGCGGACCGCGCCGTGGATCTTGTCCGTGCCGAGCTGTTCGTGGACGCGGGGCGCGCAGTGCAGCCCCGTCCGGCAGGCGATGCCGAAATCGACGTCGAGCATGGTCCCGACGTCCGCGGCGTCCATCCCCTCGATGTTGAAGGCCAGCACGGCGATGTGGTTGTCCAGGCCGTCGAGGCAATAGAGCCGGACCCGGGGGATGGCCCGCAGGCCATCGAGGAGAAGGGCGGCCAGGCGCATCTCCTCGGCGTGGACCGCTGCCAGGCCCTTCTGCGTGACCCACGTGACCCCCGCCTTGAGGCCGGCGATGCCCAGGACGTTGGGCGTGCCGTATTCGAGTCGGTAGGGATACTCCTCGAGATGCGTCCGGACGGCCGAGCGGACGCCCGTGCCGCCGGCGCGGGTGATCCGGATCTCGACGCCTTCGCGGACATACAGCCCGCCGATGCCGGTCGGCCCCAGGAGGGATTTGTGGCCGGTGAAGGCCACGACATCGAGGCCCTGGGCCTCCATGTCGATGGGCACCTTGCCGGCCGATTGGGAGGCGTCGATGGCGAAGGGGATGCCGGCCTCGCGGCAGAGCCGCCCGATCGCGGCGATCGGCTGGACGGTGCCGATGACGTTCGAGGCGTGATTGACGACGACCAGGCGCGTGTTGGGCCGGAACCGCTTGCGGATCTCGGCCGGATCGACGAAGCCGCGCCCGTCGAACGGTACATAGTCGACCTCGACGCCCTGCAGCGACAGATGATAGAGCGGGCGGAGGACGGAGTTGTGCTCGAGCGTCGTGGTGATGGCGTGGTCGCCGGGGCGGAGCAGGCCGGAGATGG
>Ga0172362_10005976_pt1 | contig 10505 bp, 10 predicted proteins | sample LakKivs1_kivu2a2_FD_114534 | JGI IMG/M metagenome (GOLD analysis project Ga0172362, IMG submission 114534) | Sediment microbial communities from Lake Kivu, Rwanda - Sediment s1_kivu2a2 | ecosystem: Environmental > Aquatic > Freshwater > Lake > Sediment | place: Rwanda: Western Province, Lake... | reverse complement strand
TGGATAATACATCCGGTGTTTCTGAAATAATCGGGGCCATTCTCCTTATCTCAGTAGGTGTACTTGCCGTTGCCATCATTGCTGCTGGCCTTTTCAGCCAGCCACTTCCACAGAAAATTCCAAATGTACGTTTTCTTTCTCAGGTTAATGGCAGTAAAGTAACTATCTACCATGATGGGGGTGAATCCCTTTACCGTGGAGAATTTTACGTAAAAATCGATGATACAGAGTATAAAAACATAGCCCCAGTTGGGAGTAATGTTTGGGATATTGGAAAAACTATAGAATTCAGTACTTCCTCGAGTAACCCTACTATACAGATATTCTATAACACGGGATCGGGCGATGTTCTCCTTGACCAGGAGCGGATACAACCCGTTCAAAATTTCGTACCTGACGTTTACATCCCACCAGTTCCGCCCTGTCCGGCATGCAATATTTCAAATTGCAGTCAGAAAGAAATCGGGGATGCATATACGCAGATTGTGATGAATACATCAATTATTTTTGAGAAAGCGAGCCAAGGAGCTGCACTTCAACGAGGGGGAATTTTCACATTCGGTGTGACCAGGACCGGCTCAACAATTACAATTACTGATACGACTTATCCACTAAATGTGGGAGATAGTATTAAGATTACCCTGCTTTCATCATCCAAGGATTTCAAATCGTTTGGACTCGGCGACAGATTTTTCCACCTGCGTTGTGAGAAAGCTGACACTCTTCTGACGTATGTAAACCATACGTCTCTTTCATTTAACAATAAAGATATCCAGAACGCTTGGATTACCGGATATATTGATCTTGGTTCAACATTGACAATTCAATCTTCCGGATCATCATATACGCTACTTGCTATCAATAGTTCGACGCCGATCATCAATGGTAATGATGCCCGTCCTATCACGATTTCAAATATCCGACCAAACGGAGTTGGATTATTCCTCCTTGAGGAGGATAGCAATGCACAGGAAGGGATTAATTTTGTTGGTAATGCACAGACCATAACTTATTGATGAATTGATATCGTGGGATGAGGGGATATGAAAATATTCAGACAATTTCAGGAATCCGGAGTGGCCGAAATCATCGGTTCCCTTATGCTGATCGCAATCATAGCCATTGGAGTTGCGATAGCAGGCGTCTATCTCCTGAATCATTCCGTTCCTGAAAAAATTCCTGAATTCAGGGCAAGTCTTGCAAATACAAGCACCAGTCTTACCCTCCATCATGACGGAGGCGAACCGATTCCCCGATCAAGTTTTAAAATTCTGGTTAATGGTAATCCAACCGATTATGTAAGTTCCAATGACTCATCCCCGGACTGGTCAATTGACGATACCCTAACTTTTTTTCCTTCTTATGACCCTGCAACACCGCTCCCTGATGTGAAGATTGTTTATAACGGCTCTGCCGGTGAGCAGGTGCTGGCAGATTTCAGTTCTAACCTGCCATACGTAGTGCCAACGCATACCGTTTTCCCAACAACACAAACCACAACAACACCAACTCCCTGCCAACCACCGGTCACTTCATTCACCGTAAACCAAACCAGCGGTTGTACGCCGTTAACCGTGCAGTTTACCGACACATCTACAGGAACACCAGCATCCTGGAACTGGAGCTTTGGTGACGGTAGTATATCCGCCGTTCAGAACCCGGTCCACACCTATACCTCAGCGGGAAACTACACCGTCACCCTCATATCCGGTAACACATGCGGGTCCAATACTTCAACGGTAACTGGTCTTGTCCAGGCATATGGTGGCGTGGCACCGATAAATGAAGCCGGGGGTTTCTGGTACCTCAATGACGGGTCAGGAATATCTGTATCTGACAGCTCAGGTCACGGGAACACTGGAACAGTCACATCTGGAAAATGGGTAAATTGCCCGGCCCCAGGAAGAGCATATCTGATCTTCAATGGAAATTCTGCATACGTTTCAATCCCGAATAGCGCTTCACTCACCCCGGCCAACCAGGTCTCCTTTGAAGCATGGGTATATCCCACAGAGCAAAAAACCGCAAAGGTCATCCAGAAAAGAGACTGGGACGGGCATGGCATAGACCAGGATATATGGCAGGGGTGGCAGGGGGGAGTGACTCTTAGCAATGGGACCAAACACGACGTCACATGGTCTCCGGGAGGCGGAAACCTCCAACCTGTCCTTCGGACATGGTACTATGTCGTCCTGACTTATGATGGTGCAGCGCTCAGGATTTATGTGAATGGGGTGGAAAGAAACTCAATTCCTCTCACAGGGGCCCTCAGGCAGTTCTCTGCACCGGTTATCATTGGATCAACCACGTCACAGAAGTACTTCAACGGCTCCATTGCCAACGTCGCAATGTACCCCCGTGCGCTCAGCAAGTGCGAGATTGCAGCACGGTATGCTGCATTCACCCCGCAGGGATGTGCACCGGTAACCAGCTTTATCGCTACCCCGACCAGCGGAATTTCCCCGCTCGCTGTTCAGTTTACAGACCAGTCTGCTGGCACCCCCACCTCGTGGAGCTGGAATTTCGGTGATGGGACTACATCAATCCTGCAAAACCCATCTCATACATATTCAGCAATTGGGGACTACACGGTCAGCCTGACCACGGCAAACGTGTTTGGTTCCAATACAGCCACGAAGGGTAACTATATCCAGGTAACAAAAACATCCTTTGTCAATTACATAATCGATGAAAATGTCTTCATCTATGGTAATAAGTTGGATTTCGAAGGTAATACACTGTCTGGGTCCGGGGCCACAATAGTTATTACAGGACCCCTGACCACCAGTGACCTGAATCGTGGTGCCGCTGTTGATGTTACAATCCTCTATATCGGGGGTAATGTTAACCTTGACGGGGGTAGTGCAGGTTTGGGATCAGAAAGTAAACCCGGAGCTATCTACGTCAATGGAGACCTGTATTTAGGAAACGGAGCACGGGACATCTATGGCGATGTATATGTCGCACGTAATTTTTACTTAAAAGACGCCCATATCAATGGAAATGTGTACGTGAACGGTGATCTTACCCTGGACTGGACACCGACACTTGCAGAAAATACACGAATATACTACACAGGGAAATTCAAATATCCCCCATCCATGAGTAAGGAAATTGTTGCCAAGTGCATCTACCAGGAAAAAGTTCCTGGATTTACTATGCCTGACCAGACAATCCCTCCTGTAAAACCCACGGAATGGTATGATAAACATGGATATTTACCGGGGGGAGATTTAACAAGCGGGATAAAAATATTTTCTGGCAGTTATTCGTCAACAAAATCGAAAAATAATGCAGAAAATGTGGTAATAGTGGCGAGCCAGGGTGATATTACGATAACCGGGTTAGGCGGGAACGGGGTTACCGGTGTATTATTTGCTCCCTATGGGAAAGTGACATTTGAAGGAGGGTTTTTCGAAGGCGTTGTAATCGCCCGTGATGGGTTCTTTGTGACCAGCGGAGGAACAAAAGTAACATTTGTGAATTTTGCGAAGTATTTCAGTAGTCCTGACGATTATCCATTATAAGTAAGCTGGAACTTCCAGGAGTTGCTAAATTAACTTTACGAAGACAACGAACAGCTCCAATACATCCCATATAAAAACAATACGCACCCTATATAACTCTATGAACCACGGTGAGAGCGGAGTATCGGAGATCATAAGCGCAGTCCTTGCTGTCATACTCGTCATCGCTCTTGCCGCCATCATCGGGGCTATCTTTCTCGGCTGGGCAGTCCCACTCCAGAAAACTGCATATATTGCCACCCAGGCCACCCCGGTTAATATCACGAACGCCTCCGCAGTTCAGCTATTCCTCTCGCAGGGTGAGACTGTCTCACTTGCTCCGTCCACAGCATACGGATTGCCGGTAAAATTTTCCCTGACGAACGGGTCTGCCACGTATAATGTTGTCCCCTTACCCGGTACCGCTTCACAAGGCTGGAAGCCGGGAACGTCCCTCATTTTATTCCGGAACGCATCAGGTTCATGGGTCACTGATTCCACCGCATATGTTAAGAATAACACCGGGTTTTCTAATGGCACATGGACGGTAAATATTATTGATGCAAATTCAGAGGTCCTCATTGCCCAGCATACAGTGAACCTCATTGGCGGTGGAGCACCTGCACCGTACCCTGTTTACCCGGGTTTCACGGTAGAAGCCTGGGTAAAGTGGAATATTCCACCAAACCCCGGAAGTGATACCACAAGAAAATGGGCGACTATTGTCGTTGATGGCACAACTGATAACAACCGCAGGTACCACCTTCAACACAATTCGGACAATACCAAATTCGAATTTGCTATTGCAACCGCAACAATGACCGGTAGCGGGACATGGGTAGCATCAACTACCACCCCGGGGAGTGGGACATGGTACCACGTAACAGGGGTCTACAACCAGACACCGGGTACAATGGCTATTTATGTGAACGGTATTCAGGAGGACGGAAAATCAGTAGGCAGTTCAGGGCTCCGTTCTTCTCCTGCGAAATACCAGGTCGGCGGACCTGCAGGTATCCAATGGCCTGGACCAACAAGTATGCTCCGGAAATTTGAGGGGAATATCAGGGGTCTTTACACCTATGAACGGGCAATGGGCTCCCCCGAGGTGTACTCACGGTATATTGCCGGGCTTCCTGCCAGTTAATCGCCGATAATTCACATCCCCTCTCCCTCTTCCAATGACTCCACCAGATCGGCGAATGTCGAGATTTGCGTGAGCAGGGCCGGGTCAAGCCCTTTTTCAACCGCAAGAAACACCCCGGCAACATCAAATAACCGTAATTTGTTCGTAATAAAATGGATAAATTTTGATATGGTGACCGAGGGGGAATAAAGGAGCATCGTGGAAATATCATCCATGAAAAGGCATTTTTTCTCCCCGGGAAGGTTCTTAAGCCCCTCAGTAATGACTATCCCGATATCGGTCAGATTACCCGGGTTGGAAATATACCTGCAGTGAAGATTCCTTTAATTCATCTTCTTTCTGTCCTTTTGTGACGATCTCATGATACCTGATATTTGAAAGGCGGGCAATAACGGGTACCGCTTCAAGATTTGAACTGTGAAACATGAAAGAATCGGCATCTTTGCGGCTGTCGTGCTCGGCGTGGCCTGCACCGGGATTACCCCGGCCCAGGCTGCCGGGTTTGAGGTCCAGACCTACGCAACGGGAGATTCGTACCTTTCCAGCTCATCGGACTGGACCTGGGCTGCATCGGACGGGGACCTCTCGAAGACTCCTCCGCTCGGGATCGGGCAGGAAGTCTTGCAGGGAGGATATTCGGGATCCGTCCTGGTATCCGGGCCCGGGACCATGGAGAGTAACCGGGGCCTTTCGACCAACGAAATACTCGAGTTCTCGACAGGTCAGCAGGTGGACAGTCAGGGACCCGGAATCCTCGCTGAATCGCTGATGGTTTACTCAGTCGGGTCACCATCTTCTGGGGTAACTTGCGGATCTGACGCACTCGATGCAGAGGGGGCAAACCTTACTCGTCAGGCCTATTGCGAATACGCAGGGGCTTCAACGATGTTCATGACGGATGCTTTGAATTATCGCTCAGCTGGTGCGATCAGCCAGGGTGATACCGGGCAACCAGATAGTATGTTGATGAATATGGAGGCCACCGGTCACGGCTCGGGCCAGTTCTCTGCTGGGTCTCGGTCCTTAACCGGCATCGGGAATACTTCAGCTCTCGGGTATGTTCACGCTGTACATGAGCAAATCGGTGTGGGCGGAGTGTTTGCGATGAGAGGGCGGGCCTCCTGGTCCTCCTTCACTTCGCCGATAACGAGTTAGATTTTGTAAGCGACCAAAAAACGTTACCCTTTTTTTGTCCTGATAAGTTTGAACGTGAAGCGTTCATGTGAATGTAAGAAAAGAAAATTACGAATCCGGCGAGATTCGCTGGAGTGCACTCTTCAGGTCGAGGTACAGCGGAACCGTTTCACCAGGGGTTCTGATTGCCTGCTTGAATGCGAATTTTTTATAGAAATCGACGGCACTGTATTTTGAGTCGACCGTTATGATACGGCAGCCGATATAATGGGAGAGCGTGATTGAGATGGTGAAGATCTTTCGTAGCATACTCCGCCCTACCCCAAATCGCTCACAATCGCAATGGGTTGCCAGCCGTGCAATCTTCAGTGCCGGGTATTTCCGGAAATGATAACGCTCCTCACGGTCACACTCTTCGACGGCCCTCACTTCGATGCTGTCATTGATGAGGGTGAAATATCCGACAAGGGCCCCTTTCCAGAATACCAGTCGTGTCACAGAAATAAGATTATGCTGGTTTTCGAGTGCGTCTTCTTTCAAAAATTCATCAAGTTCTGGTTCGGACGAATGAAACCTGGACAAATCATGATCAGCACGAAGAAGAACAAAGGTAAGATCTTCAAAAGGGATGGAGGAGACCATTTCGTTAGTCCGATTTTTATTCAATGCCGGCTTGCTCTGCATCGCGCTTTGCTTCACGCATCAGAGCCAGGCCTTCACGGGTAAATGTCGGGTGCTCCAGGTACTTCTGGAAGGCTATTGCATCTTTTCCTTCGAGCACAAGGCCAATTTCAATCGGTTTTGCCACGGGTAATCTCCCCTGAATATCTTTGCTGTTCTACTATATGCTCATGGAATTATATCAAAGCTCGCGTGGAGGATGATTGGTACGTCTTTCCTGGTGTGGATTGCCTTAATTCTCAATATTACGGAGATCCATCCTCTTATCACCCATTAACACCCCGGTAATAATCCAGACCTCCTTGATGGGTGGTCGCCAGGGTGATCTCCTGATTGCAAAAGACCGGAAAATGGCAATTCCAAGGAGGAAACGAGGCCTTTTAAGGGATCTTGGAAAAAGATAAAGCCCTAATAAAGGCCATATAGGGGTGGAATCCTGATAAAATCGTCATAATTGGGTGTATTTGTTACCGGAGGTAAAAGAAGGCGAATCCGGGCGATTTAGACGAACAGGGGCGGGGTTAAATAATTTGGGAGAGGTATGGATACCCCGGTTTTAAGGATTATTCTGTAATTCAGGTGCATTTCGGTTGTTTTAGTTGGTTTTTGGGATTGTGGGAAGTGGGTGGTTTATGCACTATCAAATTTTCTACATGTCTTACCTGGTTATCTGCAGGACAACTGGTAAGTCGATTATTACAGCCTGAATCTTGTTCTTCTAATGTCCCGATTCAAAAGGGGTATTGCGATTTGTTACCTCAATGAAAGAATCTTATTTCTCGGAAAGCTCAATAGTATTCTATAAGATCCAAGCATTAGGTAAAATAGAAAGACAGTATATTTCTTAGTTAAAGAGACATCTAAAATGAGTCCAGCAACCATAAAAAAACGGATCTATAATCCAGTGACTGGAAAATACTACGAGATTAGGCAACGGTCTAGTAAATACGGAGAGCCGGGGCAAATCAAAGGGTTGTGGAGTTCAAAAAAGAAAAAGACGAATACCTGATTTTGAGGTAGATACAATCACACCCAAACGCTGGTATATTGATACTAACGTATTGGCACACTGGGTGCTTGGGAAAGGTGGGGTTCTACAGCTCCTTTATAACGAATATTCGCTCCCAGAAGAATTTTTAAAAGTCTATTCGGGAAGATACGAACCGTCAATCTCTTTTATAAACAAGATTATAGACAGGAAAAGTCTCAATATTTCTGATGAATTTTATGTATCCCACCTTACGATAAATGAGTTATTTTCTACAGTCCGTGACGAATTACGTAGTATCATCCTCTTTAATAAAGGGATTCCGATATCAATGTGGAGAAATCCAAGGTTTGATCCGGAAATTTCCGAAGATATGTATCAGGCTGTATATCAAAAGATGCTTCAGGCATTTATCCCGCTCTTCGAAGAAAGTGTGATTGAATTAATGGTGGAACAATCACCACAAAATCCGAATTACTGGGATGTATGTTCGTCTATATTATTTCTGATTAAGGAAGCGAAAACCCACGATGCGACATTATTGACCTCCGCTATTCTTGATGATGCCGACTATTTTGTCACGTTGGATAGCTCGCTGATAAAAAATGCCAAAAAACTGCTGAAAGAAAAATATGAATTGGAACTGGTTAATCCCAAAACCGCTATAGGGTATATCAACAGAACGATGAAAAAGAATGTTCTGCCAAAGAAATAATGAATGGTAAAAAAACTGTCGTTTGATCTCGTGTTCAAGATCTGATTAGAATCGCACTTTGCGCCCCTGCGCCCGACCCACCCCCGCTCCGCTCTCCCCGCCCTACCAAGCCTAAAGGGCGGGGCCACACCACCGGTGCCTCCTGTCCGCTCCCTTTCGGCTTCGCGAAAGAATTTCGCCCGGCGAAATCATGGAGCGGAGGGCAGGAGGACCATCATTCATCAGTCGTTATGATCTCGGCCAGTGCACTATCAAGACTCTCGGTTTTTATCTCTGATCTACTAATTTGATCCAGCCGGGCCTGCCTGGAAACAATTCTCTTGGCCGGCCCATTTTTCTGCTGTTTCTTCAACTGACTATTTCTGATTACATTTGCCCAATCTGCATAGAGGTATGCCCTGCCTGATGCCCGGAGAAGAGGTCGCATAAACCGATCAAGATTCCGGGAATACACAACCACCGTGCCTTCGTTACGGGCAAACGTTTTCAGACGGTTAATGACACTCGGGATCAACTTCGTATCGTCTGCATAGAGCGAAGGGTCGTGCTCGATAATGAGGTAGGTTGCATCACATTCGTTGATGATTGTGGCCATCTGGTCGGATGTGAACCCTCGCCGTACAGAGAACTCAAATGAGGTCCTGTGCAGGTTCGGGAGTACGGCTGAATAATTGCTGCAAACATAGAGAAATGGGTAACGTCGCATTGTACCGCTACAACTGTTAAGTCCCTCTTCGAGGATATTGGAGGGGCCAATGATTGTGGTTATTGTCCGTTCTGGGATGCAGATATCGCCGGGCCATTCAAGGTCCATGATAGGTGCTATGGGTTTCTGGTGCAGGTTGATAAGTGCAAGGCGTGTGCGGGACGAAAATGAGTGGATTGCTGGTAGGTAATCCGGGCATCATATTCGCTCCGTCGTTTCCTCATTCCACTTCGTTCCATTCCGGGCCTCCTCCGCTCACTTCATGCCCTGGTTTTTCATACCGTACTGGGTGGAACGACGGCCATAACTTCGTCGCGTACTCCTCGTTACCGCCTGCCAGCTCGCGGGCAACCGTGTCTGATGACGCCGTTGCCTTCGCGGTAAGCAAATTCGCCCGCTTCCCGTTATCACTTGCGGGCTACCTGTGGTGGCCGAGGCCCGGCTGATGCCGTGCCACCTGCGACGGCCCGATGAAATGAGATGGGGTTGGCACAGGGAGCACTGGATCCAGCGACGAGGCACCCGGTTACCGAGCGGAGCGAGGTCGAGGTGCCGAGGAGCGATATCATACCAGCAGATCAAGAACCCGCAGGGGTGGCGCTCGATGGCCGGGCCTTCATGGCCGGACCGTGCGACGCCCCGCAGGGAAAAATTTACACCTGGGAGATAATCTGATAAGAAAAGGGATGCAATAATAAACCGATCGCGGCCGGTAATGTGGTTTGGACACGTGACCGGTCGCGGTTACTTGTTCCTATTTTCCTTGATAAATTCGGTCAGGTCATCTTCACTTACCCGCCAATCCATGCCGATTTTTATAGCGCCCAGCCGCTTTTTTAAAATTAGCGATCTGACGGTCTGGACGTGAAGGTGAAGCATCGCGGCCACTTCCTCTGTCGTATAAAATTGATGAGGTGGGGTTTTAGCCATTATTACTTAGTCCTCCCCTGGCAGCATAACGGTTATGACCGGCTCGCCTTCGTCACCTGGTCCGCAGACCGCTTTGAGTTCGACGGTTTCGCCGCCCCGGTGGTGGATAATTCCATTGGCCCTGGCCCTCTCACGCAGGAGTTCAAAGGCCACGCGGAATATAATTACACTGCTGCTGCGTGATCTGTTCGCTGACATTCGCAGCATCCAGAGCAGGTCCCACAACCTGCCGGTCAAGTCCTGGTCGGGCATCTCGGGAAGATACGATGGTTCGATGTACTGATACCAGGCGGCCCGGGTGAATGCGACCGGGACGGAGATCCCGGCCTGCCGGGTGAGTGCTTCGGGTGCAGCTATTAATTCACCGTCATTCAGGGCATCGGCCCGGGTGTACCTGCTGATGATGTCCTCCTCGGTCCAGAATGGGAGGGGGGTCGAGGTGGTCATACCCGACCACCACGGAGACGCGGTTTCCCGTTCGTAAAGCCGGGCCTGATAACGATCTCATTGGAAGCCACTTTTGACCACATCCAGCCCATATTGTGATTATGTGCATACACAGCAGCGAAATCAACCGCAGCACTATGATCGATGCACTCGGCGATGAGCTGGGGACCAACACCTCTATTGACAAAAATTTTGTATTCCATCATTACACCTCGGCGTGATGGCCACAGCTCGGACAATTGTATCCTGCA
>Ga0172362_10005972_pt1 | contig 10510 bp, 8 predicted proteins | sample LakKivs1_kivu2a2_FD_114534 | JGI IMG/M metagenome (GOLD analysis project Ga0172362, IMG submission 114534) | Sediment microbial communities from Lake Kivu, Rwanda - Sediment s1_kivu2a2 | ecosystem: Environmental > Aquatic > Freshwater > Lake > Sediment | place: Rwanda: Western Province, Lake... | reverse complement strand
GAGGCGCATCGACAGGCGATTCAGCGGGTTCTGCTCCTCCGAAGGGATCCTGCCGCGGATCAGGTACACCATCAGCACCGGCACCACGGTGATGCCGAGGATCGCACCGGCCGCGATGGCGAGCGTCTTGGTGTAGGCGAGCGGCTTGAAGAGCCGTCCCGAGGCGTCGCCGAGCGCGAAGATCGGCAGGAACGCGACGGTGATGACGAGCAGCGAGAAGAAGAGCGTGGGCCCGACCTCGACCGCCGCCTCGAGGATCACCTGCACGTGGCCGCGCGCCGGCTCGCCGCGCGCGATGCGCTCCCGCTCGCGCTCGAGGTGCTTGTGCGCGTTCTCGATCATCACGACGCCGGAGTCGACCATCACGCCGATCGCGAGTGCGAGCCCGCCGAGGCTCATGATGTTCGCGTTGATGCCCATGAGCTGCATCACGAGGATCGAGACGAGCAGTCCCACGGGCAGGACGAATACGGCGACAAGCGCGCTCCGCGCGTGTGCGAGAAAGACGAGGCAGATGATCGCGACGACGATCAGCTCCTCGGTCACGCCGCGCGTGAGCGTCGCGACCGAGCGCTCGATCAGCGCCGAGCGGTCGTAGGTCGTGATCACGAAGACGCCCGGCGGCAGCCCCGCCTCGAGCTCGGCGAGCGCCGCCTTCGCGTCCTGGATCACCTGAAAGGCGTTCTCGCCGAAGCGCGCGATGACGACACCGCCGACCGCCTCGCCGACGCCGTCGTACTCGCCGATGCCGCGGCGCGCCTCGCCGCCGACCTGCAGCACGGCGACGTCGCGCAGCAGGATCGCGGTGCCGTCGGCGCCGGTCCCGACGACGACGCGTGCGAGGTCGTCGAGCCCCTTCAGGTAGGCGCGGCTGCGCACCATGTACTCGTGCTCCGCCATCTCGACGACCGAGCCGCCGACGTCCTGGTTGGAGCGCCGGATCGCCGTGACGATCGCGTCGAGCGGCAGGGCGTACGCCTGGATCCGCTGCGGGTCGAGCACGACCTGGTATTGCTTGACGAAGCCGCCGATCGACGCGACCTCGGCGACGCCCGGCACGGCGGTGAGCGGGTAGCGCAGATACCAGTCCTGCAGGCCGCGCAGCGACGCGAGATCCTGGCCGGACGGCACGAGCGCCGCGCCGCCGAGCGGGCACGAGCCCGGCTCGCGGAAGGCGCGGACGCGCGCGAGTGCCGAGCGCCGGTCCTGCGGCGCGTCCGTGGCTTCCGCGTACCAGCGGTCGGCGTCCGCGTCGTGCCAGAGCCCCTGGGGGTGATCGGTGCAGTACCAGCCCGGGTAGAGCACGTACTGCAGCACCCAGCCGACGCCGGTCGCATCGGGGCCGAGCTTCGGCTGCACGCCCTCGGGCAGCCGGTCGCGCGCGAAGTTCAGGTACTCGAGGACGCGGCTCCGCGCCCAGTAGATGTCGGTGCCGTCCGCGAACAGCACGTAGACGAACGACAGCTCGAACATGCTGTAGCCGCGGACGACGGTCGCACCCGGCACCGCGAGCAGCGCGCTGGTGAGCGGGTAGGTCACCTGGTCCTCGACCACCTCCGGGTTCTGGCCGGGGAAGTCGGTGACCACGATCACCTGCACGTCGGACAGGTCGGGGATCGCGTCGAGGCGGATGTTGCGCACGCCCCAGATGCCGAGCCCGAGCAGCACCGCCGTCAGCAACAGGACGAGGATCCGGTTCCGGACGGACAGCTCGATGATGCGCGCGATCACGGTTGCTCTCCTGCGGATCGGGCCGCGCGCTCAGTGCACATGGCCCGGTGCCGCGAGAAAGCGCTCGAGCGCCTCGCGCATGTTGCTCTCGGCGTCGAGCAGGAACTGCCCGCTGGTCACGACGACGTCGCCCGCAACGAGGCCGTCGAGCACCGCGACGTTGCCGTCGTCGGCGCCGGAGCCGAGCGTCACGCGACGCGGCGCGAACTGCCCGCCCGCGCGTGCGAGGAACACGACGCTCTGGGTGCCGGAGTCGATCACCGCGGCGCGCGGCACCAGCAGCGCGCGCGGCGCGAGCTCGCTGTCGATCTCGACCGTGGCGAACATTCCGGGGCGCAGCGTCAGGCCCGGATTCGGCACGGTCAGGCGCGCGGTCACGGTGCGCGTCGCCGGGTCGACCATGGGATGGAGGAACGAGATGCGACCCTCGGTGACCTCGCCGGGCCGGCTCGCGAGCGTCACGCGCACCGGCTGGCCGACCCGCACCGCGGGCAGGTCCTGCTCGAAGATGCGCGCGTCGACCCACAGCTCGCGGTGGTCGACGATGCGCAGCGCGCGCATCCCCGCCTGCACGGCGTCGCCCGCGACGATGGGCTTCTCGATCACCGCGCCGTCGATCGGGCTCCGGAACGTCACCGTCGCCGGCGGGGCCTCGAGGCCGCCGAGCCGCTCGATCTCCGTGCCCGACAGGCCGAGCAGCTCGAGCTTCTGCGTCGCCGCGGCGACCAGGATCGCCTGCGAGCCGTGCGCGTCGCGCGCGCGGTGCGCCGCGATCAGCTCGCCGATCGCCACCTGCAGCTCCGGGCTGTAGAGGTCGAACAGCGGATCGCCCGCGCGCACCTGCATGCCCTGCACGTTCGCGTGCAGGCGCTCGATCCAGCCCGACACGCGCAGGTTGACGTCGTGCTGGCGCGGCTCCGCCTCGGCGAGGATGCCGTTCGCGCGGACGGTGCGCCGCAGCGGTCCTTCGACGACCGCCGCGGTGCGCACGCCCATGTTCTGCACGATCGCCGGGTCGATGGTGATCGCGCCGGCGGGGCCGGGCTCGTTGCCCGCCTGGCCGGCAGCGATCGGCACCAGCTCCATGCCACAGATCGGGCAATCGCCGGGCCGGTCGCGGATCACCTGCGGGTGCATGCCGCAGGTGTAGAGCAGCTTCTTCGCCGCCTCGGGGTGGCCCGCGTGCGGCTCGGCGCTCGCGGCGTGGGCGTGAAACGCCTCGTCCGCGACGGGTGGCGCGTGGACGTGCGCTGCGTCTTCCGCGACGGGCGTCGCGTGGACGTGCGCTGCATCTTCCGCCACCGCAAGGGTTGCCGGTTGCAGCGCCGCCACCACGAGGAGAAGCAGCGTGCGGCGGGCCGGGCGGTGCCGCGGCCTCGTGCGCTCCAGTGGCCTCGCGCGCATCCGGGGCGGCATCGGTGGCCTCGTGCGCTTCATCGGGTCACCTCCGCGCTCGCGAGCGCCTGGGAATGGACGTGGTCGGTGGGGGGCGACGCCGGCTCGCCGGCGAGCCGCTCGGCGTCGACGCCGGCCAGCATCTCGATCTCCGCCACCTGGTGCTCGCGTGCGATGCGCGTCTCGGCGACGGTGACGCGCAGCTCGAGCAGCGCCTGGCGCGCGGCAAGCCACGCGGCGAAGTCGCCGGAGCCCGCCGCGTAGGCGCGCTCCGCCGCTGCCGACGCCTGGATCGCCGACGGCTCCACGTGGTCGCGCAGCAGCGCGAGCTGGCGCTCCGCGCTGCGCAGCGCGAGCAGCGCCGCGACGAAGGCCGAATCGCGATCGAGCCCGCCCTGGCGCGCCAGCGCCTCGCTGCCGCGCAGGCTGGCGCGCGCCTCGCGGATGCCGGCCCGGATCTGCGGGATCGTCGTCATGAGCCGGAACGCGGCACCGGCCGCCTGCTCCATGCTGCCGGTGATCCCGGCAAACGGGTTGATGTCGGGGAGGTACTGCTGGCGCGCGAGGTCGAGCGCCGCGGCGCGGCCCGACGCGTCGCGCGCGAGCGCCGCCAGCTCGGGATTCGCCCCGGTGCCGGCCGCGAGGAGTGCCGCGTCGTCGGGCAGCGGACGCGGCGCGGGCAGCGCCGGCGGATCGAGCGGTGCGTCCGCCGAGCGGCCGATGAGCGCGTTCAGCCGCGCGCGTGCCGCCGGCAGCGCCGCCTCGAGGTCGAGCAGCAGGTGCTCGCCGTGCCCGTGCTCGACGTCGGCCATCAGCAGCTCGTCCTGCGGGCGCCCGCCGCGCACGCGCGCCGCGGCGCTCTCGGCGCCGACGGTGAGCAGTGCGAGCTGCTCGCGCTGCACGCGGATGCGCTCGGCGAGCAGCGCGTAGTCGAGCCACGCCGACAGCACCTTGCGCTGCAGCGCGAACCTGGCGGCGGCGAAGCGCTCGCCGGCGGCGCGCGCGTCCTCGGTCGCGACCAGCCCCGCGGCGTAGACCTTGGTCGGGAACGACAGGTTCTGCATCGGGTCGAAGCCGACCGAGAGCGTCGTCCGGTCCCAGCCCGTCAGGTTGCCGCCCGAGAACAGGTACTCGAAGCCGACCGCGACGTTGGTGTTCGGGTAGCCTGCCGCGACGTCGATGCGCTCGACGGCGGCGCGCCACGCGAAGTACGCGGCCTCGAGCTCGCCGTTGTGCAGGAACGCGTGGCGCAGCACGTCGCGCCAGCCCGGGGCGGGCGGCAGCTCGGCGGACGGCCTCGCTTCGGGGGTCTCGTAGGCGGTCCCCGCGGCTTCCATGCGCCGTCGCTCGTCGGCGGCCTCGCGCGTCGCGAGGGAGCAGCCTTCGAGCAGCAGCGCTGTGATGACGATCGATCGACTTCGCAGCATCGCTCCTCCGGCCGGACGCCGCGCGCTGGACGCACGACGGCCGGCAGCTGTCGAACCAGACTTCGCCGGGCGGCGAAGCGGCTCAGACGAGGAGAGCCGTGTGCTGCGCGATCAGGGTGCCGGGCGGTGCGCCCGGCGGAGCGACCCGCGGCGGACCCGCGGTCGCGGTCGGGAACGACGCGAGGCTCGCCGGGACGGGCTGCGTCGCCACGAGCGCCACGCTGACGCTCGCGCGCTCGACGGACGCGGGCGCCGCGCGCTCCGCGAGCTGCGTCGCGTCCGGGCAGCACGGCGGTGCGCCGATCCCGTCGCGGGCGCAGCAGTCGTGCGCGTCTGCCGCCGGCGCGTGCATCGCGTGCCGTGCGCCGTCCTCGGCGTGCCGCATCGCAGGCGTGCCGTGGCTTCCGTGCCGCATCGCGTGCGCGCCCTGGCTTCCGTGCGCCATGGCGTGCCCGGTGCCGTGGACCGCGTGCTGCATCGCCGCGTGATCGTGGTGCTGCGGCTCGGGTGCCGCGGCGCGGGGTGCCGCGTCGGCCTGCATCGACGCGCAGCGCCCCACCGGACAGGTGCCCAGCGCGACGCTCGTGACGACCACGAGTGCGGCGAGCAGAAGGGTGGGGATGCGCCGGAGCATTGCGGTCGAGAATGGGGTTCGCCACGACGGGAGTCAAGGCTGTGCGTCGTGGCCTCGTGGTCTGTCTCCCGGTGGCCCGGGGGGCCGGTTCGCCATGTCGGACGCGCGGTTTCGCGCGGTGTACCGGCATGGCGACGAAGACGTACGCGAGATTGCGGATGTCCAACGTCGTCGCGATGCGGTACGAGAGACGGAACCCCCGACTCTTGGGGTGCAGCATGCCTCATCCAGTCCCGTCCCGCCGAGCCCGCGGTGTCGCCGCCGTGCTCGCGTCCTCTCTCCTGCTCGCCAGCGTCGCGGGACCGCACGTGCGCGCGGCGGCCGCCGAGCCGGTGCCCCTCGATCCGAGCACCATCGTGTCGAGCGACGGGCGCACCTACCCGGCAGCGCCGCTGTCGGTGCTGCAGTCGCAGCCGTTCCACGGCACCGGCGTCCTGCCCGAGGGCGTGCGGCCGACCGTCGCCCCGTTGCATCCCGAGGCCGTGCCGCTCGAGATCGATCACGACGGCAACCTGATCTCCCCCCCGCGAGGGGCCGCGCGCACGGAGTCCGTCATCGGCACCGACGAGCGCCGTCAGGTCGACGACACCACCGTGTACCCGTACAGTGCGATCGCCTCGCTGGTCATGACGTTCCCGAACTTCCTGGAATACATCTGCACCGGCTTCTAGGCTTCTTCATCGACGCCGATACGCTCGCGACCGCCGGGCACTGCGTCTACAGCTCGGCGGACGGCGGCTGGGCAACCTCGATCACCGCCTACCCCGGGCGCGACGGTACGACCGCACCTTTCGGCTCGGCCACTTCCGTGATGCTGTTCGCGCCGTCCGGGTGGACCTCGGGCGAGGATGAGCTGTTCGACTACGGCGCGATCAAGCTCGACACCCCGCTCGGCAACACTGTCGGCTGGCTCGGCTACGGCGCCAAGCTCGATGAGAACGTCGTCAAGAGGAACGTGCGCATCTTCGGCTATCCTTCCGACAAGCCTCAGGGGACCATGTGGGGTACGCGCAGGGACATCAAGGGCGTCGAGGACCAGAAACTCTACTACAAGATCGACACCTTCGGCGGGCAGAGCGGTAGCCCGGTCTACGGCAAGCTGTCGAACAGCTGCCAGCCGTGCGCGTTCGGCATCCACGCCTACGGCGTCGGGGGCGTGACGTACCCGGGCTCGAACAGCGCCACGCGCGTCACCGACACGGTGGTCGCCAACCTGCTCTTCTGGGCGTCGCAGTGACCGCCGGCGCAGCGCACGGCGGCGCGGGCCGCGCCGGTCATGCCGGCGCGAGCCCGACCTCGTGCAGCGCGCGGTACGTGCTGTAGCCGCCCGACAGGTTGGCCGCGTCGTAGCCGTTCTGCAAAAGGAAGCGCGTCGCGTAGTAGCCGCGCTGCCCCGCGGCGCAGTACACCGCGAGCCGCAGATCGCGCGGCAGCTCAGCGAACCGCATCCTGAGCTGCGACAGCGGCAGGTTGATCGCTCCGGCGACGTGACCCGCCGCGAACTCGTCGGGCTCCCGCACGTCGAGCAGCTGCGCGCCGGTGAGGGCGTCCCAGTAGGCGAGCGGCATCAGGCCGTCGAGGTGATTGACGGCGATCATGCCGGCGAGGTTCACCGGGTCCTTGGCGGCCCCGAACTGCGGCGCGTAGCACAGCTCGGCCTCGGCGAGGTCGCGTACCGTGGCGCCCATCTGGATCGCCATCGCGATCACGTCGATGCGCTTCTCGACCCCCTCGAGCCCGACCGCCTGCGCGCCGAGCACGCGTCCGTCGGGCACGCCGAAGATCAGCTTCAGCTGGATGGGCTTCGCCCCCGGGTAGTAGCCCGCGTGCTGTCCGGGGTGCAGGTACACGCGCTCGAAGGCCGCGACGCCCGCGCGACGGAGTCCCTTCTCGCTGGCGCCCGTGCACGCGACCGTCAATCCAAAGACCCCGACCACGGCCGTCGCCTGCACGCCGCGGAACGGACGCCCGCGCCCGGCGATCGACTCCGCGGCGAGGCGCCCCTGCCGGTTCGCCGGGCCGGCGAGCGGCACGATCAGCTCCTGGCCGGTCAGCACGTCGCGCACCTCGACCGCGTCGCCCACCGCCCAGACGTGCGGATCGGCGGTGCGCATCTCGGCGTCGACGGCGATGCCGCCGCGCTGGCCGAGGGGCAGGCCGGCGTCGTGCGCGAGCTGCGTCTCGGGGCGCACGCCGATCGACAGGATCACGAGGTCGGCCGGGAGTCGCGCCCCCGACTCGGTGACGACCGTGAGCCCGCCACCGTCCGCGGACGTGAAGCTCGCGAGCCCGTCGCCGAGGTGCAACGCGACGCCGCGCTCGCGCAGGTGCTCGGCGACCACCTGCGCGACCTCCGGGTCGAGCGGCGGCATCACCTGCGGCAGCTTCTCGAGCACGGTGACCGCGATGCCGCGGTGCGCGAGGTTCTCCGCCATCTCGAGCCCGATGAAGCCGCCGCCGACGACCACCGCCTGCTTCGGTGCGCGCTCCTCGATCCACTTCCGGATGCGCACGCTGTCGGGGATCGTGCGCACCGCGAAGATGCCCGGCAGGTCGATGCCGGGCAGCGGCGGCCGGATCGGCGCCGCGCCGGGCGACAGCACGAGCGCGTCGTAGGTCTCGTCGCTCTCGGTGCCGGCCTCCAGGTCGCGCACGCGGATCGTCCGCCGCGCGCGGTCGACGGCGAGCACCTCGTGACGGGTGCGGATCTCGATGTCGAAGCGGTCGCGAAACAGCTCCGACGAGGCGACGACGAGCTTCTTCTGGTCGGTGATCACGTCGCCGACGAAGTAGGGCAGGCCGCAGTTCGCGAACGAGGCGTAGGGTCCGCGGTCGAAGACGACGATCTCCGCGCTCTCGTCGAGGCGGCGCAGCCGTGCCGCGCAGGATGCTCCACCGGCGACGCCGCCGACGATCAGGACGCGCTTGCCCATCGCAGGATCCTCCGGTCGGGCTTCACGCACACGGCGTGCCAGGACGGCGAGCCCCTTCGCAGCGCTCTCGAGGTCGCCGGGCGGGCGCCCGTTCCCACGAACGCGAAATCTCCGCGGCGGCGTCGTCACCGGTGGGCGCGCAATCGGCGGCGACCGTCGGTTCGTCCTCTACCGGCACACGCGCCGTGGCCGAGGTCGCGGCGAACCCGGAAGGAGAGAACGATGCTCGAACGTCGACCGAAGAAACACGGCCCACCGGCTCCGCGCCGAGGACACTTGGTCGCGCGCCTGCTCGCGCTGGCGATCGCGACCACCGCCGGCAGCGCGCAAGCCGCTTCCCCGAAGCAGGTCTACGACCGCATGCTCGCGAAGATCCCGCGCATCTCGGACACGGCGTCGGGGCGCTTCAAGCCGCGCCACGTCTGCGCCTGCCTCACCCGTACGAGCCCGTTCGCCGGCGTCGTGATGTACGACGAGTTCGACAACGTGCGCTGCGTGAAGGTCGGCTTCACCCCCGACGGGAAGCCCCTCTCGTTCTTCCTCTGCGACGACTTCACGGTGCTCGGGCGCTGACGCGCCCGGAGCGCCGCGCGCAACGAGATCTTCGCGGCGGCACGGCTTGCGGCCGCGGCACGCCTCCGTGTAGGCCGTCGACCATGCGCTACCCACGCTCCCCGCGCCGCGTCGGCGCGCACGCCATCGACCGTCGCCAGGCCCTGCGCGCGCTCGGCGGGCTCGCCGGCGCGGCCGCGCTCTCGCCCTGGCTGCCCGGCTGCGGCGACCGCGCCGGCGGTGCCACCGCGAGCCTCATCCCGGAGGATCTCGACATCGACACCGTGGTGGTGGTGATGATGGAGAACCGCTCGTTCGACCACTACCTTGGCGCGCTCTCGCTCGTCGAAGGGCGCGCCGTCGACGGGCTCGCGCCGGGCTTCGCGAACCCGCGCCGCGACGGCTCGCTGGTGGCACCCTTCGCGCTCGACCTGCGCTGCGTCGCCGATCCGCCGCACTCGTGGCGCGCCGGGCGCGTGCAGTTCAACGCGGGCGCGAACGACGGCTTCGTGCGCGAGTACACCGACTCCGTGGAGGAGGAGGGTTTCGCGCCCGAGCGCGGCGACGCCGCGATGGGCTACCACACGCGCGCGCAGCTCCCGATCGCCTACGCGCTCGCCGACCAGTTCGCGATCTGCGACCGCTGGTTCTGCTCGGTCCTCGGCCCGACGTGGCCGAACCGCTTCTACCTGCACTCCGCGCAGTCGAACGGCCGCATCAACAACGCGTTCCCCGACGACCTGGTGAACGGCTTCACCTGGCCGACGATCTACGACCGCCTGAACGCCGCCGGCATCCCGTGGGGCGCGTACTGGAGCGACCTGTCGTTCCTGCTGCTCTGGGGACGGCTGCAGCCGCAGGTGAACGCCTCGGGCGGCATCGAGCAGTTCTTCGACGACGCCCGCAGCGGGCGTCTGCCGGCGGTCTGCTCGGTCGAGCCGACCTACTTCGGCGCCGGCCAGAACGACGACCACCCGCCGGCCGACTTCGCGCGCGGCCAGGCATTCCTGTCGAGCGTGATCCGCGCGGTCGCCGAGGGACCGCAGTGGGCGCGCTCGCTCATCGTGGTCACCTACGACGAGCACGGCGGCTTCTTCGATCACGTGCCGCCGCCCACGGTCGAGGACGAACGCGCGGCGCAGGGCTTCGACCAGCTCGGCATCCGCGTCCCCGCCTTCGTGATCTCGCCCTGGACGCGCACCGGCTACGTCTCGTCGATGCTGCACGAGCACGCCTCGGTGCCGGCGTTCATCGAGTGGCTGTTCGGGCTCGAGCCCCTCACGGTGCGCGACGCGAACGCGAACTTCCTGCTCGACACCTTCGACGTGGACCGCATCCGCCGCCGCGACCCGCGTCCCGCGCCGGCGCTGCCCGTCCTCCAGATCGGCCCGGATCCGGCGGCCGAGTGCATCGAGTTCGGCTTCGGCCCCGCCGAGGCGACGGGGCAGGTGGAGCTCGCGGCGTTCGTGGAGCGCGCCGGGCTGCGCGAGCTCGACCGCCGCGCGGCGAATCTGGAGCGGCTCGAGAACGTCTACCGCACGCTCGAGGAGATGGGCGGCGCGGTGCGGGCGCGGCGCTGAGCGCCCAGGCACGCAGCAGCCGAACGGGCGGCGACGGCACCGCCGGGCGACGATCCCCACAGCCGCGAGCGCACCGCGAGTGCGCCAGCCATCGGACGCGATCGGACCCGCGCAGCGACGACGCCCTCCAGGCAAGGGCCGATTGCCGGAAGGCCGGGCAAGGGCTAGCTTCTGTCGACCACTTTTCTGGTCGATCGGAGTCGAGCCATGGCCAAGACCCTTCCCATCTCCGAGGTGAAGACGCACCTCCCCGAGCTC
>Ga0172362_10005971_pt1 | contig 10512 bp, 9 predicted proteins | sample LakKivs1_kivu2a2_FD_114534 | JGI IMG/M metagenome (GOLD analysis project Ga0172362, IMG submission 114534) | Sediment microbial communities from Lake Kivu, Rwanda - Sediment s1_kivu2a2 | ecosystem: Environmental > Aquatic > Freshwater > Lake > Sediment | place: Rwanda: Western Province, Lake... | reverse complement strand
CAGGCCGGTCTCGAACTGGAGCACTCTCTCCAGTTTGGTCAGTAGCTCGTCACTGGGCGGGTTCTTCACCTTGCCCGTCTCGATCGTGGACAGGTACGGCTTGGAAAACCCCACCTTGTTGCTGACTTCGTCCAGGGTCAGATCCAGTTGTTCCCGCTTGTTTCGAATGATTTGCCCGAGCGACATACTTTTGCACCCTTTCAGCGGTTATTCACCCACAAAACACCGCGTCTGAAAAGCCCCTTAGCCCCTTTCGCGCACGTCGACGAGTTCATAATCGGCCCGACCCAGGCCGATCTTGACTGCATGCTCGATCTGATGCCGCCAATCCAACTCGCGGCGGCCCAGCAGCTCCGGCAGCGGCTTACCGCCCCGCGCCTCCACCAGATCGATGGCCGCCCGATCCACAGCCACCGGATCTCTCGAGGCCAGAATCCCTATGTCCTCGACCATTGTAGGCATGTGGGGACGGTCAAAGCAATCACAATCCTTGGTCATCGACAGGAGAAAATTGAAGAAGACCGCCCGGCCCTTCTTGCCCTGCAGCACGCCCAAGGCGTGCTCGGCGACGCTCTTCTGCAGGACCGAATTCTCCTGCTTCCAGTCGTACTCGACCGCGTCGAACCGGCACACCGCCACGCATTCGGCGCAGCCGATGCATTTCTCCTTGTCGATATGTGCCTGGACGTCATCCAGGGAAATGGCGTCGGCGGGGCAATGTCGGTGACACTCTCCGCAGCGGGCGCAGCGGCCTTTTTTCACGTGCGGCTTGAGGGCCGAGTGCTGGCGCATCTTGCCCTTGCGGCTGGCGCAGCCCATACCCAACGTCTTGAGGGTGGCCCCGGCACAGGTCGCGCAGTGGCCCGTGAAATGGGCAACCGACAGGATCGACTGGCAGCGGACGATGTCCGCGGCAATGGAGACCTCCCGATCCAATTCCCCCTCGATGGCCACCGCCGTCTCTGCGGTCCCGAACAATCCGTCCGGAGCGATGAACGGAATCCCGAGTCCCTCGACGCCGAACCCCCGCTCAGCCGCCAGGATCGCGTGGTCGATGGCATTGTGACGCCGGCCGGTATACAGTGTGCTGGTGTCGGTGATGAATGGCTTCGTCTTGAGCCGAATCAACTCCGCGACGAGCCCTTTGAGACACGGGGCTTTGATGTACGTGGTGTTCTTGTCCTCGCCGACATGGACCTTGACCGCGGTGAAATCGTTCTTTTGAAAGCAGTCCTCGAACCCACCGGCGCGGAACAGGCTCCGAGCTTTCTCGGAGATCGTCCGTTCCCCTTCCGCGACTGACGCCGGGATGAAATAGACTCTCGAACTCAAAGGACCTCCCTGCAAAACAAAGCCAATTCTCTCAATCCCCCGCGGGGGCCATTATAGCCGGCGCGGCGAGGGGATCAAGAAACCACCTCCGCAACACGCCCGATTGCGGCGCCGACCACCAATTTGGCTTCGTTTCGGCGGCCACACCCTCCGGACCGATCTCACATAACCTTCACTCAAATCGATACGTAGAATCCGCTTGGGTCCGGCCAAATTGGCTTTGTTTTGCATGGCACACGATGCCGGGCTGCCGTCTATCCTGACACCTTTCGCCACTTTGCGAAGGCGCGCGATTCCTCCGTCAGGGCCAATCTTCAACTACACCGCCCGCCCGGTCGCCTTCTCCCGGCCCACAACTCGCTATTCAATTGTCAGCATCGTCTAATAGTTCTATCGTTATCATACGGGCCGTTCGATTGGTCGTCAAACAAAATCCGGGCAATGGGGGAAAATTTACAGCCCAGCGGCGGAAAACGGCCGGGGCAATCGCATGGTCATTCGACGGGTATGACGCATGTCATTGCGAGTCGCCCAGCCGCTGCGCGGCGGATGTCAGGAAGAAAATGCCCCCCGGGCGGCATCGTCAAGCGCAGCTTGGCGATGGTCTTCTCGCCTGTCGCGACAGCCGGTGCCTCCGTGACGGCTTGGGGACCCTCGAATTCACGCCGTGAGATGCTCGACCACAATCTTGACGCCGATGGCGATGAGGATCAGGCCGCCGAGGACCTCGATCCGGCTCTCGAAGAAGTGGCCGAACCGTTTACCGAGCGAGACGCCGGCGTAGGAGAGGCCAAAGGTGATCGCACCGATGATCGCCACTGCCAGGGCAATCGCGTTCGTCAGGAGCGAAAGCGTGAGGCCCACCGCCAGGGCATCGATACTGGTCGCCACCGACAGGGCCAGGAGGATCAGCAGGTTCGAGGGGTCCCGGTTCTTCTCGGCGGCTTCGATCTGGAAGGCCTCATAGATCATCTTGCCGCCGACGAAACTCAGCAGGCCGAAAGCGATCCAATGATCGATGCCCGCGATGTACTCCTTCATGCCCAAGCCCGCCAGAAACCCGAGCACCGGCATGACGGCCTGAAAACCCCCGAAGAACAGCGCCATCCGCAGCACGTGCTTGAGGTGCAGCTCCTTGTAGACGCTCCCGGTGACGATCGAGACCGCAAAGGCATCCATCGCCAGACCTGCCGCCACCAGGATGACCATAGCCAAATGCATTTGTGGCACATCCGAACCAGAAAGAAGGAAGAAGGTCAGAAGGCGAGGAGGTCGGAGGACTTCACGTTCTTCCCTGCCGACCTTCCTGCCTTCCCACCTTCTTACCTTCGTCATCGGTTTTCGGCAAGATGTCGAAGACCGCGATTTCGGGCCGGGCGCAGAACCGCATCTGCGGCGCGGGACGAGGTTCCATGCCGAGGCCGCGGTTGACGTAGAGCGTCGTGCCTCCCACCTGGTATCGCCCGGACTCGTATTTCTTGCCGAACTTCGAGAACGTGATCAACGCTCCGTACAGAGGCAGCGCGATCTGCCCGCCGTGCGTGTGCCCGCAGAGATACAGGTCGATGCCGCGATCACGGAGGTCCTCGACGAGGTCGGGCGTGTGAAAGAGAAACACGTCGAATCGGTCGTCCGAAAAGCCTTCGACGGGCTCATAGGGGGAGTCCGCCCGAACGAAACCCATACCCGTAATGGCGATGGCGTCGGCGCCCTTGGTGACGACGGCCGTCTCGCGATCCAGGACCCGAAAGCCGGTGCCGTCGAGCATACCGGGCTGGCGCCAATGACGCACCTCGAAGTTGCCCGTCACGGCGAATTTGCCAAGCGGCGCTTCGAGTTGGGCGAGCGTTTGACGCAGGCGAGGCAGCCCCCGGGCACTATTGAGATAGTCGCCCGTGGCGACGACGATGTCCGGCCGGAGGGCATTGATGATCCGAACGGTTCGCTCCTCGTTCAGGGCCGTCGCGTCGCAGTGGAGATCGGAGATCTGGACGATGCGAAAACCCGCTTCTTTGAGCTGCGGCGTGGGGAGCGTCGTCACGTGCACGTCGATCCACCGAGGCTCGATGAAGCGCCCGTAGAGCAGACAGAGGAATATGATCGTGACGAGAATATGGCCGACGATCGCAGGTCGTGCGAAGAAGATGCTCCTCCCCGGCCGACGGCGGAGGCGATGACGGGCCGCGCGAGCCAGAACGACGACCTCCAAACCGCAAACGGAGAGGATCGCAAGCACAAACAGCGCCAGGCGAATCTGTTCTGGAAGGGACAGGGGAATCATTGGGCTTTGATGATCCCCCTGCTGGTGACGTCCTCGGCAATCCGCTGTCCGGGCCGGACGATCAGGAACTCCTCCGCGCCCCAGACGCCGTCGACAAAGCGCTGCATCAGCCCCGGGTCGCCCGCCCGCTCGTCATAGTTCCAGCCCAGAAAGGCGGCGCAGTCCCTCGTGAAAGTCCTGTAATCTTCAGAGTCGTTCAGGCCCCAATCGACGTACGTGGCCCATCGATACTCCTTCATCCAGGTCTGCTCGACTTCCAGAAGATAGGTCGCATTGTCCGGGCCGTACTTCTCGGTGTACTCCCGCAGCAGCATCTCGTAGCGCTCCTGACTCGGTTGTTGGCCCGACTCGATCCAGCCGGGACTGTACCAGTAGATGCCCCGATGGGAGTCGAAGTACTCCTGGTAGCGGTCTTTCGAGCCCAGCAACAGCGTGATGCAATCGTGGCCGCGGGGAATCACGACCGGGATCTCGGCGCCGAGCCCGACCACGCCGTTGCTGCACAGGCCGTAGCCGAGCAGAGATGCGTCATAGGGCCGATCCTGGATGTCGCGCGTGCAGGTGAGAGCCTTCTGCACCTCGCGGCGGAGCCGGTCCGGCTCGTTGTGCAGACCCTGCGGCATGAGCACGACATCCACCACATTCTTCGACCGGGCGGCACAGGCGTACGCCTCCCGCTGCAGGACCTTGCAGACGATCAGTTGCAGCCGCTTCGCATCGCCGGGGAGAGTCGTATAGTCGTTCTGGCCGATCATAGATACCGATTATTACCCGATCCGGTCCTCATTGGTTCTGCAGAACCTCGATCATGGCGGCGATGTTCTCGGGCCTGGCGTCGCCCGGCGTATCATGCGAAGGCGAGGCAATGTAGCCGCCGTGTTCGCCGACCGCGTCGATCAGCCGGCGAACCTCGTCGCGGACCTGCGGAACCGTTCCGAACGGCAGGGTCCGCTGGATGCTGATGCCGCCGTAGAAGGTCAGCGACTTGCCGTACCGCTTCTTGACCGCGAAGACGTCCATCACCTCCGGCTGGAAGGGGTTGAAGATGTCCAGGCCGCACTCGATCAGGTCCGGGAACAGCTCATCGACCTTGCCGCAGCAGTGCAGCATGACCAGCTTGCCCTTGGACTTCACCCGCTCGCACATCCGCGCAAACCGGGGTTGGATGAACTCCCGCCAGAGGCCGGGTCCCATGAGAACGCCCCGCTGGTGGCCCCAGTCGTCGCCGAACCGGAAGATATCCACATTCCGCGTGCAGGCGTGCTCGATGACCGCCAGGTTGAACTCGAGAATCCGGTCGAGCAGCGTGTTCGCGAAGCGCTTGTCGGCGACCATCGCCATCAGGACGTTCTCCATCCCGGCCAGTGTCCAAGCCCGCTCGAACAACGCAAAGCCCAGGCTGACGAGCACCGCGGTGCCGCCGTTCGGATCGATCATCTTCTCGAAGGAGTCGTACCGCGCCGGCTCGTGCGGGTCGGGGAACGCAAAGCTCTCGACGTTCTCCGGCGTGACCAGCCGGTTGCAGACCACGCCGATATCCTTATCGACGCGCCGGTCCCATCGGACGCCGAACTCGTCCTGCCAGATGTTGGGGGCGACCTCGACGAACCGCGCGTCGGGCAGGTGCGGGCGCAGCCAGGTGAAGCAGTTGCCCAGTCTCGATTCAAACGCCGGGTCGCCGTAATAAGCGGCCATCTTCGCATGGGCCGGCTGTGTGAATCGAATGTCGTACGGCACCTTATCCGGCGCGCGGTGGCTCACCGCCGCCAGCACGCGTTCTCGATGGGTCATACCCATAGTCCTGACATCCTACGGCTTGCATGATCGGCAGGGCCGTTTGCCACTGTGCAAAGCCTCCTCGTGGGTCTGACATACGACCCGGTGGCCGCCGGAGATGCTCACACACGAATGTGGCTATCTTCTCCCCCCTTCTTCGCAGCGGGTCCACAAAGCCGTCCCCTCCCGGCCCACGCGCGACGGCCTCTCTCTTACGCCGGGGCCAGCGATTTCTCCACCGCGGCCTTCATCTTCGCCAAGCCGGTCCTGGCCACCTCCAGCGGGTCTTGCTCCCAGTACACCTGGCTGAACAACTCGAGCGATAAGACCGCCCGGCTGTGGTTGTCCCGTAGATCGCGGAGGATCTGCGGCAGCGGCGCGATGCCGTCGCCGGGCATGACGCGGTCCCGGTCGGCGATCTTCTCGCGCGGCGGGTCGGCGGGATAGTCGTTCATGTGCAGCACGGGCAGGGCAGCGGCGCTGATGGACTTCAGACCGGTGAAATCCGATCCGCCTTTGTAGATGTGATAGACATCGCCCAGCAGGCATGCCTTCGGATGGCCGCTCTCGACAATCACGAACAGGCACTGCCCGAGGCGATGCAGGTTCTTCGAAGGACCCCACAGCTCCAGGGCCGGCGTGATCCCCATCCGGTCGCCCAGTTCCAGGAGGGCCCGGTACCGTTCGGCCGCCGCCATCAGATCGAGGCTCGGCGCATTGCCCCCATTGGCCCCGGCCGGCGGGGCCGCGATCCGCTGGCCGCCGATCTGCGCCAGGAGGTCCATCTCGCGCCGGACTTGTTCGAGCGCCCTGGCTCGTGCGGCTTCATCGTCGACAATCCACTGGGCAAAAGAGATCGCCCCTTCCACGGTCAGGCCGCGATCTTCGATCCGTTTGCGGATGTCCGCCAGCCGGCCGCCGGCCTTCGTGTAGTCCTGGACCGTCGAGACCCAAGGCTCGATCGCGCTGTAGCCGGCCTCGGCCGCGATGTCGATCTCCTTCTCCAGGCCCAGCTTCTGGCCTCGGATCGTGCTCGTATTCAGGGAATACCGAAAGGAGCCGGTGGAACGCGCGGCGGCTTTCACCTCGCGCCCCGTCAGCACAACCGCGCCAACGGCCGCTCCGGACGCAGCGATGAAACCCCGACGGGAAAGACGATCCTGCTTCATTCTTCACGCCCCTTCATCAGGCAATCAGTGCAAATGCTTCGGCGGCCTCCATGCCTTCACGAATTCCCAGGGCCTGGGCCTTCTCGTTCACTCTAGTGATCTTGCGAGTCGGGAATCGATCCAGCGTCCCGACGGGGTTCTGCGGGGTGCTCTCGACGATCGCCGCGGCCGCACCGTACCGCTGGCATGCGTCGATATCGAATGCGGGACACGCCAGAAAACCCTTGGTTCCGGCGACCATCAGTATGCCGAAGCCCGGCCCGCGGGTCTGAATCCCCTCGACCGGTCCCTTGGCCGTCTGGAAGATCTTCGTGTATGCTTCCATCTTCTATGACTCCGTGTGAGTCCGTGCCCGGTCCGGCTGCACCGGCGCTCCAAGCTGCTGCTCGATCTCTCCGAGCTTCTCCTTCAGAAGCTCCTCGGTCTTGGCCTCGACGTGCAGGCACAGCAGCGGTTCGGCGTGGCTGGGCCGGCAATTGAACCACCACTCCTTGAAACCGATCGTGATCCCGTCGAGGTGGTCCACCTGGCCGTCGCCGTAGCGCCGGACCAACTCCTCCATCCTCAATTCCTTGTTGTCCACTCTGAAGCGAATTTCCCCGCTGCGGCTGTATCGCTGCAGCGGCTGGATCAGCTCGCTCAGGGGCCTGTTCTTCTCGTCGATCACGTTGAGCACATGCATCAGCGCGATCAGGGTCGAATCCGCGTAGGAATTCTGCTCGAAGTAGAAATGTCCGGAAAGGTCGCCGCCGAAGACGGCGTGCGTGTCGCGCATCGCCTTCTTCATGTAGGTGTGCCCCACCCGCTCCCGACGGGGCGTCCCGCCGTACTTGATGATCTCCTCCATTACGACCCGACTGCTGCACAGGTCGTAGACGACGGCGGACTTCGGTTTCTTCTCCAGGAAATACGGCACGAGCAGCGCCGTGAGCAGATCGCACGGAACCGTCTCGCCTTTCTCATTGACCAGGATCAGGCGGTCCGCGTCGCCGTCAAAGCAGACCCCGAAGTGGCAATCTTCCTTCTTGACCATCGTCTTGAGCTGAGACAGGTTCTTCTCCACGAGCGGTTCGGGGTCGTGCTTGAACTTGCCCGTGTGCTCGAAATTGACCTTGACCACGTCGATCGGGGTATCCGCCAGCACGATCGGGACCGCCTGGCCCGCCATGCCGTTGGAGGCGTCGATCACGACCCTCTTCTTCTTGAGGTTGGGACGCAGGAACTGCAGGACGTGCTTCCTGTACTCGGGCCACAGGTCCCGCTGCTCCAGCCGGCCGGTCGGATTGCCCTTGGTGTGCGGCAGCGCGGTGGCCATGTGTTTGATTTCTTTGAGGCCCGTGTCGATCCAGATGGGGGTCGCTCCTTTGCCGGAGATCTTCAGGCCGTTGTACTTGGCCGGGTAGTGGGAGGCGGTCACCTGGATGCCGCCGCAGGTGCCCAGGTGGTTGATGGCGAAGTACAGGTGCGGCGTATCGACCATTCCGATGTCGATCACGCCTACGCCGGCCGAGCGGATGCCCTCGATCAGGGCTGCAAGAAGCGATTCGCTGTGCGTGCGCATATCCCGGCTGACGCACAGGCACTGCGCCTCGCGCAGCCCGCGGTCATACCCCTTGACCAGTGAGGGCAGGAACCGGGCGACGGCATGCCCCACTTTCCACGCGTCATCCTCGGTCAATTCGTCGGGATACACCCCGACAATCTCGAAATTCCCAAAAATCTTCGGATCCATGGCGGCCATCATAGCACGCCCGACTGAGGTGTCAACATAGTGAATGGGTAAGACCGTATGATTACCGCGCGGGCGACCTATCTTCTATCCGAGATCCCTTCGATGGAGGTGTTTCTACATGCCAGGACTTGACGCCGCCAGTTCTTGGGTTATCATTGGCTTTTGCCGACATCGCAGTCTGACAGGTCGCAGATGCGGCACCTGCAGAGCAACGAACATAGGCGCCTCTTCCCGTTGGATTGCAGCCGGCATATGTGAGCAGCCATTGAGGACCAGAAGTATGGGTGTCGAACTCAGAATGGCAAGCAACCTGCCAGTTGGCGAGACTGAAGCAATTCACATTGCGCGCCTGGTGATACGACCGCCCGAGGAGATGACAGAACAAGAGATGATTCACCGCCTGTTTGGAGCGGAGTATCTTCCAGGCACTTTTATCCTTGCAGAGCGAACAGCGAAACCAGCATTTCTCACATACGAGAACGAAGGGAGCTACGAGGAGTGGATAAGGGCGATGACTCGCAGCCATCTCGAAGCCTTGGCAAGTTCGCAACTCGTGCCTCACCAAATCGACCCAGGCATTGCGACGGCCATCGAAGATGCCATATTGGTTGTGCTCGACGCACCACTTGAGTCCGGTCTGACGTTGAGCCAAACCATTACTAACCAGCAAGCCACAGATATTGTCTGGCGAATCCTGAAGACATTATTGACGGGCAACGCGTACGGCTCTTATCACGTCTCGCGTGACTTCAACGAGTTGGCTCGCAGATACGCCATCGGAATTCTCAGACGGGATGGCCCGACTGATCCGGTCGCGGCATTGAAGTTTTCGGTTGTGGCAGGTGCTGGGGGAGTTGACATCAAGTCCCGGTACAGCGCAGCCGGCCCGTCGCCGCTCGTAGGCCGTGCGATCATCCGCTTTCTGGTTGATCCTGGGAAGCGCGCACTAGACAGTGTCCGGGAAGAGCTTGAGTCGCGAGCGGCCACCGAGCTTGGGATTGACTGTACGCACGACTTCTGTCGAGATGTGCTTAGCGCTCCTGGACGAGTCTCGCTGCTCTTCTTCACCGACGACTATTTCGAGACCGTATTTGACTTGTGGTCAATCCAGATCTTGCTTCGCGCCAAGCAAGATCTCAAAGTGACCCTCGTGCCCAAATGGGGTCAGCACGCAAACGACGCGTCATTCCATGACGTCGCAGAGTTGCTCAACGAACCGCTTTTTGCCCATCTGAGGGCGGCCAGACCGAGGAACTTCCATGTGGCTGCTCACGGACCAGCGGGCAGCGGTATAAGCGCATACGAACTGTCGCCTGAGATATTAGAGGCGCTAGCCGCTGCCGACATTGTGCTGTTCAAGGGTGCGCGTTCCTATGAGATGTTGCAGGGTATCCGGAAGACGGCATACTTCGCGTTCAATGTCTTGCACAGCTACACGGAGACATTAACGGGACTTGACGCTACGGACTGCCCCAGCGTATTTGTCCGTCAAGAGGCGGGACTTCCATCCTTTGACGATTTCAGGTACAGGGCACAGAGGAGGCTAAAGCTCCCTACCGGTCGGGTCATCGGCCTGGCGAGAATGACGGCGCAGGAGTATGTCAAAGCTGTCCAGAGTAAAGAGTACGCGCGATTGGTGAACGAAGGTCGAAGCCGCGACGCGGTTAATCTGGCAATTATGGAACGAGCAAAGACGTCGCACAGGACGTTTGCGCAACTCGTCGCGGACAACGGTTTCCTGCCTACAACTCTCATGAAATAGTCAGATGTGCAGAGGGAAGACACGATGTGGAAACGTGCGTGGGCTTGGATTGCTGTGTGCGTGAGCAATGTAGTAGCTACCTTCGTGGTGTACGGGATCACTATGAACATTTGGCTGTCCGTTCTAATAGGGTGTTGCGGCGGCTTCTGCCTTCTATGCGGGTTGCTCTACTGTCGGACTGAGAAGATTCATCGCACACTTACTAATCTCGACAAGCCTTCATCTCTTCAGCCTCCTCAATGCTGCGCGCTACACAGGGCCGGTTTTTCCCAGGTATTCGAGAAAGCCAGCCAGTCGCTCGAACTCACGCTCGAACTTGCGTCAACTCGCTACAGTTTCTTGGGTGTATCTGCCAAGGCTGTACTAGCCCCAAAACAAGCGAATGCCCCGAGCCGTCACGGTATGAGAAGACGATGGATTCTGTCGCTATACTCTCCCTGGGTCCACCGGTCGGCGGCCT